>FTCU01000858.1_pt1 | contig 12444 bp, 9 predicted proteins | sample 1639521 | NCBI WGS metagenome assembly FTCU01 (sample SAMEA3914864, study PRJEB12502) | metagenome | biome: forest; material: soil | place: USA | collected 2012-03-12 | depth 0.3 m
CCCCTCCCCAGGCTCAACATCCACCTCCCCAGTCTGCACCCCCATCCCGGCATCCCCAAACTCCCCCTCGGCACACGACGCGCCCAGCACAGCACGCCTGACACCCGTGCCCATCTCCAGACTCAGCCTCGCTGCGCGCGGCAGGGAGGAGGAAGACGAGAGACCGCGTGCGAGCGCGCGCAGGCGCGTAAGGCGGGAGACGGTTACTTGTGCTCGGATACGTCCATTTCCAAAGGAGAAAGGGATGGGAGGCAGCGGCGTGCGGAGCAGGCCTGCGGCGTCGGCAGGGAGGGGGGAGATGGTTACCGGGTGGGCGGTGGAGATGTGCAGGGTGAACGGCGCCGTGTGTCCCGGTTCAAAGGTCGAGAGGACGAGGGTGTAGGTTCCCTCTGGGAAACAGGGGTGGGAGGCGGAGGTGCGGCCCTGTGCGTACTCGCCGCTGGCGAGGAGGATGTCGCGGCTGAGTGGGACGGTGATGCGAGGGCGGGACGGGGAGGGGGGGAAGAGCAGGGCGAGGTGGATGGGCAGGTCGTGGGTTGAGGTGCTGAGCACGAGGGTGAGTGGCGTGGGGCGCGGGAGGGTGAGGGTGTATTGCGGGTTGGTGGAGTAGGTTGGGTGGGCGGCGCTGCCGCCTGCGGTGCGGCGGGGGGCGGCGGCGGGGGGGGGGGGGGGGGTGGGGGTGAGGGTGGGGGGGTGGTGGGAGAGGAAGGTGAGGGTGAAGGAGTAGGTGGGGAGGGGGAGCTCGGTCTGGGTGATGACGAGGGTCTGCGGGGTGTTTGGGGTCGGGTGGTAGCGGAGGAGGGTGTTGGGGCTATCGACGTATGGTCCCTGGCGCAGCCGGCGGTGGGTGTCGGGAAGCGGGACGCGGGTGCCGGGGGGTGAGGTTGCGTACAGGGCGAGGGCCATGTAGCCGAGCTGTTTGGAGACGGTGGCGAGAGAGGCATCGCCGCGGTCCCTTTCGGCCTTGCGCTGGCGCAGGATGTCGAGCTCGCTGTCCTGCCAGTGGCGGCTGAGGAGCACCCAGACGGGGCTGTCAGCGGGAGATGTCACGCTGTACTGGGGGTTGTGCGTGTAGACGAGCTCCTCCGTCTTGTCGGGCATGTCCCATTTGAAGTGGTGGTCCTGGCGGTGGGCGAACAGAGCCGGGTTCCAGTTGACGTAGAGCGAGTCAAAATGCTGGAGGACGTCTTCAAAGGCCATCCAGAACTGGTTCGAGGCCCTGCCAGACGTTGATCCTGCCGTGTGCGCCTTGAGAGTTGCCGAGGAGCCGATCCCGGTCCACACCAGACTGTCGATCCAGGGGTTCTTGATGAGGAGCAAGCGGGCGTCGTCCTCCCTTTTGAGGTCAACGACGGCATAGTCATGCTCCTTGACCAGGCCCAACGCCTTTTCCTCCTCGGGTAGGATGTTTCCTGTGCCCAGTGTGAGTATGGCATTGCCTGCGTCGTAGGCTTTCTTGATTCGGTTCCACGTTTCGTCCAGCTCCATCTCATCACTGGGTTGATTAGCACACCCGGCTTCTTTCTGTCTGTAGCGGCTGGGTCGCTCACCTCTGAAGGAAGATCTGCTCTGGAATCCAGCCGGTCAAGGCGTGCAGGTCTGTGCCAGAGTTGCTGCCAGGGAAGTCGTAGCCGCCGCGGATCTTTAGGTAGGCTTTCTCGACCAGGGCCGGCCATATCAGGGCTGGACTGCGTCGGTCGACGACGTACAGGGTGCGGTCGATCTTGGACGCGGGCAGCTGGTCGTCGATGGTGACTTGGCGCCAACTCCCGTTGAAGTACATGCGGAAGATGTACTTTCCGTTCTTGGAGACCTCGGGCCGGTTGGCGGTGTGGTCAAAGGGGTACATCAGCGACGCAAGTAGCTATCTCGCACGTCAGTCATGCTTGAGGATTTTGAGTGTTGGGAAGCAGCCGCTTACCGAGCCCTCGGTTGGCCTGAAGTGACGAGTGGCACCGCAGAGACTGGCCACCACGGAACAATCGGTTGCCAGGTCTTGTGCAAGATCCATGTCTCCTTGGGCGGTCATGAACCGCTCAGGCCCTCCCTCCTGGCCCGCACCCTTCCCTGGAGCAAGATCAGCGGGACGCCGCCAGCCGGCAAAGATTGCCTGCTGCTCGGCAGAGAGCGAGAACGGCCAGGGGTCACTTGAGAACGAGTATACGTTAGCAGGGGCTGGCAATGGCAGATGCTTGACGAGTGTAGTTCACGAACGTGTAGATACCGCCGGGACTCGCAGCGGCTGTGAAAGATTCCGGGCTAGGGGCGGATTCCCATGGCGGGAATACACTCCCATGTAAGCGTGAGGCCTTGAGAATGATGGTCTTTTCCGCCGTGGTCAGCGACCGGGACGACTCGGGCACGGGAGGTCCGGAGGGCCGGGGCATGGCAGGAGCAGGGCCCTTGGCGGCGGTCTTCAAACGCTCCCCGAGGGCGATGAGGTCGGCAAACTTTCGTCGAAGACGCTTGCGGTCCTCAGGGGTCTTGGCCTTGCCGGCGGCCTGCATGTACAGCTCGGCGGCGGCGATGGCGTGGTTCAGGGCCTCCTGTCCCCTCGTACTCGCCGCACGGCGCTCATGTTCCTGAAGGGTTTGTTAGAGGCGGTCTGATGATACTTGAAGCAGAAGAAGTGTCTTCTCACCAGAGCTTGGGCCTCCATCCTCGGTCGGGGAAACGAGTCACGTCGGCATACGTAGTGTATCTCTGAAGTTTTATTTTTGGGAGAGAATGAGTCCAAAAGGCTTCGATGGGTTCAGACGGGTTTGAAAATCGACGTTCGGACAGAAGGAATCTCTGGGTTGGTCGTGGTGCCTTGCAACGAAGGACGAGGGTCGACAGACATCTGACAGACGCCGAAGAAGGAACGAAAAATAATGAAATCCATCGACGCTCAGCATGGCCAAGCTGATAAAAACCGAGAACCTTGATGAGCGTCTAGGACTGCATCACATCGTGGGAGAGCGTGGCTGTCTGGTCGTGTGTGTGGTTGCGGCTGGCGGTGGAGAAGTTCGTGCGCTGCAGGAGGAGCAGCTGCGAGATAAGCGGGATCTGATCTGATTACAGGATTCCGAGACTCATCAAGGCTCTCTTTCTCTCTGAAGTTTGACATTCAGCGTCGACTCTCTGCGTCTCGGACACAGAGTTGTGCCTCTTTCCCCCCCAAGCAGATGCGACAGAGCCCGACACACCGTGACACACCGTGACGGACCTTGCCAGACCTTGACAGCGTTACCTTGGCCAACACAAGCCGCGATTGGCGTGCTCTCTAAAATTATTAGCGCGGGCCAGGCCTGATCTGACAATTGATCGATCCCCCGCAGCGGCGGATCTGGTGCGAGGCCTGGGTTGAGTGGATGAATCCATCCATTGGATGCAGCAATGCTGTGGCCCCTGCGGCCCTGCCCGGCAGTGACGTGACCGCTGAAGCGCAGCGGCCCCCAGCCCGAAGCCCCAACCCTGCGGGCGGCGGGCTGCGCGAATGCGGGGCAATGGAAACCGCAGCGTTACCCCGAGCTCGACCGCCGCCTGGGCAATTGTGGAGGTCAGCCGAGGTTATCCGGTAACCGATGCTATCACGGGCAGACCGTTGCCGGCCGTCCCATGGACCCCGTCTAAATACAAGCGATCGTCTCGAGGGTGCCGTCGTCATTGTCGCCGTCCTCGTCGTTGTCATCTAGGTTTCGTTAGACTTTTTTTTATTTTTATTATTTCATCTTCTGTCTGGTAGGTCCCACTCCACCATCCATCTGTCGAGCACCGAGCACCAGCTCCGAGTCCCGACGCAACTGCCGTCATCGGTCCAGTGCCCTCGAACCAAGTAATAACCGGCCGGCAGATACCCCCCACCCCCGGTGCACGACGTCTTGAACCTCGGACATCTCGTCCCCGTCACCGCGACCACCACCTCGAGCCCGCGACGCTGCACGAGAACCGTCGGCAAAGTCTTGTTCGGGGGCTAGTAGAGGAACCAGAGGCAGAGAAGTAGAGAACTCGCCATGGCCGTGCAGTCGAAGCCCGCCCCGATTGGGCCCTGGGGCAAAGCCACCGCCGGCGCCGCCGGTGCCGTTCTCGCCAATGCGCTTGTCTACCCTCTCGATCTGTGCGTGCGCCTCTGCATCCCTCCGTTTTCAGGTCTGCGCAACGATGCTAACCGGCGCGGTGGGCCTCCAGCATCAAGACGAAGCTGCAGGTTCAAGTAAAGCCCAGCGGGGCCGACGAGAAGTCCGATGAGCCGCACTACAACGGCACCTGGGACGCCGTCTCCAAGATCGCCTCGGCCGAGGGCGTCACCGGCCTCTACGCCGGCATGGCCGGCTCCCTCGTCGGCGTCGCCTCCACCAACTTCGCCTACTTCTACTGGTACTCGGTCGTGCGCACCCTCTACCTCAAGTACGCCAAGGCCGCCGGCCAGCCCTCCACCGTCGTCGAGCTGTCCCTGGGCGCCGCCGCCGGCGCGCTCGCCCAGCTCTTCACCATCCCCGTCGCCGTCATCACCACCCGCCAGCAAACCCAGCGCAAGGAGGACCGCAAGGGCTTCTTCGACACGGCCCGCGAGGTCGTCGAGGGCGAGGACGGCGTCTCCGGGCTGTGGCGCGGCCTCAAGGCCAGCCTGGTGCTGGTCATCAACCCGTCCATCACCTACGGCGCCTACGAGCGCCTCAAGGACGTGCTCTTCCCGGGCAAGAAGAACCTCTCGCCCTGGGAGGCCTTTGCGCTCGGCGCCATGTCCAAGGCGCTCGCCACCCTCGTCACCCAGCCCCTGATCGTCGCCAAGGTCGGCCTGCAGTCCAAGCCGCCCCCGGCCCGCCAGGGCAAGCCCTTCAAGAGCTTTATCGAGGTCATGCAGTTTATTATCGAGAATGAGGGCCCGCTGAGCCTGTTCAAGGGCATGGGGCCGCAGATTCTCAAGGGTCTGCTGGTCCAGGGCATTTTGATGATGACCAAGGAGCGGTATGTTTTCTTGAAAGCTCGGTGTGAAGATGACAAAAACTGACCAAAATACCGCCAGTGTCGAACTCATGTTTGTCCTCTTCGTCCGCTACCTCCAGGTCATGCGGTCGCGGAGGCTCGGGAGGGCCGGAGATCTGGCCGCCGCGGCCAAGCTGGTCGCGCCGCTCAGCGTCAAATAAAAGCACCAGCCGGCGGAAGAGCACCTCGGGCCGGCTGTCGGCCTCGGCCTCGGCCTCCCTCGGCACCCATGCATGGTTTGGAAAGGCACCGACTGTTTTCATTGTATAAAGAGTGTTACTGTTAGACATTCGGGGGATGCGGGCGGCTTCTGTACATGAATAGCGCATATAGAGTTCTTGGGCAGGGGGTTAATGAGCATTTTGCATGATTGAACACGATTGAGCGACGATTGAGCTGACGATTGCTCGGTTTACGGAGTATTGCAGTCTGGAGGGCGTGTGTTTGTTGAGAAGTTTCGATTGGCTGACATGTGCCTCTGCAGGTGTTGGGCCTGGTGCTCAAGACAATATGCTTGTTCTATCTCCCCGAGGGCAGCTGTTTGGAGACAATCTGGGTAGGCATCTTGTGATTGATCGGCTTACACAGCACTCGTACGGAAGTACCTACATATGCGCATGTCAATGCTGTGGAGAGGAGTGGAGATGGATGCAGGTTGAAGTTCTTGGCCGAGCTGTCTGTCCCGTAACGCGATACGAAATGCTGTGTATCTGATACTGCCCAGCTCCCGTAAATTACGGCCTCCTCACGGCAACAGCCACATTCAGCCCCACACCAGCCACGCCCACCAAACTAGGGCACCTCCAAATTTCTCCCACATTTGTGCGCGAGCGCCCTTCTGCTTGTTGAACCTTGCACCCAGCTTCAGACTCGTTCATCGTCCCCGGAGCCCAAAACCTTCACAATGGCCAGTATGTGACGCCCTATGCCGCTCAATATTTCCCACCATCGCTCTCGCGCTCGGTACTGACCTTTTTCCCCCCAGAGTCCAAGAACTCGTCCCAGCACAACCAGTCGCGCAAGGCGCACCGGAACGGGTAACGCACCTCCCACGAAGCCACCACGAGACCGCGCGCGGCGCCGACAGAGGCTAACAGGGAGACCGCAACAGCATCAAGAAGCCCAAGACCCAGCGCTACCCCTCGCTGAACGGCACCGACCCCAAGTTCCGGAGAAACCACAGGCATGCGCTCCACGGCACCGCCAAGGCTCTGGTATGCAGCACCCCGATCCGCCCACTCCTCCTCCTCCTCCGACACCCAGGAGACCGATCTCGCTGACAATTTCCACAGAAGGAGTTCAAGGAGGGCAAGAGGGAGACGGCCTAGATTTCCTTTGCTTGTTTTTCGGGCGGCGGCGGCGCGACGGCTGGGAAGAGAGGGGACACACATCTTCGGAACATGACCTTTTGACGAAACGAAGGGATTCAACGGCGGTGATTTTTTTGCACCACCGCTACCGGGCCGGCTTTTCGAGGTGTTATCTAGGGCGTTCATTTCGATCAAGACCCAAACGGAATGCATTGGCCTCGCGCAGGGAGGCGGATCTGCCGGGGTGTGATACCCTCTCTACACGGGGCGTTCGGTGTACGGTTTTGCTATTCGGACCAGGTTTGTGATGACGGTGACTGACGGTGTTGTGTGTGAGCGACGGCGGCTTGGGTCTCGACGACCTTCCCGGCGTCGAGCTCGAACTGATCTGTGTTTTCCTGAGGGCTTTTCTGGGGGCGTCGAAACGACGGACGGCATTAGTGTGTACAGCTCTGAGCTCATTCCTCCATGCTCATCTTGCTGAAGAGTAAATCGTGCCGAGAAGGACCAGCCCTGCTATTACCAAACACCTTTGATCTTCACCCAGGAGACTTTGGTGCATGAAAGCGAGGCGACATTTATCTGACCGTGGCCCGGTTGAGACGAACCAACACCGACAGAGGAGCAGCGGTCAGCGCAGTCAGCGCCAGAACGGGGATTTGGTTGCTGCCAATCCGGCATTGGCGAGCAGTGATTCCTCAGGATACGCACCCACTACGGAGTAGCGAGACTGCGAGTGATGCAGAGTGCATTGAGCTCGCCCTGTAATGAGAGCAGTTTATGCCAAGCCACCCGCAGCTGCGGCTCCAGCTTCTGGAATTAGAAACCTCGAGCTCGCCGCCGCTCAGATGTCTTCCCTTTCCGAGTGAAATACCACGAGCATTCCTTTCCTCTCTTTTCTCATTGTGCTTCGTGTTGTTATGAAAATCCAAGAACCCAGACCCGATTCCACACTACGTTACCTGGTTAGGTGGTTTTATGTGCCGCTGGCCAGGCCCGGAGCTGTGGTCAAGAGTCCGCCGTAACGTGGAGGCCGCAGCAGGCGGCCTGTGGCACCCCTATTTTGTCCAACGGTTCGGAGTACGAGGATGGGCTGCTTTGCGGTTAGCGTCTGCCCTGTCAGAGGGCTGAGGGGTCCAGGCTGGCCGGCTGCAGAGTGCCGACCCGAGCACGGGGAGACCCTGAAGGGGATGGGGAACGTCATTCATTCATGGCTGTTGGTGAGAGGGAGGAGGTTCGCTGGTGGCTGGTCTCGAGGATTGTTTGGGTTCTTTTATTTATGATTATTATGGTTTTATTTTTATGCTTTGGAAAAAGAAAGAAAATAGACAAAAGGCCAAAGCCTTCGATGCTCCGAGTCTTGACAGGGCCCTGCGTGACGAAACGTCGACAGTGGAGCCGACTCCTGAAGAGCGCCAAGGTTGGCGGTTGACCCAGGTGCCCAGCCCGCGAGCCCGCCCAACCCGCCTCAGCTGGGCAGATCGGCCCGCTTTTCGCTTGGGTTCCGGGGGTCCCGTCCCTCCATTCGCTCTCATCCCCCTGTGGCCTGGTTCCAACTCCTCCTCTTCGCTTTTTCCTCGACACCTCTTCACCGCGAACCTGTCACCTTCTGCTGGTTCAGGCCGGAGCTCGCATCCTCCCCCCCCTCCCTCCCGTCTTCGAGTCGGCACGGATTTCTGAATAGTCTGGAGCTTTTCTTAATGGGTGAGTCGCCCTTTGGTGCTTCGGTGCCTTTCCCCGCCTGCTCGCCCGATGTTGCGTCGTCTCGTCTTGGGGAACGGGTGCAGGCAAGCAGTAGCATCAGGAGCAGCAACGCATCGAGGTGCCTGGGAACGAATGCAACAGGAGACTCTGCGTCTCTGCCATTATCCCCAACACTCGGCGTCTGCATGTGCGGCGGCATCTGACATATTTTGTTGCCGCCTTGCCTGCTGCTCCAAACTCTTGGCCTGCACGAACGATACCCCTCGATTTGAAGATGGCTGCACCCTGCAGCGGCAGCCTTGCATCTTCAGCAAAACCGGCCGGTACCCTTGGCTAACATCAGGCTTTTTCTTTCAATAGAACCTCGTGCCCTCCCGTGATCTTCTTCCTCCGAAATTTCGATCCTCCTTTGAGGCCAGCGGGTTACTGCAGGAGTGTTCGAAAATCTTCGCTCGCCTTTTCGTTCCTCCATCCGCAGCGGCTTCGAAAGCCCCTCGACAACGAAAACTCTAATTCTCGCGAATAATCCATCTCTGCGAACGCATGCGATCTTCTACTCCGGTATGTCTACGGAACGCAGCATGCCCTTTCCGTGGCATGAAACCCAGTCCTGAAAAAATGACGAATCCTTGGAGGCCGTTGCCAGCATCCACTGACAGTGAATAGCCGCGACCCTTGTTTCAGTTTTCCCTGGCACCGGGTACCGGCCAATCTTCAGAAACGACGCTTTGATTCTTTCCCACCTTCGTTTATAGACTTCTTGCCTCGAGCCACTCGAATTCCTCGACGCCGATTCTCGGTCCCCAGCGTCCAACATGCTCAACATGTCCAACCTCATGAGCAACCGCAACAGCACGCCCGAGGCCGCCAACATCTCCTCGCTGCGGCCTCCCTCGTCGCGTGCGGTTGGCGGCAACAACCACAACCTTCGTGCGTCCGCCGACATGGCCGCCCTCACCGGGCAGGCTGCCGCGGGCCGCATCCGCCCGTCGTCGGATTTCTACGGCCAGGTGCAGGCGGGCCAGGGCCACGGCAATGCCGACATGGACCCCCAGGACAAGCTCGCCCAGCAGTGGATCGCCGACATCGACCAGTACGAGACCACCCTCGAGGAGATGGCCGCCGCCACGCTCGACCAGGATTTCAAGGACGAACTGAGCGCTATCGAGCAGTGGTTCCGGGTCCTGAGCGAGGCCGAGCGCACGGCGGCTCTGTACGCGCTGCTGCAGCAGACCACCCAGGTCCAGATCCGTTTCTTTATCCAAGTCTTGCAGCAGATGGGAAAGAACCATCCCATGTCGGGCGTGCTCTCCCCTGCGAACTTTGACAAGGGTTTGTACCCCTGTCCCACCCGATACATGCCCCCCAAAGTCTAACTCGCATGCAGATCCCATGTCGAACCGCCTGAGCGATGCGATGAGCAAGCTGACGGTCGACTCGGCCCGCAACTCGTTGGCTCGCCCGAGCGCCGGTGCGAACGTGAAGCGCCAGTCCGGCCTGGATCCGTCGACCATCAACGCCATGTTCCCCGACGCCGCGGCCGCGATTGCCACCGAGAAGGCAAAGTTCACCCAGCAGACGGGCAACCCCCCCACCTCGGCTAGAAATAGCATGGTGGATCCCCGCAGCTCGCTGGCGGCGCCGACCATCTCGGCCCCCAAGGACGACCCCAACGGGCAGAACCCGACGTCGCCCTGGGGCCCCAACGACCCGTCCCGGCCCAAATCCTCTTCCGGCCAGCCGCCCATGGGCCAGTTTGTGCAGCCTCCGCCGTCCGGTGGCGGACTGCGGTCTCCTCGGCCGCAGATCACGGGCAACACCAACATCCAGTCGACTACGTTGACGACCGGGGAGCAGCTGGCGGATCTTCCCCTGCTCTCACCCTACGGCGCGAGCGGCAACTGGGCCTCGATGGTCAACACGCCGATGGTGCCGACTTTCAACCAACCGCAGGGGAACAACGCCGACATGGTGGCCAATGCGACGGCCATGAAGCTGGCGGCCCTGTCGACGGTCAACAACCGGTTCGCGCTGGACGATGTGCGCAAGTACCGCCGTGCTCGCTCTAACGACGCGCCCGGCCAGCAGACCATCCTCTCGCCCGGTGCCCCCGGGATGCCCGGAGCCATCATGGTCAGCGAGCACGGAATGCCGCTGACCCGGGAGCAGATGATTGCCCTGCAGCAGCCGCAGAACCTGAGCTTCGCGGCGCACCGGTCGCGGCCCAACTCGCCCGGCATCCCGATGCAGAACTACGGCCCCGCGCTGGCCTTCACCTCGCCGCAGAACAACGGCTTCCTGAGCGCCTACGATGGAGGGCCGTCGCTTATGAACGGCGGACTGGCCCCCATGAACCTCGGCCCGTTCCAGATGGGCCTGGGCGGCCACCACGAAGGGTACCACTCGGACCACTCGGACATGGTGCGTGGGCGGTCGCCGCGCGGCCGCAGGGGCACGTCCAAGCCGCCCGAGGACCCCACCGACCCGACGCTGCTGCAGGACATCCCGAGCTGGCTGCGGAGCCTGCGCCTGCACAAGTACACGGACAACCTCAAGGACATGAAGTGGACGGATCTCGTCGAGCTGGACGACAAGCAGCTGGAGGATCGGGGCGTCAACGCGCTGGGTGCTCGACGCAAGATGCTCAAGGTTTTTGAGCAGGTTAGGGGTAGGTCTTCCGTTGCGGATGATTCAAATGCGGTACATGCTAACGGGTTGAACGCAGAAGCGAAAAACGACGGCAAGCTGGCCTAGGAGCCCTCTGCCCGGTTTGGGGACCTCCTGAGAATGCTGTGATTGTGGAGCGTGGAGAAACAAGCAATAGACTGCGGGCGGGGTGGGGATGGATGGGGTGGTATCAAGCGGCGGCGGCAAACAAGCGAAGGCGATATAAATCGCAATCTTTTTTTTTTTCTAGGGAGCATCGTTGCGTAACAATATTCTTGCTGCGAGCTTACAGGTCTATGCTCGGGTCTGGGATTTGAGGTTGATGCGGGGTGGTTCTCCTGGAAAAGGGTCTGGAGCGTTTCGGCTCGGGCTTACAAGTACTTGCGATTTTGGCAGGCAGGCGAACTTTACTGATCTAGTTGTTTCATGACTTGCCCGCTTGGCTCGGCTTGTGTTAGAGGAGAGATGGGGTGTGGGTGGGGGGGAGATCTGGGAATCACAATTTTGGGAGGGAGAGACGTGACTATTGGCGTTCTTTTTTTTTCTTGCTTCTTTTTTTGGAACGGATGTGGAAGTGATAATTTGAGAGGCGGTTTTTGATGGGTGAGAGTTTGAATGGTTGTTGGTGTTGTTGTTGCATGTGAGGTGAGGTGAGGTCTCTCTGGTGGTGTTTGTGAGTTGACAGTGCGAATGGGGGGCTTGACGGCATGCTTCGTGACTCTGTCTGTTGTCTCATGGCAGGGGTGTTGGGAGAGGTAGAGAAATGGGGAGGGTGTTGCAGACCCTTGATAAATCAGAGTTGGTTATTTTGCGTGTTTTTAGACCTGTGCAGTTCGTTGTTGGTTAAAAGGTGTAGACAATGAACAAGACAATGAAGAGAACAATATGAATGCAATGTGCGGAGACGTCGCTCGCACAGTGGCTGGATCAGGCAGTCTTTGTTTAACGGCTGGGTGCTCAGACCCCACTAACCAGACTTTCAACTTCTTTTCTCACATCAACTCACAGAGTCTGCTTTCTCACACATCACGACTGGGATTCATTTTTGGTTCACTCAGGCATTGAGTAACGGCATTGACTCATTGACAACCTGGCGCGACCAAGATTCAGCATTGAGCAGGTCCGGTGACAGAGTGACAGAGTGACAGGGTGTGGAATTTGGTGAAGGAAACCCGGCAGGCGGATGGGTTTAGTAGGGGAGGATTAGGGGGAATCGGCGTCTGTCTCAGTGAAAGCCATCATCGCCTTGGCTGCTCTGGCCCCTGACTCGGCATTAACCGTTCGGACTGAGTCCTGGAGAGGGCTAGGAAAGCCAGGCAAGCCCGGCAATGGACGACGGAATGGACATGGACGAGCCGGCCATGGCGGCTCCGGCATATGCGGCGACCGGGTTCTCGGCCAACATGATAGATCCCAGCCTGTATCAGGGGGGCGCGCCAGGGCCGGATGTCGAGATGGACGACGACGACATGGTCGACGACTACGACGAGGTGGCGAGCAACATCTCGGCCGACTCGGACGCCCTCGAACTCCGCGCCGAGGTCGAGCGCTTCGACCAACAGCAAGAAGCCTTCGTCGCCCGCCAGCGCGCCGAAGCCGCCGGCCTGCCCTACCAACCACCACCGCCGCGCAAAGCAGCCGGCGGCCGCCGAAAGGCCAAACCACGCAAGTCCCTCGGCCCCCGCAAGGCCGCCCGGCTCCCGCCCGACATCCAGTTCCGCATGTCGCTCGCCAACGAGGCCTTCCAGCGAAAGGACTACGACAAGACCGTCGCCCACCTCTCCGAGATCATCCG
>FTCU01000761.1_pt1 | contig 12433 bp, 13 predicted proteins | sample 1639521 | NCBI WGS metagenome assembly FTCU01 (sample SAMEA3914864, study PRJEB12502) | metagenome | biome: forest; material: soil | place: USA | collected 2012-03-12 | depth 0.3 m
CACCTCCCCACCCCGCCGCCGCCGCCGACCTCTCTTCCACCGCATGTTCGACCCATCCAACAGTCTCGGCCTCTGGTCCCACCCCGGCACCAGAAACAAGCAAGACCTGCACTGGGACCCCGTCCCCCAAACCCGTACCTTCGCCGACCACATCAAAGCACACACCCGCTATCTCCCCGACACCAACGCGCCGCAGCACACCCTCCTCCCGGCGGCGCCAGGGCGGTACGAGCGGGTGCGACAGGACGGCGCCGTGCCCGCGTGCATCGACGAGTGCTTCTTCGTTGCGTCGGATGGATCGTCTGGGCTGTGCCCGGGCACGGTGCGCGAGGGAGACGTGGTGGCCCTGCTGCATGGGGGTAAGGTGCCGTATATGCTCCGCCCGGTGGGGCTGTCGCAGGAGCATGATGATGGTCGAGGGAGGTATTGGTTGGTGGGGGAGTGCTTTGTGGATGGGTCAGCGGTTATGAATGGGGAGGTTATGAGGGAGAGGATGGGGGGTGGGGAGCCGCGGGTTTTTGTGGTGGTTTAGGATGGTGTTTAGAGTTGTTGGTTATTTCACTGCGCCGTTGATTAGGTACCAGGTACCTAGGGGGTAAATACTATGACTTTCGGATCGTTGGCCAGCTGGGTGAGATGTCGCCTTGCCTTTGTTCTAAGGACCGGACCTCCTGGCGCGCCACGCAGACCGCTACTGCGAAAACCGACTTTCCTCGTTCAGTTTAAAACGGAGCTCTTATACTGGTCCCGCGACAGCGGTGTTAGCCAAGATAAGCGCGATATTTAGCGTACCGTCCTGGTTTGCTGGATAATAAACCTGCCAGGGGGCATCCCGTGCCAGACCATCAACAAGCTTGCTGCCATACAGGGCAATCCGCTCACCGACACTGTGGGGCTGTTGTTCTTTATCTCTATAGTGTCGATAGTCTGCCGTCAGTATCTTGAGCACATGAGAGAAGAAACTACAGGGGATAAAGATGCAGTAATGAGCAGTTTGGTTTTAAACTGTATCAGGTTAGGGGAGGACCAGTTGATTCTGATCCGGTATAGTAGCTTGTGGTATTTCATCTTTTAATCTAGGTACTTTGTATCTTCAAATAGAGAGGCTTAAAAAGAGACTTGTGAGAGAACAAGCGTCCTAGGTAATGTACTTGATACTTGTTACACCAGTGCAACGGTCGAGCCACGTCAAGCTCAGCAGAAGCAGACACAGTCACGAGGGAAAGCGGAAAGCAAGATTCGTTAAACCGGACGAGGAAGCCATCGGTCACTCCTTGAATGAAGTATCGTACCTAATTTGGGGCCGAGGGAGGTACATTTCCTTTCCCACGGGCAGATCTAAGAAATCACAAGCTTTTTACACAAGTCCTCCTTCAACACCTCGCCCTGTGTGACCCCCTACACATACCATTCGCCCCCCAGTATCGAAAGGGGGCGCAACGCTAGCTAGTCAGTTCAGCTATTCGTCAAACGTCGTTAGGGAAAGCCTGTTTGAGCCCAACAAGGTGACTTACTGCAAGGTATGGCGTCCTCATCGAGTTCTATGACCGTGATGTAGGCCGACTGGTGGCCTAGCACAACGATTCCCCTTGTGGTGCTGAAACACGTGGGCCGGTAGTTCGGCGGAAGCCATAATATGGGCTCATTCTGATGATATACCCAATCACTGCCATCAGCGCTGAGGTCAGACTGGAGGTTTGGTAAACACGCGACGACCTCGTGGCGCGCCCGCGGGGGGAGGTCAAAGGCTCCGCAGTTTGTTTGCAAGCGTGTTCCTTCCGGGTCAAAGAAAATCTTGTGCACGATGTCGTCGTTGTCGAACTGCAGAAGTTTTCGTCCACTCTCGACTTCCCAGACCTCGACACGGGAAGGGCCCTTGAGCTCATCGTGCTGCGACGCGGCTGCGAGAAGACGAGCATCGGGGGAGACCGCGACGGAGACGGCATATGAGCGAGAGCACCGGAACTCGTGCCGTAACGCTCGTGTCGCAAAATCCCACAGCCGCACCGTATTCGAATCCTTCTCCGCTGAGGCTATCAGCTGGCCGTGTGCCGAAACAAAAACATCCTGGACGCTATTTTCGTGGGCTTGGAATGTGCTGGGGACTGCGGCGCTCGCATTCTCGCCGTCCTGAGTTGGATGGCTCTCTAGATGTTGCGAGTCCAGCGTGCCAACTATTTCTGGAAAAGACCACAGTGATACGGTCCCTTCTTCTGACAATGAAGCAAGGAATTTACCGTCGGCAGAGAATGCCAGCCGCGTTATATCCCCGTACTCGGGACCGCGCAGGGTGGCGAACAAGGTTCCGCGCCCCGGATCCCAGAGCTCCACAGCGCTGGCGGTAACCAAAGCAAGCAGGGCTCCATCGGATGAGAATTCCATGCTGTGTATCCCGCCATCGGAACACTCAATAGTGCGTTTCGTGGGCTCTTCGCCGAGGTGCCAGATACTGACTTCCCGAGAGATGTAAGACGAAGTTGCAAGCATCGTGCTGTCCACAGGAGAGAATGCCACAGCATGGGCGCGGTCGCCGGCATCCGATATCAGTGTCTGTATAATAGACCCAGTTGAATTCCACAGCAAGGTGGGACCGCCTTTTGTTCCCAAAGCAAGGAGCCTTCCGTCCGGCGAGAAGGACAAGTCCGAAATGTGCCTATGATCTGTCCAACCCTCATCGAAAGATTGGCGGCGTGTTCCGGATCCTGGGTCCCAGAGGGTTACCGTACTACCAAAACCAAAGGCAAGCGTGCTGCCGTCCGGCGAGAAACGCAGTGTGGGCATAAAACGGCCAGTGTCGTCTGTCGAACCTGCGAGGATTCTGTTGAGCGTTCCATCCATGAGGTTCCAGAGCTTGACAGCCCCATACGCCGATGCAGCAGCGAGAAGTTGGCCCCTTGAGGAGAAGGCCACTGAGTCCACAGACGCTGAGGGGCTACTAAGAGTGAGCTTCAAGGTGCCTGTGGCGAGATCCCAGACCCCCACGCACTCATCCGAAACCCCCCAGTGAAATGAAAGCCCGGCTGCAAGGAGACGACTGTCTGGCGAAAACGCAAAACAGCCAGCCTCCGCGAGATTGGGCTCGAAGACTTGCAAGCGCGGACTCCAGTTTTGCGCCATCACCGGTATCATCTTGATCCAGGGCAGGCGTTGGTCAAGGAATTGGTTCCTGACGATGCTGTTTCGCGGACTAAACAGAAGGGAGGAACAATATATCTGGAGTGGCGCCTGTTCCATGACGGATTGGGTGTGGCGGACAAAGCGCTTTGCGTCTTTAACAAACCTGTACAAGCGTGGACTCTGGGAAGCCTGTTCATTCCAACATTACCATTAGCAGTTCTCCAGGCCGGCCCCCAAACTTCAGCTTCGACTGCGAAGGTAGGTACCTAACTTACTGCAATTACAGAGTCCAGCTGGAACAGGGCACCAATTCCGTCGGGGAAACGCCTCGTCAGGCTCAGCGCTTCAAGCCAATGGAAAAAATGCCGGGACAAGAACTGATCAGTTGGGCCGTCATCCTGCACCGGCGGGTCACTTGCTGCTATCAAATGTCGAGCCCAGTAGACGCAGGCGTACTGCATTGGTGGAGGGATACAACGCGATACCACACGCGGGTCGACATCTTCCATCTCAGTGCCTGGGAGCCTCAGGTTACACATGTCCCGCTTCAAGGCATCGCCGTCTCCGAGATGGGCAAGACAACGTTCCGAGAGGAGACGGTGGGCCGACCCTGGATCGATTAGGAAGCTCGGGTTGCATCTGTCCTCGCTGGTAAGACAATCCCGGAACGAAGGATGGAGAATTTTGATAGGCAGATCAGCCTCCCCGTCGGGCACGGCGAAGACCGCTCGCAACTTGCGAAGACTTGCGCGGAGCGAGCACTCGGGGTCACCGAGCAGCTTCGCCAAGCTGGCAATCGAAAGTGGCTCGAAGAGGAGGACCTGCAGGCCAATGAAGCGTCTGAAATAGTCGGCAAGAACCTCTTTGTCCTTTCCTTGGACTGACTTTTCCAGGATCGTCATGTACAGAGCATCAAGTTCGGCGGTCGGCGAAGCAGAAGGCAGCTTCTTCCATCGGGTTGGCGATATTCTGCTCTGGCTCTGCTGGTTGAGCAAAACTGCTTCAAGGAGCTGTTGCGGGGACCACTGCAACAACTTGGGTCAGTTTTGGCTTCTTTGGGTAGTCGGGAGCGTTGTCTCGGGAGTAGTGGGAAATGTTTGACCCCTGAGACAGCCGAAAAGGGGGGAAGGGGACTCAATTTGATGCCTACGTTATCGTGCCGTTCGACAAAGCGGCAAATCGTTGCGGCGTAGATGAACAACCCCTCCGCTTTCTGGACGAGTTCAGCGATGGAAGCGTTGCCAGGCCAGTCGGCGGGCAGACACCCCAAGTTACCGTGGACAATGTCGCCGAACCGTTTCTTATAAAATCTGGATATGTCCTCATCGACCTCTTCTCGTGACACCTGGTCTAGAGACAGACTCAAATTGGCTCCCTCAGGCATGCGGCGGAAGAAGCTAAGAATCGGGGTCTCTGGCCGGCTTGTGACGAGGATCCGGAGCTTGATGGTTAGAAGGTCTGCGGCCTCAGCCAAGCAGCCAAGGATGTCGGCGTGGCAACTGTCGCACTCGTCCAAGGCATCCACGACGAGAACAAGGGGCGATTGCATCGGGTTGTTGTTGTTGCCGGGGTCGTACCCCGACAGGGGCTTGAAGATCAACTGCTTCCACTGGTCGCGGAGTATCGCTTCGGCGACGTTTTTGTTCTCCTTGACAGCACTGGTGATAGCAGGTCTGAGCGACGGGCAAGCCTCGGCCAGCTGGGCGGCAATTGTCGTGAAGAATTTGGCTGCCTTTCTTGTCTCGCTGGAGCTTTTGGAGAAAAAGAAGCTGGCGCCAAGCTGCTGTTTGCCGTGGTACATGCGGGCAATGGTGCGGGCAACAGTGGACTTGCCCCTGCCCGCCATGCCGTTGAGCCAAAAGATGCATGCTTGCGATGGGTCATCAGCCCATGCTTGGATTTGACTCAGGACTTCTTCGCGAGTGCCAGCGAGACATTCTGCCTCCTCGTCCGGGTCGCTCCTGGACGAGTTGAACGATACGCCAACGGCACGGGGCAGAAATTCCAAGGGGTCACTCTGGTCTTCAATTCTGTTAGCATCTCAAACGAGGTACTGTTATTGCTTGGTATTTTGCCCGAAATACCGCCTGGCACTGTCCTTCAGTGTGCGTAGGTACCTCAGCATGTTGGACTTACGGAATTCGTATCTGTTACCGAACATAGCCTGGGCATGGGGTCCAACGACCACATTGCTATAGGCATTCCCTGAGTTAGGCGTGTCCGAGAGGTGTGCCATGGCGTCCGATTATTGGCAAACAGCGGGCTGGGCAAGAGACCGGGGCCACTCCCAGACGTTTGCCTGAAAACTGCTCGGGGCGGGGTTGAGCGAACTGCCTCGAGGGCGGGGTAGAAGGGAGCCCAACCGTCTCCGAGATGTTTGCCCGGAAAATGCCTCGAGGGCGGGGTCGAGAGAGCCCAACCGTCTCCTGCAATCCAATTCGGTTGTGATTGGTTGAAACGAACTGGTGGTGGCTGAGGATTACTTAGTACAGGGTGTAAGTTTTTTTCCCCTGGATAATTAGGTATTACCTGAAGACAACTTTGAGGTACTCTTTTCCAGTTGTCTTTTTCTTTTCCTATTAACTCTCTTTTTTTCCCACTCCTTATCTTTTTTTTTCTCTTTTCTGTTTTTTCCTTTCTCTCTTTTTTCTTCTCCTTTACTTTTTTTCCCCTTCTCTTTTTTTTACCTATCCTTCTCTCTCTTTTTCCTTTCTCTCTTTTTTCCCTTCCTCGCTTTTCCTTTTTCTTCTCCTCTTTATTTCCCTTTCTTCTGTCTACAAGTAATTAGACACGATTCTATTTTAATCGAGAAGAGAGGTCAACTTTATGCAGTACTTTGGCAGGGGTTGAAACATTAGTACCTACGCAAGCACAGTACAGGCGCTAAACGGCATTGTGCGACTCGTGCTTGCATGAAGCCGGCTGCGAGCTGAGTCTCTGACAATGGTTCACGTCAGCGAACCTGCCAGGGTTCCCCGCTCGCTCCTCTCGCTTTTCTTGTTTCCTTTCTACATCTCCTCCTCGCTGTCGGCTTCGGCTTTACCGTTATATTTTATCTTCCTCTACCTTGACATTTATCCCTGCTGCTTAACAACTCTTCCGCGCCTCCGCACACAAGTCCTCCTTGACCACGATCATGGCGGAGGTATTATTCGGCGCTATCTCGGGATCAATCGGCATTGCCACGGCCTTCACAGCCTGCGTCGAGTGTTTTGGTTACACCAAGCTCGGCCAGAACTTGGGGCGAGATTTCCAGACCAGCCAGCTCACCCTGACATCCGCGAGGCGGCTTCGGGTGTCGCGCTGGGGGGAAGCTGTCCAGGTTTACGATGACCCATGCCTCGGGAGACCGACCGCCACCGCTGCCGAATTACAAAATGCAGAGAACACGTTGTCCCACATCCAGCGCCTCTTCGAGGAGAGTGACGCCCTCTCCCGTAAAGATCGCCAAAGCGCCAAGATCGACGATTTGCTCGAGTATTCGGTCGACGACCTCGGGCCCGCGTCCGCTGCACTGAACAACAAGATGACCGCGCTTTGTTGTCCGACGCCAGAAGGGGGCGGGGCTGTTGAGAACGGCTGCGAGAACGGCCAAGTGGGCTTTCTACGATGGCCGTAAATTCCAGCAGCTAAGCCAGTCTGTCACGCGTCTTACCAAAAGCCTGGAGGCCTTGTTTCCGGCACCCTCGCAGCAGGCAAAGCTGATCAACGACGAAATCGCTCAGCTGAACGGCCCGCACCAGCTCAAGCTCCTCGCAACCGCCGCGCGGGATGTCGACGAGAGCCTCGCAAAAGCTGCTGAAAACGCAGAGCTTGGTGGTCATCGCTATGGAGATGTGCAAGTTAAAGGAAAGGCGCACAACGGGGATGCCTTTGGCACGACTGGCAGTACGGCGCGGTGGGGAAGTCCCATACGTTTGAAAATGTTGTTGTCGAGGTGGGAGGGAAAGCATTTAATGGGAATCAGTACGGCGGAACGGACTTTTGGGACAAGGATTAGGCTACATTCTTCTCTTTCTTTCCCTTTTCTCGACTATTTTGTCCTCCGCATTGTCGTTCACCTTATCGCACCCCGACCCGAATTCCATCACTCCTCCTTCTCCCCAACGGCCCCTTCACCACATCTGACCGCGGTACTCGGGCCAGCCGGCTGTCTCTTTGTTATGAGCTGCTGAAATCAAGCCCTCTGATCTCCCGAGGACTAATCAGGTCAAAGACACCGCATATCACGTCGATGTTTCGTAATACTCGAACGATACGTATTCGTAGGGCGAGGCAGGGCCCCTAGCGCAGTCCTCACGGATCCGCGTCGCTGTCACTCTCCCCGCCTTCCTCTATCGAGGGCGGGCCGAGTGGCCCGCCCCAGTCGTAGTTCTCCCCAATCTTGGCTTCCGTCCACAGGGGGTGGTCGTCAATCGAGGCCGTGTTGGCCAGGGCCATTTCTTGGCTGAGGTCGATTGCGGTCCTCTGGCGCCAGCGCACCGTCTTCCCGTGGGCATCGTACCAGACCACGTGCAGCCCCCTGTCGTCGTACGGCACTCCTGACCCATCCCCATCCTCCCCGAGTGCCCCCTCGTCCAGGACGTAGATGACGCCTACCCTGGATGCTAGATGGTAGTGGTTGAACAGCTCTCCTAGAGAGAGGTCGTCCCTGGACCACCCGCCGAGCTCCTCATCCTCCGGGTCCGACTCCTCCATCGCTTTGGCAAACTCGGCGGCGCGCTCCTTCTCGTAGCCGGCTCCGCACTCGAGCAGCTGCGGCATGCGGCCAAAGACGCGCTGCCAGTCCTTACCGTAGTCGTACCGCGCGGCGTCGGAGAAGACGCATTCAGGGCCGATCCCTGCGTAGGCTCTGCAGGTTTGCACGATGGCCTCGAACGCGTCGTCGCTCCCGTGGCCGTAGTAGGTCCGTAGCAGGAGGATCTCGCCCAGATTACGTTCATTGAAAGGCCGCGCGAGGGCGAGGATGTCTTGCTCGGCCTGCGGCAGCATCCCGGCAAAATAGACGCGGCGGTCAACAACTTGCTGGGTGTAGACCTGCGGCGGAGCCTCGTCAGCGTTCGATCCACAGATTTAGTCCACCATCTCATCTCCGTGGGGGTGTTCGTTCTGGGGCAGGGATGGAGGAACCTGTCGCGCGGGCAACGGCAGCTCGAGAAAGCGCGCAAAAATGTGCCTCATTTGCTCGTCTGGAGAGAGCGCGGAGTCTGCGTCCCAGTTCTCCTTTTGTGGGCGCATCCGTGGTCAGCTCGAGAAGTCAGTGACGGTTGATCTGCGTGCCGGTCTGCCGACAAGAGTGAGCCAGGACTTACCAGTAGGAAGAGGTCGCAACCGCTGACGGCCAAGCGAGAAAGATTTTGTGCGGACTGGGCCATGATGCTTCAGGCTCGGTATCTCCGAGTCGTGACAAGGGCTGGATGTGGTCTAAAGGTGATGGGCATCGTGGAAGAGGGAAGAATCATATGGGCATGATCAAACGAACTGTTCTTGAATCCAGCGAGCGCGGGGTCGCTTGCTTAACACGTTGCCGTAAGTGACAGTGGGTCGCACCGGAAATCAAACTATCCCGATCCCTGTCAGGGGCAGACGTCCAGTCGGGTGATTCATGCTACGATATCTGCGATATCGAGCAGACCCACAGCAGCTCGACTGTTGAGGTAAGTCTTTTCTTAAGAAACCATCTCACGTCTGACTGCGGTTTGGAGAAGAGACCCATGGAAGATCGACCTACACGCCATCAGTAAAAGGCGGTCCTCACGGATTAAGCCCCCCTTATACCTCGCATGCAACCCAGCCAGAGATGAGAGGCGTGCAAGAGTGAGCAAGACCGCGAGGACTGTAAAGCCAAAAGAATATCCCTCAGACGCGTGGTCGAGTCGACGCGGGCGTTGGGGTGGCGGCTCAGATCTCGATCGATATGATCAACGATATATTGGATCTCATGAAGAAACCAGCAACTGAAATGCGTCTTCGGGCACAATGACGAAATTGGCTAGTAATGGTAATAGCAGGCAGAAACCCTCGTCCCTCCTCCCCCCTAAACAGAAATGAATCAGCATTGATCCTTTCCAGATCTTGATAAACACACGGGGCCACCTCATCTGACACCAGTTCAAAGCATCTCGCTCTGCGCAAGCAAAAACAGATAAGTCCATACAAATACATTCATTCTTTCACCATGTCGATAGCAATGTTCTCACTTCCGCCCGGGCAGCTCCAACTTGGCCTTCCACGAGCCAGCGAGAGCAGTCAACTCTTTCGTGCTCCGAATCCCCGTGCCCAGTCTGCCCACGTCATCCTCGTCGTTGCGGAACTGCACATCATAAGTCAGGAGCGCCACAGTAGACGACTTCCAGAGCGGCAAGCCCGCCGTTCGTGCGCTCTGGATCACCAAGGTGGCGGTGAACGCGATTGAGAGGAGTTGCACGACGAGCGGGAGGGTGATCCACGCCCACTCGACCTCAATAAACACCGTAGGGTTGAGGCTCTGCCCCAGGGCCGTGATATTGTACGTCGAGCGCAGTTGGTTCGTCATGCTGTCGACCATGGCACGCATCGTCTGGGAGATGTCACCCGACCGAAACGCGTCGCCCGTGCCCTGGTCTGGTAAACCACTGAGCCCCTCGTAGATGCGGCCGCTGAAGCGGCTTGACGAGAACAGCAGCTGGAGGGCCGCGATATCCGAGCCCGAAACCCTCAAGAGGGGAAGTCCGCTCTGGTTGAAGGTCAAATAGCCGGTACCGGTAGGGGTTTGGCGCAGGGTTACGACACCCGGATCAAGACGGATGGATTCCAACTTGCCGATCGTCAGGTTCTGGCCCGAGGACGACAAGTTCGAATAGCTGTACGCCGCTAGCGCGATGTCGCACTCGAAAATTGTCATGTTCTCGGGGGTGAAGTAGAAGTTGACAGTATCGACCGGCGCTCTGAACACCCCGACGCGGACGATTTCGGGTCGCATCGATGAAGGCACCCACGTTTCGTTGACGAAGACGCTGGTGATGTTTGCGAGTTTGGTGGCGTTGACACTGACGACTGTTTGCCAGGACGAATACGAAAAGGGGGCGGCCAGTCTGACACCGCCTGGAGTTGTGAGGATCATATCCGCTTCCTGAAAGAGCGAAGAAGCGCTCCATGTCGCCGACGCATTGGGATGGAGGCGGATAGTCGCCTGGGTCACGTCGGCGCAAGTTCTGGTAAAGCCAAGCGAGTAATACGTGCTGTTCCACTGGCACTTGGAGGTGCAGTTGAACACAGCGGGCGAGCCAAGATTGTACAAGCCTCGGAACACGGCGCCCTGCATCGACAAGTCCATGGTGGAAGCTGCAAGGCCAAGAAGCATCAGCCATGACCCATTTGTAATTTCCCTGACTGCAGGCGAAAATAGCGAGAGACTCACGCGCGACATTGAGAAAAGCACTAAAAGAGTCAAGATGAGAAACTGGCCTGGCGCCGCTGTCGTAGGCGTGTGCCAGCCCAAGCAGGGCTTTGCCATCGTCCTGGGCAACGTCACGTGGCTCAAAGGTGACCATCTGCTGAATAAAGACGTCGAACTACCAACAATGTCAGCTGTGAATTGGGAGGGTTTGTGGAGCAAATGCGCAGTCCCGGGCGCCGGGTGGCTCCTGAGACAACCAGAAGGAAGAGATGCTTACACCCAAGGCCAGCAGCGTCACGACGGCACCGATGCTCGCCAGCCCCCAAGGCTGCCTGGCCAGGAGAACGAGCGATCCCAACGGCCCTCGGCTCGCTTCTTCGAGCAGGTCCAGATCGGTCAGTTTGTGTGGTGCCTTCCGGAAGTGCAGCCATTTGTACTGGCTGAGGCATGCGCCAACGGCGAGGGCTGCGGCGGAGTTGGCAGCCGTGGAGAAGATGGCGATGGTGGCCGTGATGCTGAGCCACCCGCCGTGCCATTCGGTTTGCGGCTGATCTTGGAAGGTGAATAGAATGGCGACGATGCTGGTCATGCACCCAATACTGAATGCGAGGGAGAGCAGCTCCCACCACCACTCCGATGGCGAGTTCGACGGCAGAGACGGCACACCTGCGGGTTTTTCGTCGCTATGGACGGGTTCCTCTGTCCACAGCGCGCCAGACTTCACAGTGTCGAACCTCGGCGACTGGTCGCCCCAGCGCAAAGGGTCGGTTTGCAGAGCGTCGGCCTCCATCGTCGATTTCTGAGTCTTCCTTTTTGACGTGACACAGGAGGAAACAGGGAATGTGCCGACGGGGCGCGCAAGGAAATTAGGTCCTTCTTGGAGCCCATTTTACGGATACCCTGGTCTTGGTATGCCCTATCGGAATTCGAGAATGGGTGTGTTGGTTGTTGGTTGTCACAGTTGGGGGCCGAAACGCTTCCCAACCCCGCCCGCCTGCAGGAAATCTGGAAAGCTGAAACTCGCGAATTCACGTCAACAGGGCGCGTAGCTGCCCAATAGGAAGGCAGCGAATGGTTCCTCGCTTTCGCTTCGCGCTTCCCAAAACAGTCTCGCTGGCTCAAGTTGATTCATTTGTTACCGCCTTCGGAACAACCTCCTTGGGCACAGCATTCATGTCGAGGGCATGGAAAACATCAATACAATGGGCCCACTTCAACGACAGACCAGCACCAAACTTGTCATCAAACACGAATGTGATGTAGATTTGAGTGTCTGGCCCACTTCCTATCCATTTACTATGGCGACTGTAACAGACCTCGTCCAACCTTTCTCGACAGAACATCCCCGTCGCTCCCTGGCTTGCCCGCGTCGCAATCGCCACAGGTCATCCCGGAGGTCACCAGTAAGTCTCCATCCCCGGCTGCATCTCCACCAACCACAACATCCATCTCGACGGCATCACCAACCCCAACCGCCATCTTCGGCGCAACAACGCCATCCTTGGCCACCATGACTAGGGGCTTCCCGCCCCTCCCTAGTCAATCCCGTCCGTCGGTGCCCACGGCAGGCTCGGAGCTCTCGCAGCCGCTCAGATAGCCGCCAAACACCCTCTCCTCGACGTCCATATCCTTCCACAACTTACCCGTCGCCCGGCGCGCCCTCCTCCTAAAGAAGCACCTCTTGGCCCACTTCCACGCCTCGACGCCCACAAAGAACAACGCGGCCGCGACAAACACAATCCCCCACTCCCAACTAATCCCAGTATGCTTGAACACGACCCGGTTGAGACCCGGGACGTACAGCGTCGGGAACAGCGTCACAAACCCAAACACAACAGCCCAGAACAGAAACTGGTTGCGCCACACATCGTAAAACCACTGCGTGAAGTACCTGTCACTCCCGGGCTGCATCCTAAAGAACGACCGGCGCATATCGAC
>FTCU01001231.1_pt1 | contig 12429 bp, 17 predicted proteins | sample 1639521 | NCBI WGS metagenome assembly FTCU01 (sample SAMEA3914864, study PRJEB12502) | metagenome | biome: forest; material: soil | place: USA | collected 2012-03-12 | depth 0.3 m
CGGGGCCAGGGTTCAAGTGGGGAGGTGGGGCACCGCGAGGCCAGGGTTCAGGTGGGGAGGTGGGGCACCGCGAAGCCAGGGTTCAGGTGGGGCACCGCGAGGCCAGGGTTCAGGTGGGGAGGTGGGGCATCGCGAGGCCAGGGTTCAGGTGGGGCATCGCGAGGCTAGGGTTCATTTGGGTGTTGCGAGGCGTCCTGAACGTCAAGGGATCCCGGGATACGTGCCGTTGCAGCTGCATTCTTCGCACAATATCCCGTCAACAACGTGGCGATACTGTGCCTCGAATAGCCTGTCCAGTGCCGTGCCTGGGTATCCGGCAGCCAGATCCGGCTCAGCCCGAAGCAATGCTCCCCACAAAGCAAATGCCAAGCCAAAGCTTTACGGAATTTGCCGCAAAGCAAACCGCAAATCGGCCAAAATCTGGCAAATCCAAAGCAAATCGAAGCGGCCAGGATTTGCCAGATTTGAATCCGAATTCGGTAGTTTTGAAGCCATTCCCAGTATCTCTGGCACTGCCAGAACGTCGATTTGGACCTTTTTCTGGTGTTGATGTTGATGTAGGCGCAAAAACAGGGGGGCTAACTCTCAGTGGCAGGCGGGCCCCCGGGTCGGAAAAATCGCTGCATCCAGCCGCCCCACACCTGGCCAATTTTTCTGCCAGCCGCCCGCACCTGGCCAATTTTGCTGCCAGCCGCCCGCACCTGGCTAATTTCCCTGCCAGCCGCACCCAGCCGCAGCCAAACCTCCCACCCAGCCAATTCCTCCAAAAACGCGATAATATCCAGGGACCTCAATTTAGTTTCATTTCAGCTGCCAGCCAGCTGTTTGCCAGCTGCCCAGGTAAGTCGGTCGCCCGCGTGCCAGGCCAGCTTACTGAACCCCCCTAAGTCTCCCAGACCAGCCAACAACGCCAGCCCAACCAACGATGCCCTCGACCAAGCCGTCCTCGAACGATGCCCCCTCAACAACTGCGACAGCTGGTATCGCCAGATCCCTTCTACCCGATGCAAGGAAAACACTCAGCCAACAAATCAAGGCCCTGGCAGACGTCGACGTCCGTAGTTTGCCTACAGATGCCACCCAGTTGCCCACCATTGTGTCTGGCCAACGGCGATTCGTTTTAGAGCGGTTTTTTGCTACACGGAAAGTGAGAACTTCCTGGGTTTGTCAGTATGGCACCTTCATCGTGGAGATGGGCGTCTCTACTGCGGATGGCAAGTTGCCAGCTTTTTGGTGTTGTTCCTTTTGCAACAAACTATACAACGCTGCGGCAACAAGCTCAGCGATGGCTCACCTCAACGAGGTCTATAACAAGACCGAATCTGGTGACACCATCCGTCCGCAAGCGCGGTCTGTATGGGACCTCCTCCAACAGGAGGCTACAGCTGCTTCTACCAAGACCCCTGTTGTTCGTTCTCTTGCGATACAGTTCGAGGAGACTCTTGTCGACTGGCTGGTGGACGCCAACATCCCGTTTTCTGGCGTTGATAACCCCTTTTTTCGGAAGCTTCTGTCGTTGGTGGACGCTGAGGCTTGTGAGGCACTGCTTCCTGGCCAAACGACTGTTCGAAGATGGGTTGAGGCGCGGTATCTTGCGGGAGCCGACCAGTTGAGGAAGCAATTGGCATCCTCTCTATATAATATTCATCTTTCGTTTGATATCTGGACCTCTCCTAACTGCTTCGCTTTGCTTGGTGTTGTTGGGCACTTCGTGGAGGATTCAACCTATCGTTTAGAAACCCGACTTCTAGGGATATACAGCCCTCACTCGGTCGTGGGAAAAGGAGAGGGATGCGACTTCTTTGCCCGGGCGTACCAGCTACGGCAGCAAAAGAGGGCAACGCGGGTCAACCACATTGTCGAGTGGGCCATGGCGCCGAGGTTCGTCGTCCTAGACGAATTCCACACGGCCAAGGACGGCTCGACCAAGGTGTACAAGGCGCTCAATCAGATGCGGAAGCGGGCGCCCGTCGGCCACGGCTTCAAGCTCGCGGCGCTGAGCGCGACGCCTATTACCGTGTCGGTATCAACCCCATCGCCAGGATTGCTCTGCCGGGAGTCGTCGCCGACATGCTCGAGTCTTTTGACAGCACTCCCGTTCCGCACACCGCCATGGGCCAGTTCCCGTTCCAAGCACACTCATTGCCCTTCGGGATAGTCGACCAACCCGAGCTTCGCAGTGAGCTGCCCATCGGCACTGCGTCTCAGCATCATAGGGAGTTGCAGCACGACTACTGGGAACGACTCTGTGCTATACTTCGAAATCATGGGTTGTCCTTCCCCGAGCGGCACCCGGGGACAATCCCGTCTATTCAGAGCCGGCCAAGTTTCATCAGGCCGCCCATGGACGCGAACACCTTCAACCGCTTCTCTAATTTCCTGGTACCAGCGGCCACCCAACTGTCGCAACAACACAGCGCTCCTGCTCTTTGACGACCGCCAATTCACCATCGATGACGTAGTTGCAGCAACAGTAGATATACCCAGCTGGGAGACAGAGGTGCAGATTTGGTAAGGACTATATAGCACCCTAATACATTGACTGAGTTTTCTTCTCCTTCGGCCCCCCTGCCGCCTCTATTCACATGCCTCGTCTTCTATATCCGAGCACTGGAGCGGCCGCTGCCTCCTCGAGTATACGGGTGCCGTGAACCAGGCAGTCCAGCGCGACGCCCGGGGGGGAATTACGGATCAGGCGGGCCCGAGTCGTCGGAATGGGGCCGGAATGGGGCCGGAGTGGGGCCAGAGAAAAAATGCGTGCCGAGCAGCTGGCACCGTGGCAAGTCCATGCGGGCGCATCCGCGGATCTGCGAGACCCCTGCTGCGGGCGTGGCCGACACAACTATTTGCACGTGGGCGACCATGAGCACCATGGTCTTGAAGACTGCGTTGCCAGCCGGAGGGAGCGAGATGAGATACAACTTCTGTTGATCGTGCCGGGGCCGGATCGTCGTCGTCGGTGATGGGGGCTAATTTTTTGTAGCGGAATGGTCAGGCGCACTTACACGTGACCGTTGCAACGGCCGCGGGGGGTCCGGGTTGAGGCTGGAGCGCTCGGTCCACCCAACGGCAGACCGCCAACCCAAACCCGCATCTTCTCAACAATGACAACACCCCTCGAAATGCCTCATGACGACAGCTATACCTACTTTGTAGGAAGACCTAAAAAAAAGCATTGCGGTGACTGCAAAAAGTCCTACCTACACAGGCATAGCTGTTGGGGGATATCCCACAGGCGTCCCTTGCGCCTAAGCTTGCCACCACCAAGAGCACCCCTCATATCGCCAGCGACCCGTTTCCAACTACTCTGCAATGCGCTCCTTAAAACTCCTATGTTTGTACTCCTTACGTATCCTGTTAGAACGAGGCTCACTCTCCAACAGGCATAGTCCCCGAGCGCTGAGCATCGTCACAGCCCTGGAAACCATCGTCCAGCAAGGCGTCCGCCCAGACCGCGTCGATGTCGCCGAATCCCTGATGGCAGCATCGCGAGTCAAGACACAAGACCTCGCCAGTCGACAAAAGCTAATAGCCTCGGCCGGAGTTCTGCTTGGCGAATCCGGGCCGCTGCAGCTCCAGGTCGAGCTAACACAGCAACGAAGCACTCTCATGCGGCTCGCTGGCGACATCGCAGGCTCAATACGCACGATCCAAACATTCCTTTCACATGCACCGCATGCACCCGCTGATGTCTTGGGGCCGCTCTACGTATCCCAGGCCAAGAACTTTGCCTTCCGGTTCGCCTTCTCCGAGGCGCACCACCAGGCGAAGAAATATGCGCCTGTGCGTGTCATCGAAGGGCAGTCAGAGTTGCTGTGGGATCACATATACGGTGTGGGCCGCATTTTGAGGGGAGAGGGCCGATTCGATGAAGCTAGGGAGTGTTTCGAGCTTTGTCTGAAGGCGGTTGATTTGGGCGAGGCCCGGCGGCTGCTGATCCTGTCTGCCACGGCCGACCTCTATTGCGAGCTTGATTACCGGCACGGCATGACTGAGGAGACGCCGTCGCGGCCTTTGCTGTGGGAGGCTAGGCATTGGCTGATACAAGAGGTGTATACTCTGGAGAGTCATCGGCGCACAACGAAAGGTTTCCGGCGGATACTCCTGTCGTTGATTGAGATACAGATCAGGCTGGGATGTGACGATGAAGCCCGCCACTATGTTGACAAAGCCCTCAGTATGTATGGTTGCATAACCACGCCGGATATCGTTGATCGGTTGGGGCACGTAAGAACCCTTATGGCTGCCGCGCGAGTCTCCGATCTCGAGAATGCTGCGAGGTTCTGGGCCGATGCCCTCCGCTGGAATCGGCATTACAATCCCTCTGAGGAAGAGGTATTCACATGCGGTGTGGTGCACATGTACTTATGCTTGGTGCGGCTCAAACTCGGAGACACGAGTGGCAGCAGCCAGCACCGAGGTCGTGCTTGGCAGGTCTTTGCGACGAAGGAGCGACAGTTTTTGATACCAGGGGTTGGGACCTATCTGATTGACTCTGTTGTTAAGGAGGTACAGGTTTTGACTGGATGGAGCTGCGAAATTTAGGAAGCACTACGTGGGATTTGTTTGTCAGGCTATATTAAGTGCCGAGTGCCCTCACGTCGTACCCTCTACGAAGTTTCGCCAATTTCCTCTCGGCGCCTAGAGAGCGAACGCGACCGACGATGGCGCAATGACTCAAAAACAAGAAGAAACTCGTGACCATCGGGTAGATCACCAAGGGGCCACATATTCTGCTCGCGAAGCCATGAAAGGGCGCCAAGAGGCTCCTCATGGTCGACAAAGAACTCAGTGTCGACGCCGGAGACAAGCCCGTTGGCCTCCACTGCGGAACCACTAGGGTTGAAGAGGGTGCCGCAGAGCTTAGCGTCCCGAACATAGGCGATCGGCGAGCCGGCCATGATGTCCATCGCACAAGCCTGCATGAAAGAGAGAGAGACATGCGGAAAGTTGAAGTCTGGTGACTTGAGTCAGAAGCGGCGGCGATAGAAAACCTAGAACAGAAGGCTATAGCTCACCAGCGCATGCCTTGGAAGCGGCAATGCAAGCCGCCGGATGGGAGCTCATGATGCCAAAGATCTCATCCTCGACTTTCCGGAGCTTCTCGAGAAGGCGAGTCGCGAGCCGACGCTCCCTGTACTCGCGGTGGACGACAAGTTGGGTTATCCAGCAGACCTGCCGGCCTTGGTAGTCCCAGCGGCAGGCAAATGCATTTCCGGCAAGGGTGTCGTCGACATGGACGCTGACATAGGACCAGCGGGCGCCAGTAGGCAGATACTGGCTCCGCAGCCGAGACACACTCAGTTTGACATGGCTGCCTGATGAACGATGACTGCGTCAGCAAACCTGCGGTAGATGGACCGAAAACTCTTGGGAGTCACCAGCTGGGCCGGGTCCGTGGGGCGGTGGGGGGAATGGTACCTGGCTTGCCGCCCTTGCGGTCGGTAGGCGTGTTCCAGATGCCGTAGTGATTACTGAAGAGATAGGCGGCCTCGACGAGGGCTGTGTTTGGAATGTTAGGGGATTGGAATTCCCTAAAGGTCTCGGTCGTCATTTTGGGAGATTTGGGATAATGTCGGGCAGTTTTGGGTCTGTCAAATTGGACAGTAGGATCAAATCTCACCCTTCCAGATTGCAGCCCGGGGCCAGCCATTTTAGAGGCGATGCCAGCACGGCGATCTTAAAATGGTTCTGCAGGCAGCACTGGTCGTCGTTGGGGATGACTGATTGCGTGCCCCGCTTACGGTGGGAGGCGGCAGGGATATTGGGCGGGCGGAACTTTTTCTTCTCCATTTTAAAGCATGGACTGGTGCGGCGTTTAATTGTGGAGACCGTGGTTCCGGCTCGGGTTTGAACATGATTGGCTTGCGCATGCGCGAGCTCGGCCGGCCCCACGTAGCTATGCTCAAAGAGGCAAGAAAACTTCCGCAGCCCAAGGGCAAGCGAAAACGCCGTGCATCAGGTTTGCATGTCACAAATCAAGCAGACGTGCATGACGTTAAAGGGCAAGGGGCGCCCCGAGCCAATCATTCATCCCAGGACAGGCAGCCGACAGGAGGGCGAGGACGGCGTGGGCCACGACGGGCCGAGAGCAATGCTCCTCCCAAGTGGGCATCGGGAGCACCCTGAGCAGCGGACGCTCCCGAGCGACACTTGGAGCACTAGGAGCACGCCTAATGGGTAGCTATATAGTCACCCGTCCTGAGGAGCTCTGCGAGTTCCTCAGTTGTAAATAAGAGGCTGCATCCGTTAAGCTTAATAACCTTTGTAGTTGAGATTTTGCGTCGCATCGTTAGGAACCTTTGGGCTTCGCTGAATCAAGTCTCAAATACCGCGTGCCTCCATTCCGCCTGTGCGCGGGATCTCGTTGCTGAACCCTTTCGGAAGCGGTTAGACCGGGGCCAAGCCCAAAGAGGAAAGAAAACTTCCGCAGCGTCCCTCGTTAGCGAGATCTAATTGGATAACAACGGGTTGATGCCGAGACACGCCGTGCTGGGGATTGATTGCTCTACCTGAGGGGGCCATTGGCGGACTCGTGGCAGCGGCGACGTTTTTGAGTTCATCTAATCGGGTTGCTGCCCCTGATGATATGCAAGACCCCGTTGTATGGCTGACTGCGCCGCGCCAGGACAAGGGTAGAGCCCTACCTCGAGATACTTACCGAGGCAAGGCTCCGCACCAGTCATTACTGTGGGCCAGGCGCAAGGCGGCCTGCAGGGCTCCAGCCAATGAGGAATGGAGTGTCGGGGGCAACGACGTTCCCAAGAACCAGGAACACCGCCAGACGACGACGTTCCTGGGAGGAACGGATGGAACGATGAACGTTCTCAACGACCCAGGTACGAGATAGTACTATATAGTCACTCGTCCTGAGGAAGCTCTAGGAGTTCCTCAGTCAGCAAGATTCGGACATACCCTGGATTGTACTATTGAGACACTTGTTCTTGTGAACCTTTTGGCTTCACCGAGTCTTTACCCTACGGCACATATCTCCATTGGACCCTTTCAGACTGTGGGTCAGACAGATTCGTCACAAATCTCCCCGCTACTGTAGGTTAGGATGCTTCGATCCTCTTGGCAAGCACACTCCCGTTGGTTAAGGCCCGCCTCTCTGAAAACAGCAAAGCCGAATTGCCAATGTTCTGCACTACCGTCAAACATTCTGCACCACCGTCAAACAGCTGGCGAATCCTAACCCACCCGAGCCGAACCGCCTGCCAGTCCCATCCTCCCCACCTGCTCTTTATATCCTCCATGCCCTCCCTCCCATCCACGAGTCCATGAGTTAACCAGTCTGTGAGCCTACTAGAGAGATTCGAGCCACATTGGGGTGAAGAATCACACAGACTTTAGACTAGGGGCAATGACGGATAACCACATGGACGGCCCCCCTGCTGAAGAACACACTCTACCCCGCAACGCCCTGCCATCCCTTGGTCGCTCACGGCAGTGCCGCCAGCATGAACAACCACTTCTGCCCCCCTCCTAAGCAAAACGGCCAGGGCCAGCCCCAGGGACGGAGTCGGGACCCGTGCGCTGCCGCGAGCCTCACGCCGAGTCTCATCGACCTCACTACTACCACCCCCGATGCCTTCCCGGCCTTCTTGTATGGCTTCCCGACCGGTACCGTCTTGCCGGGCACCAGAGCGACCTTCTCGCAGCCGGGACTCATAGCCATGCCTTTTGGCGCCCTGTCGCCGGGCGCCGTTGGCATGGGCCTCTTCAGCGCCCCGGGCCAGTACCCGCCTGTCACTCCTGACGCCGTGAGCCCGGGCTTTGCCAGAGACGTGGGCCTTTTCAGCGCCCCGGGCCAGTACCTGCCTTTCACTCCTGACGCCGTGAGCCCGGGCTTTGCCAGAGACGTGGGCCTCTTCAGCACCCCTGGCCAGTACCTGCCTTTCACTCCTGACGCCGTGAGCCCGGGCTTTGCCAGAGATGTGGGCCATGAGCACACCCCTATGTTCGATAGCATACCCGTCTCGCACGCCGCGATGGGCGAGTTCCGACCAAGCATGCCGTCCCGCGAGGCCTGGACCGCCGTGTCGTTCCACTCACGACAACCACTGCCACCACCGGCACCATCATCGACAACAACATCAACGTCCCGGAATATGTCCTCTACCGCCGGCGGCCGGCCGAGTATGAGCACCACAGCCTCGACCACGCGAGCCAGCTTCGTGCCCTCGCCCAGCCTCGCCCGTTGCGGCCCGCAGCAGCCCAAGCAGAGCTTCTACTCTGGGACAGGCTTCTCCCCGCCCAACTCAACCTACTGGCTCCCCACTGCGTCGTCGGGCGAGCAAACCCTCTCGGTAGACGAAGTCTCCTCCCTCATACAGCACCACACCAACCCCCAATTCCCACCATCCGACTGGGCGCGCCAGAACTGGGATAAAATGCTGCTCGAGAACGCAGACGACGTGGTACACGTGCTGTCGCTAAAAGGCCAGTTTTTGTATCTCTCGCCGGCGTGTAAGCGCGTGCTAGAGTATGATCCTGCGGAATTGGTGGGGATGTCGTTGAGCGAGGTGTGTCATCCGAGCGATATTGTGCCTGTCACGAGGGAGCTGAAGGAGGTTGGGGTTGGGGGGAGGGTGGACGTGGCGTTTCGGATTAGGAGGAAGGAGAGGGGGTATTTGTGGTGGGAGAGTTGGGGGGTTTTGCATGCTGATCCCCCTGGGGCTGCGCCTGGCGGGAAGGGGGTGGGTGCTGGTGGCGGGGGGCCGGGGAAGAAGTATCTTGTGATGGTGGGCCGGAGGAGGCCGGTGTTGAGTTTACGGAGGCGGGATGTGCTGCCCGACCAGCCGGTTGGTGGGGAGAGGGAGATCTGGAGCAAGCTTTCCACAGGGGGGATGATATTATATATGTCGGGGGCGGTGACAGGGTTGTTAGATCTTGTGCCAAGGGAGCTGGAGGGGACGAGCTTGAAGGACTTGATGCGGAAAGAAAGTCAGGAAGAGTTTAGACAGGCAGTTGAGAAGGCAAGAAAGGGGATGATAGTCGGGCTAAGGCATGAGGTGCTGCATAAGAGGGGGCGGTTGGTGCCCGCGCAGACGGTGTTGTATCCCGGGGAGGCGGACAAGCCGAGCTTTTTGATTGCGGTGACGAGGTTGGTGAAGGAGGGCGATGCTGTCGGCGCGGGTAGGGAGGAGTCGATGAGCGGGGTGGTCATGAGTAACCCACCGCTGGCACCGGGGGCGATAACGGCGGGGTTGGCGACCGCGGTGACGTTCCGGGGGGCGACGGAGGACGACGAGAACGACGAGGGCGGCGACATCTTTGCCGAGCTGCGGCCCTCGCGGTGCACCTCGTGGCAGTACGAGCTGCGGCAGATGGAAAAGGTCAACCGGCTGCTGGCCGAGGAGCTGACGCAGCTGATAACCAGGAAGGAGAAGCGGAAGCGGAGAAAGGGCGGCGGGGCCGGGTTCAGCGCCGGCGCCGGCGCCGGCGCCGTGCGGGACTGCGCCAACTGCCACAAGCGTGACACCCCCGAGTGGAGGCGCGGGCCAAGCGGAAATCGCGACTTGTGCAATCGCTGCGGGCTGCGGTGGGCGAAGTCACAATCCATCACCATGACCCACCACTACGACAACAACAACAACAACAACAACAACAACAACAACAACACGCCACTTATAAAAGCAGCCAGCTGAGAATACGCGACCTCGTGACTGTCTCCCCCAATTCTGAGCCTCCAGGAACATCGGTTCTAGGCGTTGGCCCAGACCGCTTAGAGTCTCTCCGGAACAAATTGTCCGTAAGCGGGGTCAAAGGGAGCGAGCTCGCATTTGCGGAATGGATATCGGGGGGTTGCGGAGGCGGGACAGACCACATGCCAGCGCAGGACGCCACCCCGGCGGAGTCCTAGTTGCCTGACAGTGGCGTCGCGGTCCAGACCCAGCCAAGCTCTCGGATTCTCAGCTAGACGCCGCAGTGGGGGGCGGCAGTAGTGAGAGTGTTGAGGAGGGGCTGTCGAATAGTCGCCAAGTGGTTGTGGGGGAAAGAAGCGGAACGGGGCCGCCAGCGCCGGGCATTTGGCATAGCGCTGTGCCGGGCGACTCAGAGCTTGACAGTACATTTGGTGCGTGGGCATCGGATCCAGCACCGATCGACTAGGAGAAGCTAGAAAGACTCTTGGCTGGAGGCTGGATCATGGCTCTCTGTAGAGATGAGATGAATGATTCGATCGGTTTGACCCTCGCTGGCCGCGGTCTTGGAAAGCTCCTGAACCTCATCGTAGAACTCGTTGAGGATCCTGTCGTACACGGCTCCCTTGTCAGCGGTGTTGAGAGGAGTAATGTATCCGGCCTTCTCCTCCTTGAGCCATGAATCAGCGTAAGCAAGGTCACCAACTGTGCGACCATTAGCGAATACGAGCACTGCTTGGAGGTTTGGATGACATACCGTGCCAGATGAAGTCATACTTGACTTCAATCGGCACGACCAGTTGTAGGGAGGAGACGAATGCACGGTCCATCTATGCCTGCCTCTTTTCGGTTTGTCTCCCGGTGTTGGCTTCGAGTTCTGACTATATTTTCTTACTATGTATTGTTGGTTATCACGATTGTTATGTTGACGGTAAAGGCGTCGTCTTGCCTCCTTACAGGTGTACAGGGGTACAGATCCGTGCACACATCCGCGCGGTGGCCTGGTAAAGGCGCGTAGGCGGTCTGTCAGCCGATTCGCTCCATGTCCCTCGGTGGAGGCGCTGCCCCCAAGGATCGAGATAACGAGAACGCAAGACGCAAAGCTAGCAGCTGCTGAAAGTCCAACAGCCACCATTCCAGAGTCACAGGATGAAAGCGCTTACGGGAAGTCGGTGTGCAGCTTGTAGGAGCTACGGGATAGCTCGGAACTTGGCGACAGTCTTGATTAGAGAAGGCGCATCCCGAAACTGTTCGGAGCTGGCGGGGGCGTTATCTTGCCTCCCACATCGGGCGTCTCAGAGTCACCAGACTGACGCCTCCTCTTCGGCACCGGCTTCGGTGGCATGGGCAGACTCCGGCATCGCGTCCCATTCCCGAAACCACATCTCGTGTCTGTGGTCTCTTTCGAACCGGCGCCCGGTCTCGTCTCCCAATCTTTCCAGCCGAAGGACCGCGCTTCTCATGTCTTCGGCTAGCACGTTCTTCGGCTCGATGAAGTCGCCTTGCGCCGGTTTTCGGAAGAGGTGCAGCCCGTCCCAGCTCTCCGCCCTCGACAGCTGCACGTACAGGCTCATGAAGCTGGGCCTCGACGCTATGCCGCTGCCGCGGACGCCTTTGAGGTTGACGAGAAGTGCTGGAGGAGGGTGCGGACGTCAATGCACAAGGTGGCGAGGATGGCAACGCTCTCTGCACCGCTTGCTCTAGAGGCCACAAGGAGATCGCCGGGATGCTGCTAGAGAAGGGTGCGGACGTCAATGCGCAGGGCGGCGAGGATGGCAACGCTCTCTACGCCGCTTGCTCTAGAGGCCACAAGGAGATCGCCTGGATGTCTAACACCGGTCAGGACCTTGCCATAGGGGCTCTCTCTCGTCTTCTTTTCTTTCTTAATAAGAGTCACCTTTACCATTTCCAGCTTAGAGTAGTAGCAAGTCAAACGAGACGAGACCAAGAGTTATGTAGCTTGGTTATCAATAACGGTTTTAATTGCTAACGACGCCTACGATTTTGCCGCTGTGATACGCGCCACCTCCCCCACCTCTCTGCTTGAGCTTGCCCTTCCCCTTGTCGTCTTCTTGCTAGAAGCACCACTGGCCGCTTTAGATGGTCGTCCGTGACAGATTAGACCTAAAAGCTCGACGAAACTCATATCCTAGACCTGTGTCATGCTGGATATCGAAGTTATACGTAGTTGGGAAATCTTCGTCGAGATCATAGTCAGGTGATAACATCTCCTTTACTTCGTTTAGAAACTTGCCAAGGTGCTGCGCTTTTGACCCTTTGAAGCAATCCTTGAAAAAGCATAGAAGGACTCCTTCTAAGCTTCTAACATTATTATCTGAATATCGAAACCTGGTCTTTGTTTTAGGTCCAAAACATTTATCCACTACCCAGTTAAGTTCTTTCCTCGATACACTTGTCCCCACTAGACGGGAGTTGTTCTTTTCACAACGAGGGCAGACAATCATCAAAGAACACCAAAATGCGTCTTTGCTATGAGCAAAGTATTGAGATTCGAAACAGCTGATACAGATAAGTAAGTGGTTAGCGTTACGAGATTTATCTTTGTATCTTGTCGTTGCTTGTTCGTAGCGTAGAATCTCAACTAAGGTACTAAGCATTTTGGAGATGTATGTATTGCAGTGTAGACTCGAGATGATCTGAAGACGACAAAGCTATAACTAAGGACAACGTATATGATAAGCGAGCGACGCAGACAAGCGAGCGACGCACTCCACACTACTCTACGAACACTCTCCTCAATTGTAATACAACAACACTATGAACC
>FTCU01002524.1_pt1 | contig 12428 bp, 11 predicted proteins | sample 1639521 | NCBI WGS metagenome assembly FTCU01 (sample SAMEA3914864, study PRJEB12502) | metagenome | biome: forest; material: soil | place: USA | collected 2012-03-12 | depth 0.3 m
CCCCCAGAAGCATCAGCACCAACCGCACTCCCCCCCCCAACCTTCTCCAACAAAACCAGCCCCCTCAAAAAACTCCCCTCCCCGACGTCCCGCGCCCCGAGCGTCGCGCCGTACATGCGCACCGCCGCCGCCCCGCGCGTGAAGAGCAGGCACCGCCGCAGGTGTGGCCACGACTCGAGCACCTCGTCCAGACACCCCAGCAGGAATTTCCCCAGGCCTTTGCCTTGGTGGGACGAGAGCACGTAGACGTCTGTTAGGTAGCCGAAGGTGGTGTAATCTGTTATTAGGCGGGCGAGGCCGATCATTTTGGGGGGGGTGGGGGTTGGCGGGTCTAGAAGGGGGTGAGTTGTGTGAAAGGAAAGGGGGGAGGTAGTTGGGAAGGGGAAAACGGACCATTGTCGGCGAGGTAGAGGCCGAAGCAGAGGGATTGGTCTACGGAGAGGCGCAGGGTGTCGGGGTCCATGGGTTTCGCCCAGTAGAGCATGTCGGAGGCGAAGGCGTCGTTGATAGCATTTAGGTCTAGGAGGGAGGGGTCGGTTGAGACTGTGTAGGTGTTGTTGTCGTCTGGGTGCCGGAGGGTCCAGGTGCGGAGTTCGTGTTTGGGGGGTGGCATTTTGGTTGTGGCTTGGCCGAGTGTATGTATGGGTTTGTTTAGGTATTTGGAGAATTGGGGTGTTGTTTGGTGGATGGGTGGTTGAGATAAAGATGGCGGGATGGGGTTTGGTTTTAATCTTGAGAGCCACGCCTTGTGAATGACAACTGCAGGAGATGAGAGGAGTGCAAGTGGGACAAAGTGACTCATCTGATCTAGCTTCACTTTTCAACTCCATCACCATGAAACACATCACCGTTCGTCAACAACCAAGTTTGAACTACAGTCCAATGAGACTCACCCGTGACTTGATCATCTTTTTCTGCTTATTTTCTTCGCTTTTGGGGTGGTAAGGTTCACGCAAGAAGGTGAACAATTCAGAGCGACAAGGCACGAAGTGCATTAGACGTTGTGATTAGACCTAACTATTATACCGCGGATATCGGTGAGATATAGTAAATATAAAATGCAAAAGAGAGAGGGATAGGGCATGGAGAGGCGGCGACCAAGAACGTTCCAAAGGCAGCACATCCTCCGCGTATTAGACCCCCCGCAACAACAACGACCACTGACCCGGTTTCCAGCAAGCGCACATCTTACTCCCGGCATGAGTACTAACTTAGTAGTACAGCGGCTTCGCGGGATCAGTCAGATCGAACACGACGCTCGAGTGGGGCTTGGCGCCACCGCGGTTGGCAAACTCCTTGCTAAAGTCGATGGTCCGGTTGAAGTGCAGGCTGCCGTCATCGAGGATGTCGATGTACAGCGCCTTGAAGTCGGCCGGCGTGTTGATGATGCCGATCTCGCCCGTCTGCACAAAGTAGTCGGTGACGAGGAGGTGCTTCTGGTCGGGGGTGACCTTGACGTAGTGCGGGCCAACGGTCGGCTGGTCCTCGTCGGGGTTGTCCAGGCGCTTGACGTTGTTCAGGTCGCTGATGTCGAGGGCGGCGATGTGGTTGGCGGTCGTCAGGGTGAAGTAGGCGAAGCGGCCATCCTGAGAAAGATCGGAGCTTTGAGGGGGTCAGTGGTGGGATTCTGGTGGAGAGAGGCTTGGGATGGGCAGGGGGCTTACTAGATGGCCGTGGTGTCGCGGGCCTTGGGACCAAGGTCGAACAGCAGCTCAGCGACGCCCTGCTTGCCGTTTCCGTCCTTGCGCAGGGGGTAGATGATCCAGACCTGGCCGAGATGCACAGCAGTGGCGAGGGCCGCACCCTCGGGGTTGCCAGGAATGAACTTGACATCTTGGATGCCGCCGCCCTGCACGTGGTTTGTCAGTCCTGCTAGTCACGCCGAGCTTGAAAGGGGTGCGTGGGGACTAACGTTGGGGATGGTGATAGTGCTGATGATGGCCTTCGTGTCCAGGTTCCACAGGCGCAGGGTGTTCGCACGCTTGATGCCGAGGGTGGGCTTGAGGATGGTCACCGGCTCGACAAAGTCCGAGGTCAGGATCAACTTCCTCTCCCAGTCGATGCTCAGACCGTGCGGCGAGAACTGCTCTCCCAGAATGTTCAACAGGCTGGCCGGGTCCTCGGGCCACTCATGGATGATGTTGAAGTTGGCATCAGTCTCGACCAGACGGCCGGGCGAGGTGCCGACAGCGGAGCCCATGTAGGTGATGTAGAAACCACCACCGGGCTTGGCACGGATCTCATCGGCGATCGATGAGAAGATGGCCCGGTTGCTCTTCAGGAAGGCAGGCCGGTACGGGTTGGTCGTGTCAAAGTAGTAGGCAGTGTCCTGCGTCTTGAGCAGAGACAGGAGACCACCTCCGACCAAGGTCTTGCCATCAAGCGAGGGTCCGAGATGGTGAGGGTCATTGCCGCTGCTGGGGACATCAGTCACCCACAGGAGAGTACCAAAGGTGTCCTAAGATGGTCAGCGACGGTCCATGTAAACCGGAGAGCAATAGGCTGTGCCTACATCATCGAGGCTGTAGGTGGCCAGGAAATCTAGGCACGGTATCAGCATTTATCCAGCCGCTTCAGGTCAGGGACCAACTCACCCTTGTGCTGCTTGTCGCCGGCACCGGTCCAGAAGTAGCCGATCTTCTTGGGCTTGATGTTGCTGGGAGTGAAGGGAGGGCTATCCAGGGCAGGGGTGGGAACCTGGAGGATGGGCAGCGGCGGAGCGAGCTGGTTCAGGAGCTCCGTCACTCCGGGGATGCTGGGAATCAGCGGAGGGAGGGAGATGCCGAGGCACTGCCCAAGGGAGGCCAAGGGCAGCAGATGAATCGCGGAAGTTCTCATCGTGGAGAGTTCAAATGATCACTGCGGAGTGGGAGAGGAGTCAGATGATGTCCAGTGGATGATGCCGAGTGTGAGCCTGAGAGTGATTGAGAAGGTTTGAGCAAGTATCTGGGAGGCTGCTCTTTATAGATATCTTCACCTCCCCAGATCAGTCTCAGCAGCGCATCATCTTTCTTCTTCTTCCTCATCCGTACCCCCAACGTGGTGCGACATGTCTGCCGGAGCACGCAAGTTGATGGTCGCCGTCCATCTTGGTGAAGAATGAAGGCAAGTTTGTCGGATAAAGCAGTGATCGTCTGAGGCTAACGGCTCCTGAGTTAGGGTCGACGAGCACGAGGAGGATCGCGGCCTGCCGACGGTGATGGATTCCGTGGCGTCGTGACGCCAGACGCCAAATCCAAGACATGCAGTGGGAGGCTACGGAGCAGACTCGATCCGTGGCCCAATGATGGCCGGGTCACCGCCAAGAGGATGCCGAAGCAGGTATCTCCTGGAAGCCAAAGTTAGTGCCAAGTCCTGTAAGCACTCCTAAGAGCAAAGTCCAGCCAGAGTCCTGAATCTCACGAACAAGGTGGTCAAAGTGTTCAGCCTCCACGAACCACTGGCAAGGTGGAAACCTCACCGTCCCAGTCCCAGACCCCAGTGCAATTCGGCCCGTCAACCATGCTCTTCTTCAGCCTGGGATCTCCCATCAATCTTGTTACCCCACGAACTGACCAGCCGGTTGCCGGGACGCTAGTGTGGTTTCAGGGGAAAAACCTGAATATCAAATCCGATGTGAATAACACACTGCATGTCAGCTGAAACAAAGTACACTGGCATATGGTACCGTCCAGCCTTGTTTGGGGGGCCATCGTGGAGCAGGGGTGAAGCTGAAATGCCGGCACTGAGCACGCTATCACGACATGCTTGGCATGGTGGTGAAATCGTCGCTCTGCCCAAGCAACGCCAAGTTTGGGACGATCGACACTTTACATTTCCTCCTTCATCACGTCGCATCGTGACCGGCCTGGAAAACGCAGAACTGCACCTCCCCGATCCGATCCGGCGCTTCATCCCTCGATGCTGATCGGAATTTGGCTTCTGCGTCGAGGACACAGCGTCAGTGGGGGTCTAGATGTTGCCATAGGAGGCGGTTGATGGCTGCAGATGCGCAAATCAAATTCATGAATAGCAATAACTAATTGTCAAGACGGCAAAAGCACGCTCTGTCCCTCCGCATTCGCGTCACGGCGCTGGGAAAACGACCTCTGATCGCAGGCAGAGGAAAAAAACCAGTACCAAGGGACAGCCCAAGAAAAGCAGGTCAAATCCGACAGCCCACTTCCACTTGCCAGCTCACCATCGCTAGTAGTCGTCTCCACGACTAAAGATCTCCTTGTGAGTCTCACCGAGGAGGAAGGTCTGAGGTGGCTGCATTAGTCTTGCATCTATTGCACACGAACTGACCATTGAACAGACTCACATGCTCAAACTGGGCCGAGTACGACCCCTTGATGTCCATGAGCGGCACATACTCCTCGACGACTCCATGCTGAACGAGGCAGTTCATCTGTGTGGGTTGTCAGCACGGAGCGCTCCTGAACCGAAACCCTCAACGAGGACAAGGGCAGGAAACCCACGCCGGCCAGATACTTCTCGACATTTAGGCGCTCGAGATAGCGACGGCAGAACACGATGGTGCCAAAGTTGTCTCTGATGGTCTTGTGCAGCCGCTTGGCGGATGACAGAGCGACCGGCGCCCTCAGCGGGGCGTCATGGTTGAGCCCATAGCCATAGACTCCAACCTACGGTACCGTTAGGAGAGTTCGACTGACCAAGCCAGGGGTACTCACATCATCGACGGTGTAGCCGCGTCCTGTAGACCCAAAGGTCTCGATGGCAAACACCTCGCCCTCTTCCATCTTGGTTTGGTCCCGGGTTTTCACAAACGGGATGGACTTGCCGCCATGGATGTGGTACTGCTTGATGTTATGACCGCTGAGGTTCCGCACGGGCTTGACGCGGTACGTCTTGCCGCGTATCTCGACCTCGTAGCTTTCCATGACCTCTTGGATGGCGGCGCTGACGTCGCTTATGCGCACATCGATACCGGCAGTCTGGCACATGCGTTAGTTCCGACTTCAGGTTCCCTTAAATAGGGCTTGTTACCTTGACACCGGTGTTGGTGGCATCCTTGACTGCGGCGAGCAGATTGTCGTAGGTCGGGTCAAACGCCATGGTGAATGCGCTGTCAAGGATCCAGCCGTTGATGTGGACGCCAAAGTCAACGGTCAAGACGTCTTGCTGCTGTAGCACCACCGGTTTCTGACCCGGGTTGGGCGTGTAATGGGCGACTTGGTGGTTGAGGCAGAGGCCAGTGGGGAATCCCATGCCGGACTTGAGGCCATCTCCGGGCTCGAGGCCGGCATTGTCCAGCAGCGCCCTGACGCTGTCCTCGATACCCACCGCAATGTCCTGGAGTGACTGGCCAGGCTTGGCTGTGTCCTGCACCCATTTTCGGGTCTGACGGTGGATCTCGGCGGCCTTGCGGTAGTCCCTGAGAAAGGTCTCGTCCTCCCAATGGCGCCGGCCATTGTACCGATCCTCGGTAGCCGTTGTCCGTGCCGTGGCCTGGTAGGTTTGCACTTCGCCCTGGGGATAGTTGCCCGACGGGAAGAGGGAGGTCAATGGGACTCTCGGCGGCGAGGATTGCACCAGCTGCGAGCCCGGCTTGCTCTTCTTCTTGGACTTCTTGGTGCGCTTCCTGCGCTTCTTTTGTGTAACTACAGCGTCGGCGGATGCCACGGTTACTTCACCCGCGTCGCCGTCGCCGTCGCCATCACCGTCGCTTTCGTCCTCGTCACCAGTGCCGAGACAGCCATCTCCGTCTCGCGCCGTGTGCGAGCCGCGTGGTTCTCCTCCACCGACCGAGTTTGACGGATCCGAGTTGGGCGAGTCATCTGGCGAGTGAGTCTAAGTCGGTAGTCCAAACCGCACACAAACAGTGCGTTCTGCTCGGAGAAAGTCACATACCACTGTGGCCGTGATAGTCATCCTCTGGAGACCTAGAGCCCATTCTGACATTGACAAACGAGACTTCGCTGTGGGTGTTGTTGACAGGTGGGCGATGAATCGGAGGAGGATGGAGACGTCAGTCAAGGCGGAGGAAGTGAAAGGAGTGAAGTGAAGACGGCGGAGCAACTCGGGCTTATCAATTCTTCAGGTGCCCCACGGAGTCCTCTGCAGTGGGATTTCGGGGGTTTCGGCCAGTGGTGGGCCGTTGGGGAATCGGGGCCGGCAACGCCAGAAGCAGATCCGCTTGGCGCCCAAGCAGTTGACGCAGCCAAAAACGCCCCCGCTCCCCACCTCTGGTGATCCGGTTCCAGACCACCATACCGGACCTGCGAATAAGCTTCCCATAAAATCTGTCGACGTCCTGGTGTCACCATCTGCCTGAGACGGTGTCACCCCATGATTTTCAGCATGCACAGACGACAGCCTTGAGTTTTATTAGTCAAGCGTGGTACACCAAAAACCGACGATACCGTCCTGGCTCTTGGGAAACCTAAACACGGAGTCTCGCGGGCGTTACCGTCAACGCCATTCAAGAAGCATAGTCTTTATGGATTGAAAACCCAGGTAATATTTCATACTGCTACCTACTCGTCACAAGTAGTCGATGTTACACGTGGTACAATGAGAGTCCGCACGTCATCGCAGACGAGCCGGACAGACCTGCTGGATCGGGGTTCCGAATAGCTTCAGCGCCGTCGCCCCACTTGATGCGGGGTAGTTCTTCAAGGGTCGGTTCGCATGGGTTTTACACGCGAGGGGTGGGTCGTCGGGGTCCAGTCCCACAGGGCCACAGCAGAGCATCCCGACACTGGCCCAGGGCCCTTGCTCCATCCATCCATCCCCCAACTTGGACTTCAACTCGGATTTGGTTTCAGGCCTGAAATCGCCGCGTTCGTTCAACCATGCCGCCCGCTTCTCCTGCAGCTGTCTTCAGATCGTGTCTGTTGACCTCCAGATGGACATATGCAGTGGACCATGATCCGTGGCACCTTGGCACCAATCTCGAGGGCGCCAGGGCCTGGGTCCTGAAACGCGACATTGGATGAACATTCAGAAGCTCGACTGCTAATAAAACCCTCGGGCACAATCGAGATGCGAATGCCAATGAAGGCTTCCTTCGACACGTGTCACGCATGGCTGCTGCACTCCGGACTGCCCAAGTCAGCGACGCGCGCGGCAACGGGCCGTTCTCTGCTTGTTGGGGAGCTCGATCCGTGGCCTCGGAGCTTCCAGGTCGCCTCGCAGGCCGGAAAGAGGACAAAGCCAGGGGTCTGTCAATGAGATCAAGTGGAAGGGAGCGCCGGTTTCAATCAGCGGATTGGGCGACAAAGGAGCTCCCAAAACAAACAGCAGCCCGAGGGCAGACAAGACGAGCCCAGGAGCTACATTTACCGGGGGTCGGGGGGTGCGAGAGCTGCGGGGAGGGGACAATGATAGCGGAGAGAGAACAGGCGGTGGTGCTGGTGGTGTGCTGGTGCGCGCCGCTGCGCTGCCAGCCCCGTGTTTTTGTGCCGCCCACCCTTTGTTTTCCTCGCGACCTCCGCCTGCGAGACGACACCTCCTCTTCTTCTTCATCCATCCAACGTCCGTCTTTCTCCTAAAAGACGCATTCTCAACTCCACAACACCCGCTACTCTGTACCCCGTACACTTCCGTTTTGCAAACTTTTTTTTTGAGCCACCAGAAACCTCTTGTCCCCAATGTGAGTCAAAGCCCCCATCTTTGCGCGCCCGATGCTGCGCTGCTGCGCTGTCGCGCTTTGCGACTGCGCGCGACAATGGCATTGCGCCCGACCGGCCACCTGTCGCGTCCCGCACCCAACCACCCAATCTCTCTCCTCTCGCATATCCAGCCATACTTACTCATTTTCGCAGACCACCAGCCCAAACTAAATCCTCAGACATGGCTCGCGAAACACGATCCGCCACGGGCAACTCCAAGCCGCGCGTCGTCCCCGTCATCGACACGGCGCCCACCATCAAGCGCAAGGCTGCCCCCAAGAAGGTCGCCGCCCCCAAGGCCGAGACCAAGGGTGCTAAGCCCACCGGCGTGACCAAGAAGAAGGCGCCCAAGAAGGAGACTGGCGTGGCCAAGAAGGTAGCTACCTCTCTGCACACCGCCGTGACCACCCCGCGTCGACAGCACCATGCTATGCCGGGGTGCAACGCAGCAACACATGAGAACTTGCCACTGACACGCCCGTCCATAGGTCAAGGCTGCCGTGAAGAAGACGGCCAAGAAGGCGGACACTGCCGAGAAGAAGGTTGAGAAGAAGGCCGCACCCACCAAGGTTGAGAAGGCCGAAAAGGCCGACAGCAAGGCCGAGAAGGCCGAGAAGGCCGACAGCAAGGCGGAGCCGACTGAAAAGGTAGACTCTCCCCTCTCTCCTCTCCTCTCTCTTCTGACCGTCCTCGACTGATCGTTCTCCAGGAGGCCAAGCCCAAGACAACGACCAAGAAGAAGGAGACCTCCGTCGCCAAGTAATGGCAGGCTGACCGCTGTGCTCTCTGACTTTGGCCTGGTCGACACGCCAGGCCAAGCGGACGGCTGCTACATTCCTTGATCTTGGCTTGTTTCCTGGTTGTTATTTCCGTCGCGTCTCTCTGGTTTGGATACCGCTTCACTGGGCAGTGCGTTATGTTGGGATTTTCTTGGCTTTGCGGAAGGGATGGGATGTACTAAGAGGTCTTGTTTGTTTTGTATCTATTGATTGGCTTTTTGGAAACGACGAGTGAAATGTCCTGTATCTCCTGAGTCTTTCGAGTCTTCTGCTTATCTTGAGGTCTCGCAAACCTAGGTGCATATACTCTGACTGTCGACACGCTCTCTCAACGCCCATTTCAATCACGATTCCTATGGCCAACTTACTCTTATGTTGGTGGGTCTTGAGAGCACGCCGCAAAATGTCTTGAGAAGAGTAGAGAAAATCAGCTTGAGCTATAAGTTGTCCACTAGACAGAGCACTACTCTACCATGCACAGAGCATAAAGGGGGCATCTTGCCTCGAATTTGGGACCATCCTTTGCTTGAGTGAGCTCACAGAGCTCAAGCAAGGCCTGGAAGCAAGGCCGGACCCACAGCACAGTCCGGCAGGCAGCCGAGCCGGACCCCAGCAAAGCACGCCAATCAGGGCGCGCTTACAGGGCCCAAGGCCCAAGGCTTTTAGTGTTGCGCGTGTGGAACGCCCACCTATTTGCAGTGCGCCGCGCTCAACCGACGTGCAGCGTCGCGATTCCAGATTGTCTCGACTTTCCCGAGCAAGCTCGGTCCTCTGCGATTCTCAGCCCGCAACAAATAACCTTAGCCTCGACATGAACGTTTCGTGCCCATTGAGCTCCACACAACATGTATATCATCAAGCCCTCGTGGCTGCGCCATAGTGGTAAGTCGCGGATGCGCAACTCGGGACAGGCTCGTCGTCTTGTCTTTTTGTCTTGGGAGCAGTCGCTGACGGTACGACGAACAGGAGAGCAGAAAGACTTCGAGGTCTACAGCTGCCACATCTCTCCCGATGGCTCGAGGCTGGCCACCGCTGGCGGAGGTACGTCGATGCGATTGAACAACTTCCGAGTAGTCAGTAGTCGACGCCCTTGCTGAACACGGACACGGGAACAGATGGACACGTTCGCGTCTGGTCGACCGAGGCCATCTTCGACTCGGACAGCGGCGACTCGGGCAAACCACGCCAGCTCTGCCATATGAGCCACCACCTAGGCACCATCCACTCCGTCCGCTTCTCCCCGAACGGCCGCTACCTCGCATCCGGCGCCGACGACCGAGTCATCTGCATCTACCAGCTCGACAGCAACCCGCCCTCCCATGCTGCAACATTTGGTATGTGACTGCTCAAGCAGCATGAGTTCCGCTGGTGTTCCTCCGCTGACTGACGGCACCGCAGGCACAAACGAGCCGCCACCGGTTGAGAACTGGAAGACGCACAAACGTCTCGTCGGCCACGATAGCGATGTCCAGGACCTCGCCTGGTCCTACGACAACTCGATCCTCGTCTCTGTGGGGCTGGACTCCAAGGTGGTGGTGTGGTCGGGACACACGTTTGAGAAGCTCAAGACCATTGCTGTCCACCAGAGCCACGTCAAGGGCATCACCTTCGACCCGGCAAATAAGTTCTTCGCCACGGCCGGCGATGACCGCCACATCAAGATCTTCCGTTTCACTCCGCCCCCGCCGAACGCGACCCAGCACGACATGGTGAACAACTTTGTCCTCGAGACTACCATCAGCGCGCCGTTCAAGAGCTCGCCGCTCACCACATACTTCCGCAGGTGCAGTTGGTCACCGGACGGCAACCACATTGCGGCCGCCAACGCGGTCAATGGCCCGGTGAGCAGCGTTGCGATCATCGAGCGCTCTAGGTGGGACAGCGAGATCAACCTCATCGGCCACGAAGGCCCTACAGAAGTCTGCATGTTCTCCCCTCGGTTGTTTCATACGCAGAAGCCCAGCGAGAACGGGTCCGACAAGGGCTCTTCCAGCCTGGTGACCGTCATTGCTTCTGCTGGCCAGGACAAGACGCTGAGCATCTGGAACACCAACACCTCGAGGCCGGTCGTCATTCTGCAGGACGTGGCGTCAAAGTCCATCTCTGACCTCGCTTGGACCCCCGACGGCCAGACACTGTTTGCCTCGAGCCTTGACGGTGCTATCCTTGCCGTCAAGTTTGAGGTGGGCGAGCTGGGATGGGTTGCCACCGCCGAGGAGAACGACAAGGCGCTGCAGAAGTACGGCGGGTCGAGGAAGGGGATGGGAACTGCTGAGGATGTCGACGGCCTGCACCTCGAGAACCACAGCAAAGCAGGAGAGCTGCGCGGGGCCGAGTCAAGGATGGGCGCGCTGATGGGAGATTTCCAGCCCGAAGATAAGGGCCAGCCGGTTACGACCAACGGCACAAAGTCGACGCCGAAGAATGGCGAGACAAACGGTACCGCAGAACCAAAAGCGAGCAAGGAGGCCCCCAAGGCAGCCCCGGCCGAGGAGAACGCAGAGAAGGCGGCCGAGCGGATAGCCGAGCTGAAATCGCGGGTGCAGGTGACCAAGGACGGAAAGAAGAGGGTGGCACCACTGCTCGTGTCGTCATCTGCCACCGGCCTCCTGTCGCTGCCCCAGTCACAGCTGGTTGGGGCCAAATCAACAACAAAATCGACGCAAAACGACACACCACAGACAATACTGGACCTGTCTAAGCCTTTTCACGGCTTACCAAGGGGCGGCATCGCTGCCATGCTTCTTGGCAACAAGAGGAAGGCTGCTGCGATAGAGGGAGAAGAAGAGGATGAGCAAGCGGGCAAGCGGCCCTCGATAGGCCCTGTACCGATCTTGGTTGACACGCCCGAGGGCCTGGAAGCTGCCCCGCTAACGGCCTCGGCCCACGGTGTGGTGCCGACGCCAGAGTATCTCCGGCCAGCTGTCATCAGTCCCGCGATTTCCTTCTCCCAAGTCCGGCTGGCCGTTCCCAAGGTGCAGTCACACATCCTGAGACCGCTGGAAAAAGGCGTTCTTCAGGGACAATCAACTCTGGAGGAGGCGACCAAAATACCCGAAAACACCGTGTTCGAGGCTAGAAACCCCATCAAGCCCCGCGAGCCCTCACACATCACGGCCAGCAAACGCGGCGCCCTTCTCTGGCAAGACTTCCTCCCGCGCGCCGTCATCCTCGTCACGGGGAACAAGCACTTCTGGGCCGCCGCCTGTGAGGACGGCTCCCTGCACACCTGGACACCCGCCGGCCGCAGGCTCCTCAACAGCATCATCCTCGAGTCCCAGCCCGTCATCCTCGAATCCCGCGAGCACTGGCTCCTCTGCATCACGGCCGTCGGCCTCTGCCACGTCTTCAACATCAAGACCATGTCGGCGGCCCACCCCCCGGTCTCCCTGGCCCCGATCCTCGACATCGCCATCACCTCCCTCTCCCCGGAGGGCGCGACGCCCGCGCCGGGCGTCACGTCCGCGCACCTCAACAGCGTCGGCGCCATCGTCGTCACCCTCAGCAACGGCGACGGCTTCTACTACTCCTCCAGCATGTACGCCTGGCAGCGCCTGTCCGAGTCGTGGTGGGCCCTCGGCAGCGAGTACTGGAACAGCAACGACTCGTCCATCAGCGCGCTGTCGTCCACCGCCGTCGGGCCCGTCTCGGCCAAGAACGGCGCCTCGGCTGCTACTGCCGCGGCGGCGGACAAGCCGGACGCGACGGGCGAGGTCGGCGTCTCGGCGGGTATCATCCCGTTTTTGGAGCGCCATACCACGGCCGAGTTCTTGCTCAAGGGCCGCGCGTTTACGCTGCAGAGGCTTATCAAGACGCTGTTGTCGCGGGACGGGTTTGAGGGGTTTGAGAGCACGGTTAGTGTGGCGCATCTTGAGAACCGGATTGCGGGGGCGTTGGCGCTGGGCGCGAGGGAGGAGTTTAGGCTGTATTTGTTTATGTATGCGAAGAGGATTGGGGCGGAGGGGTTGAGGGGGAAGGTGGAGGAGTTGTTGAAGTGGTTGGTTTTGGATGGGAAGGGGGCTGGGGTTGGGGC
>FTCU01003438.1_pt1 | contig 12423 bp, 16 predicted proteins | sample 1639521 | NCBI WGS metagenome assembly FTCU01 (sample SAMEA3914864, study PRJEB12502) | metagenome | biome: forest; material: soil | place: USA | collected 2012-03-12 | depth 0.3 m
AGCGACGCCGAACCCGAGATGGCGACGCCGGCGCGCCGGCTGCAGCAGGAAGATTCTCGATCGACCTCGACCTCCAGCTCGCCCGTCCCGCCCGACAACGACAACGAAGAGTCCGACTTCTTCCTCGGCGCCAACGACTCCCAGTCCTCGCTCGGCGTGCCCAACATCCAAGATATGCAGGTCTCCGATGACGCGTGCCTCCCGCCCGTCCAGCGGCTGCCGAACGAGATCCAGATCGCCATCTTTGCCAAGCTCAGCAGCACCTCCGACCTCTTGCATGCGATGCTAACCTGCAAGCGATGGGCGCGCAACACGGTCGATATCCTCTGGCACCGCCCGTCGTGCTCGACCTGGGAGAAGCACAAGTCCATTTGCCAAACCCTCAGCCTCGAAAACCCCTACTTCTCGTACCGCGACTTCGTCCGCCGCCTCAACTTGTCCTCGCTCGCCGCCAACATCAACGACGGCAGTGTCGAACCCTTGGCCGAATGCACACGGATCGAGCGACTGACCCTCACCGGCTGCAGCAGCCTGACGGATTCCGGGCTCATCTCCCTCGTCTCCAACAATAGCCACCTGTATTCTCTCGACATCTCGCTGCCCGCGCCGTCAGGGGATACCGTCCCGCATGACAACATTACAGAAGAATCCATCAACGCCATCACCGAGCACTGCCCCCGGCTTCAGGGCTTGAATATATCTGGCTGCCAGCGTATTTCCAACGAGAGCTTGATCCGGCTCGCGCGACGCTGCAAATACATCAAGAGAGTATGTTCCGGCCCTCCCCCCTTCTCTTTCTCTTTGCTAGCGAGCGCCCATGTTGACCTTCCGTGACAGCTCAAACTCAACGACTGTATCCAGCTTCAGAATGAGGCCGTGATGGCGTTCGCCGAAAGCTGCCCGAACATCCTCGAGATCGACCTTCAGCAGTGCCGGGCCATCGGCAACGAACCCGTTACGGCGCTCTTCACTAAGGGCCACGCGCTCCGCGAGCTCCGCCTGGCTAGCTGCGAGCTGGTCGACGATTCCGCCTTCCTTTCGCTTCCGCCCTTTAGGCGTTATGACCATCTTCGCATACTCGACCTCACCTTGATCACGGGCATCACCGACCGCGCCATTGAACGAATCATCGAGGTGGCGCCGCGGATCCGGAACCTGGTGTTGCAAAAGTGCCGCAACCTCACCGACGTTGCCGTCTATGCCATCTCGAAGCTCGGCAAGAACTTGCACTTTCTCCACCTGGGGCATTGCAGCCTCATCACGGACGACGGAGTCAAGCGCCTTGTCTCCATGTGCAACAGGATTCGCTACATCGACCTCGGTTGCTGCCATCAGCTGACTGACGACTCGGTCGTGCGACTCGCGCACCTCCCCAAGCTCAAGCGCATCGGGCTTGTGAAATGCGCAAATATCACCGATACCAGCGTGTACGCGCTGGCGCAGGCGAACCGTCGGCCTCGCGTGCGCAGGGATGCAAATGGCGCTTTGGTGCCTGGTGATTACAGCACCTCGCAGAGTTGTCTGGAGAGGGTTCATTTGAGTTACTGCGCCAACTTGACACAGAGTGTAAGCAGGGCTGCTCATTCTCGATTCAGCGGATTCGTGCTAACGTGCGGTTATAGAGCATCATCGCGCTTCTCAACAGCTGTCCTCGGTTGACACATCTCAGCCTTACGGGAGTTCAAGCATTCCTGAGAGAAGACCTCGAGTCGTTCTCCCGTCCCGCACCACGCGGTAAGGATCTCACGACGGGATATTCGAGGAGAAGCTTTTGCTAACGATGACATCTCAGAGTTCACGGAACACCAACGATCGGTTTTTTGCGTGTTTTCCGGTCAAGGCGTCAACGGCTTGCGCAAACACCTCGCACGAATTGCACCAGAAGAGAGCAGGCGCCCGGGGCGCAACGGCACCGCACATCTGCATCCGGAGGTGTATGCCGGCATGATCATCACGGACCCTGTGGGAGCTGGGCTTGATGGGGACCCGGATGCCCTCGAGGACGACGACGTTCCTGAAGATGGAACGGAGATGGTCATTGACCCACAGCCCTTGCCAGTCCCAGCGCCAGCGGTACCCGTGACACCTGCTTTCTCATACGCCTATGTGGCGTCGCACGCAGCTGCCAACCAACAGGCGAATCTTCCCTTTCACGGCACTTCGGCACCACAGAACCCGCCCGTACCTCCTCAGCACAACCCACCAACCAGCCAAGCTGGGGCCGTCGGCAACGGAGCCGTCAGCCCGTGGGTCGGCAGCACCGCCACGACCCCAAACGGTGCCGGTCCGAGTGCAGCGGAGGCGAACGGGGACGTGGACGACGACGTGTTGCCCATCCAGCATGCCATGATCGACATCTCGAGCCCGCCCGATGCAAACGGCAACTTTGGCACCGATCAGGATCACCAAATGACGTCTCCAGGCGGGGCATGAGAGACGAGCCCTCCGGGTTCGCTACACTTGGGCTTTTTGTTGGTGGCAGCGTGCATGGGCATCAATCTTTCTTTTTTTTACGCTTGGAGAAATGGGAGACGAAAGGAGACGAAAGGAACATGGATACCCCCCGGATGACATTGCGGTACTGACGGACATATGAATGCGTTAGCTTTGCGCTCCCTTTTTCTCTTTTTTTCTTGTTGCTTTTCCTCTTTTCCTTTTTTCCCTCGGGACGGATTTGTTTATACCATGCTTTACTTTAGAGACACGAGATCTTTCGCATCTTGTCTGTCGTCCACGCGGTTAGCTTTGGGTTTTCAGGTCCGTGGCTCATGGAAGAGTGGTGAGGGATCATGGACGGTGGATGGACCAGACGGATCAATGCGTATTCTCACTCGAGTTTACTGTCGACGACGGCCCAACACTTATCCTTCTAGTCGCACTCCCCAGCCACGACTTAGGGTTCCTGGGTTGACAGGACAGGACTTGGCTTTTGTATTTTCTTCTTCTCTCTCTCCCTCCCTCGGCATCTTGCCGGTTCTCCTTGAATCATTGTTCATTCGGAGCGTTCGGGTCATGGACTGCATTTCGAGGGATGGAACGGGATGGTTGGTGTGTGCCAGATAAGGGGACTACGTGAAGGGACCGATGGGCGGTTCATCGGTCGATTGGTGGGATCATCGGGCGGCTTTCGGAAGGAGGTGGGCACTGGGCCATGTATTGACTGAACGCGATAAACGTGCATCAGTAATGATGTCTTGTTTACTCATGTCGACGGCAACACGGCGATCCAGTCACTGCTGTTACGTGAGGCGGCGAGTCACGGACTGGTCGTGTTTGGCGCTTGTGATTTGGAGATTGGGAGGAAACAGCGTGTGAGTCTGAGTAAGGGGCGTCTCTCATGCTCCGATACAGGATGGAGGCCCTCGTCGAGCGTGGCCGCGCGGAGCGTCGAACATGCTGCCTTGAGACGTTGCTTCGAGGTCTGAGAAAAGTTGAGCGATTTGTTTTGGCTTTGCTCGGCCGAAGGGAGCCAGGTGGTGCTGGTCTGACTGAGAGCTGAGCGTGGGAGGCCTCCCGAGACTGCAGCATCGCCAGTTTGGGTTGCTGTGGTCCTTTCGACCACTCCCCGGTCACCATCCAGTCATCCAATCTTGGCCCTGCAACAAGCCAAACGTTGGAGGATCTTGGCCAGGCAGGGCGGGTTCCCCAGTCTGGGAACCCGGGGATTCGACTGCTGCTGCCCGACTGGGGCATCTAAGAGATTGACAACGTGACATTGACTTGAAGGATTCCCGAGGTTTGCCCATGTGGCGCGGCGTTGTTTGTTCCAAAATCTGAGCGGGAGCTTCGGGACCCTGAGCGGAGAGCGGCCGAAGAGAACCAACCAATGCCTGGGAGGAGAGAGCTGAGTGGAGATTACACGATGAGGGAATGGCCAGAGGCCGCCCGGGCGGGTTCGACGTTGCAGGAACCCTGCAGGGTTAGTTAGTGTTCTCCATGCTGGAGAGGATGTGTGGGTGGTCAAGGTGAGGTCTTGGATCCCCAGCTGCATCGTCAGATGCCAGTCCAGGGGACGGGAATCCTGTTTCTGTTCCCCGGGTCGCATCCTTGGAGGCGTCTTGATTGGCTGGAAGACGCTTGGTTTGGATCACAAGAGGGGAATCGGGAGGCTGTGCTGGCTCTTGCCGATGCTGTTTCCGGCCGGGAAAGAGGAGCCAGCAAGGGCTGACCTTGCATTTTCGCCTGGCTGGGGATCCTTCCGAGAAAAGCTTAAGTTGACGATGTTCCTGATATCAGGTGGCCAAAGCTCCTCCCGCTGGCCAATTATGAGAGATTTTCCACAGCTTGTTACTGCTCGACGTTCCTTCCACATGCCAACGATTCATCCATCCACTCATCGTGCTTGCTTGGCTTGGCTTCATTGCTTCATTCCGTCCAAAACAGGCAACTTCGCTCGAGACACCGCCAGTCGCCCAGTGCTCCGCCTGCTTTCCAAGTCCCAAGCTCCATCACCTGCCCACTGCACCCAACCTGGGCCTTGCTTCTTCTGCCCAAATCGTGTCTTCAGTGGACCAAACAAATTCGGCTCAACTCAGCAAACAGATGAGCCATTTTTGTGGCATCGCCGATTGGATACGTATTGTTTTCCACGCTTAATTTCTTGTTGGCGATGCATCCCTTGAAAGCTGGGATCCGCGGTGCATTGCATCACGGCACCCGCATCGGGCCAAAGAACCAGCGCATGCAAGTGCCGTAGACGGCCGTCCAGGATGAGTTCGCACTTCGTCGCCAAGGGAGCCAACTCCCATATTGGGATGGCACAGCTATCCTGGATACTCCCCCAGGTTCTCTGCGGAATCATGGGATGATACGGGAAGAGGAGACACTGCCCCTCTCCCAAATTTGCGCTTCATAAACGCCCGGCGCCCCCTTTCCCAACCTGGCTTTCTCTCGTGATTCACATATCGGAGCTTGATCTAATTCTAGGTGCCCGGCGAATTGCCACTGTCGGCGCTTCACGATGCACGAAAAGCCGCCTCCCCTTTCGACCCCTGGCCACGTTGTCCGCTGGCAGTTGGAAGACCTCGAGGGCCAACATGGCCAGCAAAGCCAGCCTGCTATCCGCCCTGGCTTGCAGCGTTCCCGATCGCGTGGCTCGCTGTCTATCCACAGTGTCCGCTCGAATTCCGGCGTTGACCCTGCCGCTGCCCTGCCAATTCAATACCGAACAGTGTGAGTACCCCTGAGCCATAGATGGTGGCCGTGCAGTGAGTGGCTGACTCTTGGGCCTGTTATCCAGCTCCATTGACATCGATGATTACAACCGCAAGGCCGAAGTCGCCAAAAAGGTCCAGAAGGGAGCAACCACGGGTTCGTCCCTCTCCTTTATCGAGCCGGCAACCGAGTTTCGACTGACGATACCCTCAGACCTTGCCGACCTTGAATGGCATACAATAACCGCAGATGAGGCAGTCCGGCGCTTGACGACCTCTCTCAAACTGGGCTTGTCTCCGGATCAGATCAAGCGGCGAACCGACGAGTTCGGCAAGAACATGCCTGCCATGCCGGAGACCCATCGGTTGAAGGAGTGGTTTGGCTACTTCTTCAAAGGCTTCGGAAGCATCCTCCTTGTCGGCGCGATCCTCGTCTTCATTGCATGGCGGCCCCTGGGCAGCCCTCCAGCCCCGGCCAACCTCGCTCTGGCGATTGTTCTGGTTATTGTCTTTCTCATTCAAGCCGCCTTCAACATGTGGCAGGACTGGTCTTCGGCCCGCGTGATGGCCTCGATCAAGAACATGATCCCAGACGAGTGTCTGGCTATCCGGGATGGAGTGCAGGTGTCTGTCATGGCGGCCGAGCTTGTGCCCGGTGACGTTCTGCTCATCAAGGCCGGTAACAAGATACCGGCTGATGTTCGCTTTACTGATGTCTCCTCGGACGCCAAGTTTGACCGCTCGATTCTGACTGGTAAGAAGTCTTCGTTCTGACACCAGACACCCGCGGCACCCGCTCACTCGATGCGACAGGTGAATCCTTCCCGTTGGCAGCGACTGTTGATTATACCGACAAGAACTATCTCGAAACCAAGAACATCGGCCTTCAGGGTACCCATTGCACTTCCGGCACTTGCACCGGTGTCGTCGTCGCCACTGGTGGCCGCACCGTCTTCGGACGCATCGCCAAATTAACGAACGAGCCCAAGAAAGGGCTGACCCCAATCGAACGCGAGGTGCTCAATTTTGTTTACGTCATCTGCTCCATCATGTTCACTATGATAATTTTGGTCGTCGTTCTCTGGTAGGAATCCGATCGCTTCTCCATTTCAAGCCGCTGTACTCTGACTCGAGGCATGGACTAATAGGGCCGCCTGGTTGAGGAAGGACTATCCCGACTGGATCAGCGTCCCCAACCTCATCATCTCGTGCGTCTCGGTCGCCGTCGCTTTCATCCCGGAGGGACTTCCCGTTGCCCTCACAGCCTCCCTTACGATTGCTGCGAACATGATGAAGAAGAACAAGGTGCTCTGCAAGTCGCTCAAGACGGTCGAAACCCTTGGCGCCGTCTCGGTCATCTGCTCAGACAAGACCGGCACGTTGACTGAAAACAAGATGGTTGTCACTGATTGCGTCGCTGGTCTCCAGGCCATGGAGGCAGACCGGGCCCGTGATGCCGTCGTTGCGGGTCGCGCCAAGGGCGCTGGACAAGGCAGCAGCGCCGTCGACCAGCTTCGGAGCATTGCTGGCCTTTGCAACGCTGGAGAGTTCGATGCCGCAACCCAGCATCTGCCCCTTGCCACGAGAAAGATCCATGGTGATGCAACGGACCAAGCCATTCTCCGCTTCGCAGAAAACCTGGGCCCGGTCTCTGAGTTAAAGCGCTGCTGGTCGACCAAGTTTAACCTCGCCTTCAACAGCAAGAACAAGTTCATGATTCGAGTTCTTGGTTGCACAAATACGGAAGGCTTGGATGTTGCTCTACCTCGGGGCATCGCGTCCATTTTTGAGCCTGGCGACATGTAAGGCGCGTCCCCTACGCTTACAGTTTGGGCCCAACTGACTTGACTGCCTGGAAGGCTTCTTACCATCAAGGGAGCCCCTGAAATCCTCCTCGACCGCTGCACCAAATACACCAACGCTTCTGGCGTTGCCGTGGCCCTTGATGCAGCCGCCCGCGCGGCCATCGACAAAATCAAGAATGACTGGTCTGCCCAGGGACGCCGTGTCTTGCTCCTCGCCCATAAGGTCATCTCCAAGTCGTCGCTCAAATCATCGCCTTCGTCGTCGACCTTCGAGGGTGAAGCGCTGCGGCAGGCCAACACTGGATTAACGCTCGTCGGACTCGTTGCCATCATCGACCCTCCCCGCTCTGAGATTCCCGACGTCATTAGAACCCTTCGTGGTGCCGGGATTCGGATCTTTATGGTCACTGGCGACTTTGCGCTCACCGCCCAAGCCATTGCCAGGGAGTGCGGCATCATCACCAATCCAAACTACACTGTCGCCGACGTGACTGCTCTGGCCCGTCAGCCGGCTGAGCAGTCTTCGCTCAAGGCGGATTGCACCCCTCCGGGGCACGACTTGGGCGTGCTTCCCAGGTCCATTGTGGTTACCGGCCCTGAGCTCATCACTCTGAGCAACACTCAATGGGACGAGTTGGTCAACAACTACACTGAAGTAGTCTTTGCGAGAACCACACCCGAGCAGAAGTTGCGGATTGTCCGTGAGCTGCAGGCCCGTCGTCACGTCGTCGGCATGACGGGCGATGGCGTCAACGATGCTCCTGCCCTCCGCGCGGCTGATATTGGCATTGCCATTGGGGGTGGCAGCGATATTGCCATTGAGGCGGCCGACATGGTTCTGCTCGAGTCCTTCTCCAGCATTGTCGAGGCCGTTCGCTTTGGCCGCGTTATGTTCGACAACCTCAAGAAGACGATTGCGTATCTGCTCCCCGCTGGCAGCTTCAGCGAGTTTTGGCCTGTTATGACCAATATTGCGCTGGGTATTCCACAGATCTTGAGCTCGTTTCTCATGATTGTCATTTGGTGAGTTTCAGTTCGTGGCGTCTGATCTCTCGGAAAAGACTAACTGAGCTCAAATAGCTGTCTCACTGATTGCCTTGCCGCCACGGCGCTCGCGTACGAAACACCCGAGGCCGACGTGTTGATGCGCCCACCCCGAAAGATCGGCGTGGACCGGCTCGTGGACTGGAAGTTCATTCTCCAGACGTACGGCTTTATTGGTGTCCTCGAAACAGTCACTTCGTTTGCCATGTCATACTGGTACCTGGAGCGCAACGGCATTCCGTTCAGCAAGATTTGGTTTGCCTTTGGCAACCCGGAAGGCGTCGACCCGGCCTACTACTTGCAGAAGCTGAACGAGGCCAGCTCTATCTATTTTGTAACGCTCGTCGTTATGTACAATGCCCCTTCTCTGCCCACGTCTATCGGGTTATGCTAACCATGTCGATGCTAGGCAATGGTTCAACCTGCTCGCCGTCCGCACTCGGAGGTTGTCCATCTTTCAACACCCTCCGTTGTTCAAAAAGGAGACGCGCAATTACTACCTCTTTCCTGCCATCCTTTTCTCTTTGATCATGGCCTTTTTCTGGCTGTACATCCCACAGCTTCAGGTTGTCCTGGGTACAGCAGAGGTTGCTGTCGAGTACTGGTTCTTGCCCATGACGTTTGGTGTTGGGGTTCTCCTTCTGGACGAGGGACGCAAGTTTTGTGTCAGGAAATGGCGTAAGGGCTTCTTTGCCAAGATCGCATGGTGACGGAGGAGCGGGCTGGCTGGCGGATGAGGAAGGCAGTAAATATTTGGGGAGTCAAGGAGGCACGGAGTGTGCTTGTCAGGGCAACACATTGTTTACTTAAACCAGCGTTTTGGTTTTAACTGCAGCCAAAACGGACGCACCAAACTTGCACGAATTTCCGAAACGGACGCTTCTAGCCTCCGTTGACGCGCATTAATTATGCACAATGTGGCTGGCTCATTGTTATAGGGAGCGTCCCTTGACAGCAGCACTCGATGTCCATTCCAACAGAACCGTGCATGAGTGAATCACAAAATCAGAAAATAGGTGCATGAGAAAAACACGAAGCTGTGCAGCGCGGAAAATCACACGAAACTGTACGCGGAAAATCACACGAAACTGTACGCGGAAAATCGCACGAAACTGTGCAGCGCGGACAATCAGCAATCAGCACCGGGCTTGAGAAAAAAGTATATAACCAAGGCTCCCCTGCCCCAGAGTTCTCCCCTTTTCCACTTTTACCACCGTCCGTTCCTCAATCGTCTTCAGTGTTTACAGATCTTTCGTTGACACTTAGACGTTTGAGAACTGTCTTTGCTCTCTCCGTCTTCTCCTCTGCACTTTTTTGGCGGCCACCCTTCCGCCGCCAAAATGTTGTCTTTTTACTTTCGCCCTGTCCTCATCGCCGAGGAGACGGGCGACGAGGAGATGGTCCAGCGGCACGTCCTCGCCGAAGAGCGGAACCTGGCCGCTTACGAGGAAGGCCGCCGGTTCTTCTCGAAGGCCGAGTTCCGGCGCATCGTCGAGGCCTTCGACGCCTCGCTCTCCGCCGTCCCCGGCACTTCCGTCGTCGCGATCACCGGCGTCGACGGCGTGCCTGTCCAGTTCGGCCTCTGCACGGGGGAGGTCGCGACCAGCCCTGTCGCCCCGGGCGTGTCTCTTGTCCTGTACGTATCCCGCGCGTCGCATCGCGTCTTTTTGTGTGTTTGTTGTTTTTTTGTTGCTGACGCGCGTTCCTGCAGCACCGAGCCTCGCCTGGAGTACCGGTCGTTCGGCGCCATGACGAACGTGTTGTGGCTGAAGCCGTTCCTCCAGGAAGATCCCGTTGCGGCTTGCCTCCCCGTCCTGCCCATGCACGGCGCTGCCGTGGCCGATGGGACCACCGGTGCGGCTCTCCCGCACCCTGACTCTCGCAGCCGCGCTGAGACAGAGGCCGTCTGGGCTGCCGGGCTCAAGCGCTGGGCGGAGAGCGACTTGGTGTGGGACATCGCCGGGCTCTTCACCAACCGAGAGCTGCTCCCCGCCCGCGTCGACAAGGTCGTGGCCTTCTGCGTCGGCAGCGTGGCTCACGGCCCGGACGAGGATGGCCTCCGCTCGGCGTTCCAGCACGCCATGCTGCTGGGGATTCGGGACGCGCTGGCGACCCTCGGCGGCAAGCAAGTCCGCGCCTTTGCCCAGGACCCGAGCTACCAGCCGGACGACCGGGCGATCCTGGACGCGGCCGGCATCACGGTCCTCAGCGACCCGCGCGTTCCTCGAGGTCGACGAGGGCGCGGTTGTCGTCGCCATCCGCCCGCCGTTCCCGATCCGCCAGATCATCGCCGACATCGCCCGCCCCGCGGCGATGATCTGGAACCCGTTCCCGCGGACCGAGGAAGAAGAACGGGAACAGGGTCCCGGCGTCTTGGATCCCCCGTCTTCTCGCGTCGGCGACATGCTGCTCGACAGCTATGTCGAGATCAAGGGCCTGAGGTTTCCGCCCGAGATGTGCGACTGGCCTGGCGTCTATGTCAGGCATCGTTGACTCGGGGCGCGTCACAGGCCTTGCGGGACTGGGTCCGGTGGGATGAGGAGGACGGTGCCGGGGTTGTTTGGGGATGTGTATTATTAGTTGCGTGTTTTTTTGGCTCGCCTTGTTATGGGCTTGATGCCTGGTTATGCATACATTATCTGCATACAAAAATTCAGTTCTCTTTCAATCCTTGTTTGCGTTGTAGATTCGACCGTGATGGGGTGGCTTACCTTACTCGCGTGGTGTTTGTTTACTTCAGGGGCTTTTAATACGCGTGTCATGTCATGCTGCAGCAAATCGTAATGTAATGACGCCAGGGGATGGCGTAAGGGAGGTTGTAAATACCAGTTGTCCCAGCCCCTGAACCCCTGAGCAGGCAACCTGCCACATCGCAAGTGTGGGCCGATTCGACAACGGCGCCATCAAACTTCCTTGCCGTGTATGATCCATCACGCCGTATTCTAGACTAATTATTACCGGGATCGTTTCTCGAGGCCTCGCAAATGTAACCTCGTGTTTTCTTGCTCGCATGCACCCAGTAGCATTGCTGTGGTTTGGTGATCTGCAACCGGGGGTGTTACCGTACCCCTCGATTATTTCTCCCTTCTTGAGCCCCATTGGCGCGCTTCGCGTTATACCCGCAAGTGAATGGAATAGAATGCCGTCCGGCGACATATCTCCCCGTTAAGAGTAATCCCGCCAATAGCTCCCGGGGACAATACCTGCCTGCTCTGGGGACGGCTTGGGATGGGCCGAGGAGAAATGGAAGCTGTAGCGTAGCCCCTTGAATTCCGGTTTGTTTCCGGCCGTCGTCCACCACCGCACCGTAGTAGAGGGTATATCACAACGCTCAAATCCTACTGCGCCCTGCCCAACCGCAGCCGTTGCTGATTTCTTGATTGGCGGTCTGTGGGTGAATGTCCTGGATCTCATCAGAAACAATGGCCTCCTTCCATCATACATTCCACATGTCCTTTAGGGCGTTATGGTGGCTTCTGCTTTCCTTCTGTTTCCGACTCGTACATTCTACCGACTCCTCCTCAGCCTGGCCGCTGCACGACAATGGCTTACAAAACGCGGTCAAATGGGACCACTACAGCCTGCTCATCAACGACGAGCGGCTGTTCCTCTTTGGCGGCGAGATGCATCCCTTCCGGCTCCCAGTTCCCGAGCTGTGGGAGGACGTGCTGCAAAAGATCAAGGCCGCGGGGATGCGCATGGTCTCGATCTACACGCACTGGGGCTTCCACGCCCCGACCCCCGACACGGTGGACTTTGGCTCCGGCGCCCACAACCTGACGCGTTTCTTCGCCATGGCCAAGGACATCGGGCTGTACGTCATGGTGCGGCCGGGACCGTACATCAACGGCGAGCTCAGCGCCGGCGGCATGGCGTTGTGGGCGACGACAGGGGAGTACGGCACGCTGCGGTCCAACGGCACGGCCTACACCAACGCGTGGACGCCCTACCAAGACGGCATCGCGCGGGCTGTGAAGCCGTTCCAGCTCACCGAGGGCGGGACGGTCATCATGTACCAGATCGAGAACGAGTACGGCAACCAGTGGAGGGACGTCAAGAACAAGGTCCCCAACCTCGAAGCCATCTCGTACATGTCCAAGCTGGAGGCCAACGCGCGCAAGAACGGCATTGTCGTCCCGCTCGTGCACAACATGCCCAACCGGAACGGCTGGGCGTGGTCCAAGGACTACGACACGGTCAACGCCGGCGGCGACGTGGACATCTACGGCCTCGACAGCTACGTACGTGCCCCCTTTCTCTCACCATCCTTCCAGCCCAGCTGACCTGAATCTCCAGCCTCAATGCTGGTCCTGCGTCCTCGCACAATGCGGCACCGTAACCCCCTGGGCCATCACCAACTACTTCGACCACTTCCAGGCCGTGTCGCCGACCCAGCCGCCGTTCATGCCCGAGTTCCAAGG
>FTCU01002101.1_pt1 | contig 12381 bp, 8 predicted proteins | sample 1639521 | NCBI WGS metagenome assembly FTCU01 (sample SAMEA3914864, study PRJEB12502) | metagenome | biome: forest; material: soil | place: USA | collected 2012-03-12 | depth 0.3 m
CACTCCAGGTATGTAGGTAGTATTCGTATGATGTATCCTTGCGGAGGCAGGCTGCTACGCCGAACCCGTGCATGGACATGGCTCTGATGTGTCATGGAGACCCGTCACAGCGCCAAGACGGAGTGCCGTCGTCCATGTTCGCTTTGGCTGAAGCGAGCCCGTTCACGTTAGTTCTCTACATAGTACGGCCTCACGAGCTCGACGAGGGAGTTTTGTCGAGCAAGCCACGACCAACACCACACCACAGGCGATCCGAGGAGGAACGCCTGAAGGATGGGGACCCCGGGCCTCTTGGCTGCTGATTGGATCTGGGAGCCGTCCCAGGCACATGGGACGCTCGTTGTGGGGTCGGGGCCTGGCTCTGAAGGGGCTGCGCCGCACACTTCAACCACATCTCTCTTGTCCCATGTCCCCTGCAGGGAATGCGGCTGGTCTCTGGGCCTCTGCTGGCCGATGCGGCTTTCTCGATGGCCATGCTAGCCATCCATGTTTCCAGTCCAAAGTTAGCACCGCGCACTAAAACGCCCCTGCTTGACGAGTCGACCTTAGGCTTTGACAGTAGATCGGCGTGCACGTCCCCGGTCAACGACTAATATGCTTACTGGAGCTTCCGAGGCTCGAGGCCATGTTTCGAGGCGTCTGATTGCCCGTCTCAGCGGCTGGCAAAGGGAAACATCGCTCCTCCGCTTTGGTCGTGCCGGCTTGCATATCGACCAATCCGCCGAGCCCGTCCTCGGGCTCGCTCGCTGCCGCAGGTAGGCGACGCCGAGCTAGCTGGGTGGGATGTGACACAGGAAAGCAGCCAATATCAACCATCATGCTCGACGACCGACGACCGTCGACCGCCGACGGGAAACGGCTGTCGTGAACGAACACGGCGAGCCTCGTGTGGGTGGTGGTGGCCGGACGATGGAACCCCCCCCCAGCTGGCCGAACGACGCAGACACCCGTTCGGTGGATCGATCCGATTCGTGGCCGCGACAGAGGGGGTGGCAGCGGGCGGACGAGGGTCGACAGGAGTGGCAGAGAGTGGTGGCCGCCGCCGCCATTGTTTGTGAGGATGCCGCTAGCGGGAAGGCATGATTGGCGATGCTGTCCGAGGCGGGCCAGCTTCAAGAACTGCATGACGGGAGCGGGGTGGAGGACAAATGATGCTGCGGAGCAATGCACTCCCCCCATGCCCGCCCCCCCCCCGTCATGTCACAGCTTCGGGATGGCTGGAAGCACGATTGTATCAAGCACGGCTGGTGGAATCGGAGGGAGCAGATCTGGCTGGCGTGAAGCGTCAAGATGGTTGCTTGCTGTGTACCTCACTCAGTGTGTCCAATGCACAGGAAAAAGCCAAACAGCGACTTCATGTCGAATTCGCCCAGCCCCTGGGTATTCCGTACACTAGCAGCGTCCTATTTCCGCGTCTGTTTGTCATGGACCAACACCGGCGCCAACGTGGAGCCAGCACGCCCCCATGTTGAGCGGCGGTTCTCTTCCGGGAAATGGAACCTGGGTGATCCTCCCGTCCCGTCAGGCGTCGTCTTTTTGTTGGGGTTCCAGGTTGCTGCCCACGCTAAATGCAGACAGCGGCACACGGGCGGGCGTAGGGCGACACAGGGAGACAGGCAGCAAACCCCGTGGGGTCGGCGCCGTCTTGCGCTAGTGCAGTGGGGCCCGGTAGTGCATCCCCTCGCCGGGGTATCCCGCCCCGAGCCAGGGCAGCCGCGCCCACAGCAGAAACAGCCACCAGCCATTGATGAGCCAACAACCAACAGGCTCGACAGGCTCAGACAGGCACCTCCCAACATGAGGGTGCAGCTCCACTCGGCGCAGAATAATCTGGACCCGGTCTCCTCCACAGTCCACAGTCCACACTCCACGGGCAACAGGTTGGGAGGTTGGCTGTTTCTGGACCGCTGTGACACAGTCACCCACCCACTCTCCAGTTCAAGTGCCGGGTGCTTCCAATCTCCAGCTTGTTTGTGCGGCTTGGACGATGCCGCCTCTCAGCTGCCATGTCTGCCGCGCGTTGGGCAAAGACGAAACAGCTGGGCATCCGAGCGGGAAGACGGATAGAGTGTTGGCTACCTACTATGGTATGTCGCTGAGAGGGAACGTTATTAACGTTAGCACATAGTAGCGCGGGCTGCAGACCTCAGCTCCCAGTGGGGAGCCATCCATCATGCATCGCACCACCGCCATCTCCAACTCCCAATCTCAACCCCGCAACCCACCTATCTGATGCTACCCTGCGAATACACGACACCCCGATCGTTGGCGGGGGCAGAGCAGACACCAGCAATTCTTCCGTCCAAGCTTTGTTTACCCGTCCCCCGCCCACCTGTCCGTCATTGTGCGGCGGACAGCCCGCGAAGCGTCATGCAGGACTCCCTCCACCCAGGGCGCCCCAGAGGCTCTCCACCACCGTGCTGTGGTATCCACGTCTCGGCCTTATCGCCACGGCTCCGGACACCATCGTGCTAACGTTATCCTGTTGAGTGGATCGTTCACTACCTTGCCTGAATCCCTTCGGTCCTCCTCTGACGCACTTATGCTTCGGCCAGCAGGCTACCTCTGTGGGCACCCATCCCATCCATCACACCGGAACGAGACCAAATCACGACGTCCTAGCCCCGGCATGGCAAAGGGTGTCCATCCTGCCGGCCCCGAGGCTCGGGGCCAGTCCGCCTCTGCCTCCCTTGGGCTCGACGTCCGCAGACTCCTCGCTTATCCGCACCAGCCCTCGGCTGGCCCATGCGCCTGTGTATCTGGGGATCCGACAAGCAGAACCCCCGGCAAAACCTCGCTAGCCACCCGAGAAGAAGCTTTTCGTGCTAGCCAGCGCGGTTAGGCCACTCGACCCCGCGTCGTTGGTGCCGAGCAAGCATCCTGCCGCGATCACAGGATCATGATGCGGGCAGCCGGTCAATGGACCGCAACCCGGGCTGCTCGGCGAGATTGGTGTTGCAGAACGGCAGGTTTATATTGAAGAGTTATTGAGTCTGCGGGATATAACCCACACTACCCACAGCCCGTCCAGCCCCGCCCGCCCAAGGACCAACGGTTGAGCATCGCTGTCCCAGCATATCCTGCAACACGGCCTGGAATTGCTGCTTGGGGCAGGACCCAAGGCCGCCTCAGCTGCAGCCAGCACGGCAATCACCATTCAAAGGGCGCATTGGACCGAGCGGCACTGTGCACGCAGCCGGACCGAGCAAGCCCCATACCTACTGCGGTACGCGAGCTCTCAACCCTGATCTCGATGATATGCCCCTCACTCAGCCCTCGAATCGACTCTTCCCAGAGCCGACGGCCATGAGAACTTTGATCTGCACGTTCCCGTCCTCCCAGCCGAGTGCCCGAGATGGCCTTGCGCGACGGTTAGGGAAAGCACATCGTTTCTCTCTCTTTTGTACACATCCATGTGTGCTGCCGATCGCCTCCCGAAATCCACCCTGCAGCAACGACCTGTTTCGTCACGGCAGCTGCGCGCTCCCGTCTCGCAGCAGCCGATGCCACCGGCCACCGTGCTCTGTGTCCTACGTCAACAAAAGTGCCTCGACTGGAGCAGGCGTGGCGAATGTGCCTCTTGCTTGCTGGGTCTGGACTCTCGCATCATTCGCGAGGGCTGTGGTCGTTTTCCGGACGCCGATCAAACGGGTCTTGACGTGGGATTGTATCTGCCATGCCACCTCGCCCAGACCATGCACCTCATCGGCGTGTTTTGTGTGCTGTGATCGAGCTGGCAGACCGACGCCTACTCACCGCTCCGCGCAGCACGCACCCATGGCATGTCTGCTTGCTGAAATGCAACGTCCAGGCGCCCGGAGTTTGCAGAAGCCCTGGTTGGCATCGTCTTGTCGAGCGTCGCTTAGCGGGCGATGACACCCAGAAAACCGCTGGGCTGATGTTGCTGCAACGGCGACAGGGCTTTTCACCTGGGCGTCAGCAGGTAGTCAGCCGGGCGCGGGGAGTTCCGGCCGCCTGGGTGTCATTGAGGGGACGCCCCCTGTCGTGATGCTGGCTGTGAGCACATGCAGGCTACAGCATCGTTGCTGCTGGACGGTGATATCTGCCGCAAATGTCATCGCTCTCCGACTGGCAGGCCGTGAGAAGAGGCGTGCTTGGTGAGTGTAGTGGGCTAAGTGCGACATGATATGCCGTAAATCCCCCGGGATGGAGAGCAATGAGATCCATCCTGAGCCATCCTGAGATACATCACCAACTTATCTCGCCAGAAGGTTACTCTCGGAGTGTTACAAGACGCCGACAGTGCTTCCAGGGGCAAGCCTCAGTATTGGGTCCTTCAATTCGGGTGATGTATCAAATCTGACAGCCTCAACTCGACGCGAAAGTGCTTCCAGGCACAGGTTTCCGCTATTGTGTCCTTCAATCTGTGTGATGTATCGAATCTGACAGTGTTAACTCAACGCCGATCCAATTTGATAACGCAGACTCGACTGAAGGGGAAGACGTGGCATGTCTCCTGCCTCTCCGGGCTAGGAGTGGGTCTCACTTTCAGGGACCACGATGATGGAAGAGACAGTAGAGCCTTACGACTCCGATCCGGCCAGAGGCTGCGGAGTATCCAAGGAGACAATAGGGGGCGACAAAGGAACCGGCTTCTTGGGCCACAGAGACACAGACCCAGACCTGCGTTGAACTCAGTTTTGCAGCTACCCCTCGCTCTACGTAATCGACTTTCCCGAACAACAAAGCGCCCCATGGCTTTTGCCTTACTCCTGGCGCCATCGCCTTCCAGAACTCCCGTAGCCCCAAGCACCTCCTGGACATTGTTGCATGCATACTTCTCATAATACTCATTACCGCCGACCAAGCAGGCCGCTTCTAGCCCCTCGCCCTCCAGCCAAAGAACCCAACTCCTAATGCATCCCCATGGCGAGAATGTTCTTTATCCCCCCGCGGCGCGGCACCCCCCTCCCCGCCCGCCCGCGGCCACGATCAGGAAAATCGCCCAGGGCATCCGCAAAGGCGCCGCCAGCCAAGTCTCCACCCGCGCTGACGCGGAACCCATCAGCGTCCTTGAAGATGGCGGCGTACAGCTCCCCCACGGCAGAGGCCATGCCCTCGATGGCGGCGGCGCGCTCGGCGTCGCCGCGCGACTGGATCTCGACGGTGCCGTCATGCTCATCGATGCGCCCGCGCACGCGGCCGTCGACGATCAGGTAGCCGACAATGTCCTGGGCCTCGGGCAGGGTGATGCGCAGGCGGTCGGCGATCCAGGAGAGGCGCATGCGCGTGTAGGGTGCGATGAGCTTGAGCACGCCCTTGGTGCGCATGTTGCGCGTCACCTCGTCGATGTTCTCGGCGATGAAGGGGTCCGCGAGCAGGTCCGTGTTCTTCTGGAGCACGTCCTCGTACGTGTAGATGTCGTCGCGCTGGTAGGCGTCGACCAGGTCCGTCATGGCCGCGATGCGCGGGTCGTTCTTGTAGGGCTTGGTCTCTTGGCTGTCGAAGGGGTTGATGTCCGACTTCATGAGCATGGTGACGAGGAGGAGGTACTTGAGCACCTGGATGCGCCGCAGGTCGCCCGCCTCGTCGTAGTTGCGGAAGGACTCGAAGAAGTCGATCTGGGCCGAGTTCCAGTTCTCCTCGCTCATGTGCATCTTGCCGCCGCACTCGCGGATCACGCCCTGGATCTTGGGGTGGGGCACCGCCGAGCGCACCTTAAGCGCCTTCTGGTACAGTGCCTTGAGCTGGTTGTTGTTGCGCGTGTCCGAGTACATCTGGATCTCGAGGGCGTAGATCTCGAGCGAGTAGGTGCCCTTGCTCGGGTCGTCTGTCCCGTCCTCCTTCTGGCACATCTTGTGGAGCTCCCTAAGCTTCCGCGCGACGGCGTGGTAGTCCTTGCGGTCGAGGAGGAGCTTCGCAAGTTTGATGTTGGTCTTGAGCCACAACCGCTCGTTGTTGGTGCTCTGGAAGCACTGCAGGGTGAGCGAGTAGAACTGCTCGATGCACTGCACCGCGGCCGGGTTGTCGGCGCCCTTCTCGATGAAGTTGAGCATGTTGTCGATCGACTTTTCCGAGTAGTTCCGTGTGACAGCCGACTTGACATATGTCAGGAGCTCTCCGTAATGTTCGGTAGCCTGCCGTTTGTCAGATTCGAAGCCACCAGCTGTGCACCGCGCCCGCGGGGTCGCCCACCTTCTGATGGCGCTGCAGCTTGAACTCCAGCTTGATGGCTTGTTTGAGGGCCTTGAAGCCCCATTCCCCCTTCTCTGGCTCTAACGCTGGTATGCCCAAGAACTCCTCCACGGCCTCCTCGGGGTCGGATGTCTTGGTCTGCTTCGCATTGTAGTACTTGTTCTCGATGTCGACGTCGCCGCTGTCCTCCTCCTGGTCCTCGTCTTCGTATTCGAAGTCGTACTCCTCGTCCGAGGCCTGCATGAAATCGTCGTCCGACATTATGGCTGATCGAGTTAGGAGATGCCGGCCTGTGTTTGTTGAAGGTGTTGAAGAATCGGGAATCTGCAACAAATTCGTGGTTGGAGGATGAAGCAGGCAGCACACGGCCAGAGCGATAAGTCAAAGTTGGGGGCTCATGGGGAGAGCTCAATGTGGGGTAGCTGCTTATCCATTGGTCAGACGCGCCAAGGGTCTAGAGACACGATCCTGTTTGCTGCATAAACTGCGGCCCAAAATTCAGGTGGTCATCAAGGTCCCAGCCGCCACTCTCCGTCTGCCATCCATCCATCAGCCACAAACTGCCCGTCAACAACCCATCCTCGACAAAACAACGAGACCACACGAAAAATTTGGGGGACCTTCGAGCTTTTTGCTAGAACGGAGATACAAGAGTGACCGCTTCACCTCACCCTTTTTGAGCTCGCGCTGCGCCGGCAGCCCCACCACCGCCAAGATGGGTTCCGGAGACTTGAATATGAAGAAGAGTTGGCATCCCCAACGATCAGGGAACATCGCCGCGACACAAAAGGCCGAGAGCGAAGCCATTGCGGAGCGCAAGAAGCTGCAACAGCGTCTCCAGGAGATTGAAGAGGAGCGCAAAAAGGAGGAGATCCAAAAGGCGCTGGAAGCTGCGGGCGGAAAGCCCAGGCAGCAGAGGGTGGAATGGATGTACTCCGGGCCGACGGACGGCCAGGCCGGCGACGCCGCCGAGAGCGAAGCCTACCTGCTTGGCAAGCGGCGGATTGACAAGCTCCTTCAGGACAACGACGTCAAGAAGCTGAAGAAGGAGGCGAGCCACGACGCTCTCGCCGCCGCGCCGGCAGCCGCGCTCGTCAACACACGGGATATGGCGGCAAAAATCAGGGATGATCCATTGCTCGCGATCAAGCGGCAAGAACAACAGGCTTACGAGGCGATGATGAACGATCCCATCAAGCGCCGACAGCTCCTGGCGTCGATGGGCATCGATGACGCTCAAGATAAGGCGAAGAGCAAGGAGGAGAGGCGCAAGCATCGCCATTCACATCGATCGCGCCGCCACCACGACGATGACCGCGACGGTGACAGGCGCTCCCGGCGGCGCAGGTCCGACTCGAGGGACAGGTCGAGGAGCCCGAGGAGATACGAGTCGGAGGATGATAGTAGAAGGCGGAGGAGGGACTCCCGGGACAGGAGGCGCGACAGGTCTCGGTCCGTCGATTCCCGGGACCGGCGAGACAGGCGAGACGGCCGTGACCGTGGAGCGACCCGGGATAGGCAGGATACGAGGGACAGGCGAGCGGGCAGCCGGGAAGATGGGCACAGAGACAGCCGGTCAAGAGTCGAATCGCGATCGCCATCTCCCCCGCCGCGCAGGAGGGAGTACTCCCCAGATCGCGACGCCCGGCGGAGGAGGGATGGTTCGACAGAACGGCCCGTGTCATCACGGAGACAAAACGAGGACACCAACGGGCACCGCAACAACGGCAGCTCGCACCCGCCGCGCAGGAACTACGACGATCGCCGCGACGCCCCCCCTCCGAGACCCCACAACCAACGACCCCAAAACGGCGATGCAGACAGGGAGAAGGCCGAGCAGGAGCGCGCGCGCAAGCTGGCCGCGATGCAGGAGGCGGCCACGGACCTCGACCAGGAACGTGAGCGCCGGCTTGCCCTCCTCGCGGAGAAGGAGCGGTCTGCGCAGGAAGTCGACGACCGCGCGCGGCAGCGCAACAAGCGGTTTGGCGGCGACGCCGGGTTCATGAACCAGCTTCACAGCAGGGCGTCGGAACTGAAGATTGCCGATCGCGTGGGGAGGCGGTAGGCGGGCTGGCAGATTGGTGTTGGTCTTGGCTTCTTGCGACGGGAGAGCAGGCAGTTTAGGGGTTTATGAATAAGTGGTCTTGTATTGATGGGATACGGGGCGTGATACCCGGCGGAGATGCTTCGTCCAGTTTGGGATACTGTACGGAATACGTGCACTGCTATACATAGTTACTATGTCCTTACCATGGATGATTATGCTCCCGCGCCTTGTTGGCTCGCGGAGCATGGCATCCAGCCTAGATGGAACAATGCATTTTGCCGCTTCGGTCAGTCCAACATTGCCGCATCTACGTTGGAACCCAGAATCTCGGAACGCGCTGATCTGGCCTTCTCTGCAGCGCAGATCAATAACGCTCGATGCGACGGAGCACAGGATCCAAGCCAGATCTTCGGATCTGGACGTGGGCGTCGGCTGGGGTGGCAGTGGGCTGGAGTGGGCTGGAGTGAGCTAGAGTCGACGGCCTTGGCTCGGCCGGGTGTGTGTCGCATCGAGATTCGATAGACTAGCGCCTGCGCTTCTTGCTTGTTCTCGGTGCCGGCAATCCGGCATTCCGAAGCGCATCGAGGGAAGGTCGTGTCATGGGCGGGGTTTCGAGATTGTCTGCGATGGAGAGGTTGTTTTGCTGTTGCTTGTCTCTTGAATTGCCCGGGCTGTATCTATCGACCTGGAACGTTACTCCGTGCCGCAACGTTAACCTCGCCATTGAAGTACAGCGGGTGCCGGCGCCTCTCCCCTGGGCCTGCTGCCGAGCCCCGCCGCCACTGTGCCCATTCTTCAATAGCAGCTGAAGCCCAGCCCCAAAAGCCCACCAACCCCTGCAGACGCCTGCGCGGTCGAGTCTTTGGGCCTGGATTTTGGCCTGCGAACCCCTGGTCGATGCGGACTGGCCGCCCATGAGTGGCCGTGCCAGGAAGTGCTGACTTCATCTCCGGCTTCAATTTCTCCCCAGATTCGGGTCCCTCCCTTTTGTCCTTTTTCGCTCGTTTCTTGTTGGCGCCGCGCATTCCAGTGCTACACGTTACGTTCCCTACCGATTTTTTTCTTCTTCTCGCCGCACCTCGGAAGCGCCCGATTTTGCTAGTTGCCAGCTGCCAGCTGCTTCTTCTGGATCCCGAATCCCACCTTCGACTTGGACTGCTGCCTCCGTGCCCGCTTACGTTGAATCGGCGACTTGCGACTGCGACTGCACTGCGACTGCGGATACCGGACTTGCTTCACCACCTGGCCATCTGAGCCACACCCGCCGTCGCTTGCGCCTTCTGACGCTGCTTTGCCTCGACCATCGCTCGCTACCCACCTCCAAAATACTTTTCGTCTTTGTCGACCGTCATCCGGCGGCCCCTTGATTCAACTTCGAACCGACATCGAAAGCACGAGGCGCATCGCAATCAAAGCATCGATTCGAGACTCGGCTCGGCTTCCTAATCGCAACCTTCGTATTCCCGTATCTCGACACCTTTGCAACAATGCCTTGTGGAATTGGGGGCTCCAAGACGGTCCAGCGCAAGCTCGTCTTGCTGTGAGTTGTCTCCATCAGAACAGACGCAGCGATGGCCGGATGCCATTGATGCATGTGATTCGCGAATGCGCTGACGCCATACTCCCGGCACAGAGGCGACGGTGCGTGCGGCAAGACGTCTTTGCTCAACGTTTTCACGCGGGGGTGAGTTCGATACCGTCGTGGGACATTCAGGGGTGTTGCAGTCTTGCTAAACACGGTACAGCTACTTCCCGACCGTCTACGAGCCGACCGTCTTCGAGAATTACGTTCATGGTGCGGTTTCACCCTTGGGCGCGGACATCAGGTCGAGGTGGACGGCTGGCTGACCCACGCATGTCTACAGATATCTTCGTCGATGGCGTCCAGATCGAACTGTCGCTATGGGATACTGCGGGGCAAGAAGAATTCGACAGGTTAAGGAGTCTCTCATATGGTGAGCGCCCTCCTGCCCATCCCCAGATTGGCCGTACCACGAACAACAGCTAACTAGCCGTAGACGACACTGACCTGATCATGCTTTGCTATTCGGTCGACAGCAAGGACTCGCTCGAGAACGTGGAGAGCAAATGGGTGGGCGAGATCGCCGACAACTGCCCCGGCGTCAAACTTGTCCTAGTGGCTCTAAAGTGCGACCTGCGGGAGGCGGACGCCGAGGAGGACGAGGCCAACGAGGAGGCCGCCCCGCGGGAGAAGAAGCCGATGATCTCGTACGACCAAGGACTCGAGGTGGCCCGCCGCATCCACGCCCTCCGCTATCTCGAATGCTCGGCCATGCGCAACAGGGGAGTCAACGAAGCCTTCACTGAGGCGTCCCGCGTGGCCCTGTCGGTGAAGAAAGAGCGTGACGACTCCAAGTGCGTCATGATGTAGGCGCCCAGCACACGACGCACAGGCATGACTTGACGAGAAGGTTGAGGCACCCGGGAGGGGAAACGGAAACTGGACACACGACCTCTCCCCGCCGACGCCCGAGGCCCATCATCATACTTGCATCCGGCACCACAGGCCGCGACTTGGCCGTTTCTTTTACTTTTTTTTGGCCAATTTGTTTTTGATATCACCTTTTGCCGAGTTTTTTTGGTCTTTTTTTGGTCTGCCCGTCGACCCGCTCGACACCACTCGATACCACCGCGAGGCAGGCTCTTTTATGAATTGTATATATTGGCGGCCCTCCCTCGCACGACGGCACGCATGTCACCTCGCTCATGCGGCATTGGATCCACACACTCAGCGACTCGATCGCCACGGACGGTCTGGGTGATGTTGACCCCAGCCTCGGTTTCGGGTGATGGCAACAAGCCCCAAGGACGGAGGCGGTACATCTGTGTGAACACGCTGCCCGAGCTGTGCGGTTTTGGTTGGACTGGGCCGGGGAAGCGTGCAAGAAACAGATCTCGGCCGGGAGCAGTGGTGGGCTGCCACGATGGGAGGGAGCAACCATGGCGGTTTGGGTCTGAGCTTTGTAAGATGTTTTAATTTCAACGACTGTGCGGGATATCAGCCTGTCGAGTGTTTTGGCGTTTTTGTTAGTTTTTTATCGTTGTCTATGGAGAGCAGCAGCAGCAGCAGCAGAAGAAGAAGCAGTGGGGAAGAGGGTCAAAAATCATGACGAGACTCGAACACCTGGCCCTTGTGTTATCTGTGCGGGACAGTGAAGTGTTCCAAGTTGTATACACATGTGCGGGACGGAAGCACAAGATCACGCCTAGAAGCCGCAGCCGGCCGAGGCCACGGGTTGAAGCATCTCCGGACCGGCGCCTCTTCCCCCGCGGAGTCGAGGCTTTCGGACTCCGTGGTCTCAGTGGCATGGTGGGGTGGCGATAAGAAGATAACAGCCGATACCCGGCCTCAGCCGCCCGAGCCGGCCCCTCGTGAAATGGCGTCAGCGGGCGCTAACTCTGCTGAGAAAGAATTTGTGTAAGTGAGAAATGGCGGGCTCTGACTGGCCAGAATTTCGAGGGCGCCTTGTCGAAACCCGTTGCTCTTTGATAAAGACGAGAAGAAAATGCCACCACGCGGCAAAGGATGGGAGTCGCCGGCGGAGATGTGGATATCGCTGTCTCAAGCCGTTGTGGTCGGGGATCGGGGGGGGTCTCGGAGGTGTTTTCTTCAAGTCATCAAATAAAGAATAAATTATCCATTGCCCTTTTTCTTGACCTCGACCCTTCTCGTTCTTATTCCGTCCCAACTTTCTCGCGCAACTCCACCATCCCTCCCTCTACGAGCCCACGTTGAGTGACACACCCTTAGGGACGGGAACACAGAAAATACACCTCACTCACTCCCACACAACAATGGACAACACACACAGCCTAGAGACACAACAACACCCGCCATCAACAATGACATCCCTCCTCACAGCCCAGCACTGCGCAGGGCACGTCCACCTCATCCTGGGCTCCAACCCCCTGGCGGCAGCACGGGCGTCGTCCTCCCTCGCAGCGGGCGCAAAGCCCATCCTCATCTCTCCCCTGCCCTCCGCCTCCTCCTCGACAGAAAACCCGGACTCGCCGTCTCCCTCCCTCCACTACAGCCTCGCCGCCCTCATCGCCTCGGGCGCCCTCACCCACCTCTCCCGCCCCTTTGCCGAGACCGACCTCTTCACCCTGGGCAGGGAAGAAGTCGGGTCCGTCGTCGACGCCGTGTTTGTCACCTC
>FTCU01001093.1_pt1 | contig 12376 bp, 17 predicted proteins | sample 1639521 | NCBI WGS metagenome assembly FTCU01 (sample SAMEA3914864, study PRJEB12502) | metagenome | biome: forest; material: soil | place: USA | collected 2012-03-12 | depth 0.3 m
GCCCCCTTCCCCGCCCCAACAACCGCCACCGCACACATCACCACCCGCGCACAAACAGCAAACACATGCTGATCCGACGTCCACCCGAGCGGCCCATCCCTCCGCTCGCCAACAAGCCCAATGAGACACCGCAGCCCCTCCTCCACCCACTCCCGCAGGCAGCGGCCGGATTCCTGCTCCAAGCCCGCCGTAGACAACGCCCCCCGCCACCGGCCCGTCTCCCTGACCTCGTCCACAAACAGGTTCTGCTCCTCGGCCGCAAACAGCGAGTCGTCGAAGGCCATGGCCGTGCGGAGCATTTCCGCGGCGGGCACTAGATCGAGCTCGGGGGAGTAGGGCTGCCCGACCATCCTGCGGACCACGCGGGCCGCGAACTCGTCTGACTGCCCTGTGAAGTGCTCGCGTAGCCAGTGGATGAGGTTGGAGGCGGCTGTGGGTGCGATGGCGGTGGTGGCGGTGAGGCTGGAGCACGCGACGGCTGCGGCGGAGCGGACTTCGTCGTCGTCGTCGATGAGGGATTCGTAGAGCGCGGAGAGGAGGGGGAGGTATGCTGTGCTGTGGGGGTTTGGGAGGGGTGTGGTGGTGATGAAGAAGGATTGCATGGCTGTGGCGGCGGCGTAGCGGGTGTCGAAGGGCTACGGGGGGGATTGAGTTAGTTGTGAGGTTCCCCAGGGGTGGGTGGGTGAGGAAGGCTTACGTTGTCTACGTCTAAGCAGTCGTAGAGCATGTCTCCCCAGCTTCGCAGCCGCTGCTCCATGTTTGGGATGTTGGTTGCGTCCCGAGATACAAGCGCAGCGATGATCGTCCCGCTTGTCTCGATGATGGCGCATGATAGCGTGGGGTTGATGTCCCCATCTTGGAGGCTCCTCCAGAGCTTGTCTAGCTGTTCCACTCCCGGCAGTTTCTCAATCTCACCGCGGGAAAGAAGATAGTCCATCACTGGCCCGAGGTTTCTCAAAACCTGAGCTCGAACTTCAGGCGCTGAGGGAATGTCGCAAAGCCCGAGATAAAGCTCGCACAGTCCTGACGGGTCAGGCCTTCCTGCCAGCTCCCACGCTTGCGGAACCACCTCCAGCATTCGGCACGCTGTGTTAGTGTCGCTGCTGAGGATTTTCTGGAAGTGCGGCAGCAGGCTGGGCATGCCGCCGCCGGATGCTGCCACATCGTAGACCAGTTTCAGTCCGGTATGCAAGGTCAACAAGGCAGATGGCGTGCTGCTGCTCTGTTCCTGGCCATCTTCCGACGGGAGAACGCTCGCGACTTGTTTGTGAAAACCAAGACTTGCGAGAAGGTTCAGGATCTCAAGTGAGGCCGCTTGAAGTTCTGGGCAATGCTTGAACCGCTCTTGTCTCTGAGCGAGCTGTCCGAGGAGGGATTCAACCGACGCCAGATCTAATGGGATAAAGTTAGCAAAAGGTTCTGGCTTGATTTCAGAGCCCATGTCGTCGGTACTTGCCTGAGGTGAGATCGACGCCCAAGTCAGCCTTGCGCTCGAGCACGAATCTGGCTGTCAACAGGGTCCCGTGAAGTCTGTTCGTAAGGTTCCCTGATTCAAGGAACAGCCTTTCGATTTCTTTGGCCCAGCCCTCTTGGAGCAAAAACGAGCAGAGTGTTCTGGCGGCGATCTCTCGAACATGCCAGAGACGGCTGCCAAGGTAACCCTCAATGTGTTTTCTTAGCTCGGAACGGTGCTCTTCGGGAGGACCTGCACGGCGGATGATGTCCAGAGCAGGGAACACCGCCTCGGCGGCGCCGGATTGTGAGGCTTGATCCAGGGTCTCATCTGCGGACCGCAACAGGCTGAGGATGACACCGGGCAAGGTCGGGTACTTGTTGTAGGAGATGCGAATCGAATGGCCGTCCCAGCCTGATTCGATGGAAGCCTTGCTTTCGCCGGTCCCCAGAAGGGAATCGATCAGACTTCGCAACAGAAGGAGGCCGCAGTTACGGATTGCCCACCTAGTCTCGGTTAGCAAGTACTACAAAACAAGAGGGCGATGATGCCCTGACTTACACTTCGGATTTCAAGCTGGTTGCTGCGAGATGAAGGGTCCTGGCCAAGTATCCCTCTGCCTTCTTGCTCAGCAGGGAGCTCCTGAAGATGTCTCTCAGAGAGTTGAGGGCATGGACTTGGGGCAGATTGGACCCATCAGTTTCGGACATCCGGACGGACTTCTTGCCAATCTCTTCAAGGGTCCCGTAGACCTCGTCAAAGGATGGCGATGCCGCGTTTGCCGTGAGGACTGCTGCGATGAGGGACGGAATTCCAGCGGACCGTCGAGTAGTTGACGCCTGTGTCATGATGCAGTTGATCGCCCCCTGAATAAAGTTAGGATGTGCTCTTTACGAAGCATGCCTAGATCGCCGTACCTGATACCATTCGCGGAGCAAATTCTCTGACTCGTCAATATCGACATACGCGTCTTTCAACTGTTGGGTAAGCTGACAACAGTTTGCAAAGGTGTAAGACACTGTCGAGAAAGCACCGCGGTGACGCAAGGTGGCGAGCTGCTCGAAGGTCAGGTAGCCCGCTTCCCTGAACACGTCCAATGGCGGATAGGGCACCCCGGAGACGTTCTTCAACCTGAGAGTTCCCACCATGAGGCGCAAGAGGTTACTTAGGACGGGTTAGTATCTGCTCTCGTGCCTAGGAGTGAACTGAGCTGCCATACCTCGATTCGTGCACCGCCCGGAAGCTGTAGCTGAGCAAGTCCTTGGTGTCTAGACCCTCGACATCCTCCATTTCTTCTGGCAAATGGCCTTCTGGGGAGTCATCGCAGAGAACATGCTGGACTGTGAGCCATATTTGCCGCGCGCAGAAAAAGATGCGTCGCTGCAGATGGTGAAGGAGGTCCAGCTGGTTGTCAGGGTAGGTTTGCTTGGCGAGAACTTGCCAGACATAGCTGGACTATGTCAGTGTTTGTTATGGGTGCCAGGTCAAGGTTTTGCAGTTTGGACGTACCTAATTGCTGCAAAGTCAGCATGCACTGGGTTCTCAATGGCCGCGTGGCCAAGATCCTCCTCCGCTTTCGTGATTTTGGACTCGACCCGCTCGAGGATTTCTGAGAGGAGGGCGATCTGCAAGTCTTGGTTGCCCAGCCATGTACACAAGAGGGCCTGAGAGCGGGCAGCTCCATCGCCATGGTCTGCGCGTCCGGTTCTATCAGCTAGCGTGCTGGCTCTGGTGCAGAACTCCTTGAGAACTTTGAGAAGGTCCGGCGAGGTTCCCGCATCAGCAGCCGACGTTGCCGGAAGCAAGCTCAAGAGGGTGGCCGAGCTGTCCCTGACGTCGTCAAATGGGTCCAGCAAAAGGTCGAGAAGAAGGCGAATCCAGGTGGAATCGGAGGATATCAACTGAGCGATGTCCCCGTCGATGATATCGTCAGTGGCCCCAGCATGTTTCCCGACTCGAAGCAGAAGAAGCGCTGCTCTGATTGCGGTTATGTGCCGCTGATACGAGGCTGTAGGAAGCAGTTCGTTCTTCAAGAAGTCCATGTACCAACCCAAAAATGCTTCGTGGCGGTCAAGGACCTGCCTCGCCTCCGAGGCATCCTTTAGCACAATCTCGGGCCCAAACTTCTTCTTTGCAGGCGGGCGAGTCCCATCAGCAACGAGCTGGTGAGTGGATAGGCTCCTTTGGGCGACGGTGATGATGTTCTTCGCCCTCTTGATGAGGTTTTTGGTGTGGCCGAGAACCTCATTCCGGACTTTGGCATCGTAATCTGCATGGAACGCAGCCAAGTGTTTCTTCAAAAGGCTGAATGCAGTCTCGGAAAATGGCTTGGTAGTTGCTTGGGACGACACGAGCAGAGAGAAGGCGCTGGACCTGACAGACACCGAAGGGTGTGCAAGCAGCCCGTCTAAAAGAGCGCCTTGGAGGAGAACAGTCTTTGCGGCTGGCTGGTGAGACACGTCGTCGCCACTGTCTGTTGGTGCACTGTCAGCGCTGCACTCTGTTTGCCACTTCAGTTGACATACTGGGTTCTTCGACCAAGCCGTGCTTCTTCCCGAGCTCGAGAGTAGCCAACTGGAGCAAGACCCCTTGATCGGTTATGTCACGGTCGACGGCGGCCAAGGGCTGACTCTGGTTGAACATTTCCAGCAGCTTCAATGACGCATCGCGGTCTGTCTTGAAGATAGGGGCAAGCACATAGTTCTTGATATCTTCAAGGATCTCTGGGCTCTTGGTCAAGGCGTCCTGAAGCCATTGTCGCCAAACCTCGAGAGTGAAGCTCGGAGAGCCCGAGGCTGTAGCGTCCGGTATTGCTGTGTACAGCCCTCGGAATACGTGAACGAGGCATTTCCCAGCCAGAGGGCAGACGTACGTCAGGTCCATCCAGGAGAAGAGATGGAAAGCGAAGGACCTCCATAGCGAGAGGGTGGGCAAATCGACCACAGACGGCTCGAGCTCCCTGAACTTCAGCGCAATATCCGTGAGATTGACCACTCGCTTGCTCAGAAAGTGATCCAGGCACTGCAAGCCTGACTTTGTCAATTGCTGGGCGGATTTTCGAGTAACGATCGAGATCAGGGTCTCCAGGATGTGGTCCTTGATTGCCTTTCCAGTTTCCGGGCGAGGGTTAGATGCCGAGGCGGCCACAAGGACGTCCAACACCAACCTCAAGGCGCGGTGAGGATCATGCTCATACCATTCCAAGTAGAAGTGGAAGAGCTCAATAGACAGACTCTCAGCGTAGGCCCATTCCTTCAGCGCCGCATTGCCCGACTTGGCACACTGCTGGACAAAGCTGCAGAGCTTGACGCAAGCATGGCCATTGCCATGATACTGCCGCGACTGGGAAGCATCCTGGAATAACCTTTTGTAAAGGGCTTGGGCAAGTCTGTTGGGCGTCTCTTAGCACTGGAGACCTCCAACTCAGATGTGGGAAACTCACTGTGGCTGGGTCTCCTCCGGTTGGCTCAACAGCCATTTGGCAATGGTGTTGGCATTCTCATAGACTCCGGACTCAAGCTCAGGGAGAACGAGATCTGTCCGGCTCTGATTTTGCTCTGCCATCTTGGTGTCCGGGTCGTTTGGTGGGGGTCGGAGGGGTTGGAGGGGTCAAACGAACCAACTCAAATCCGAACAGGGTTTGTTTGGGAGCCTGGGAGCAGAAGGAGAGAAACGAACTGCACAAAGCATGTAATATCAGATCACAGTTACCACCAGAAAATCCCCGTCATCTCTGCCTACTGTGTAGAACGAGTGTTTGGCCGACTGTGGTTGACCGTAAGAACAAGAGAAATTTTGGGCCATGGTACGTTACCGTACCGCCCACTTCACCTTGAATTCTGAAAACATTGGACCCTTCACCTTCGCTCACCTGGAACCAGACTGGGTTAGATTGATTTTTAAGTGGAACCCCGACTGGCATTCTCGGCTGCTTGTACCACAACACCAAGAAAAGTTGAGATACGGAAGACTTGGATGACCTTGAACTAGCCATCTAGTTTATTTACTTATTTGCTTTTATCTAGAATATGTCCTACACACAGTGGACCATCCGTCCAGAGCAGAACTGGGAATGACAGGAAGAAGAACTCCTCGGCACTGGAATGGGAACTGGTCTGTGCATGCCCTGCGAAATCGCTCACAGGAGCACCAAAGGGCAAAGGGCGCGACGGGAACGAGGCACCGGCCTGCTTCGATTTAGGTTAGCGCTCATTTATGATCCCTGCTGCCAAACTTTGAAAGTTTGGCAGCAGGGATCACGGTTTGACGGCCTTGGCACATTCAACTCTGGTGACTGGGTGTCACATTGTCTGTCATCCTCATTTCTACTTCTGGGCGCTCGGCGCATCCCGGACGCCATGCACCTAGGGTGTCTTCGCCACGAAATGAGCGCTGTGTATTTATGTCTCTCCCCCACGGTACAGAATATGCTCGCTAGTATGCTCGCCATAGAGCTGAGCTAATGGCAGCTCCCCTGCTTCGAGTAAACACTACTATACCACAGTATCCTCCCTGCCGAGATTGTGCCACCCTCCCGTGCCTCCTTCGTCTTTGGGCCGGTTCAGCTGCGGATTATCCCGCGCTGCTTAGGACGCCTCCTGACACTGCAGTTCACTACGTCGCCTAGCAGCTTATGATCCGATCAGATGTATTTATGTGTGCTGAGCCTTGCACACGGGGCGCAGGCTGCACTTCCGCAAGGCCTCTGCAGATGCCCTGGATGGAAACTACACCTCTCTACAGCTACCTTGGTTGCCTCGTTCGTTGCCTTTTTTTTCGTTCCCTGGCAGAGCCTTACCCTGTTGCCTTCGCTTGCCTCGTTTGCATCACCTGCACACCGCTACCCGTTCATCAGATGCGACATTGCCCCCCCTATGCAGGGACTTGCCGATGAGCCGTCTACGCCCGTTATTGCCGCAGTTGCCTTTTCTCTTGTGCTGGCTCTGATCAGCTTCGTAGGGTTTAGTTTTCAGAGGTACCGATGCGATTGCAGTGGCGGCTTTCTTGCCGTGGTCGGGAGGTTTAGGTCCACCGACGGCAGTGAGGCTGCCCACATTACTGGCCTTACGAGGGAGGACCGAGAAACTACCTATCTTCTTCACGCAAGCTGTTTGGTTCGACTCTCTCTGGATCCCCCAAATCTTTGTTCTTATTGCCAGCACCATCCTGATTGGGGGTAGGCATTGGAGCTATGCCCTCGTCATTGGAATTCACCAAAGTCTATCATCGCAGGTGAGTGGACAGGCAGCAACATCGGCCCCGCCCCGCCCCGGTCGCCCGGCCGACAAATACTCGGTCGCGGGGTGCTGCGTATGAACCTCTTCTCAAAGCGTCCCGTGCCTCTGCTCAGACGGCTCTTTCACAAATCGCGCCGTCTCCGGCAGCACTTGTCTTTGAAAAAGCCACGCAGAGCACGGCGCAGTTAATCCAGGTCGATATGGCCCCGGAGGGGGGCAGCAACGGGTGGTCACGCCCCTCCCGGGTTGGCCCGTGCGGGTGCCATAAATTTTTTTGTCGCTCTTCTCGATGGCAGACCCCAACCAACAAGCGTGACCCAACCCAGCCCTCCGACGACGACATCACTCCTACCACCAAACGACACCTGTAAAGAAGCCGAAGCAGGCTCCATCACACGGCACCCGCCCACTACCTCCGAATATTGCTGCGCAACCTCAATCCACACGCCACTCGGCTCCCTCCAAAATGTCCATCTGGGATGCGCTGACTGGACGCAAGTCCTCGTCACAAACCCCGACCTCGACCTCGACCGCCGCGCCAGCTGCCCCCTCCGCCCCGACGACTCCCACCACCACCTTCACTCCGACCCCCTTCGACCCTACCTCCGCCCAGGGCGTAGAAGCCTTCCTCGGCAGCTCTTCCTTCGCCGACCCCTCACAATTACATCCTCTGGCGGGGCTGAACAAGGACACACTCGATTACCTCTCGCTCGAGGACTCCGCACTATCCGACCTCCCCGGCTCACAATCCGCCCTCCCATCACGCGGCTTCACAGACGATCTCTGCTACGGCACCGGTACAACATACCTGGCAGGCCTCACGCTAGGAGGCGCATGGGGTCTGCAGGAGGGGCTGAGGAAGTCGGCCGGCGAGCCGCCAAAGCTCCGGCTTAACTCGGTGCTCAACTCGGTCACACGGAGAGGCCCCTTTATGGGCAACTCGGCTGGTGTGGTCGCCGTCTGCTACAACTGCATCAACTCGTACATCGGCTACCTGCGGGGGAAGAACGATGCTGCCAACACGATTGCGGCCGGTGCCCTTAGTGGCATGCTGTTCAAGAGCACAAGGGGGCTGCGGCCAATGCTGATTTCGGGCGGTATTGTGGCTTCTGTGGCTGGCGCCTGGGCTGTAGGTTTTATTCTGGTTATTGCTTCCCATATCGCACTGGCTAACTCACGTCAATGTAGGTCGTCCGAAGGACAGTCTTCGATGCGCCCGAGGAGCATGCTGAGCACGCAACCCTCTAACCAAATCCTCCAGTCATTGTCGGATTTGCTTCGGATTTGCTTCGGATCTGCCATGGTCTTACATCTCGATATGATATGCGAACCCATTTGGCGCCACATCCAATCCTTAATCTAGGGGGTCCAGCACTCCCTCACAAAGCTGTTTTGTGTCTATGTCCCATTGGGGATGGACGTGTACGAAGCTCGGGCCAAGGGGTGGCGAGACGGGGTGCATAGCGCAGGGTATCTCTCCTCCCATGGAAATTGTATAATAGCGGCTTATGGTCATAGAGCGCCGGGTTGAGCGCAGCATGCGTAGGGCTTTGAATCACGCAGATGGCAGGATTGCCAAGGTTCATTCATGGATGGGCGTCTGCCATGCTCACCGTGGTCACCGTGGTGTTCCTGTTCAAGGCAGTCGGATACTATTCCAAACAACAACAAACATACTTCACAAGTTTTCTCTTGGTCCAGTTGCTTGAGCTATGGGGCCTGCTCCCAACGGATTGTGCGGTTCTGTTCTCTTGTCGCCGTCGTGCTGAGACGCTTCTTCTGTCACATCCGGCTCAGAGGCTCTCGCACAGGTCAACATGGCGATGTTAGGGCGCTTCTGCAACATGTTCCCCAGCATGACCCAAGCTTGCTTCCTTCCTGGTTCATAGGCCGGGCGTTCAACCCAAAGGCTCAAATATTCTGATCTCTCCTCGCCGATGTACGCCGGGCTCCAGCCCAGCGCTCATTTGGTCCCTTCCACCAGACATTTAAGCAAACCGATCTCCAACCCACCTCATACATTTTCCTGATCCTCAATCCTCCCCCGCTCTTCTTTCCTCAGCTCCCTCTGCTTTCTACTCTTGCAATTTCACCACATCACCACGACACCATGGACGCCCCCGCCCAAGCCGCGGGAGATCCCGCCCAAGAAGACGACGACTCCCTTCGACCGATGCTCGAGAAAATCATAAAGGAGCTCGTCTCGCAGAGACTCCTCTGCTGGATGGCCAAGAAGGAAAAGATCACCGATCAGGCGCTCGGGGCCCAGATCTTCGCCATGTGCTGGGACTTTGGCTCCATGCCGGACCAGGGGCCCGGCTGCCTCATACCAAACCCCAAGGGCGGATACGCCTACGTGCCGTACGACGATAGTACCGAGGGGGTCGGTCCCGAGCTCGAGGCGCGCGTGGAGAGGCTTGGGCGCTGGTGCGGGGAGAATCACGCGGGCGTGGAGCGGATGGATAAGATGATGGAGAAGGAGGTTGATGAGAGGTGCTGGTGGGAGTTTCTGGAGGGCGGTGATGCTTCGGGCGTCGATTTCCATGGGAAGGTGAGTGTGTTTTCTCGATGATCGAAGACGGCGGCTAACTAACACCATCAAACAGATCAGGATGCTCGCCAGAAACCGTCTGGTTGAAGAATTCCAGGGCGTCGACGTGTTCCCCAAAGACCCTGCCATCCCGCAGTTCCGATTCGCCGTCTCCGACGTGACCGAGTACGGAAATGTCAAAATGAAGTGGCGAGTTCTGAACTGGGACTGCACCGCAGACGCCATACTTCACACCGTGGAGGCCTTCTCGCGCCCGTCGTACACCCCTGAGAAGGCCCTCGCCAAATATCTGCGCGATCTCGAGCTGATCCACCACCCCGAGGCCGCAGCGAAAGAAGCTCAGGATCTCGCCAACGAACTGAAGTCCCAACAACCCGACCAGAACGAGTCGACCTGGTCCTTCTACCTCTGCAACCGCAGCGAGGTGGCGATCCCCTTTGAGGACCGCACCTGGACACCCCTACGGAAGACTAACGATATCAAGCTGATGAAGCGACTGAGCAGAGAGCAGTCAAGATACGCCATCATCATCCGCGTAAGCCAACTCCTACTATCCCGTGATACAATCCATATCAGTACTAACAAGTCCGCACATTATCACAGCCCTGGCTTCTGCGGCATTACAAGACCTGCAACCTGATCTACAACCTCCAGACGCGCCAGGAGAGATACTGCGAGGATGCCGAGATGGAAGCGGCTGTGGAGGCACAGATCCGATCAGAGGAGGCCGGGTACTCTGTCGCCGAAGGCTAGGTGTCTTCCCTGGATTTCGCGTGGCGGTTGGGGTCGGTCCTGCTGGGCATGGGCGAGGAGCCGGCCATGAGCCCGTGATTTCTTCCCGGTATTTGGAGGCTGGTGTGTTTTTTCGTTGTGTTTCGGGAATTTAGGGATGGTTATACGGGAGTTCTGGGAGGGGAAGATATCAGGGCATGGGCATTTGGACGGAGTCATGGGAGGGGGGCGTTGGCGCTTTGGTTTGAGCTTTACGGCGTCTCGGACGGTGGAATGATCGGGACTTTCTCAACATCCACGGGCCGTGTATCTGAGAAGCAAGGCATCAAAGCATGACACTTGCTCAAGCAGTTGGGTGGACGGGCATTATTCCGCAAAGGAATTTTGGTCTGCTGGAAGCTGGTAGATACCCCCGAATCGTTTCTTCACCAGACCGGGAAACAGCCCGACACCATTTGCTGTGAATAAAGGCGGGGATATCTTCTATACTGGCCGGTAGAAGAAGGCCGGGTTGGTTCGAATGTGATCTAAACATCCATTGGGGCCGGTCCGCCTTTCCTCAAGCAACTTGACCTCCAAGGTGATTTCCATCTCCAACCGAGCCTGTGGCCCTCATCAAACGTCACCCGTCGAGCTTCTTGGACGACATCCATCACCACCCAAAACACGACACAAGCCACAGCACGGCACGACTCAAAGAACGCAAGATGTGTCTCCCCTGCTTCTCGTTTTCGAACGCCCAGTACGAGCGTGGCAGCCGTGAATCGGGTTACCAGTTCCAGTACGTCTGGAACGGGCGGACCTGGGTCCTCAGAGATACTGTGAGTGGCTTTGAACTTTCATGAAGTTGTCATGTTGGTGGGTGTGAGAATCCCTCAGGGAGCCCGTGCAGGCCGTCATCTGGAAATCTGCTGCATTCCCTCCCCTCTTGCTCTCCCTTCCCCAAGAATCATCCAAGTTGCTGTGGTAGCACATCTCTTTTCTAGCAAGGCTGGACCCCTCCTCTTCCTGTCGCTCATTTTCTTGCCCAACGTTCGGACGGTGGATTTTGTTCGACCGGCCAAAACAAAGTTCTTTCCGTTCCTTCCTGGTTCTCGACCACCATCCCACACACACACAACACCGATTTTTATTTTCCCAAATTTTTCTCTCGCCGCTGGGACCGGTACACACCAAAACACTCTCATTTTCTCCGGCTTTGTTGTCCGGTCGAACCATCGCCAAAGGCAAGGAATTCTGCATTCAGTTCGACATGGTCGGCAAGCGGGACCCCAAGGGCAAAGCCCCGATGAAGTCGGTGTCCATCATCGACGGCGACTACGAATACAGCCCCCGGTCGGAACCCGCCTCGCCTGGCCCCAGCAACGCCGGGCGCAGTGCGTCGAGACGAGGCAGCGGTGGCGGCGGCGGTAGCCCGGCGCCCTCTCATGTCTCGGCTGCTTCGAACTCTCGGTCGCAGCCGAAACCTGAGGAGAAGCAGGCGACCACCTCGGCATCGACCTCTTCCACACCGGCTGCCACCTCCGGCCCGCCGATCGCTGCGAGCCGTTTCGTCTCTTACCCGATGTCATGGGCGCAGCAGCAGTCTGCCGCCATGCGGCCCTATATCAACTATTCGGGCATGGGCATGTCGGTTACTATCCCGACTGTCCCACCGAATTTCGCACCAGTTGGCACTGTATTCAGCACTTCGTACGGCATGCCCTACCCGGCCCAGGATCCTCCTGCTCCTGTCAATCCTCCCGACGAACTGGGTCCTCCTCCTCCGCCTCTGCCGCCGCCTGCCATCCCGCCCGTTCTGAACCCCTTCGGGGTCCACTTCCAACCCCAGGTTCCCGGCACTGAGATGGGCCCGATGACCCATCACTACGTGCCTCGTCATGACACTATCGGCGCACCTGGAATGGTTTTCCCCGGCCAGCAGATGCAGATGCCTGGTTTGATGGTCAGTGCCTTAGTCGGGCTCTTTATTGTTTGGTTCAGTGAACCGAGTGGTCTCACTAGTCTTTTGTCGCGCTTCATTCAGACACACAAGACAGATGGCTGGAACCGGATTGAGAACACTCGCTAACTGGTTTGTAGGCCAGCGGAACCACGATTCCCATGGTCTCGATGACCCAGATGCCCCTCGGCGTGGCTCCCGTCACGGCTCCGATCAACCCCATCGTGGTCCAGCAGCCCGGCGGCCAGCCGATGATGATGATCCAGAACACGGCGGTCCCCGGCGGCCCTTCGATCATGGTCCCGGCCACCGCCCACGCCCAGGCTATGCACATGCAAGGTAACCATCCGCTCTTTGCTGGCTTGCCTGCGCAGCCGCCGGTCCACGTCGAGCCCGCCATGGGCGTCGGCTTGACCCCCAACGAGACCATTGCGCAGAACATGCGGATCGCCCAGGATAAC
>FTCU01003225.1_pt1 | contig 12371 bp, 4 predicted proteins | sample 1639521 | NCBI WGS metagenome assembly FTCU01 (sample SAMEA3914864, study PRJEB12502) | metagenome | biome: forest; material: soil | place: USA | collected 2012-03-12 | depth 0.3 m
CCACAGCCACACTTTGCCACAGCCACACTTCGGCGGCCAGAGGACCTTCGAAACGGAGATGCTAGACAGATTTCCAATCGCTGCCAGAGGTTCGCGATAGAAGATGACATCGGGCGATAGAATATAATACAAGTGTTGAAGGGATCTTTTGTCTGCACCGCTCGTTGTCTGTCGTTGCTCATTTGTCTCGGTTTCTGTCTTTTTTTTTTTTCCCCCTCCCTCGGAGACGGCAGGGCAGGGGAGGGAGACTGGTGCCACAGACCGCGATTGGCTGCTTCTCGTGGCGCTGTGACGTCAATGGCGCTGGTTCCGTTGAATGACCCTGCAAAAGCTTAAACCACCGTCTGTTCCGAAACTGGGAGATCTGCGCGCCATCTCAGATCAGATGCGTGCATCTGTGGGAGATGGCATGGGACCAACACCGGAGCACAGAAAAGGATGCTGTCGGCGATGCCATTTTACTATGTAGTTATTCCATGCCTTCCTTGCCCGGCCCAACGTGAGCGCAGGGCCGAGTCGACGGATCCGGAATCGTCAGAAGGTCGCAGTGAAAGAGGGGCTCTGCAAGCTGGGAAAGCCGGTGAGACGGATCATGGATGGCTGGGGTGGGAAATGGGGAAAGTGGGAAATCCGACCGCTGTTTACGGAATAACGCACTTCCATCCTTAATTGCGGTCCCTCGAGGCACAGCACTATTCGCGGATATTGGGCGCCAAGGTCGTCTGCTAGCCACAGACGGTTCCCCTTCTGGGGCCCCTGCCTTGCAGAATCTCGCGAGCAGCATGCGGTGGCTTGCTTGCGTGATGCATGCCTCATGTTTGTTGGGGGGGTAGTGATGCCTCATTTTGTCTTTCTCGGGCCATGCCATGCCATCCATGCGATGCCATGCCAGTGCTGGCCCGATGTTGCTGCCCTTGCCAGCCTTATGAGGTTCCAGCACCTGCAGGCTGCAGGCAACGTGAACGTCAACGCTGTGGATGCGGTACGAATCCGTATTGTGCATGTCTCGGGACGACCCTGGAACCCCACCCCGCCGAGCCCGCTTCTGCCCTGTCTTGTCTTCTGAGCTCCCCGCCACCGGACAGCATTTGCTTCCAGGTTTCCAGGTTCTTGCCCATCGGATTGTCGCCGCCGCGGCTAGCGGCATCGGCACAGCCCCGGCAGTAACTCGTACGCGCTGCTCTCCTTTCCCAGGCAGGGCATCCCATCCCACGGCGTCCCACGGGCCGTTCGGGCAAGCTCGTCGTCCTCCTCCTGACCACTTCGCTGGCGCCACACACCCCGCACTATCACGTTTCTGGATGGCAACTAATAACTAAAAATCGAACCGCTGCAGACAGCGCAGAGCTTCCCACTGCTAGTGTTCACGCGCCCGAGCGCCCCCGAGAGTCGACCGCACACAGAGCCGGTATTCTGTAGGTCTTGCCTACTCCGGCCGGCGGGCCCTTGTCATCGACTCGTTTGTCGACCGCCGCCACGCCGCTGTTCCCATTGCAGAAGAGCGGACAAAGTGCGCCCCGGGACGAGCTTGGCGAGCAAGCAGCAGCGCACGACGCACACTCGACGCCTCCATCGCACCACCATCAACCCCAACGCATCCACACGCACGCGCGCCAGACGCCGGGGAAGCATCGTTCCCGGGCAATACTACACTCCCCGGGACAGGCCAGCCAAACCCGCCTCGCAGAATATACCAAAATTATCCGGACAGGGCACTCGCGCATTCCGAAGCAGAGCTCATCGGACCCGCTCTCACACACACACTCTCTCACTCTATCCCTCTCCCGGTGCTGTACTGCAACAGCCTGCAGCCAGCCTGCCAACACCCCCCGCTTGCCGAATCTCCGGTTGGCCGCTTTCTCGCACCGGTTCGCGAGTGATGCTTGTCCGCAGCACCGGCAGAACATGACAGTCTCGGCGTCGACTCCTCCTGTCCGGCCTGCCTTTGATACTTGAGTGTCCCGCGAACGCTCCGGGAGCACTCGCGACCATGGACGACGACGCCGCCGCCGCCACCGCCGCAGCTCGGCCGGTCGAGGATCAGCTGCTCGAGTCGCCCGCCCGCATCCTCGAACGGCTACACCAGATCTCTGGCTACACCTGGGACGATACGCGGCCCCCCTTCCACTCGACCTACGACAACTGGCATGTCTTTGGCACGCGGTTTGTCTCGCCCTACTCGACCCCCGCCGCCGCGAATCTCGTCACCTCTCCGACGCCCTATCCCCCCGGGGCCAGCCCACCTACAGTATCTAGCCTCAACATCTCTGTGTCCAGCCGGGCGTCCTCTGCCGACCACCGTTCGCATCGCTCCCCTTCAGAGACCGAGTCCATCTCGGACCGCTCGACCGCCTCGCTCCCGCCCACGTCGTCTACCGCCACCACAGATGCACCTGTTATCGAACAGCGCGTGGTCGCCCGGGTGTCGTATCACGTCCTCCGCGAGGAGAGAGCCTTCATCATTTCCAAGAGCATGGTCTCGAGCGTCGACCCCAAGGGCGAACGCATCGTCAGGCCGTTAGACATTATGCGGCTGCCGCCCGCCCCCGGCGACCGAGGGCCGATCATCGTTGCCATCTATGAAGATTGCGGCTCGAATTATCTCTTCGACGTGTTGCGCCTCGGCCCCGCATTCTACTTTGCCGAGAAGGTTGGCGATCACTGGCAAGCATGCCGGAAGCCCCCCACGTTGAAACCTCCCGTCAGCTTGCAGCACTTCCTCGACTTCGCCATTGGCGCCGCGCAGTGTTTGGAGATCATCCACTACGGACAGGGCATTGTGCACGGCGAGATACGGGGGGATGCCTTCCACTACAACCTCGAGACGAACCGGGTCAAGCTGGTGTCGTTTGGTTCGGGCCTGAGGTCTTTTGAACACGGCCTGACGAGCACCGGCTGGTCCGCTCTCTCCAAGGCCCTGGGTGCGAAGCATAAGCTCCAGTACATCAGCCCCGAGCAGACTGGACGCATGCCTGTCGAGCCAGATACCCGCACCGACATTTACTCGCTCGGCGTTGTGCTTTGGGCCTTCCTGACCCAACAGCCCGCATTTGAGGGAGACACCCCGCTAGACATCGTCCAGGCTGTGCTTGGCCGGAGGATACCCAACGTTACCGCGATACGCATGGACGTCCCCGAGGTCATTGGGCGCATTATCCAAAAATGCACAGCAAAGAATACCTCTGACAGGTACTACTCGGCCGGCGGTCTCCGCTACGATCTGGTTTCGGTCCAGCAGATGCTCGGCGATGGGGATCTGGCCGCGCTGAAAGACTGGCCGATCGCTACCCGAGACGTCTCTTCTTCTTTCAGGTTACCCACGAAAATGATGGGCCGGGATCGCGAGCGCGCGGAGCTTGTGAAGCTCATTGACAGGTTCGCTCGGCACCATACCGTGCTTCAAAATGGCGCCACCGCCCGAAATTCCGACGCATCGAGCCTCGGCACCGAGAACAACGATGCCGGCGACGCCGCCAGCGACAACCTAAGCTCGACCGGCGAGTTGAACCATCACGCCAGCTCGCCCGCCCAATCGAACTCGAAGCCCGCGACCGGAGTCCAGAGATCACTGATGGCCTCCGACCCGGCGGTAGGTTCCACATCGATCACATCCTCAGGCACCTCGAACCTGTCCTCGAACTTGTCGGGGTCTCTCCGGCCTTCCCGTGCATGGGACAGAAACTCGTGCGTCGACGGCAACGCTGGCGCTGATGGTCTGGTTTCTGAGCCTTTGCGCCTTGCCGCCACCATGACTACGGAATCGTCGTCTGCCAGTCTTTCTCGGCAGCTCGGCTCCGCCAAGTTCAGGAGGGAAGGCCACTGCGAGATTGTCCTGATCGAAGGGGCTGGCGGGCTCGGCAAGAGCTGCCTTGTTCAGTCCGTCCTCGGAGACGCCCGCAGGAGGGGTTACTGTGCAACGGCCGGTTTCGATCGGGCGAGAAGAACGCCCTTTGGGCCTCTGCTGAAGCTTCTCTCCTCACTCTTCCGCCAAGTACAGGGCGAGCGGAACACGGACACTCCCTTTCACGAAGCTCTGAAGCAATACATTCGGCCGGTTTGGCCAATGTTGCACAAGGCCCTCGGCCTGCCCGACTTCCTCCTCCCGCCCGCCGAATTGCCACTCTTGGGCTCTTCCTCCAAACCCCAGACCCCCAAATCCGGCTTGAAGAGGCGCGGGTCCTCCCCGGAGTTGTCTACTGCCCCTTCTTCTCTGCGAACGTCCTCCGGCTCGGCTGTACAAAACTCGAGAGATCTTCTCCGTGCCGGCGTTTCCACCAAATCAAACCGGCTGATGAACACATTCCTCGACGTTCTGAGAGTTTTCACCCAGCACAAGTTCATCTGCTTTTGCCTGGATGATTTGCAGTACGCCGACGACGAGTCTCTGGAGCTCATCAACCAGATCATCAGCGTCAGGTTGAAATTGATGCTCATAATAACATACCGTCCGGAGGATATGGCCTTTGAGACGGTCCAGAAAATTCTGAGCCCGCCCAAGTCCGACGACTTTCCCAGGGGATCCCGTGGAGGCCCAACCACAACCAGGATCACGCTCGCGCCCCTACATGAAGAGGAGATAGTGAGCTACGTCTCGGAAACCCTCTCATTACCCAAAGAAAAGGTGCTCCCTTTGGCCCTGGTCATCCAGTCCAAAACGGCAGGAAATCCGTTTTACATGCGGGAAATGCTCAGCGCAGGTCATCGAAAGAAGTGCATCTGGTACGACTATGTCGCCGGCCATTGGACGTATGACCTGGACAGGCTCTTTGATCAGTTTCAAGGGGAACAGGACTATGATGTCCTCGACACGGCCTTCATCACCCGCCGCCTCAGCGAGCTGCCGGCAGCGTCCAGGTCCATTCTTGCCTGGGCGGCCCTCCTGGGGCAGACATTCTCTTTCGAACTGATCTGCAGGCTGATGGAAGGGCAACGGCACGCCGACGATTCATCGGAAAACGGCTCGATCGGTTCCTGCAGTGGGCCGTTGATCCCACCAGAGGACGCCGTCGCGGGTCTCGAGGCTGCCATTCAAGCTTTCATCATTGTCCCATACGACCGAGACGACAACTTCCGCTTCGCCCACGACCGCTATATTCAGGCCGCGTCAGCACTCAAGGAGTGCAATGCTCGAACAATGCACTTTGTGATCGCGCAGGTCCTCCTCGAGCACCACTCAGATAACCCGGCCTCGAGAAACAATGCCGCCTCTCACATCTGTGAATCCGTCGATATCATCAAAAAGCGAGTTCCCCATCGGCGGTCCTTCCGCAAACTGCTCTTTGAGTGCGCACACGAAGCGACCGAAACCAGCGCTCGACCGACCGCGGCCAAGTACTACAGCAACGCTGTGGCCCTGCTGCAGACGAATCCTTGGGACGAGAATGCCGAAGACGTGTCGTACGATGAAACCCTCCAGCTCTATCTTCAAGCGGCGGAGTGCTACTTGTTCATGGGCCACCTGAGCGCCGCCAATGTCCTCCTGCAGACGGTCTTCGACCACGCGAGGACGGCCCTCGACAAGGCACCTGCCTGGGTGCTGCAGTCGAGGATCTTTGCGCAGAGCGGCAACTCGCAGCAGGCCCTGATCTCGCTCAAACAGTGCCTCTGCGCCCTCGACATCGTCCTCGACGACTGCCCCACCATGGAGAAGTGCGATGAGCACTTTGAGCGCTTGTCGCAAAAGATCCGCGCGACGGAACGTGAGCTGGTGCTAAACCCGCCCTCGCCCCATGACTCGATGGTGTCGTCGGTCGGCGCGGTGCTTGCGGAGACGGCGAGTGCCGGGTGGTGGACTGACTGCGTCGTCTTCTACCAGCTGGCTCTCCTCATGATGGAGACTCACTTCAGCCGCGGGCCGTACCCTCAATCAGGGATGGCGTTTCTGTACATGTCCATCATCGCCCTGTCGCGGTTCAACAACCCCAAGCTGGCAGCCGATTTTTCAAGCCTCTGCCTGGAGTTGCTTGGGAAGTCTCGCGATCCATGCATCGTGTCTCGGTCGTACATGGTCTACTCCAACTTTGTTGGCCACGTTCAAGACCCCATCAACGTCTCGGTCGGCCAGCTCGAGGGCATGGTTGACTACAGTGCCTCTTCGGGAGACAGGATATCGACTATTCTTAGCTTTGGCCTCTCGGCGCTGCTGAGGTTCTTCGCGAGCGAGAACTGCGCTGATCTAGAGGCCTTTTGCCAGTACGGCTGTGAAGAGATACCCAGCTGGCACCTCGACACGCGAGGCGGCACGCTTCTCATCGCCGTCAGGCAGGTCTGCCGCGCGTTGCAGGGCAAAACACGTGCGTCAAACCCTCTAGAGGTCATGAGCGACGAGCATCACGACGCCGTTACGTACAAGAACTGGCTCAAGGGCCACACCCACAACGGCGGTCGGTCCTTGCTGCTCTACGAGACAATGGAGATCGTGCCTCTCTTCCTCTACGGGCATTACGAACGGGCGATTGAAATCGGCAAAATCTGCCAGGAACGCTCTCACCTGCTTTGGTCGGCTCGGAACACTAGGTTGGCAATGCTTTTTTACGGTTTGGCGTTGGCTGGCACCGTCATCCGCCAGCAAGGGGACCCTCTCTCGCCGGGAGATGGTGCGCTCAAACCTCAGGTTGAAGAAGCGGTCCGAGAGGTTGAGTCTCTCAGCAAGACGATCCAGGACTGGCAGGTCGTCGACAACGTCAACTACCTTGCGTGGTCGAAGCTGCTTGATGCATCCGTCTCGGAAATGCTCGGCAACCACGGCACTGCCATCCGGCTGTTCGAAGAGGCGTTGGACCATGCCTCCGAGCACAGCTTCGTCTTTGAGGAGGCCCTCGGAAACTACTTGATGGCGAACATCTTCATCAGGAGCGCTGCGCGCCGTTCGGCACGCTCGGCGCTCCGCGATGCGATCGCTCTGTATCGTCAGTTTGGCGCGACTGGTGTTGCCGACCGCATCGAGAGCGACCACAGCATCCTGCTCCAGCGCGCTATACGAAATCCCCGCACTTTTGATCAGGGAGTGCAGACCGACTTTGCTGGTGACGCTTCATCTGTGCAGTACCGGGCCGTCGTCGAAGGCGAGAACACCGACGACTCCCAGCAGGCTACCCAGGCTGCCGTCGCCGCCCTGAAGGGAGAGCGCATGACGGCCTGGCGAGGCATGATGCAGCCTGAGGCCGGAGCCGGGTTACCTGCACTCGATATGATCGACTTGCACGCAATCCTGGTGTCTTCGCAGGTCATCTCGTCGGTCCTAAGAGTGGACGAGCTCCTCAAGACGATGTGCGATGTGATCCTGCAGACGTGCACTGGTTCGGCCACGCTTGCCGCCATCGTTGTGCAAGACGAAGGGAGCTCTGACTGGTGCGTCGCCGCGAGCGGCGATCCCGAGAAAGGCGCCGAAGCACACCTGCCTGGTGTCCCGCTCAGTGTGACCGATCTCGTCGCCGAGAATGTCGTGCTCTACTGCACCCGGTTTCGCGAAGTCATATTCCTTCAGGACTTGCTTAACGACGAGCGGTTCGGCAACGTCAGCGAGCACTGGCTGCGCAAGAACCCGCTCAGCAAGGCCGTCATTGCCATGCCCATCTGCCACGGATCGAAACCGCTGCTGGGTGTCCTCTACCTCGAAGGCGCTCCGGGGTCGTTCACTGATCGCAACCTCAGCGTTCTGCAGCTTCTCGTCAACCAGATCGGCATCAGTTTCTCCAACGCGCTGGCCATGAAGGCGGTAGAGAAAGTCTCGGCCGAGAACATCTCCATGGTTGAACTTCAGAAGCGGGCGTTGGCCAAAGCGATTGAGGCAGAAACCAAGGCCAAGCATGCCGAGGCGGAGGCTATCCGCAACGTCAAGCTTGCCGAGGATGCCACCAAAGCCAAGTCCATCTTCCTGGCGAATGTCTCCCATGAGTTGCGGACGCCGCTAAACGGCGTGATCGGCAATTCCGAGCTCCTGAGAGACAGCACGCTCAACAGCCACCAACTCGAGATGGCCGACTCGATCAGGGTCTCGGCGGAGTTGCTCTTGACCGTCATCAACGACATCCTGGATTTCTCGAGGATGGAGGCTGACAAGATGAAGCTCTACATCATTGCCTTCAACCCCGGAGAGATGGTGCGCGAGGTTGTCCGGGCCGTTTCGTACAGCAACAAGGAGAAGACGTCCAAGAAGAACGTCAAGATCATCCAGGACATCAACCTGCCCCCCATGCTCATCTATGGAGACCCCATCCGCCTCCATCAGGTCCTCGGCAATCTGATTGGGAACAGCCTCAAGTTCACTGAGAACGGATCCATCACGATCGGCGCCCGGATCGAATCGGAGACCAAGGACCATGCGACTGTGTCCTTCTGGGTCAAAGACACAGGCATCGGCATCTCGCCGCAGCAGCTCGAGAATCTCTTCCAGCCCTTCAGTCAAGCGGATGCGAGCACGGCTCGGAAGTACGGCGGCAGCGGTCTTGGGCTGAGCATTTGCAAGTCCCTGATCGAGACCATGATGAACGGCACGATTCGCCTGGAAAGCCAAGAACACGTCGGCACCACCGCCTGGTTCACCGTGACCTTCGAAAAGGCCACATCAGAAGTCGTCGCCGGCCAAGAGCAGCGCGCACCCAAGGGCGCCGCCCTGCCTGAACCCGTTAGACCGTATCCCGGCCGACCCGTCACGGCGATCGAGCCTGCGAGTGGCACGGCGTCCAGCACCACCCCCTCGCCAGCCTCGACAACGCCAGACCTGTCCCAGATCCCCAAGGATCAACTCCGCGTCTGCATCGCCGAGGACAACCTCATCAACGCGCGCATCGCGCTGCAGTACCTACAGCGGCTCGGCTACCCGCACGTGGACACGTACGATAACGGGCTCAAGGCGGTCGAGGGGCTGCGCGAGAAGGCGCGGCAGGGCACGCCGTACCACATCATTCTCATGGACGTGCAGATGCCGGTGCTCGACGGCTACGAAGCGACCAAGCTGCTGCGCGAAGATGAGCTGGAGTCGGTGCGCAAGGTGCTCGTCATCGCCATGACGGCGTCGGCGATCCAAGGCGACAGGGAGAAGTGCTTGGCCGCGGGCATGGACGATTACCTGGCCAAGCCGGTCCGGTCTGAGGTGCTGAAGAAGAAGCTAGATACGTATTTGCTTGGGGAGAGCGCGGTCAATGGGGATGCCGGGCAGGTGCAAGCGGGGGCTCGCGCTACGAGTTCTGCGACGACCGCTGCTGCTCCGTCGCAGAACGCAACGCCAGCCCCGCCAGGACAGAGTGAAGCCAGAGGTCAACCTCAACCTCAGGTTCAACCTAGCTGATGCCGACGAAAACTGGGCCGTTATTTTTGGGGCAGAAGGAGGTGGTTTGGGATGGACTTTATGGTTTGGATCAACCAATGAATGGGCGGACTGGATTGTGCTGGATTGGACTGGACGGCTTGCATTTTGGCTCAGGGGTTTCAATCCCCTCCTTCCTTCCCTTTTCCTCAACCTGCTCTCTGGTCTGGTTCTGCGTAGATACCTTTCTCTCTCACTTTTTGCATGGGCTCTTGGTTTGCATGTTTTTGGGAGGGGTGGATGGGTATACCAAGAGGTTGAGTGATAGGCATGGTTGCATGGAGATCACTCACCTCGCTAAAGGCACGGATATGGACTTTGGGGCTTGGGCTTCGGGGATATAGGATGAAAGCTGCGCTTATCAGCTAGGTACATACTGGTGTTTGTGAAGGATGTGATGTTGGCGATTCATTCTATCTTGGGAAGGGTGGGAGGTTGTTTGAATCGCTGGTCTGGGGGTGATGCAGTGTGGTCTTGCGTGCTTCTTGGACAACGCGCCTTGCTGCTCGTTCAGCCGGATAGATAGAGTTGCATAGCTGTTGGTTGCATTCGCATGGAGGAGGGAGGGAAGGGCCCTTCGTGATACCAAGAAATATATTCATTTTCCACATACGCAACACTCCGTCCCATCATCCAGGCCCACGATATCACCCCCTCCACCAGGCCGCCGCCCCCAGCACAAACACACAAACCAACACATCCCCCCTCACCCGTCCCAGCACCTCCCCATACCGCATCGCCAACTCAACCTTCTGCCTCACCCCGCTAGGCAGAAACCCCACCACCATCCCCAGCACCCCGCTCCCGGACGACAGCCGGCTCTTGCCACGGTCGGCCAGCACGTACCGGCTGGCAAGAAGCACCGCCTCGGCGGTGGCGAACGCCCAAAAGAAGTTTTGCGTCGCCGCCGTCCCGGCTACGGCCAGCCGCTCGCGCTCCTCGGCCGAGCCGGCGGCTGCCGCGGCGGCGCGGTCGCGCGAGGTCTTGGAGCCCGTGAAGGGCGTGTAAATGGCGATGTAGAGCCCGAGGGCGAGCGCGATGAGGGTGTGTAGAAGGCGAAAGATGGAGGCGGACCGAGAGGGGGTCGCAGGTGTGATGGTGGTGGTGCTGCCTTGGGTGGGAGGGGGGAAGGGCATGCCGCCGGCGCCGCCGCCGAGGCCGGCAAAGGGGTTTTGGGAGGGGTCGCCGCCGAGCATCTGCATCATCATGCGCATCATCGGGTCGTCTTCCATGCCTGGCGGCGCGGCGGGCATGGAGGAGGAGGGGGTGCCGGCTCGTGGAGGGGTGGGCTGGTCCATGCCGAGCATCATCTGGCGGAGCTGGGCGTCGGAGATGGGGTTTGCGCCTGGCGGTCCTGGCGGGGGCACGCGGGCGGTGGTTTGGGGCTGGTAGAAGTGTTCTGAGATGTCGACTTCGTCGGGGTCGGCGTGGTGGGTTTGGGCCGTGCCGGCGGCGGCGGCGGCGGGGGTGGCAGACGATGTAGTAGTCGCGGTAGCTGAGGTTGTGGTCGGAGCAGGGGCGGGGTCTGTTGTTGTACGTGCGGGTTAGCTAGATTTGCTGCTGCTGCTGCTCGCTTGGTAGAAGATGAAGCTCACCCCGCTGGACGCCGCCACCCAGGCCGGTGATCTTGTTCAGCCTGTCGCCGGCGCCGGCCCTGATCTTGGCTTCGCGACGGGCCTTGCGCAGACGAGCCTGCTCTTCGGCGCGGGCCGATGCAGCATCGGCGTCTGGCGACAACTCGGTCATGGTTGGTTTTTATTTTTGTTTCCTTTTTGTCTCGTCTGTTTTGAAATTTAGGTCGAGATGGGAGGGTTGTGAGAGCTGGAGGGACGGCGATGGTGACGTCGAACTTGGCCGGTGGATCGAGGATCGAGGTGATGATTGATGATGTGTAACGTTTTCGAGGTTGCTGCGTTGTCGCACCCAAGGTACTATCTTATCGGAGCTGCTTGCAGGCTTCCGTCCAGAGGCTTCGTGGTGGTGGGAGGGGGTTAGGGTTGACTACGACAACAACCCACCCCCTTTATTTTCCTCACAGCGGGCTGCCACAAGCATCCAGACGCAAAACAATGAAACTCCAAGTCAAGCCAGAATAACTCTACCCGATCTCGTTTTCTCTTCACCCACGCCAACATTCTAATCCTAACACTAAACACAGCCACTCCGCCTTCCAGAACACCCGTTCCCCTCTCCTTCCACCACCATCCACTGAATCACGGCGTGGCCTTGCTCATGCTAATCAACCTCTTCAACCCAGCCTAATCACACACCATACACGTCAGTACACATTCATCACGACAAGCCAGCGCAACGGAAAATAAACTTACCATCCACTGCCCACACTCCTCCGCCCTCTCCCGAACAATATCAGCCTGCACCCTCGAGGCGGCAGCATAGTCCCTCGCGGCGATCGCCTCGGCCGCCTGCGCGAGCAGCTCGACCGTCTCGGGGCGCACCAGCTCGCCGTTGTTGAGGTGGTCAAACAGTAGGCCGAGCCGCTTCTGCGTGTCCTTGACCTGCGGCGCGAACGTCGCCGGCGCCTTGGACGCCACCCGCTGCATGTCCTGGCTGAGCAGCTCCACCAGCCGCTGCGCGTTAGCCGGGATGTGGCTGCGGTCGCCCGCTGGGTGTCGCTCCGCGGCGGCCGCCGGTGGGGGTGCCGCCGCAGCCCGAGGCGGTGGAGGCCCCTGCGCGGCCGGGGGTGGGGCTCGGGCCGCTGGCGGGGGGCCTGCGGAGTGGGGAGGGCCGGACATAGGCGGAGGGCCGACAGGGGGCCGAGATGCTTGCGGCGGGGCTGAGTAGTTCTGCGGAGGGGGTGCGAGGGGCTGGGCAGACGGGGCCGGCGCATAGGGGTTCGAAGGAGGCGGCGCTAGCGGCGTCAATGCGGGGCCTTGGCCGTACTGGGGCTGCGCTGACGGTGCCGGCGCGTATCTGTTTGGTGGCGGCGCTCCAGCGGGAGGTGGGTTGTACGGAGAGGCTGTCCGCGGCGCAGGCGGGGGTGCCAGTGGCGACGGCAGCCCGGAGGCCGCTGGCGGTGGTGGAGGGGCATAGGGGTTGGTCGAAG
>FTCU01002773.1_pt1 | contig 12362 bp, 10 predicted proteins | sample 1639521 | NCBI WGS metagenome assembly FTCU01 (sample SAMEA3914864, study PRJEB12502) | metagenome | biome: forest; material: soil | place: USA | collected 2012-03-12 | depth 0.3 m
AGCGTCTTGGCGCACGCCGCCATGACGCGCTTGCCCGTGGCGATGGTGCCCGTGAAGGTGATCTTGGCGATGCCCGGGTGCGCCGTCATGGCCGCGCCGAGGTCCGCGCCGCCGTTGACGACTTGAAAAACGCCGGGCGGGAGGACGCCGCGGGAGAGTTCCACCCACTTCATGACTGCGTAGGGGGTGAAGGGGGAGGGTTTCACGATGATGCAGTTGCCTGTGACCAGGGAGGAGACGACCTTGAGGTTGGAGAGGATGAGCGGGAAGTTCCAGGGGCAGATGGCGCCGACCACGCCGAGGGGCACGTGGGTGGCGACGACGCGCTGGTGGGCGTCTTCGTGCTGGACTTCGTCCGAGAGGGCGTTTTGCGAGTAGTAGAGGCACTGGGCGACGCCGGCCTGGACGTCGATGTCGGCGAGGATCTTGGACTTGCCGGTTTCCTTCATGAGGATGGCGGCGAGCTCGTCGGCGTTGGCCGTGATGACGTCGGCGAGCTTAACGAGGAGGGCTTGGCGCTCTGGGACCGTGGTCTGCGACCAGGTGGTGAAGGCCGCGTTGGCGGCCGCGACGGCATCTTCGAAGTCCTGGGTGGTGGCGATGGGGCACGGCCAGAGCTCGTCCTCGGTCCGGGGGTCGGTGACGCGGTGCGACTCGGAGCTGCTCCGCAGCTCGTCGTTGATGATGTTGTAGAACTGGGGCTGCATTTTGGCGGGGCGAGCCGGGTTTGCTGCTGTTACTTGTCAGGGGGGTTCGGTTCCTTGGAGGGGACCAGGACAGAGGACACGCACGTCTTATACGGGCTATATGTTGGAGTTCAGTCCCAACCGGCGGCATTTGTTAAATACCCGGCACCCATTTTCCCTCGTCTGGTTCCCCCTCACAAGGATGGCTGGCCATGCTCATGTTGCAGCCAACGTCGGCCCCATCCGAGATGCGGAGTAAGGAGGGGCGGCGCCGGGACTTTTTAGGCGGATCATGGTTAAGGCTGAGCCGTCGTCGCAGTCTGGACTCTGGTTGAGCTGTGCCAATGCCGCTTCTTGATGTACCAGGGCAGAGGATGAATGGATCCATGTCCGTGCCTGTCCGGACCGGCATCCGACTCTACGTCTCATCGCATGTTGTGGTGTGTGTCTGATGAACGAGGATCGGCAAACTGTGGGTCGAGGACCACAAATGGTCGTTGGTTGGGGTTTTGGAAAGGAGAGTTGTGTTTGCATCCAACAGCTCGTTCTCGACTTAAAATAAACAACCTCTAGATAGAGAGGGAGGCAAACATGAAGTCTTGATTTGCCAGGAACCTCCTACGCCTCGTTTCTCTCCCTCTTCAAGCCCCCGTCTCCGTCTCTCTGCGCCTCTGCTGCTCTCTGAGCACCTTCCTCTCGTTTGAGCTAAACTAAACCAAGTTAGCGTCATCCCGGCACTTTCCCACTCGGCCGGCGATCTCGCCAATCGCCCGTCCCAAGCCGTCGTCCCACACGACGACCAGCTTTCGGCAACTCTTTACAGAGTGCAGAGAAATACCTTTTTATAGAACAACGACACCCTCCCAATCCAGCTGGCATCTGCCAAGAGCCATCTCAAAGCAGTTGGGCTCATCAGCTCAACCCAGTTAGGTAGGTAGGGACTTTGTCGGAGCTGAAGCTTGAACAGCCCCAACAGCCTCACGGCAGAGTGACTCACGCCGCGCGCCGGGCTCATCATTCCTCCTCCCATAAAAATGAAGCTATCACCACCTCAGGTTTCCCGAATGCAGTCCGTACACTCCCTTATATCCAATTCAACCAAGAGACCAATAGCCACCACACCCAGCATGACCACCCCACTCCCCTCCACCTCAGCAGTGCCCTACCGCCAGATCCGCGCCCACTACGACGACGAAACCATAACAGTCTACCAGGCCTACAACCGCGGCATCGCAACCGCAGCAGTCAGGGAGCAAAAGCTCCACGCATCGCCTCTCTTCCGGCCCACCCGCATGACATGGATCAAGCCGTCCTGGGCGTGGATGCTCTACCGCGCCGGATACTCGTATAAAGACCCGGGGCAGGAGCGGATCCTCGCCATACGCATGCGCCATGAGGACTTTCTGGGCCTTTTGAGAAAAGCGGTTCTGACTTTTGGGCATGACGGTGCCAACAAGGCAGAGTCGGAACTGGAGCCGCAGACCTCACAACCTGCTCCCAATGAGAGCGACGAGACAACCCCTCAACCCGCCGGTTTTGATGAAGCGACGGGAACGAAAAGGCGAAAGCACCGCGACCCAGCCGCAGGAAAATCTCCCGATGTGAAGGTGCAATGGGACCCGGAGAGGACGGTCCGGCTCGAGAAACTCGAGTACCGCAGCATCCAGATCGGCATCCCCGCGGCGCTCAGCCCGGAGTGGACCGAGAAGTGGATCGTCGGCATAGAGGACGTTACAGATCGGGCGAGGGAGCTGAAGCGGGTTCTGGATGAGGAGCCGCATGTGTCTGACGGGGAGTTGGTCGAGCGCGGACTGGTGCCGGTGGAGAGGCCGTTTGAGATTTCGGAGGAGTTGCAGAAGTTGTTGAAGATGGTAATCTAACTGGCGGAGGTGATGGTGTTTGGGTCGACGAAGGTGAAGCCCAGGGGTGGCCTGGGCCCCGGGGCCGAGGGAGAATGCGTCGCCAGGTGAGGGCCGAGCAGACGAGGAGGGCGGTAAGTGCCTTGACCGCCTAGCAGTGGTAGTTTCGAATATAAATTGCTAGGGAGGACCCAAAGCCAACCAGCTCGGAGGGGAATGGAAACTCGGTATAGTCCTTGATCATCTCCTCGACACGGGGAGAGATGTTGTCGGCTCTATCCTGCGGGTTAGCTTACTCTTGAGTGACAATCAAAAGACTCACTGCTCTGCCCGCCCAATCCAGTACCCCTTCCGCGGAATCTCGCGGACCTTGTCCCAAACCATGACCGCAGGCCTCGCAATATCCGCCACGATTTGCCGTACAGCCACCAGCGGCGCCTGCGAGAACACAACCGTAGCTTCATCCACCTCGAGAAAGCCGCGCGGATGATCTAGCACCGTCATGCCCAGCTCCCCCAACACCGTGCGGTCGACGTCTTCGTACATGGGATCTTGGGCGTAACACTGCACTGTTTCGCTCCGCTGTGCAAAGAAGTCTCGGATACTGAGGACTAGCGCATGCTCCGCGGCCACCCGTTCGGCCCTTTCGACGACCGAGGGGCGGTGGCAGGCAAACGCGACCACCTTGTCGACGCGCGGGAGGCGTCCAGCGTCGGCTACGCCTTGGAGGGTCGCAATGAGTTCGCGGCAGGCGGCGCCGGCGTCCCATTTTGCCTTTTCCTATTGAAGGGTGGCGCGTGTCTCAGATTCCGGGCGGATAGGGGTGTCGTCGTCGAGGATAAGTTCGCCGGTAGCCGGTAGCACCGGGACGGTGACGACATCGACGGTCATAGGAAGGAACGCTATGCGAGGGTCGAAATAGGAGGCGTGGATAGAAGCAATCGAGGTTAGGTGGTCTGCTGGGTGGAGGTCGATGGAGAGCATAGCTTTCATTAGGACTGCGCCATCTTCCCGCGGAAATCGGGATAATGTAGGATCTTTGACTCCGAGCTGGAGGGAGGTGTCTACCGTTCTGCCGTCGATTCCTACTATGGAAAGGTTGAGCGAGAGCTGCTCGGTCTGGACCCGGTGCACGCCCGACTCGTCTATTTGCCGGACGAGGCTAGCGATGGCAGCCTTGGTGAAAAAGGGCGTGCCAGAGTCGTAAATGGCGTTGATCGGGGCGTAGAGGTCCTGGATCTTCGCCCGGTTCTTAGCCCGCAGCGCTATCTCCTTGTCTCCGGACGCCCCCCATTGTCTCTCCTCATTGTCGATTTCTTCGATGACATGGGCGGGGATGGGCAGAGGATAGTACGGCATGGCTTGGCCTGTAGTCACTCAAGACGATGGGGGAGTTACAAAGTCACTTTCTCAAAGAGGAACAGGTAATGTGGGCAGAAACGTGGTATTCTACCACTGTGATGTGTGGTGTGTGAGGAGAAGTGTTGGGCAGGCCGCAGAGAGCATGAAGGTGCCCAGAAGTGGGGCACATCCCGCACACTTTCCATCACACTTTGACCTTGTTGTTGGCAATCAATGGCAATGGTTGAGGCGCTCGATGCAATTCCATTCCCAGTGCCACGCAACATCAAGGTTCCAGTCACAAGTTCCAATGCGTTGGGCAACAAAAGAAAGCAACCCTCGATGAAAGGGGAAGTTTCAACACAGCAAGTCAAGATGGAGGTCCCCGACGCCCCACTTCCCCAACGGCGGCCGGCGCTTGCCGGAGCCGGCCGACGCCAATCAGCGCCTGAACCTTAGGGGGTGGGGTGCGGGGCAGATAACGACCCAACCCCACACTCTCGGGATGGAAGGCCTGCTCTTGCAACAAGCCAAAGAAGGGGAATGTGGTCGAGAAGGGGCCTGCGCCTATCTTGGAGGTTCTCGTTAACCAATCGAGTGAGGAACATTTGGAAGCTTGCAGTGGGGATCTGGGATGTCCAGCTGGCATCCCTGCGCGCCTCAAGAGACAGACGAGGAGACGAGCAAGACGACTCGTCGAGGCAAAGGCAGAGCGGAGGACTGCGGGGCACATGCTGCTCTCTTTGGCAGTGAATGAAGATGCAGGATCCAACATAAGGTGGGTGGCGTCAGTCCTCTGTTCTCGAGAGTCTAGACTTGCCACCCACTCTCCCTCCATCCTCGTCGCAACTTGGCTGAGCTCCGTCTCGAGCTCGTTTCATCACCTCTCATCTCATCTCGTCCCGTTCACCGTCACGCGGACCGCGTCAACTGTGCAACTACCTAATTGCCAACTCGATATTGCGTTCTCTTCTTTATCTCTTGAACCCTGATACATAAGCTGCCGGCAAGCTATACTACCTACTGTGAGCTGCTTCCTCGTGCATGAGAACAACACTTGGTTCAGTGGCGACCTCGACGCGGCATCGTGCTTCACAATGACTCCCTCGACGGTTGCACCAATACCCGACAAGCCGCCGGCCGGCACGGTTACCACAACCTTTGACGACACCCTCCGCTTTTACCTCAATGGCACCCGCGTCGTGCTCGACGAGATCGACCCCGAGGCCACGCTGCTCGAGTATCTCCGGGGCATAGGGCTGACGGGCACCAAGCTGTAAGTCCACCTCTCTTCCCACCTTCCGCCAACCCCATGACCACAGACACACGAGTTGACATCCCTCCAGTGGCTGCGGCGAGGGCGGCTGCGGCGCCTGCACAGTCGTCATCTCCCAGTACAACCCAACCACCAAGCAGATCTACCACGCCAGCGTCAACGCCTGCCTCGCGCCCCTCGCCTCGGTCGACGGCAAGCACGTCATCACCGTCGAGGGCATCGGCAACGTCAACCAGCCCCACCCGGCCCAGGAGCGCGTCGCCAAGAGCAATGGCTCGCAGTGCGGCTTCTGCACCCCGGGCATCGTCATGAGCCTGTACGCCCTGCTCCGGAACAACGACGCGCCCACCGAGCACGACATCGAGGAGGCCTTCGACGGGAACCTGTGCCGCTGCACGGGGTACCGCCCGATCCTGGACGCCGCTCAGACGTTTAGTGTGCGGAGAGAGGCTGCCGGAGCGAGTGGCTGCGGGAACGCCAAGGCGAATGGGGGAGGCGGGTGTTGTATGGAAAAGGGGGATGGCGGCGGGTGTTGCAAGGATGGGAAGGTGGACGACCAGCCGATCAAGCGGTTCACGCCCCCAGGGTTCATCGAATACAAGCCCGACACCGAACTCATTTTTCCGCCAGCGCTCAAGAAATACGACTTCCGGCCGCTGGCCTTTGGCAACAAGCGCAAGAAGTGGTTCCGCCCGGTGACCCTGGAGCAGCTGCTCGAGATCAAGAGCGAGTATCCCAACGCCAAGGTAATAGGCGGCAGCACCGAGACACAGATCGAGGTCAAGTTCAAGGCCCTGCAGTACCCGGTATCGGTGTTCGTGGGGGATATCGCCGAGCTGAGGCAGTACTCGTTGAACGAGGACCATCTCGAGATCGGGGGCAACATCACCCTGACCGACCTTGAGGGCGTCTGCCAGGAGGCTCTCAAGCACTACGGAGAAGCCCGGGGGCAAATCTTCACCGCCATGTACAAGCAGCTCAAATACTTTGCGGGGAGGCAGATCAGGAACGTCGGGACACCAGCCGGCAACCTAGTCACCGCTTCGCCCATCTCGGATTTGAACCCCGTCTTCATGGCCGCAGATGCTGTGCTCGTCGCCAAAACCCTGACCAAGGAGATCGAAATCCCAATGGCCGACTTCTTCACGGGCTATCGCCGGACGGCGCTCCCGGCCGACGCAGTCCTCGCCTCGATCCGCATCCCGCTCACCCAGGAGAAGACCGAGTTCTTCCGCGCCTACAAGCAGGCAAAGCGGAAGGACGACGACATCGCAATCGTCACATCCGCCTTGAAGGTGCGGCTCGGTGAGGACGGGGTTGTCAAGGCGGCCAATCTGGTTTACGGCGGCATGGCACCAACGACCGTGGCAGCCAAGAAGGTTAACGAGTTCCTCGTCGGAAAGAAATTCGCCGAGCTGGAAACACTCGAAGGGGCTATGAACGCCCTGGGTCAGGATTTCGACTTGCAGTTTGGCGTCCCCGGCGGCATGGCTTCGTACAGGAAGTCGTTGGCCCTTGGCTTCTTCTACCGCTTCTATCACGAAGTCATGGAATCGCTCGGCGGAAAGGCTGATGCCGAAGCCGTGGACGAACTCGAGCGGGAGATCTCCTCGGGCAAGGAGGACAAGGAGGCGGCCGCGGCCTACATGCAGGAGACCCTCGGAAAGTCCAACCCGCATGTCGCAGCGCTGAAGCAAGTCACCGGCGAGGCTCAATACACGGACGACATCCCGCCCCTGAAGAACGAGCTGTACGGCTGCCTCGTCCTCTCGAAACGAGCCCACGCCAAGCTCATCTCGGTCGACCACACGCCGGCGCTTGACATCCCCGGTGTAATCGACTATGTCGACAAAAACGACATGCCGAGCGCGCGAGCCAACCGCTGGGGTGCGCCGCATTTCCAAGAGACCTTCTTTGCCGAAGACGAGGTGTACACGGCCGGCCAGCCGATCGGTCTCATCCTCGCCACTTCGGCAGCCCGCGCCGCTGAGGGTGCTCGCGCCGTCAAGGTCGAGTACGAAGATCTGCCGGCCGTCTTCTCGATCGAGGACGCGATCGAGAAGGAGAGCTTCTTCGACTTCTTCAAGGAGATCAAGAAGGGCGATCCGGAGGAGACGTTCAAGGACTGTGACTATGTGTTTACAGGGACGGCGAGGATGGGCGGGCAGGAGCACTTCTACTTGGAGACGAATGCGTCGGTTGTGATTCCGAAGCATGAAGATGGGGAGATGGAAATCTGGTCGAGTACGCAGAATCCAAACGAGGCGTGAGTATTCCTCCCCGGATATTGCCGACGATTCGCTGACCTCCATTAGCCAAGCATACGCGGCACAAGTCTGTAACGTTCAGAACAACAAGATTGTTGTCAAAGTCAAGCGCATGGGCGGAGGCTTCGGTGGCAAGGAGTCGAGATCGATCCAGCTCAGCTCCATCCTCGCCCTGGCCGCGAAGAAGACACGCAGGCCCGTCCGCTGCATGCTCACGCGCGAGGAGGACATGGTCACCTCTGGCCAGCGGCACCCCTTCATGGGCAAGTGGAAGGTCGGCGTGAACAAGGACGGCAAGATCCAGGCGCTCGACCTCGACATCTACAACAACGGCGGCTGGTGCTGGGATCTCAGCGCTGCCGTGTGCGAGCGCTCCATGTCGCACTCGGACGGGTGCTATCTCATCCCCAACATGCATGTGCGCGGCCGCATCGCCAAGACCAACACCATGTCCAACACGGCCTTCCGCGGGTTTGGCGGTCCCCAGGGCATGTTCATCGCCGAAAGCTACATGGAGGAGGTGGCCGACCGCCTGGGGATGCCCGTCGAGAAGTTCCGCGAGATCAACATGTACAAGCCGGGCGAGATCACCCACTTCAACCAGCCCCTCACCGACTGGCACGTCCCCCTCATGTACCAGCAGGTCCAAGACGAGTCCAACTACGCCAATCGCCGCGAGGCCATCACCAAGTTCAACGCCGAACACAAGTGGCGCAAGCGCGGCCTGGCCCTGATCCCCACCAAGTTCGGCATCTCCTTTACGGCCCTCTGGTTCAACCAAGCCGGCGCGCTGGTCCACATCTACCACGACGGCTCCGTCCTCGTCGCCCACGGCGGCACCGAAATGGGCCAGGGCCTGCACACCAAGATGACCATGATCGCCGCGCAGGCCCTCAACGTCCCCATGGAGGACGTCTACATCTCGGAAACCGCCACCAACACCGTCGCCAACGCCTCCGCGACCGCCGCCTCGGCCTCCTCGGACCTCAACGGCTACGCCATCCACAACGCCTGCGCCCAGCTCAACGAGCGCCTGGCCCCCTACCGCGCCAAGCTCGGCCCAACCGCCACCCTCAAAGCCCTCGCCCACGCCGCCTACTTCGACCGCGTCAACCTCTCGGCCCAAGGCTTCTACAAGACCCCCGAAATCGGCTACGACTGGTCCACCAACACGGGCAAAATGTTCTTCTACTTCACCCAGGGCGTCACCGCCGCCGAGGTCGAACTCGACACCCTAACCGGCACCTGGACCTGCCTGCGAGCCGACATCAAAATGGACGTCGGCCGCTCCCTCAACCCGGCAATCGACTACGGCCAGATCCAGGGCGCCTTCATCCAAGGCCTGGGGCTCTTCACAATGGAAGAATCCCTCTGGCTGCGCGGCGGCCCGCAGGCAGGGAACCTCTTCACCCGCGGCCCGGGGGCGTACAAGATCCCCTCGTTCCGCGACATCCCCCAGGTCTGGAACGTCAGCCTGCTGAAAGACGTGGAATGGCAGGACCTGCGCACCATCCAGCGCAGCCGCGGCGTCGGCGAGCCGCCGCTCTTCATGGGGAGCGCCGTGTTCTTCGCCATCCGGGACGCGCTCAAGGCCGCGAGGAAGGGGTATGGGGTTGAGGCCGGGGTCGGGGTGGATGAGAAGGGGGATGGGCTGTTGAGGCTGGAGAGTCCGGCTACGCCTGAGAGGATCCGGTTGGCGTGTGTGGATCCTATTATGGAGAGGGCGAGGGTGAGTAGGAAGGAGGGGGAGGAGAGCTTTTTTATTGCTATTTAGTTTTGGGAGGGGGTTGGTGTGGTGTTATGGGTTTTCTTTCTTTGGGATGGGATGTGTTTTCTTGGGTGTTGATATGTGATTTATTCCGACGAGAATGCCACATTTCTTTTGAACTGTGCACTCAATCATCAACCTCCAATGTCATGTGGCAGCGAAAAGATTATGTATGCCCTTTGAATGAGAGGGAGATCTGGCGACAACCTGGCAAAAGCTACATCGAGTCGAGGCAACCACTGATGTGATGTCACCGAAAGACGACCTCTACTTAGCTCACTGTCCGGCCTATGTCTCTACATCACAGCCAGCAACGGACTACCCCGACCCCCCATCAAGACTCAACCGCAAGTACTTGCTCTGCAAAATCTCCTCCAGTCGCCCGTCATGGCAATAATGCGCCAGGTTGATCGCCTTGCTCGCCCACTCCTTCGCTCGTTCGGTCTCGTGCGCGCTATAGCAGTCGATGGCGTGGTTGAAGGATGTGGTGGCCATCCACTCGAGCTCTTCCTCGGGCCAGGTGGCTTGGCTCTGTGGGATGGCAATGGACCTTTGTCAGAAGCACAAGACAAAATGAAATCTTGCGGAGAAGGAGAGTGGGAAAGAGGACTGTATCGCCTGCTCACCTCACGCAACTCCCTCGCCTTGCTACACGCCTCATCCAGCAACCTCATCGCCAGCCCATCATCCAGCGGCAGCGTCGCCTGAAACAGGCAGCGCGTGTACTTGGCCAACTTGACAGCGTCGAAGCTCTCGAGCACCCAGATTTCGTTGACAATCTTGCGCATGGTGGAGTACAGGACTTCGGATTGTTAGCAACCTGCACGAGTGCGGAGGCATCCCGGATGAATACCTTGTCCTGGAGCTTGCGCCCTCAATAAGCTGTCCGCCATAGCCTGCAACGCGGTGATGTTCTTGCAGGACATGGTCTTTTGGACGACGCCGCCCAGGTCTTCCCACTGCTGAAGAGCACCAGCCGCCTCAAAGTCGAAAGCAAGCAATGCCGCGTGCTTGCGGAGCATGTCGTCCTTTGATGTCTGGTCCAGCTGGGGCAAGTACTCGGGAAGCTCGTTGTCAAAAGCCTTGACGTGCTTTCGCATGGTGGCATAATCCTGCTTCTGCTTTTCGACATTATCCTGTGTACGTGCCAGGGCCACGAGCGCGGATGATATGATAAAGTGGGAGAAGAGTGTCTTGAGAGCCAAGTCGGCTTTGGAACCAAAATCCGGCGGGAAGTGGCCGATGATCTTGACGCATGCCGTGAGCATTCTGACCACGTAACGGAGTTCCCACGCCGCTGTGTTCTTCAACGCGAGGTTGTAAGCGTTTCTGCTGAACCACTCAAGCTCGTCGATACTAAACAGTTTTCGTCCTGAGGAATCGTCTTCTGCTTGCCGGTCGAGTGCAAGAACGACTACAGAGGTCAGCGAGGTGCCATAGACGAAATAGGGCCATACTGACCGGCATCAAACTCCTCACACAGGTCATCTACAATGCTGTTAGTCTCCACCCCCGGCCTATCAGCCAGCAAGTTCAACAGGCGGATGGTACACCGAAACAGAGCCGGCAGGTGTATCGAACTGGGTTCGCTGTGTTCATATTTCTCCTGGAGCTTCCTCAGAGCGGCAATTGCACATGTGATGTCGCCCGCCTTTTGTGACTCCGCGATGCACGCGCCGAGATAATCAACGTTGTCCGGCGCTTGACCCACAGTGTCAAGACATTTCTCGGCGAGAGCGCGGTCTTCGACGCGAATGGCGACCTTGAACGCCAGGTAGGCTGTCATGGGCTCGTTGCAGCTCTGGGGTGACATCTTGTGTATGATGGATGCCGCCACGTCCAAGTTGTTTCTTGCAAGAGCACACATGAGCAGCTTTCTTTCCCATGTCAGCCTTCACTCGGGAGCAGGAGAAGGAACCGAGTACCTCTCTAATTTAGATGTGTTGCCAGGGCCGCAATTCTGAAATACGGCGTGCAGGGAGAGCTCGCACCAGCTTTCGGAAAGGCCATATTCGCCCTTGCTGTAGTTTGACTCCAACTTCTTCCAGAGGAGCTGGGAGAGTATTAGTTCAGTAGTTGAAAAAGGGTCATTGACATACCGCCTGTGCCGCCACGGCAGCCTCAGCACTCAACGGCCTCGAAAGATGACCAAGTACGCCCTGCGCAGCATTGATGGTTTCGATCGAGTCCCTCTGGTTTGTGATCATCCACATGCGCGTCACCACCGCCTTCTCCATCCAGCCGCTCTTCTCCGCGACACTTAATGCCACGATGAAGTCGTCCAACACAGCACACCCGGCGCCAGGGCTCTTGTCGTGAAGTTTTCGGATGTGGTGCATGATCAGCTTGAATCCCGAGTCCGAGAAGGTGAAGTTCCGTATGATGTGCCGCAAGACATCCCCATATGCCTCGCTGTCAAAGACTTCGGCAGGCGTCTTTTGAAGGAGCTCGAGCTTGAGAAGCGAGACAACAAACTTGTTACCCGCCTCCGCTTCGATGAAATCGACGTAGTTTCTGGCTTTTTCTAGCCCATCCAGAGTGCCCAGTCCCAGGAGGGCGGTCACCAGTGCTTGCAGGATCGCGAGTCGCAACTCGAGGCCTTCCCGGGAGAGCTGCTCGAGCTCCTGGCCGTTGATGATCTCGTTCGCCCGCTCAAACCACTTGATGGCAATTGGAAAGTCGCTCCGAGCGGACAGTGACTTGCCGATTTCGTACAGGACGTCGGCCAAACGCTCGGCGTACTCAGGGGTAAGGAACTCGCGGAGGTGTTCGGCCTTGGTGTACATGTGCTCGGCGACGTCCAACCGGTGTTCTACCCAGCACTGAATGGTCAGCATCCTCTCCAAGTTTGCGCCAGAAACCAACCACACACCATCGCCGTCCTCATAATGAAGTACTCCACCTCCAGACACTGACACTCCCGGGCCTCCTCCTCAGGCAAGCTCTTCGCCATCTCATGCAGCCACGCCTTGTGGTCAGCCGCCAGCTGCATGACCGGCGCAGCCAACTTGACCTCCCCAGCATCTGCCAATGTCAGCCAACACCCAAACCCAAACCCCCAACCCAAAAACCTACCAACACAATCCCTCACCACCTTCAACCCCAACCTCATCAACCTCACCACCCCCCCAACCCCTCCATTCTCCCTCGGCCTCGCCACCCCAA
>FTCU01002359.1_pt1 | contig 12360 bp, 7 predicted proteins | sample 1639521 | NCBI WGS metagenome assembly FTCU01 (sample SAMEA3914864, study PRJEB12502) | metagenome | biome: forest; material: soil | place: USA | collected 2012-03-12 | depth 0.3 m
CCCCTCGAATTCGAAGTCATCCTCGACGGCCAACACCCCACCACCATCACAGACACCACCGCCTCACCCCCCGCCCAAATCTCCCTCACCGACTGCCTCGCCTGCTCCGGCTGCGTCACCTCCGCCGAGGCGGTCCTCGTCAGCCTGCAGAGCCACAGCGAGGTGCTCAGCCTGCTGGACGGCGCGCCGGCGCTGCGGCTCAACAACAACACCAACAAAAGCGGTGGTGGTAGCGATGCGGTGTCCGGGCTGGCAGACCCATCCGCCAAACTCTTCGTCGCGAGCGTCTCGCCGCAGACGCGCGCCAGCCTCGCGGCGGCGTGCGGCGGGGCCGTGACGGAGCAGCAGGCCGGGTGGATGATTGAGGAGTTGTTGATGGGAGAGAGGGGGTTGGCGGGCGGGGGCCGGTATGGGAATGGGTTTGCGTGGGTGGTGGATACGAATACCGCGCGGGAGGCGTGTCTGGTGCTGGGGTCGGACGAGGTGTTGGGCGGCGGCGGCGGCGGCGGCGGCGACAAGCCCGCGTCTCCGATCCTCACGTCGTCCTGTCCCGGGTGGGTGTGCTACGCGGAGAAGACGCATCCGTATGTGCTGCCGCACCTGTCGCGGGTCAAGTCGCCGCAGGCGCTGATGGGGACGCTGCTCAAGACGACGCTCAGTCGGGCGCTGGGGATCTCGCCGGGCAGGGTGTGGCATCTGGCCGTGATGCCGTGCTTCGACAAGAAGCTTGAGGCGAGCCGGGAGGAGCTGACGGATGCCGTGTGGGCCGGCGCGGGGAAGCCGGGGAAGGGGGTCAGGGATGTGGACTGCGTCATCACGAGCAAGGAAATCCTCATGCTCGCCGCGTCGCGGGGACTCGATTTCTTCAGCTTGGCTAGGTCCGGCCCTCGACAGCAGCCAATCTTCCCGGACCCGACAATTCAAAACTTTCTCTTCCCAGCCCAGTGCCGCAAGCAGCTGCGGGATGCTGGCACGTCCGGCGGCAACCTGCACTTCATCCTCCAAGACGTCCAGTCGAGGCACCCGGGGTCACAGATCCAGATGATGCGCGGCAGGAATGCCGACGTCGTCGACTACGCCGTCACCAGCCCCTCGGGCGAGGCCCTGTTCAAAGCAGCGCGCTACTACGGCTTCCGCAACATCCAGAACCTCGTCCGGAAGCTGAAACCGGCCAAGCCGTCGCGCATGCCGGGCGGGAAACCGTTTGGCAGCGCTCGCAGGCCCGCGGGGAAGTCGGCTGGCCTGGACTACGCCTATGTCGAGGTCATGGCGTGTCCTGGCGGCTGTACCAACGGCGGTGGCCAGATCAAGGTCGACGACCAGGTTATCGTCGACCGCAAGGCCTTCGGCGAGAAGCCCGGGCCGGACGAGCAGAAGGCTTGGCTGGCCGAAGTGGACGAGGCGTATTTCTCTGGCGATGAACCAGACTGTGCGCAGGATACGGCCCCGGAGGCAGGTGCCGGTGGTTCGGCGGAGCGTGTTGTTGCTGGCATTTCTCCTTCGCATATTCGAGATACCCTGGCGCATTGGTCCGAAATTACGGGCATAGAGTTGGACAGGCTGGTGCACACCAGCTATCGCGAGGTCGTGAGCGACGTCGGAAAGCACATCAGCGACACAGAGCGGGTGGTGCAGCTGGCCGGCAAGATTGGCGGCGGGTGGTAGATGTCTTGGCGTCGGCGTCGTTGTTGTTGTCGTCGTAGTGTTGATAGACAATCAACCTTGCTCGCCCCCTCGCCTGGCAAAGCCAAACCCTCTTCCACTTCCGTCCGGTCCCCTAGGTGTCCGTATGATCTGGTCCTCCTCGCGCGGCGGGCCTGGCCGAGTTCCGGGCTGTGCAGACGCATCTCCGCGTCTCTGGACATTGAAGCCCGGCTTCGGGGAATAACCCGGGTCGAACAGTTCTCTCGTGCTTCCGGGTTGCTGGTTCTCTGGCTGCTTCCGAGTCTGCCGGCCGCTGTCCTGATCGCGAGCCCGGCCGCCGCGGCCCCGACCTCGTCCGCGACTCTGCCGGCCTTCGCTTGCCAGCGGCGGGGTACCCGTGCGCGGCGATGACTGGCCTGACGAGGGATTCGAGTCGCCAAAGATCTTTGCCCGTGCCTCCTCGTAGCGCCGCTGCTTCTCCTCGAGTTCTCGCTGCTGCCGCTTGCGGATCTCTTCGGGCGTCTCCTGCTTCTTGGTCTCGGCCTCCTCTTCCTCGTCGCCTTGCAGCGTCAGCTGCTCCAGGCCGGTGAGTGGGTCTCGCCGTGAGATGAGTTTCGGCGCTGGCTTCCGGCTGAGGACTTTGACGGCCGGCTTAAAAGGCGTCGTCAGAGGGACTGGGCTGGCGGTTGGCGGCAGGAAGGGCTGGTCGTCGGGTGTCTCTCTGTATGCGGGGTTAGTAGAGGCCGGGGAGCCGGCGGCCAAAGGGTGGCAACGTACGCCGACTGCCACAGCCTGCGCTGTTCCTCGGCGTGCTTTGCCAGACGCTCGGCACGGGTCATAGGTGCCTCGGGCTCGAGCTGAGGAACATCCTCCTTTGCTGCCCGGTCGGCCTGCGTTTCCCAGTCGTCGTCGTCCCACGCATCGGGGATCTTGGCGCCATTTCCCATTGCGATGGCTGTGGTATTCAGTACCTAGTTAATTGGTGTCTTCGGGGTCCAGCGGCGCTAACATCAAAACAATTGCCAATGTGATATCCAATGCCAAACGGACCTTCGATGTCGGTGATGGATCTTGGAGGTTGTGTGGGAATCCCCACTTCCCGATCCGCAAGTCGCACGCTGGAGCGAGGTGCTCTGCGCTGTGGGACCTCGTCCAGCGGGCCAATGACGTGCGCGCAAATGGTGGTGTAACTCGGACGCAAGGGGGCTTCAGACGTGAACCTAAAATATGGCTGGAGTAACCGCAATGCAATGCACATAATCTTTTATTGTCCTGATTTTCTTTGGATATATCCAGATACATACTTGCAAGCATCGACAAGCATCTACAAGCACCGACAAGCATCTACAAGCACGGAGGAGAACTCACAAAGAACCCGACTGCAGGCTCTCCAAGATGTCTGGCATAGTAGTCCGCTAGTAAAAGCTGACTTGAATGAATTCTGAGACGAGCACGGCATGTGCAGGAACCAATTCCAGGATTAAGTTCAGTGTGGGTATCAGTGTGGGTAAGTTCATGTCGAGTTTGGTTCCCTCGCATGAGAGAGAGCATGGCCCGAATGGACAATAATACTTCGGAGCAGCCAAATACCTGACCCGCTGTCCCCCACGGCCGCCGCATCCGCAGCAGTACGCCATGGGGACCGACCCAGAACTAGAGCAAATATTCCACAAATTAGTTGTCGAGGCTAAAGCTGGCTGTTCTGGGCCCACGGTTGGCGCTTGAGGGCCGCGTTTTGTATCAAGGTTGTGCTAGTTGGGGTTCAACGAATAGTTGATGATTGAGTGGCATGCGCGGGTGGCTACGATGAGGGAAACAGGACGGCCTGGGCTAGGGGTTACACTGTTACACATCGACTACCTAGCCAAGTTGCGCTTAACCTCCCTTGTTGAAACGGTCTGAAAAGAGTGAGGTTCTCTGAGGTAGTGCTCTCTTGCCCGGCTGAGCCCGGTTATGAATTGGATAGGACTGTCCCCGGAGCGCTCGTGATTCCGGGTTGCACCAGGAGGGGTATTTTCGCATTGACGCTGCCCCCCATTTAGGAACATCAGTCTGGACCACCAGCGATGCATGGGGGTCGTTCCCGTGCCAGTTAGCTTCGAGAGCCGCCGCCCAGGCAGCTGAGCTTAGTTATGTACCGATGCCGATCACTTCGGGAGATGCAATGTAAATGCGCCACTCCCGTCCACGGTGCCGAGTTCCAGCCCTGGGGCTGGGGCGGGGCGGCTGAAAGCGGTCTGCAGAAGGCACCGCAATGGTCAACGGAGCTGCTCCTGGAGCCAGTGGAAAACGAGAGCCTGTATCACCTGTTTGCTTTGGTAAGAGGCTAATGCAGCCGGCGGAATGCCAATCAATGTTGCCTGCATTGCAGCAAGAACACGCGCTGGGCCAGGAGGCTAGCTCAACGTTCCAGGCTCGTGATCACCGGCGGTGGCGGCGGAGAGACATTGCCCAATCGTGCCATGGCGAAGCGGAGAGACGGCAATATCGACATCCACCTCTTCTGCGGTAAGCGAGCACCGCACCAACCACAACGCGGCCGTATCTACACAGTAGTGCATGCAACAGCACGGAAGAAGGTGTCAGCATGTCTCGGCAGGTCATTGGTGCAGCCTGGAAGTTGCACCGAGGGCGGATCGGGGCTCAAGCCAAGGCTGTCTCCAGGTCGTGCGGTCTACTGGAAGTATGAGATGGTCAAGCCCGACTTCAGCGGCGGCTTCGCCCTCTCTCGAGTGGCTGTCGTGCCTGGAACACACTGGCTTCGCTCTCGGTGGCATCCGCGAGGCTGAAGGTCGGCCGATAAGAACCTATGGAAGCTGTTGAGGTAAAATACAAGCAGGCCCCTAAGGCCTATCGGGGTGGGAAACCTGGAGATAACCGCAAGGCAGAATTGTGGAAGTTGCCGAAACGCTGGTGTTGTTGCGACCTTTTCCTGAAGAGAAGAGAGATGCCCGCTGCACAGGCAGGGGGAATGTCAACCTTGTTTCTTAGTCAGGCCGCTTCCACCTCTCCCCTTCGGGACTTTGAGTGGTCGCACAGCATCAAGCGCGGGCCCTGCATGCGAATGGCTTGTTCCATGCACACAGCATGTGCTGAGCACGCTAAACAGACAGAATACACGAGAGCTGAGCGCAGAATGACAGCCACGAGCAGCCACGAATGATGCCATGGTTCTGAACCCCGTGGCCAATATTGATGGATGGACAGACCCAATACCGGAGTAACCTAGCTGGCTCGCTGGCCAAGTTCCGCTCTGCCTGCTCGGCGTATTTTAGGGCGCCTAGCGTTGTCCCGGCGCTCTGGGTGGTTGCAGCCACCACGCATAAAAATAGCAGGAGCATGGCCTGGCGGCGTTCTGTGGCTGGCCTGGAATCCCACCCAAGGACCAGATAATTACTCCGCAACCTTGACATCTCCCGCAGATCGTTTTGCATGCGCTCTCAGTCCTGCAAATCTCTCCCAAGCCGTGCGGAACCCAAGGCCTCTATTTCATGCAAGACTGGCCCATGCCATCCTTCCGGCCCTGGATCTTCACTGACACGACTCTTCTTCACCCAGCAGCCCAGGACCAGGGACTGAGAGACAACCCCTCCTCGTCATAACTAACGGCACGCCCAACCACACGTTGGCAAGTCGAAGCCCCCGCCAACGACCATCGATTCCCGGAAAAAGCGCAGCCTCTCCTTTATGCATGCGAAACAAGAGAAAATACCGAGCACCGGACATTGGGCATCCAGGCAACGCGGGATGAGAGACCAGACATCAGACACTTTGAAGAGATCTGCGCCCAGGTATGTATTTAGTTATTTCCAAGCCTCTGGGACCTGCCGGTCCGAGTCAGGACCTAACCTCCTAACGTATCCTGTTTGGGCCAGTCCCCACTTTGATCCGTGAACTTTTCGGGAGGGGTCTCGTCGCCAAGGCGTCACTCAGCCAGCCCCACCACGCGCGCCGTGGTAGGTTCGCCAACAGCGCGGGGCATTTTGGGCACAAGCTCGAAGCCTCAACAAGTAACATCCACGTATCTCGGGCGGCCCCCTCCACTCTTAAAACCCACGCCGCCATTTCCCAACCGATCCCGCATCAATGCGAACTCCAACACAAACCGCGAAACCCCGTGATCAGACCCTCACCAGACGCGCGGCGGAAAACGACCACCTCCCCCGTCCGCCGCCTCGCCGACCATCGACCGCCCGGCATTCTTGACTTCTGCATCGCCCGCCACTTACAGAAGTACGGAATACTCGACACAGATATCTATCGACCTGCACCGACCTGCGCCGACCCGACCCGACCCGATTTCTCGACGACGGCGACGACAACTCGAGATTCCAGCCGTCCGCCCTGGACCGACTCATCAACCGCACCAACCCCTTCCCCCGCCTGGCATTTGCTGAGATTGAGCAACCCAACAAGAGGCAAAATGTCAGGCCCCACAGGAGACGTTCACCACTCCACGGTCGGTTCGGGACCGCAAGACCTTCTGCGCCGGGCGACCCAGGCCATGATGTCAAGGTGTGTTCTGTCAACTTTTGTTGTCTTGTGTTTTTGGCAGTGGCTGGTTTTCCGTTTTGTTTCGCTGCCTCAGCTTCCTTGATTTGATCCCAATTTCCTATCAATCCTCCCTCGCCGACATCATCATCATTTCTGGTTCCCGGCATCGCCGTGCCCTCCACGCTGCTCCCGCCCCTTTACCCCGAGATTGTTTGCGGCCTGCCCGCTTCTTTACGGCTTCCAGAATCCCGACGTTGCTTTTAGCCACATTTCCCTCCCCGACCTCATCATCCCTTGCCAGCCTCTCGCGCCATGGCAATCCCGACCACACTGTGGGCTCGACTTGGCTGGCTGGCAGCCGGCAACGCCGCCTCCGCAGTCCTGGGCCAAAGTTGGCCTGTGAGTGGGCTGCGGGTTTGTTCGCATCAGCAAGTCGCCTCTGCGGCTCCTCTTCGAAACACGCTCAGTGGCAAAGCGATGGGGAATTGGAGACTTTGTCGTCTTGTTGCTTACTGTTTGAGCGTTTCTCGCTTTCCATGCCCCTGGTCTAAGCAGGCCGCCCCCTCTCACAATCCAGGGCATATGCCATGCCATGAGACAGACACCTCGGATTCCAAACAGACAGACAGGCATCCAAGTCGCCCTTGAGGACGCTGAGCCCCGCTTGTGCCTTGCCCGGCCTCTCGTCATCACTGTGCGGCGCTGCTTGCTACCCCTCCTCATGCCCTGCTGGGCGCTTGGATTAGGGTAGCCGGTCCCACATACCGGCCACGGCCCAAACGGTTCGAGCACACCATGAGTGCATCGACATGCGAATATGCCGCATAGTCTCTCTGTACGCAGCAGATGTTGACCTTGTCGGCTTGCACATGCAAGCACTAGACGTTGCACCAGCATCTGCAGCGGCATTACTTGCAAGTGCAACAACATGCAACCCCAAGGATACCGGCTCGTCGGCCTCCTGACGAGCCTGCCCTGCCCTGTCTGACGCTCTGACTCGCTGAGTGAGCCCAGCGGTTGTTGTCGGGAGCTTCTCAGCAAGTCCCCTCCTCGACCCCTCAGGCCCTCGTCCCACCCCCATCTTTTGGGGGATTGGAGAAGAAGCGGTGTCATCTCATCCCCCTCCCCCCCCTGGCCTGCAGACCCTCAAAAACCACATGGCAAGCGTCCAGGGTGCATGCTGCGTTGGGACCCCAGAAACTGCTCGCGGTCAGAAGCGTTTTCCCCCGAGTGTCGCTGCTGCCTCTCGGCCTGCAAACGACTTCAACAAGTTCTGCTGCGCCAGACGGCCCCTCCCGCCCCGTCATTCCCTCTCTGCCGAGTGAGACCCTTTTCCTGGGGCCGATCTCGTCCTGGCAGAAATTTCCACATCGGCCCCGGTCCTGCTCTCGTCATCGACGTATTATCTGCCCCTCTCGCCCGAGACAACCCAGCTCACCCCTGCCCCCATTCAAACCTCCCGCCATGAGCTAGCTGTCTCTCTCCGCGGTTGCAACCGTCTCTTGTCTCCCTTTCTTTCCGTCTTCCCGCCCACTCCCGGTCCCGTTTTCCCGCATCCCTGCTTCTTCCGAGCCGCCACGAAAATAGCTCACAACGCCGTCGCCATGGACCGTGTTAACCAACGAAGCAGGTCTGCCGCGACGGAGGAGGACGGACTGGACCAGATCGGGGTCGACTCGCCACGGTCCGGTATTGCCACTCCACAGCCCGACCTCCACGACAAGCGACTGCCTGGAATCATGAGCTACTTCAACCAGGTTCGTGCAAGCTCTCTTCAGCGGTTTTGGCCCGGTTCGCTCAAGACGAACGGACAATCCGGAGCCACCTTGAAGCCCGACACATCGAGTATTGAGGCGCAGTTGCAAGCTGCAACACTGGCCGAGCTGCCACCCACTCCTCTTGAGCCGGTCCCGTGGACAGGTTCGACAGATCAAGGCCCCCTTCTCCTGCCGCATGAGATGCCGGGGCCTGTTCGAGAGGCTGTGCTTCGGGACGTCGGCCAGCGACTCTCATATCCCACCCCTCCAACTTCACAGCCCTCTTCGCTGCGTAATTTCCCAGCGGACTCGTGCACCCAGCAGCAGCCAGCGGGGGTGACTCCTCCAGTCTCCCGTCCCGCGAGTCTGCGCCATCTGAGCTTCTCGGACTTTCTTAGAGGAAGGTCGAGGAGGTCGTCTCTACTAGCACCCCTAACGACAAGGGTGAACGAAACAAGCGTGTCCGCCCTTCACCTCTCAAACCCGGCAGGACGCGCTTCGACAGTGCCTAGCTCTCCGAGCCGCGCACACCCAGCCGCCGGCGCTGGAGATGATTCCCTCAAGTCAGCCAGCATGGTCAACCTCAAGAAGAAGCTAACAGCCACAAAGAGCGGTGCCTCCACCCCGACTCGCGCTCTCTCAACGGCCCGCCCGTCCCGCAGCGAAGCGCACGAGGACGCGAGGCAACGGAACGGAGACAGGATCGACCGGACGGCGACGAGCACACCGACACCGCCGGGGGCGCGGGCACCGGCAGCGAAGGGGAAACTCACCATTAAAATCACGGAGGCCAGGGGCCTGAGGAACTGCCAGGATCCTTACGTGGTTGTGGTTTTCCAGCGCAGCGAGCTCATATCCTCGGGTCCGCGGGCCACCGAGGATACCGAAGACGCCCCCGTTCCCGCCGGCACCTTGGGCGCCATTCCCATGCGGCGCCAGGGAAGCGATTCAGGCAGGTCCATGGCTATTCCTATGCGGAGCAGACAGAGCAGCAACACGAGCATCACCGATTTCAACACGTTCCGCAACCGCAACCCGCGCCGCTCTTTTACCAGCCCAAAGTGGGACGCCGAAGCCATCTTGTAAGCGATAACCTTTTGTGGCATGCTGGGCCGGAGACGAATTAACGCATTTGCAGCGATGTTGTTGACTCGGACAAACTTGTCGACATCTCCGTCTACGGCCTCGGCCAGTCAGGGGAGGAGTTTCTCGGCCACGTCGACTTCCAGGCAGTAACCTCGGAGAGAGAGGCACCCGTTCGAGGCTGGTTCCCATTGAAAGGTCACGCGGACACCATGGCCGAAAATGCCCCCACCGGCGAGATTTACGTCGAGTCCCTCTACCAGCGAGCCGAGCAGAAGCACTTCGGGCCCGAGGACTTCCAAATCCTGAGGCTCATCGGCAAAGGCACCTTTGGCCAAGTATACCAGGTGCGGAAGAAGGACACCAAGCGCATCTACGCCATGAAGGTGCTCTCGAAGAAGGTCATTGTGCAGAAGAAGGAGGTGGCGCACACTGTCGGCGAACGTAACATCCTGGTGCGGACTGCCACGTCGGATTCCCCGTTCATCGTCGGTCTGAAGTTCTCCTTCCAGACGCCCTCAGATCTCTACCTCGTGACAGACTACATGTCGGGTGGAGAGCTCTTCTGGCATCTGCAAAAGGACGGCAAGTTTGAGGAGAAGCGGGCCAAGTTCTACATCGCCGAGCTCATCCTCGCCATCCAGCACCTGCACGAGAACGACATCGTTTATCGCGATCTGAAGCCCGAGAATATCCTGCTGGACGCCAACGGCCACATCGCGCTCTGCGATTTTGGTCTCTCCAAGGCCAACCTGACCAAGAACGATACCACCAACACCTTCTGCGGCACAACCGAATACCTGGCCCCGGAGGTGCTCTTGGACGAGAGTGGCTACACCAAGATGGTGGACTTCTGGTCCTTGGGAGTTCTCGTGTTTGAGATGTGTTGCGGCTGGAGCCCATTCTACGCCGAGGACACGCAGCAGATGTACAAGAATATTGCCTTTGGCAAGGTCAGGTTCCCCCGCGACACGCTGTCCCTGGAGGGACGGAATTTTGTCAAGGGATTGCTTAACAGGAACCCGAAGCATCGGCTCGGCGCCACGGGCGATGCCGAGGAGCTCAAGCGCCACGCCTTCTTTGCGGATGTCGACTGGGACGTTTTGGGCAAGAAGCTCATCACGCCGCCCTTCAAGCCACAACTGAAGAGCGACACTGACGTCTCGTACTTCGACCCCGAGTTCACCAACGCCCTCAACACCAACGGGTCTCTCAACCTTCGCGCCGCGGCTCTCGCCAAGGGGTACGCGACGTCGACTCCGCTGTCGCCTTCGGTGCAGGCCAACTTCCAGGGCTTCACATTTGTGGACGAGAGCGCGCTCGACGACCACATGAAGGACCGGTACGGCAAGTACGAGGACGAAGAGATGGACGACGTCGACCGCAAGAAGGACGATGATTGGGATGACCTCAACGACATCGACACGCGCGGCGCCAACCGCATGAGCGGCATCCTCCGGGGCAACAACAACGACGAGCAGATGTTTGGCGCGTCCGGCTTCGACATGTAACGTGGCCCTCGACTGCGCCCCCTTCATACCCTGCATCTATCTATCTCTCTGTCTCTGTCTGCGATCGCCGCTTCTCTTGCGGCATGCAATTCGGCCGCCTCCGGCGGCATGCAGTTTTCCTTGTCTCCTCTCCTTTTGTTTTTCTTCCCTCCTCCTTATCTCTTGTCTCGGCACACGGGGTGGTACAGAAAAAAGAAACAACAAGAAAAGAGAACTCACTGTTGATGACTCCAACGAACAAACCATAGCATGTTGCATTTCAGGGCGGGCTTCATACGGCATCGGGGTGTTTTTGGGAGGGGTTGGTTGGGACGCGCGACACAGTGTGCACCTGACTCGCTCTCACACACACAAACACACCACACAACACAACGCAACACTCGGCAGGGCGTTTTTGGCGAAGGCGTCGACACCGGGGTGTTTTGATGATGAATTTTCGACATCATTTTGCACGGGATGATGGGACGGACTTGAAAGGTTGGGGTATGTTATCCGGAGGACGGGGACCAAATCCCGGGGTTTTGCCATGGGCTTGTTTGACTGTACAAGTCTGCCTGCTTGATGTGGTGATTGATGGGTGGACGGACGGGGTGGTCCTTTTTTCTTTTTGTTTTTTTTGTTGGTGTGGAACGTCATGGGCGGAGGAGGGATATCCGCCTTCTGATGGATGATGGTATGCGTTTTTGAAGGCAACTACGCTCGTTGACGGTGTCGGCGACTCTCTCTGGCTGGAGATGGCGGGGTTGGAGAAACTTGTGTTGCTGCTGCTGCTGCTGCTGTGTAGCTTGCTGGCGCTTATATGTGGTTCAGTAGCCGGTTTAGCCGATGATGAGGGAGAGCATGCATGCTGTGGAACACGTAAAGCTATAATGCCTAATTGGAGGGGGGAAGGACTTGATCCTGTTGTTGTGTGTGTTGTGTGAGGGGTGTGATGTGGTGTGTTGTGGTGTATGGTTGCCGAGGAGCAAGTATGGACAGCAACGTGAGAGACGGCTTCTGAGGTTAAGGCAGTGTGATATTGCCTGCTTAGACACCTGCAACGCAGGATAGAATGCGGTCTCCTTTTCATCCCATTATAGCATGCCATCCAGGGGATCAACATGTCAGTACACTTGCTGCGTGACCATGCTCGGTGTCCATGTGGGATGGTATATACAGCTTGCTTGGATGGCCTGTCCTTTAGTTAAGACTGATGCCGGGGGAGTGCAACCCGAATGGTCCTTGTAGGATCAAGCCACTTGGGGCTAGGAGAATAGAGTCAGTCGTCAGAGGGTAGCGGTAGCGTCCGGCTGGCGAAGCAACAGCAGAACCGATCAAGATTACCAACAGACACGGCTCAGAATAACACCTCCAATGGTGATGGGCGTGCTATTTGCAACAAGGCTTGAAAGAACAATGTACACGGATTATTCCCCGCCCCGGAACAAGTCCCGACGAGGCATCGGATCACCGCCCCCGCCTCGCTCTCCACCGCTCACTTCCGCAACAACAAAGGAATGGCCCCCATTTTTGGATTCCCTGTGGGAGCGAGCCTACCTGCAACTGATTTCCAGTCCAAGTCAGGCCGGCCCTCTGCGTCTTCACCTCTCCCCGTGTCTATGACCCAGGTCCGCCACCGCTCCATCATATACCCCTCCCCTCGGCAACCCGAATGGGAGGGAAGGAATCAAGGGAAAAGGGAAAAGGGAATTTAGTGGTGCGGCTCCTCATCCTCCTCCTCGACGAGCCAGTCCTCGAGCACGGCGGGCGCGCCGGCGGCGCCGCCCTCCTGGCCCTCGACCTCGACGGCCATGCTCTCGTACTCCTTTAGGCTCGAGGCCAGGTCGGCTTCCTCGGGCGACTTGGGGGTCTTGGGCAGGCTGAAGGTGGCG
>FTCU01002958.1_pt1 | contig 12354 bp, 19 predicted proteins | sample 1639521 | NCBI WGS metagenome assembly FTCU01 (sample SAMEA3914864, study PRJEB12502) | metagenome | biome: forest; material: soil | place: USA | collected 2012-03-12 | depth 0.3 m
AAGCCAGACGAGTTAGCGCTGCCCCCTTTCCGCTCCCAGGTCTGCCAGCACAGTGCCACTCGGCTTTCACACATGTCTTCTGATAGTCGGAGCCTGCAGCGTCCAGCCGCGACCCCAAATGGGAAACCGCGCATTTTGAGGACACAGAGCCTCGCTGCGGACTTGGTATTTCAGCATGCGAAAGGCCAGGCATTCGAGCCATCTACTTGGGATTCCGCATCTTCCGCATTCGTCGCAGACACACAAGGACTTCAAGGGCAGTTTCGCGTGGATGACGCACCGAGAAGCTGCGGCATCCACGGCGAGGGAGTTCCAAGCGCCCAGCGGAAATCGAGATCCCTGTTGCTCTCCATAACTAACGTTATCATCAACGTTAGTTAGCCCGGATGGATGGATTCAGGGGGGCAGCGCTAAACTAACGAGGACGGGGGGTACTTGTAAATAGGCGGTACGAAGGTCGGTGGAAGCAGTCGAACAATGTCTCGTCATGGAGGAATGAACAAATACCTTGCCTAATTACCCTTCCACACGCCCGGCTCTCGCAACTGAGGTTGAGGAAGCATTCGCCGATCTTGATTGCCCCAATGCACAATGCACAACCAACGGCCAGCGCGCAAACTGTGGCCGAATTTTGTGCTGTGGCAAACCTGGGGGCCCCCGACGCTGAAATCGGAAGACCAAGCGTTTCCTGATCGACAGCTGGCGATTCTATTAATATAGCCGTCCTGCTCCTGCGGCGCGGAGACTGGAACCGCTAAAACACGGAGTGTTACGTAGTCTGGACAGACAGACAGCAAGGCTCCGTCGAGATCCCTGGCTCCATCTGATTCTTTGCCCAGGGTGGTGTGACATGAGACCGTTGCCCCCACCAGCGAGCTCTTCATCGTGGGGGGTGGCGGGAAAGGTGGTGTTGGGACGGGCTCTGTTTTCGAGCCCAACAAGGCTCTCAAAAGTGCCGAGAAAGTCGGGCGAAAATTCCATGCCCTTCTAACCATCCTGAGGCAAAAACCATCCTTTTTTTTTTTATCCACCGGGCTACGCGCGGCTTTTTGCGGCCATCGGTCATCGGAGCTTGACCGCCATGTCGTCGCCAATGTCTGATCCATGAGCCATTGAGCCATTGAGCCCACCAAACCCACCAAGCCCGCCCACGGGATGATGCCTGTTTGCGGAATCCTCTTTGGGCACCGAAACTTGGCCTTGACGCAGGATGCAAGAACGTCAGAATGGGCTTGTCCATGGAGCTAATGAACCGCCCGGCAAATTAAAACGGCCAATCAAGCATTATAAACTGTCTTCGCCAGAGCCCGGGCTGGCCTCGGCATGGCGCATCGCTTCCTTCCATGTTAGGCTGCCCCCGAGAGCCAGGCGTTGGCGGAGTTAACCGGCCCGCCCGCAGGGTGAGGTGGTGACTTGACTTGCAGACTGTGCAGACAGGCCCACACAGCGTCAACCCCCGCGAAGCCTCGCTGTTGGGATGAACGAAGTCGTCGTCCGAGCGATTGCTGATGGGTCGGTCGGGATCCGATCTCCAGTTCCAGGCCCGTAAACAAGCAGGAGGAGCCCTGGGATTTGGCGGGCGAGACGGGGCCCATGGGTTCGACGGAATTGAACCCAGGTGTGGCAGTTCCCGTCATTCATACGTACCTAGGGCTCAGCAATTGCCCTCGTCATCACCTCTCGAGCAGGGTACTGTGCAGTTTCGTCGCCAAACTTGAGCAGCGAGCGCACCGCTTCGATTTCTACCCCGCCATCCGCTTGGTGGTGGCTTCGGTGCGATAAGGGTCGAGGATGGAGGGGTAACCTCAGATAAGCCCATCGCGGGGCTTGTGGTCAAAGCTCCCAGCAAGCTCCCTCTTCGGCCAAACCAACCATGTTTCACTGGCTTGATGGTTGCATATTTTGTTGCAGACACCTTGCAGGGCTGCCTGCATTTCTCTCCACTCTCTTGCGTTGGGCCCGCCATCCAGCGCATCCAGCAAGGGGCGGCCATTTCGCATTCCGCTCAACGGGCCCTCGATTCAGCCCAACAAAATCCCACGAGCCAAGCGGGACTTGAGACGTCAATATGGATCTTCCAGGCCCGAGCACTCGCTGTCACTCACGGCTCCCACTTTGATCCAGATTGCTTCTCCAATTCTCCAAAAACGCGCGAGGGAGGTGTAAAGCGCGGTATATTATAACAGCTGACGAAGCATGGGCGGAAACGTCGGATCGGCTGCCATGCCGACCTAACACCCCAACTTCGGACAGTGGGGCAGCTCCGGGATACTGATTTGGCCGGCCGCAAGAATGGGAAAAAGCAAAAGCAAGCCGCATGGCTGGCGGATGCAGGGCGCCCAGAATGGCGCCACAGTGCTGCAGGCCAGCACCCTCTGGTGTCTCGGATTCGCCAGCCGCCTGCCGCCGACGGGATCTCGCCCTCGCGTATCTGCAACACCAGCATCAAACCAAACACGCCCCGAATTCCCTCACCCTCGGGCTCACTTTTGGGGAACAAGACCAGATAGCCCCGGGACGATGCCATTCCCCACACCTTTGACCAGGAGGCAAAAGCGTTCAGGCACTGGGCCCTGGTCACGCTGAATGCCGAATCGTCCGTCCAATCCCATTCCGAGCGGAGGCCGGTAAACGGAGGGTGTTTCGTCTCCGCCCATTCAGTGGCCGCTGGTGCCTCTGCCCAACAACACCGAAAGCCGCACTGGGTCGCAGAGCCGCGACACCGCATGTGGTGTTGTCGCCCCTGGCCGGCCAGCCCCCACCATCCAGCATGATGCACCATCTTCGACAAGAAGGGTCCCGTGGTCCGTTTCTGCAGAGCGCTGCGCGCAATCTCCGGCCGCTGCGCGTAATATAAGTGGAGAAAGGCCACCCAAACGCGGGTTGTGCTGCAGGCCATCCCGCATATGAGCAAAGGTCCTTCAACGAAGATTGCTACTGCTATGGAATGCGACCGCCTCGACTATTGGAGCTTGTTGCTAGCCGGTGCGGTCGCGGCTGGGACCGCGTGGCCCGAGTCTCGAGCGATCTTGCAGCCGGTGCTGCCAATTCTTCCAGAGCCACACTGCAACCCTCGAGCGCACCGGACAGCGACGCCACCAATATGGATAAGCGTCTTGTTCCTCGGTGGTGCGTGGTGCTCGCTAAATCCATGGGCTCGGCTCGGCATGCTACCTCGGGAGCTTTAAAATCCAACCGGTAAGACAAGCCCAGGCTCCTGGCAGAGACGGGATGTGTTATACGATGCCCTGGGACCCTTCGTTCCGGCCGGCCAAGATCCATCTACCGGTCACGGACGGAGGCGGTCTGGCATCCGCGTGCGCTTTGTCAGGCCGGTTAATCCTGCGTCGAACCGCTCAGGCCAGCACCGGCCAGTGGGCTGGTGCTGCATGCCGCGGAATGCTGATCTTCAGTGGCATCATGGGCCATGCGTTACACAACAGCACTTCTTGGGGTTGAGGCCAATCGCGGGCGAGCCGGGTGTGGTTTTTCCCTCAATTGGCTGGCGGCACGGCCGGCGGCGTTCCCGATGCAAAGGTAAGGCCCGGTATGGGGGAGCCTTCACCTCCGTCTATTTGCCACGAAGGCTTCAGCGGACTGGAACTCTCTGTCGAGCTCGAGCCTTTCCCGGTGCGGATCCCGCCAACTCTCCCGCAACGCCCCGGTCCGGCCGGCCCCACATCGGCCCACCGCACGGAGCAACACCGCAAGCGTTGCGGCATCCATCAGGTACCGGCAGCCGTTAATCCGAAAAGATCCACCGAGCTTCATCGGCCCACCAGAACCTTGGAACAACTAAAGCCCAACTTTAGGCGCAGCTCTACGAAAGAGTCCTCCAGCCGACACCCATCAGCAGGAATAGACACTCTGTGTCCCCAGGATTGTGCCTAGTCGACCCTCCCGCGGTGCCTATCTCCTTGTGTTTCGCGCCCTGTACAGCTACAGCCCCAGGTCTCTGGCAGCGACTGGCAATGCCAGTCGCGGCGGCCCCGGTAATAGATAGCAAAGCGGGATTAAACCAACCCCGGGTTGCCCCTTCGTCGGCAAGTCGAGTGTCCCGGGAGCGTTGATGCCATTGAATCACGACGACGATATCCTCCAGGCTCAAAAAAATTTGTACGAATATGGTCAACCTGCTCCTAGCGACGATAATGGAAGCTTACGTCGTCAACACTCTAACTACTCAATGTCTCTTCATTGCCGGGCATCGTCGGTGGGAGTTGAACGTCAGGTCATGTCCTGGTCCCTACCCCAACAAGTCGTACTTCAAAGAGATTTGAACCCTCTGTCAGCTCTCTCTCTCTTCTATTCATCTTTCCTTTACGTTTGCTTCTCTCTTCCTCTCTCTTTCTTTATCTTTCCTTCCTTACCCCTTCTCTTCCTTCTTCTCTTCCTTCTCCCCTCCCTTCTCCCCTTCCTTCTTCCCGTCCTTGTACAAGCGATCATCTTGATCGAGGAAATATCCAACAAGACTCCTCTCCTGTAAGCAAAAATTCAGGTACGGCCACATCGGTTCAAGAACAGCGGCCAGAGCTCGGCGCTCAGTCACAGGATACTGGGGCTGTGTTCAGTGGGTTTTCGATTCGAAAACCCCTCTTCTCATATATCCAGCAGTCTCTTTTGACGCCAGCCCAGCGGCCAGGGAAGAGGTCCCGCTGTCTGTCCATCCAATCGACCAGCCAACATGTTGCCTGGTTTATTCCTTTTCTGAAATTCGAGGGAAAACAGCATTGAGTTTGGCGCTCACAGTCCCGGCCAGTCCCAGACCGACCGCTCCGCGTCACGCCTTGTCACTTCGACGGCATCGCCGACTGATATCGAGACCCCACCAGCGTGTCGGCTATGTAGGAAAGCGTACCGCCCAAAGACAGGAGACCATTTTGACCCGAGGTCGACTCTCCGGTCCTTCATCAGCCTCTTCAGAACATGTCCCTCCTCCCCATCCGCTGGCTTTCCCGTCCTGTAGTCCACGTTGACGCTGATACACCGAACGCAGTTGCCTGTCAACTGTAAAGTGCTCTTCCGGGAGGCGTCTCCGATCCCGATCCCGATCCCGCTCCCGATCTGGATCTCGGCCCAAAAGTCCTCGGCCCAGGGTTCTTCTCCTTTGCCGTCCACAACGATGTTGGGCCGGAACTTGTACATCTCAACAGGCAGCCCGTTAAGAAGTCGGACCCTGACATCTTGCAGCGATGACTCAGATGCCACCATCAAGGGTGCCACGTCGGTGAAGCTCAGCCACTTTTTGGATGCTAAATCCCCACCAGAACCCTGCGGCAAACTGCCAGCCAAGTAAGAGGTTAGATGATTGAGCCACCCTCGTTGCTCTTCCTGGGCTGGTCTCGGCAACAGGTTCTTGCCCAAGACTGCCCGTCGCCCGTCCCCGAGGTAAACCAGTGTCATGGGAACCCCAAAACACTCACTGAACCAGGCATCGTACGTTTTACCCATTCGGTAGGCCGATGCCGGGCTGCCGTGCAGGTCCACCTCTATCTTTTGGAGGGACGTCGTGTCGGGCTCAAGAGGAATCTGGAGCGCCGTGTCATCCGTGCTAGCCACGATCTCCTGTGTCGAGTTGTTGTGATACCGCACAATGACCACGGACGCTCCATCCCCAGAGCCCGGAACAATCTCCTGTCCGAACAAGGCGCAGAGTGGATGTGTATCCAGCTGTACCTTCCTCAGTTTGTCCGTGGGTCCATGCGCCTCGAAGAGCATGAACCGGCGGTCATGGCGGATCCCTTGCGGCCCGATCTCGGCTGACTCGAGTTCGATACCGCGCAGGCCCTTTATGGGGTAGACGTAGAGCTATCGTCGGGTGAGAAGCTATTCCGGAAGCTGGGGAGGCCATTGGAGGGACTCACGGCGGTAATTTTCATCATCTTGTCGATTCTTGTCGTTCAACACTGTCGGGGGATTCGGGATCCGCTCTTGTGAAAGTGCACTGGTTATTGAGGGGCGGTAGGTGAAGAGGCCGGGACGCTAGGTGGGTAGTACTGGGTAGATTTGTATCATTGGCAATCAAATCAATGCTGACTGAAATCTTTTCGAGTCTTGCTCAAAATGGGCCCACAGCCCAACTAACCAATTTTTGCTGGGTCCGTTCAGGAGCCAGCCAACCTTGGCCCCTTGAAGCCAGGCCTCGGGCAACCTACTTGGTAGCTAATGAAACCGCCAATTTGTATCCGGTCAACTCATATAAGATTTGTCGGAGTCGTGTCGTAGCCTGTTGTATCTATCTCGACAGCCGCCATCCGCGTTTTTTAAGCTGTCAACCGCCCGGAATGGCCCTCTCGGCTCGGTCACCTGGCCAGTAGCTGTCGCTGGTGAAGCTGGGATTCGGTTACTTATGATTGATCACGAGCAGTTACCCCCTTTTTTGACTTGAAGTCTTATGCTGGCAAGAGAGTACCCAATAGGTACCTTGGGTTCCTCAGGGAGGTTGGTATCGTAAGCTTGTATTACCGGCATGTAGACTCCGGTATCCCCGAGTAATCCGGACTGTATGCAAGATTATTAATTGCAGCTTCCTGCCGGCTTCCGTACTCAACGCCGCCATCATTCACCCGCGCTCGAAACCCACTATCCAAACAACAACGGGTACCCGACCCCAACCCAATCCAACTATACAGTACCTAATCTTGAATTCGAACACGACCCTTCCGCTTGACAGGATGGAAGACAAGAATGTCGATTTGAGCACTAAGCCCGGCGCCTCTCTGCATATCTCCATTCTCCCAAACCCAAGCTCTCGGACCCTCGTGGTATTCCTCAACGGCCTTGCCCTCCCATCCGCTGCCTGGTCTGAAACCGTAACTCGTCTGTCCAGTCTCCGCATCAAATCCAGCCAGCCGATGCCCACCCTACTGTGCTACGATCGCTACGGCCAGGGTAGTTCAGACTCGGACCCGACTGACCCACCAAATTCACCCTACGGACACGATGCCCGTGCAGCAGTGGCTGACCTCCACCAGTTGCTCACTCAAATCAGTCAGGATGAGCTAAGCCACCGGAAGCTCGAAGATCTCCGCCTTGTTCTCGTCTGCAACTCCATCGGCTGCGCCCTGGCACGACTCTATGCCGCAAATCACCCGGGCCGAGTCGAGGCGTACATCTTCCTCGACTCGATGATGGCCAACACCGATTTTGTTTCCATCTTCCCAGACCCGGACGGTCCGACGTTTGACAAAGGCCAACTCTCAGAGGATATGACGGCCGACGACCTGCGACACACAAGGGCCAAGTTCCTCCAGTATTTCCACCCGACCGTGCCCAATTCAGAGCATCTGGACCGGAGACAGCTGAGGGAGCTACTGCCACTGGCCGACGGGCCCGCCCTTCCTGAGGGACCGGGAGGGAGATCGCCATTGCTGGTCGTGGTAGGGCATGATTGGGACGAGTTTGCTGCACAGTGCGAGCAGGTGAGCTGTCCTGGACGAACCGAATGTTGCGCGATTGTGTGTTGACGTGCGGCTTGCCCCAGGGCTCACTGTCGGTCCCAAAGGCTGTCATCAACAGGTACATGAACCCAGCTTGGGGTTTCTACAACGAAGGCCTCACTCGGTTGGTCAAGACACATCGAGCGGTGAAAATCGCGCAGGGATGTGGACATTTCATCCAAAAAGACGACCCAGCTTTTGTGGCAACCGAGATTAACGCCATCCTGGAAGAGCTGGAGAGCCGCGGGACTTAGGCCTGGGCTTCCAAGTGCTGGCGTTCAGCGAGGCGGCGAGTTCAGGCCTTCAGGGCGTGGTGTTGGCGAGGGTATATCGGAGTTCAGGGAGGATGATGACCGGGCACACGAGCACAGCAGGTGTCCGGGACCAACACTCGAGCATCTTAGGTCAACGAATACACATTACTTCTTCTGCCCACGGCCATAACAATACTAAGCAAGACAAGTACAAGATCCGCGTCCCGATTCCTCCCACCAAAACAAAACCGGGTTGCGTTCCAGCCTGAAAACTTCCACCCAAAGACCCAGCATCCACCGTGACCCAACACTAAAGCCCTTGAATCCAGACGTCTTCTCACACAACGCCCTGTCCCTTGCCCCCCGCCGCCGTGACCTGCCCCGTTGCTCCAACCAAGAACTCATGACCACCTCCTCACACGCCCCAGTACCAATTCTCAGCGGGATCGCCGAGGCATTCGCCCACCGTCACCGTCCTGTACCCGCGCTGTTGGATCTCCATGAGCATATAGGGGACCAGGGACTCGGCCGTGTGCATCAGCGTGTCGTGACTGAGCACCAAGAACGAATCTCCAAACCGCTGCTCGTCCAGTGCCCTGGAGAAATTCTCCATGGCTGCCCCGATGTCGCCAGCGTCTTGGTACATATAGTCCTTGGGATCGACGTCGAAGTTGACTACGTGGTACCCCATCTGCTCCGTTTCTCTCAGGCACTCGCTATCGCACGACGCGTAAGGCGGCCGCAGGTAGGTCGGAGCTTTGCCGAGGACGTCGAAGAGTGCCTTCTCCAGCTGGTGGATCTGAAACTGCCGCGTGCCGCCATCGGCGGCGGACAGATCGGCGTGGGACCACGTGTGGGAGCCAATCTGGTGGCCCGAGTTGTCCATCCGCCTCAAGATATCGGGCCACGGTGTCGCAGGATCGCTAATCCCGCTAGACCAATTCTCGCCGTTGATGAAGAAGGTGGCTTTGGCGTCAAACTCGTCCAACACATCCAGAACGTGGCTGGTATATATGTACGGGCCGTCGTCGAACGTGAGGGCCACGACGCCGGGAACGGTGCAGTGCTCGATGATGACCCCACGGGCGGGCTCCTGTTTCGCCAGCTTGTCGGCCGATACAGTCACTGCATGCTCTCTCGAGAGGAGCAGCGCGATCGAGAGAAGTGCAGGTAGGCTCGTTGTGGCCATGGTTGCTGGAAGGCGGGCGCGGAACTCCCGAATGATGCCTCAGATAGCAAGTAGAACGATGCAGGAGACGAGAAAGTGGTCGATTTCCAGGCGGAAATAACCCTTCTTAAAGTCGGGGGCACGGCCAAAGGAGAATGTTTGGGAGCAGAAGGGACCCGCCGGAATACGAACCCAGTCTTGAGGTTCAACGTACGAGAGGAGGATCGACGGACAAGGCAGCGCGCGATCGAGGAAGGCGCCGGCCTCGACGAGTGGAGGTGTTCCATCGCCCCCCATCGGACGTAGGGGGAAATAACCGCCCTGAGCTTGGTAGGTAGGCACCCACGCCCGGAGCGTTCTGGATAGGTGCCCGAGTCTGCCGTCATTTCGCCGCATTGTCCCAGCAAGAGAAGGTGCGGCGATGGGGGACATTGCCGCATTGGCAGCCACGGACCGGCAACGCGCACGCGGCTGGGCCGATGTCTGTATTTTTCTGGAGGATGTTGTTGGTTGAAGGAGGCTTCGTTTGTTGTGGGGAACGCCCGCCGCAGCCCACACTAAATACTGACCTCCGTGCCTTCCTCCTAGCCCAGTTAATCCTTCTGCCAACTTTTGCCAAATTCTGCCAAATCTCGAGATGCGGGAGTGGTGATAATGCCGAGCGAGATTCGTGGGAGTGACTGTTTTCTGCCGACTGGCGCAGGGAGGAGGAGTCCTTTTGGCGCAAGGCTGTCGAAAACTGGAATTTTCAACCGCAACTGCGGGAACTGACGAACTCAGTGACCGGCCGACAACTGGCGAAAACTTGCGCGAAAACCATTGCAATCGGGTCGAGCAAGCGGTCAAAATGAAGAGCGTCGAAATTCTGAAAAATCGAGAGGTCTTGAGAGCCGGCGACAGATGGACCGCTGCCTGCCTCACAGTTCCTACCATTGAAAGAGATCGGCAAGAAAGGTGTTTTTCTGTAGGAGGTTGTTGGTTGAAGGAGGCTTGGTTGTTGGTGGGGAATGCCCGCTGCAGCCACACCAAATCCTGGAATTGAGACCCATGCCGTTGTTCCTTCTTCGGGGAGTCCAAGTCTCGGCCGGCTCTCGCCAAGCCGAAACGGCCCAGGTGCAGTGACGCGTTGCCGGGGCGGTCTCGCGAACCAAGCAGGATTGTGCCCGTATCCAGCTACCAAGCCCTCCTCCCAGAACTTTACGAGGCTGCCCCCATGACCAGCCACCGAAAAGTCATGAACACCGGAAGACCGAGCTTGATGCATGAACCTGATAGATTCGGCGAGAGTCCCTCACGTGAAGGACGGGCGGGCCGCACGCTCACCCAGCAGAGGCTCATTTGATGCTGTATCCCTTCTGCCAGAGAAATGCCCCGGCGCCCGAGAGACTGAGGACAGCCCATGGAAGCTCCAATTCGATAACAGACCACACCCAGATGCAACCCACCGGGGGTGCCTTTTTCATGACGGCCATGTAGCCAGCCGTGTTGGTGATGTCAATCAGGTAGCACCCAGCACATATGCTCGCGGTAAAGAATATGGCCTGGCGGAGGGCGGACTGATATCGCAGAGGCAGACCGGGGACTAGCCTGGGGTTTGCTGCGTGGGGGTGCAAGACGAATATGAGGAGGCTGAAAACTGGGAGGGAGGGAAATCGATGTTAGCGATGGGACGGCGAGGGCATTGCGGGAGATCTGGGCCTACCTAGCAGCGCCTGGACAAATCTTAGCCAAATGTTGGGCCAGACTATCCTGTCGATAGAATACTGCTGGTGGACGAGGACGTCGAGGGTGACGTGCAGCATTGCCAGGCTGACGGACCAGAGCGAAGTCTCGAGCACCCGCTCCGCAGCAGGCGACAATCCGGCTTCGTCGTCGTCGTCGTCGTTCTCCTCCTCCTCCTCTTCATCGTTATCTGTGCGTGGTGGCCTTGGGATGCGGATGGGAAGGGCAGTCTTGTTCCCGAGCTCTTGCTCCCTCTTCTTAGCCTGGTCGAAGAGTCCTCGCTCCTGGGCGATCTCGAGCAGCGTCTTCTCGGTCGGGCCGGACCGGTCGGGCTGTTTCAGCTTAATGTCGGAAGGAGAGCGTTCTCTGCGCCGTCTTGCCATGGTTGGAAATTTGCTGAGATACAGCCGGAAGCAGGCAGTCAGCAAGGGAGGTAGGTATGTCGTCGGGAAGAACCGAGTGATTGGCGTTTTTGGCTGCTGATGGATGATGCACGCTGCAAGCTACTGTACGGAATTAGCATCCCAGCTGCAAGACAGAGAACCAAGCTGCAGGGATCCAGTTCCGGGGCAACCACAGTGCCGTTAGCGGGGGATAGATCCCTGCCCTCGGCGATGCATTGGATGGACATCGAGGTGCATCAGATAAGCATCGCATCTCGAGAAATCCCAAGGCACATATATCGGGGCCTCTTCCCGGTGCATTCTTATTTATTAGCTGGCGCCGCCCAAAACACCGCGCTGCATTGCAGCCCCAAGCCAGGAGCAGTTAGGGATCCAGAGCGGCAGCAACACTGTGAAACCCTGCCGAGGCTCGATCGCGGTCACCTGCCCCAGGGGCTGTCCAGCCAATGGTAAAGTGCCCTTACTGGTGCGACGCCCCCAGCTCCCGAGACCCCAGAACCCGCCCTCCATGAGCTCACCTCCCGTCTCCCCACCTCCCCACGCACGCGATACATTGCCCGTCACATCGTCACGCCCTGACACCGACTCGACAACTCGACAATCCGCGTGGCTACTAGGTTCTTCCTTCTCAAGCCAGATTCGTGTTATAGCTTCTGGGGGCGAATGCTGCCGCAGGTTTTGGTTTACGAGAGCCAGCAACCCAACATCTTGGTTGCACACCCACCCCGCATCGAATCCAGTCCCGCGCCGCCGACGCGAGGGAGGGGAACAGCTCCGTGTCGGCCTCTTGCTCGATTGCCGCGTCGGCTCTCCGTCCTTTTCTTGACCAGTGGTTAGGCATTTCTCGCCAGTTTTCTCTCGCCTGGAGCACGATGGACTGGCTCCTGCCCGTCGGCGCGCTCGTCGTCGTGCTCCCGTCGATGTACGTCTACACCGCTTCGGTGGTCTCGGCGCGCTTCCCCGCCCTACGCAACAAGCGTATCTGCATTCTCATCGCGCACCCCGACGATGAGGCCATGTTCTTTGCGCCCACCGTCATGGCGCTCACCAAGCCAGAGACGGGCAATCATGTCAAGATCCTCTGCCTGAGCAGCGGTATGCGCCTCCTGCCCCTCCCGCCCCTCCCGCCCCTCAACACCGCAGGGCGAGGTCTGCTGACAAGAACGCCGGTACAATAGGCAACGCCGACGGACTCGGCGAGACGAGAAAGCGAGAGCTCGCCGAATCAGGCATCATCCTCGGCCTGCGCAGACCCGACGATGTTTTGGTCGTCGACAAGCCCGAGTTCCCTGACAGCATGACGACCATGTGGGACACCGGGGCCATCTCGTCCCTGCTTTGCTCGGCCTTCGCCCCGGCCCTCGCCC
>FTCU01003120.1_pt1 | contig 12346 bp, 9 predicted proteins | sample 1639521 | NCBI WGS metagenome assembly FTCU01 (sample SAMEA3914864, study PRJEB12502) | metagenome | biome: forest; material: soil | place: USA | collected 2012-03-12 | depth 0.3 m
GCTCTACACCATCATCTTTGGCGAGTCCATCCTGAACGATGCCGTCGCCATTGTCATCTTCGAGTCGGCCCAGAGCGCGGGCAGCAAGGGAGGCGGCATCGGTATCTGGAGCCTTCTCCACGGCATCTGGTACTTCTTGTCCGAGTTCTTTGGCAGCTTGGCCATCGGCGCCCTGATAGGCGTCGTGACCGCCCTCGGATTGAAGTACACCTACGTCAGGCGGTACCCGCACATCGAAAGCAGTCTCGTGGTGTTGATTGCGTACGCCACCTACTTCTTTGCCCAAGCCATTGGCATGTCCGGTACGTATCCTTAGAAAGTTCCTTGCACACTCCATCGCTACGTACAAGGCTTACTGACCCCTTTGACAGGAATTGTTGCCCTCCTTTTCTGCGGAATTACGCTAAAACACTACGCTTACTTCAACATGTCCCGCCGGACTCAACTGACGACCAAATACTTCTTTCAAGTCACTGCCCAGCTGTCCGAGAATTTCATCTTTATCTACCTCGGCTTGGCCCTCTTCACCGAGAAAAACCTGGTGTTCCAGCCCCTCCTGATCATTGTCACGGTTCTCGCCGTCTGCGCAGCACGCTGGCTGGCCGTCTTTCCCCTATCCAAGGCCATCAACTGGTTCATCCGCTACCGCGCGCGCCGCCAAGGTCGTGAGGCCGCAGAGGAACTGCCCTACAGCTACCAGGCGATGCTCTTCTGGGCCGGTCTGCGCGGCGCCGTCGGTGTCGCGCTGTCGGCGCTCTTTACCGCCAAGGAAACCCAGGCCCTGCAGGCCACCGTGCTCGTTGTGGTGGTCTTGACAGTCATCATCTTCGGCGGCACCACAGCCCGCATGCTGGAGATCCTGGGCATCCGCACCGGTGTCACGGAGGAGATAGACTCGGACGATGAATTCGACATTGAGGCCATTGGCGGTGGCCTCTACAAGCGCTCCGATACCGGTATCGGGTATAATCCGCGCTCCGGCGCCGGCCGTGGCGCTCGCAGTCGCGGGTCTGCCCTGCCCTTGGGCAACGTGAACGCTGCAGGTGGCAGCAGCAGCGCTGGCGGCCAGGGGCGTGCTGACGATGGGAACGGCTGGGCATCAGGACACCGGTCGCCCAACACAGCGCCGCGGCAGGGGAGTAGGAGCCGGAAGGGTCCTAACGCCGGCGCCGGGCCGAAGGGCGGGGACGAGTATGAGAGGTCCGAGTTGCTGGGCCCGTCGGGGAGCGCTACCGATTCGGAGTTTGAGTTTGGGAGTGATATCGACATTTCGGATCTTCCGCCTCCCGCGCCAGGGCCAGGGCGGAGCCGGTCGAATCCCAATCTTTCTCCTGCTGGTGAGGCAGAAGGGGCAGGGCATGAAGGCAGTGGGTCTGGGGAAGGTGGGAGCGCTGGTCAGCAGCCGCCTCTCACGGCGACGGCTGCCTTCCGCCAGCTGTTTAGCAGCGAGGACCCGTCGGCGCTGTTCCGGCAGTTGGATGAAGATTTCATCAAGCCGACGTTGTTGCTGGATGGCGGGAACGGAAGGGGCGGCGGTTCCGGGTCGCATTAATCTTGGTGCGGCTGGTTCTGTGTCTCTTGACTGTTATGCTGTGTATGTGTGTACGAAAAGGGGAGGGCAGGCATTAATTGGCGTTGAGGCGCATTATAGAAGCCGTCGGTGGCCGGACCTTTTGCGTGTATGGTAGCGATAGCTGGGAATGAATTGATTCGGGTTGAAGCTCGATCAGCCTCCGTCACAGGTGCTTTGGAGTCTTGAATCGATTTTGAGGTAAGTCGCCCCTGAATCGTTGGGGTCGTCAAAAAAGAAGGAAGGCTGACACAACACATAGCCAGGAGATGGATGCCTTGAGATGAATTTCTGACTGTCCAATTCCCTCCTCATTACTAGCGACATTACAACAGAGGCGTACATGGCTGGCCGCAACCACGACACGATCCTCACCACTCAGAAACACACACACTATTAACTGCAACCAGACGAACCAGAGACAAGAACCACTGGTGCCCCACCCCCCAACAACACCAACCTACGCCTTGAATGTGGAGGTAGCCTTGGCCGTGGAGGTAGCACTCGTCGGCACAGAAGTCGTGCTCGTCGACGCAGAAGTTGTGCTCGTCGACGCAGAAGTCGTGCTCGTCCGCGCAGACGTGTTCACACTCGACGAGCTCGCCGGCTGCGGAACAAAAGAAGCCAAGTCGATCGCCCACTCGGCCGACCCGCCAAACCGCAGCTGCTTGAACAGCTGGATCCGGGTCGCCTTGTTTTGCTCATTGAGATAAGCGACCCACGATCCGTTCCCATACGTCATGATATCCGTTAAGCTGGCGGCATCGCGCCACGCCATCGTCGTCCCCGCAGGTTGCGTCGCCTCGAGCTCCGCCTGCGCAATGTACCCGGACGTGCCGGTGCACACGCCCGGGTCGGCGCCGCGCGACGTGTACCGGCACATCGGGCCCGTGCAGCTGGGGTCGGCCATGCGGAAGCTGCGCCCGTAGCTGGCGAGGCCGACGGCGATCTTGTTGCTGGGCACGCCGGCCTTGGTGATCATGGCGAGCGTGTCGATGGTCTCGGTCAGGTTGACGTGGCTGCGCAGGCAGTTGCCGGCCGGGCAGCCGGACTGGGCCGTGGTCTTGCCAAAGTCCCACTGGCCGTGCAGGTCGTAGGTCATGAAGACGATGTAGTCGAGCAGCGGGGCCATGGCGGCGATGGGGAAGCCGCGGAGGTAGTAGTAGGAGGCGGGGGCGGCGATGGAGATGCTCTTGTTGGGGAGGAGCTGGCGCACCGACTTGAGGAAGGAGAGGTAGTTCGCACCGTCAGAGGGGCCTGCGCCGGCTTGGTCGGGTGCCCCGGGGTACTCCCAGTCGAAGTCTACTCCGTCCAGCCCGAAGCCGTTCACGACGGTCGCGATATTCTGCGCGAACTTGAGCCGGTCTGCGTCGGTGTAGGAGGCCCGAAAGATGGGAGTCGAGTCGGTGTTGGTCGAGAAGGACCAGCCGCCAAAGGCCAGGATCTTCTTGTAGCCCGACTGCTTGATGAAGAGCAGGAACTGCGTCGTTGTCGATCCGGGGGCCAACTTGACGGCCAAGTCGCTGCCGATGCCGGCGAAGGAGAAGTGTACGTGGGAGTAGCCCGTGGGAATCTGGTCCGCCGTCATGGTCAAGCAGGGGCGGTCGGGATTGAAGGCCTCATAATACCCAACCTTGACGAACTGGGCGGGCGGGTCCGGCGATTTGATGACTGCGGAGATTCCACTGCCACAGTTGGAGACACAACCCGTCGTCCCGGGCGCTCCTGTAGAGGACGGGGTCACCGTGCAGAACTCAGGGGTAATGCCGCACTGGCCCCAGATGTTGCACTGCACACACGGAGTCAGTCAGTCTTTTGGGCTACTAGGTGGACGGAGACTGGAGGGCGGCAGGACAACTTACACAGGCGTTCAAAGGGCACGGATTCAGCGACGAGATGCTGGACCAGTTGGCCGGCCGGGACGTGCCGCTCACCTGGGGACCGCAGACGGTGCCGGCGACAACAGCCGGCATAGGAGGGGTCCCCGGGCTCAGGCAAATGTTGGCGCCGCTCTGGAGGCCGTCGCAGCCTGACCAGCCCCATGTTTGGCTGTTGTAGGCCTCGATGTTGGCGACGGTGATGTAGTTGTTAGAGGCGATCAGCTGGCAGTACTCGCCGGCTTGCACCTTGTAGCTGAAGCAAGTCCCATCAGCGTTCTGTTTGGGCGTCAGGTCGGGGACGGCTCCCGTGGAGCAGCACACGGGCTGCCTGGGCATGAGCGTCGAGCATAGCGTCGAACTAGGGTTGTACTCAGTGAACTGCGCTGGGGTGATGCCGCACCGCGAGGCAAGACTTCCGCAGGAGTCGCCTGGCTGAACGAGGATGTACGAGCACGTCTGACCCATCTTGCCTGCTGTTGGCGCTGTTGGCGTTGTTGGGACCTGGAGATCTACAGCGAGAGACACAGACGAGAGCAGAGCTTCGACCTTTGCCAGTCAACCCCCATATAAGTACTCGCTTTTGCAGCGATGGATCCCATCTCTAGTAGGCGCTCGGTGAGGCATGATCCAGGCTCTGAGCTAGTCTGCCTGTTGGTGACCGGTATTTTGAGATTTGCTGTACCGAAATTGCACCTCTCAGCGCTAGCACCGACAATGGAACGGTAGCAGTCGCTGTTGGGGGCTGCCCGGAGGTGAGAAACATGTATCTATAGGCAATGACTCCCTCCCGTTGAAATACAGTTGTACCTTGCATGCGCTGTGCCTCGACGCATGGATCTTGTGCTAGCCTCCTCAGCGGAGTCCTTCCCGTCCTCGCCCCATCTCTCGATATTAGTTCGCGAACTCCTTGGCAGAGCATGCGCTTGACGGAGAAAACTTCACCACTTGGAAGGAAGAGCAGGGTACGAAGACGGAAAAGAAAGAGAAGTAAAAAAAGAGCAAAAAGTAACAAAAGACAGAAAAATAATAACCCCCAAGAATCTCTTTGTTTATACTCCATGGCAGCAGAAAGCTGTTTCATAGTAACATTGGAGGTGGGTACTTCTCGTAAGTCAGCCTGTGAACATCCCGAGCTTGATTCAGGGGTAAATGCTTGGCTCGCATGGCCAGGAAATTCGCCTTTGCCCGGCCCCGAGCCTACTGTGGTAGCGCTCAGGAGAGACAGACCTTCTGCCAGGCAGTCCTGGGAGACCCTGCCGGGACCTGTGAGCGTGATCAATTTGTGTAATTTCTGCCCAAACCTCATACATACAACAGCTGTCTGGGCTTCGGGGCTGAGTCTCTCGAGACCGCGGAATCTATCCACACACAGCCCACCAGCAATGCAGGTAACGTTGCCGCGAACAACACAACGCCGAAGATAGAATTTGATCAGGCAACAGCGTATATATCTGCAGGCAGACTTGAGTCTTTGTTGGCGCGATTCCCTAATCTGTGCTCTCCCGTCGGACTCAAGAGCTGGCCACCCAAGGACTCGTTCGTATCGGATGCCCGTTGCGGGACATGTCTGCCTCGAGCGTGACTCGAACCTCGAATTTAGCAGTTGCTACGTTGTAATAGAATTGCCTCGAGGGACTTGTGTTCAGAGAACAGCCTGGGCTTGCTTCGAATGTCAGTTTGTCTCGATATTTTGCAATGAGCACACACGCGTTTCGCTCAGGAAGATTAAACATCTGTGGCAAGTTTGACCTCGAATTATTAGCCTATGCGTTGTACCGAAACGTTGAGTGTCTCGAGCATCGAGGTTCAATTTTGATCCGGATCCTCCACCAAAACAGAAAAAAAAAACACAACGAAACTAAAGGGGTATAAGCGTAATGCTAATAAGCCACAGGAAGTGAACCTCTTCACTTCTCCCACCGTCATGCCCTCCCCCCCTCAAACGGCAAGACCCATCGTCCGCACGTGAGATCGCAACCTTCGTCCCTGAAGCACCAGGCTTCAAGGGATACGGGCCACACACTCCTTTCTCTCAGCCGTATCCAATCCACCCACTACCCTACGCCGTCTTCCCCAACAAATCCTCCACCCGCCGCGGCTTCTCCTCATCATCCATCATCATCCCAAAGCTCGGCTCGCTCGGCGGGTTATGTATCCCCGGAATCCCGGGGTTCCCAGGGACCTGCACAGCCGGGCTCTCCTCGTCCTGCGCGCGCTGCTGCGCCCTCCTGATGCGCCCCGTCTGTTGGTCGACCCACGAGGTGACGCTGCGGAACCGCGCGGGCTGGTCCTCGCTGGTCGTAGTGTAGACCGTCTCGCGGCGCTCGTTGCGGCCCGTGGCGTTGCTGCTACTGCTGTTCTGGCGGGCCGGGCCCGCGTAGGGTTGGGACATCCACTCGGGCTGCCACGAGAAGCGGGCCGCCGTGAACTGCTGGGGGCTGGCGTTGGCCGAGGCCGGGGTGGCGGTTGCTGGGGGTGGGGTGACGAGCGAGCTGGGGAGCATGAACTCGCCGTCGCCGAAGCCCGAGGAGAGCGAAGATACTTCGCTGATGGCCTTGCTTGGCTGGCGGTAGAGTGCGTTGTAGGGGCCGTTGGCTTGCTGGTTCCGGACGGCTTGGCTGTAGTAGGAGGATGGGGACACGCTGGTTTGGAGAGGGCTTGCTGTGGTGTTGCCGTTCCGCAGTATGGCCCCGAAGTGAGCTGCGTTGGTGGAGCTGAACGACTCCTGAGGTTGATGGGTGTAAGGGGGCATATTTGTTATCACCGTGATGCTCGGTCGACTGTACTGGTTCCCAGGGACGTTAGAGGATACTGGTTGCTGCACATTGATGGCTGGCAGTGAGCCCAGCTCTGGAAGGGCAACATCAGAGGTGTTCTGGATCCATCCCTGCTGAGGTCCCTGCAATGGCGGCAGCTGTGGTGGTAGCTGTAATGATAGCTGTGGTGGCAGCTGTGATGGCTGCTGTTGTGGCTGCTGAAATTGCATTTTTTCCGCCCCCCAGAAAGCTTCCAATGATGGAGCACGGGCACCTGCCTTCTCAAGGTAGCTTGGTGGAGGGGATCGTGAGCTCGTCGTGTCGTCCAAGCTCTGCCAATTTCGTCGGTTGAAAAAAGGAATCTTGGAAGCAAGGCCACTTGGAAACCCGCCGAAGCCGCTGCTGGCGCCACTACTGCCCCTCGATTTCTTCAAGGTCCGCCGGACCATCCAGATAATAAAGCAAAGAAGAATGAAGCCACCTGACAGTGTTAGCCCTGGGAAATCGGGATCACAAATAGGCTGCAGGGCGTCATACCTATTGACCCAACCGAGATCAAAACACGTTCGGCTGTCGGGTCCATGCCGGCCGGTGCTGTCTGAAGACGGCTGCCGTTGCCGCTGCCATCGCGATTCCCTCCACCTCTAAAATTTGGTCCTCCAGTCGGGAAAACCCTAACAAACGAGGTGGTAGTGCTCGGCTCTGCCGGATTGGGTGGCTCAGTGCCAGAAGAAGCCGTGGGGTCACCATTCACCAGTGACTCGGCCGGATTTGTTGGCGTTGCTGCTGTCATCAACGAGATGAAGGTGGTAACGGTTGGGTTTGCCTGCCGCTTGTGTTAGAGCGTGCATATCAAGGGAAGACCGCTAATCTTACATCAGCGGCGGTTGGGCTACCCTCCACATCGGACTGCAGTAGAATTACGCCGGGATTGGCCGTACTGGATACCACGGCTGTTGTCGAGGCAGCGGCTTCCGAGGACAAGGCTTCTGAGGATACGGCAGGGTCTGTGGAGGTTGGTGGTGGAGGTGGAGGTGATGATGATGATGAGGATGATGTTGTTGTTGTCGCCGATGGCGGCGGTGGAGTTGATGTCGAAGCTGGTGGAGGAGGCGTGTCGGTAGAGCTGCTGCTTTGTGTTGAGCTGGAGCTGTTGTCCCGATTATTACTATTCCTGTCTCTCCCAAACCCAAAACCTTCTCCGAACTTCCTGTCGCCGAACTTGCCAAAGCCAAAACCAAAGCCATCCCTTCCATTGCCGTTACCGTTGCCGTTGCCGTTACCGTTGCCGTTGCCGTTACCGTTGCCGTTGCCGTTACCGTTGCCGTTGCCGTTACCGCCGTTGCTGCCGCTGTTGTTGTCACCGTTGCCGTCGGCATTACCACCACTACCACCACTACCACCACCACCGCCGCCGCCGTTTCCACCGCCGTTCCCACCACCGTTGCCGGCGTTGTTTCCATTACCGCTGTTGCTGCCGTTGCCGTTTCCGTTGCCGCCTCCATTGCCTCCTCCATTCCCAGTCCCAGAGTCGTTGCCGCCATTGCCATTCCCGCCCTTCCCAGTGTTGTTGTCGTTGTTCCCATTGTCTCCATTACGAAAGAAGCCCCCGAACCTGCTCTCCTTTTCGTTGCTGGCATTGTTGTCACTACCGGACCCGTTGTTGTCGCTAACACGGAAGCGGCGGCGGCCCTCGTCGTCTGCGCTCCCTCCACTCTGATCTTGCCTGCGATGGAGATCGCTTAGTTGGACTAAGCGGGCATCCTCGTCTGTCCGTTTCCGTCCACTATCCCCTGACTGATCCCTTAGAGGTGCCATTCCCTCGCCTGCTGGCTCTGGCATCCTCTAATCATCTGAGAACGAGGTAGGTGCCAATGGGGTCAAACTGCCCAGTAAGAGGAGAGCCGGAATATCATGGATCGAAATCGGCGTATCGAGGGATCGAGAGTGCCGTCGCGGCAGTGTTCCAGACAGCGGTGGAATGAGAGTTTGAAAGATGAAGGGTATTACAGGAACAACCAGTCCCGGAGAAGAATATACAGTAATACACACAAGACAACAGTGAAGCCAAAAAAACAAGTGCGGGAAGCCGGTCCCGTGGAGAGAAAAGAGGAGAGAAGAGCAAAGAAAGGCTGGGCAGGAAAGATGTGACAAGAGGCGAGGCTCGGCGGTCCCAACCTTGCTTGGATGGTCAACCAAGAGTGCGGGCGCATGACAGACGGGCCCAAGCTCCCGCTGGTAAGTGCGTCAGGGATGGGACGAGTGGCAGCTGTCTTGGAAGACGGAGCCGTAGCCGGCAGGGTTTGAGGGCGAGGGCAAGGGGTCTGAATTCTGCCAGTACTTGCTGGGACCGGATCAACGAGCTGGAGACGCCTCAGGGAATTCGGGTCCCGTCTCAAGCATGCCGCTATGGGGGATCATGACCGCAGGGGATGCGCTGGTGTCAGCGCCCAGCGAAGCCGACAGACGAGGTGCGAACCAGATTGGGAACGGGCTCAGCGAAGGCGGGAGACGCCGTGAGCAGGACTGCTGCCGCTGAATCGCCCGTCTCGATGGGCACTGGGCACTGAGCCCATCGGAGGTTGTTCGCGTGGGCAGTTTCCAGGCCAAGCAGGCCGCCCTCCAACTGGTGAGACGTCGTGAAGCTGCACACCCCAGCTCTCTCTGGCCAGCCAGGCCCCGCAGCAAGCTTGAGCCGCCAGTTGAATCCCGGCGGGCTTCACAAAGTGCCGCTAGTGTGGCTGCAAGAGCGCACAGGCCGGTGCCAAATTGTGAGGGACCATTGAAAACCAGACGGACCCGGACGGGCGAGCAGGGGGTCTGACGTCTCAGCTCCAAGGGGGGCGTTTCAGCCGTTGAGAGACGAGGCGGAGGCAGGACCCTGAGGCATAGGGTCGCGTCGATGACCCGAGTAGGTAAGCGAGGAGGCCGTGCATCTTCAACGGCAGATTTCACTACACAGTATGTGTGTTGTTGTTGTCATGGCCGGGGCGTGGAGGTGTCAAGCAGCTGTGGCGCTGGGTGCGCATTGCTGATCTCGTGTTCTGCCAGGCCGGGCTTCTTCATGCCGCTCCTCCCCCCCGCCCCCTTCTTCCAATCCAAGACGAGACCGCGCGGAGGAGATCAGTCGCGGAGGTTTCCCCAGACTGTCAACCCCGGACAGAACAGAACAGAATGTTCTCGGCCGATTCTTGCCCTGCTCGAGGCCCGACGCTCGTGTTGTCCTGGCGCTTGGCGGCGATGCGATCAGCCGAGGTTAGGTACCTGCCACAAGCATGCATCGCTTTTCAGATGTTCAGGATTCAAATGTGTCTGAACTCTAGGCGGACCGAAAAATGGCAGGTGCCCCGACCCGGGCGATGGCTGTGCACTGTTGCACACAAGAGACGAAATGGGAAGGGGAGGGACGAGGTCGCATCCAAGAAGCGGGCGGGACCGATCTCTCCTGACAGTTCATGCGAAGGCGCGATCAAGACGAGATGCATGCGGGCCGAGCGCGCAGAGTGCAGGGTGCAGGGTGCAGGCAGGGCCCAGGGCGCAGAGGGGTCGGTTCATCCGCGTCACAGATCAAAACCACCCGGCACTTGCCCCACGCTCCCTCAGAGAGACGAGAAAGTCCCTTTCTTACTCGGTACCAAGTCGTCGTCCTGGGCTGAGACTTGAGCGAACTACATTTCGCGGGACATCCCCTCGGGATGACAGTGCGGATGCACGCTCATGATTCCGGTTAAAAGTCAAATGACGGAATCAAGTTTGACGGCCAACTGAAGTCTCCGGCCGGACCACGGATTCTTGTTGATGTCGAGTCTTGTGATGCTATCCGAAGTGCCAGATGAGCCATGGCTCAAGAATACCGGTTGCATACCGGCTGTGTTCTTGATGATGTCCCTACCAATCAATACTGTGATCTGTTTGAGCACCGCTTGGAGCTTGGGCGGTGTCCGAGCCCCGTGTCTCGAGTCCCGATCCAGCGTCCGGGCAGCTGCGGAGCCTTCGGGCCTCGGCCGGTTCGGGTCGGCGCCGGGGACTGCGTGTCGGGTCTGTGCGTGCTTCCGGAGAAAATTCGGGCCCTGCCGAACAGCTCCGTGCTGCACATGCCACATGCCTGGACGAGCCGGCAAGTATTGACAGGAGCACCTTTAAGGGTACCGTCGATTGGGATGCATGTGATAGCGGAGCCTGGGATAGACGAACGTCATTCCAGGTGATACCCCTGGGACGGGAATCGGACGGTGGCCGCTGCGCGCGGGTCACAGCGGACCATGGCTGTCTGCCGACCACGCGGGCCATCTCGCGAAAAGCCGGGTTGTTGGAGCCAGCTTCGGAGAGTCCCGGGAGCCACCAGGCCAACAGGTCGTCAACCAGCCGGACGAAAGAAGCATGGCAACTAACTGTATGCACGAAGCCGCAACCCGAGATAGGTGCTGTGCAGGATGGCGGGATGGCGGGATGGCGGGCTCGTGTGTGTGGCGCGTCGAGGGTTTGCAGGGCAGGGCATGCCTCAGCGCCGAGTCAGGACCGGACCAGAACGAAAGAGTGTGCGTTTCCAAAGATGGGATGCCGAAAAACCCCACTGTCCGTTCCCCCCGCCCCAAACATGGACATCCGCCGTCTCAAGTCCGTTGTTCGCCCCCGAGTCCCCAAACCGTGGCCTCAAATGACTCTGTCGTCGGTCTGGCGCCCGCAATCGGGGGTTTCAAAGAGGCAGAATCACCATTCCTCAGTCCAGATTCCTGCCGTCACCAAGGGCGCCCCCTGCGACCGGCTGTTGGCGAAGGCTACGGTGGGGTGCCGTGGGGGTTGATCCGGGCTCTGAGTGGCTTTTGAGCGGCAAGCTAGCAAAGCCCACGAATAGGATAAAAGTCGCAATGGCGGGATAAAAAAAAAAGAGGCGTGCCGGGGTGGTGCCGGCGCAGGCCTGGCACGACCTGGGAAGCTCACCGTCCCACTCTTGACAGGAACTAGTTATCTTAGTCACCGGCTGTCAGATTTGCGCCTTATCTCACGCGCAAAAACCTCGAGGCTTTCCTGTTCTGCTTCCTCTTTACGAGCCATTGCCTTTGGTCCCTCACCTCGCCCCCCTCCCCTCACCTCCCGACGCCATCTCCGGCATTCCCGCCATCTCGGCCCTCCCAGATACCCTCGCGCGCTCGCCAATTGAGCCATGGCGCCCTCGTCAAGAGCTCTGAGCAAGCTCGCGGTGCCCCACGGCGCCGTGTTGCTGCGACAGTCCCCCGCCGCCGCTGTCGCCCCGAGGCTGTTTCTTCAGGCCTCGCGCCGGACCGTTGCCGCGAGGCCCGTCTTCGGCAGCACACAAGCACTCATCGCCCGCCGCGGCTACGCCAGCGAGGCCGCTCCGGCCCCGGCCCCGGCACCCAAGAAGAAGTCGCGGTTCCGCGTGTTGCGGTGGACCTGGCGCCTCGGGTACCTCTCGGCCATTGCCGGCATCGTGTACATGGGCTATGGCGTCTACCAGGACCGCCATCCCGAGGACCAGGTCGAGCCTGATCCGACCAAGAAGACCCTCGTCATTCTCGGTAAGACTCCCGCACCAACTCACCCGCTGCGCCGCGCCTCGTCGCTCGGAACTCGCTAACACTACGCTGCTGCAAAGGAACTGGCTGGGGCTCTGTCTCGCTTCTCAAGCGTCTCGACACCGAAAACTACAACGTGATCGTCATCTCGCCGCGTAACTACTTCCTCTTCACGCCCCTCCTCCCCTCATGCACAACCGGCACCATCGAGCACCGGTCCATCATGGAGCCGATCCGGACAATCCTCCGCCAGAAGAAGGCCAGTGTCCGCTTCTACGAGGCCGAGGCCAGTTCCATCGACCCCGACCGCAAGGTGGTGCGCATCTATGACGTGTCGGAAATCAGGGGCGACATCACCGAGACCGAGGTGCCGTACGACATGCTCGTGGTCGGCGTCGGTGCCGAGAACGCCACCTTCGGCATCCAGGGCGTGCGCGAGCACTCGTGCTTCCTCAAGGAGATTGGCGACGCCCAGAAGATCCGCAAGAGGATCATGGACTGCGTTGAGACGGCCGCCTTCAAGGACCAGCCTAAGGAGGAGATCAACCGCCTGCTGCACATGGTCGTCGTCGGCGGCGGCCCGACCGGTGTCGAGTTTGCCGGCGA
>FTCU01000941.1_pt1 | contig 12329 bp, 14 predicted proteins | sample 1639521 | NCBI WGS metagenome assembly FTCU01 (sample SAMEA3914864, study PRJEB12502) | metagenome | biome: forest; material: soil | place: USA | collected 2012-03-12 | depth 0.3 m
ATCCTGTCTCGATGTCGCCCTCGAGCACCTCGACCTCGACACCTGGCAAGTCGCTAGCAGGCTCGCTGCTGAGGTTACCGAAGTGGGATTCCCCTTTGGCATTAACGAAGCGTACGAGTCGTTGGAAAGTCATGATGGAGTGGAGCCGAGTTTGATGCTGCTCTGGGGATGGGCCAAGAGGAAGGGTCAGTCAATGGCGCCGAAGGACAAGGCAAGTGCGGTTCCAGTTGTCCGAGGAATTGTTATATGAGTCGAGTGCTGATGTCAACTTACACAAGCTTCATGTAATCCATCCGTCCCGTCCTGTCGGTCTCATGAAAGGGGTCAAACTGTCCGTCCGTCTTTCTGCCCCACCTTTGGACGAACAGGGGTGATCGTCTGGACTGATTGTCGTCCGCCGCTTCGGCGGGGATCCTTGGTCGGATTGCGGAGACGTGTGGGAGCGTCTTGGATCATCCAGTTGAACCCTCGGGACAATTCTGCGCCTATCGACCGATCTTAGTCCACCCGAAACTCAGGCCATCCTGCCACACCACCAACACCACCACCGCGCAGCCAAAATTCACCGTCCATGATGCCGTGGACATAACACTCTCCGACGAACGTGTACCGGTCTCCAGCCTTCCGCCTCAGCACGTAGGGGGTTTCCTGCCCCGACACAACACAAATGAGATCTCCGACCTGCGCCTCGACCGGCACCACGCCCATCCAACCCGACGTTGTCACCATCACCGTCCTGCCAGAGAACACGTGCAGCGGCGTGCTGGTCCTCCTCAACTCCTTCACCTGTTGCTTGGTGAACTCTGTCGATCGGCCCAAGTACGTGGATCTTGCGAAGAAGCAGTCGAGCGAGACGGTGCGGTTGAAGGCCCCCTTGATGGCCTGGTCTGTGTGTCTGTACTTGAGCTCCATGTAAAGCAGAAGTATGTCAGACAGCCGCGTGTCGTCCAGCACGGCTCGCAGTTCCGGCATTCGCTGCGGAATGACCCATTCTTTCAGCAGAGAGCGGAACCACGGCGTCTCGATCGCTTCCACGTCGATGCCGTCTCGCACCAGGTCATAGAGCCACTCGTCCGAGACGTCGTCGTGGTCCATAATGGCGCCGAGGATTGAACGGAGCTCCGGCTCGATGGTGTCCAGTTCGACAATGTGGCGCAGCATGGAGCGGAACCAGCTGCTCATAGTGGGCTCCCGGGCGGCTTGCTGTTGGCTGCGAACCCGGACCTCGGCCTCGAGATCGGGAAAGGAATCTGCCAGAAAGACGTCACCGATCCCGGGAGTTGGCTCGCCGAGAAACGATATGTCGTCCACGGGAAGGCCTCTGAGAACGAGTGTCGAACGGCCCTCGGATCGGAAAGTCAACATCCTAGTATGAATGACACCATTCGGGTCGCTCGTGGAAATCCAAGTCTGTGGCCCGCCCGCGTTGTATACTTGTTTCCCAGTGACCTGTTGTTTTGGGAGCGGCAGTCGATTTGACGCGCAGGACCAGTCCACCACCCAGGACGGCAAGCCCAATATTAACGACGGCGTACAGTAGTCCAGAGCGTGGAGATCCTGGTAGCCATGTATCAGGGCCCGTGTGGTTGCCTCGAAGACCTCGGATGTCTGGAGCGTATAGTCCACGGCGTACCATTCCGGCTTCTCCGCCATCCCGAGGCCGGCGTAGACCTTGTCTCTGGAGTCGTGGGAGCTTGCTGTCCTGAGAGTCCGGAGAATGTGGGGAAGCGGCAACAACGTCAACCCGAGGATGTTGTTGATGCGTTTGAACCGTTGGCCGGCGCCAAGAATGGCCCGGAATAACAGCTCGGCGGGATCGGCGAGGACGGCCTCCTCAGAATCGGGCAGGTTAAGCAGCAGCCGCCTGCTGGTTGCGTGCTGCCGGACGACGCAGAGCATGTCGTCGATCCACGCCCAGGACAGTCGTTCGGGTCCGCAGACGACCTCGAGCCGCGAGGAGAGGACGGCTTCTTGCACAATCCAGGCCCGCCGCCACCACCTCCTCAACATAAAGCAGGCAATGGCCCGGAGATTGGCCACGCACTCTGGCTGGTCGAACTCGATATCCACCAGAGGTTTGTACTCGTCCGCGTGCGCCTCATCAACCAGGGAAGCTCGAAGCCCGTCGCCCCTTGTCGACCATGCCGTATGGTACTGGGAAATGGCACGCACCGCCCGCGCGCTATCGTCGCTGGCGGGGCCCAACCAAATGAAGGTGTTGTCTGACTTCTTGTAGATGGACGCCATGAGCCGCACCTGCCGGCTCTTCTCGTCGTCGTCCCGCTAGTTGATGCAGATCGCGTCGATCCAGAACCGCCGAGGCTCGTCTAGATCCTGGGCGAACTGCCGGAGAAGGGCATCCAGGTTCTGGTGGACTAGGAACTCCAGCTCGTTGACCATGACCGAATGCGTCGGGTGAGAGGCATCCCAGCTCGGCGGGAGCCCGTGGAAGGGAGCCCCCCAAGTGTACGAAACGGCGGTATACTTGGGGTGCTCCGCCAGGTTGGCATGAATAAGTGAGAGTTGTACCGTATCGGAGCCGTCTCTCAGTGGTTGGAGCTCCACGAGCCGTATCTCCTCATCGCCTGCGATTTGGCGGTAGGGGAAAGGAGGCATGGTGCGCAAGTCGAAGTCACAAAATAAATGAGCTAGCCAGGAGGCTTCGTTCTGTGAAAGCTTGCAGTGAGAAAATTGTCCGACAGGAAAAAATGGCGCACAGTGTCGTGGGCTCCTTTCAACCTTCAAGAAGTCCAAAAAGCCAAGAAATTGGTACTCCGCACGCTGGGGAAGAAGACGATTTGACGCCTCAACGCCACTGCTAAGCCTGTTCGGGCACAGCCCCGACCGCTTGTGGTTCTGAAGAGCCAAGAAGGCTGACCGCCGCCCGCTGTGATCCGGCTGATTGATGAGTTCGAGTAAGTCACAAACGAGCAAGGGGAGTGACAAGTCTATGTCCCGTTCTTGATATGACATCGAGACGTTCTGCTGGCTGATTGGCCTTGGCACTGGTATTTGACGGGGATGTCTCGGAGCAGCGTGACAAGACTCCATGTATCAAGCAAACCGCAAGTATTGACAGCTACAGCGACGCACTCAACTAAAGCTGGCCTGTCTGGTGCCCAAGAAGGTCAGGTAGGTACTTATGTACGGATAACCTTTGTGTCACAATGTGGATTCCGTGCCTCTTGTCTTTGCCGGGCAAGGTTTGCGTGGCCTTGGCATGACAAAGCTGCTTCGGTGTCCACAAAGGACAAGGCCAGATGTCTAATACTATTGACACGGTCCCAACCTCAGGTAGATATGCTTAGCTTTATATAGCCCCTTGTTTACCTCCCAAGGAAGCCAGAAGTATTCTTTTTTACTAATTAACGATGATTAGTGACACTGCATTCAGTAATACTGGTAATTTCCTCAAATATTCAAGCAGTCAACGGTAGACACAAAACGCTTTCTTAACGTATTAAGATATTCAGCTCAGCTGTCAAAATCCCAAACAATGGCCCCTTCCGACAATCTGGTCGTCTGCGGTGACTGGAAGACTATACAGGAGCGGGAGAAGAATAAGGAAGAGGAGAGGAGGAAGGAAGAGGAGAGGAGGCGGGAAGAGGAGAGGAGGAAGGAAGAGGAGAGAAAGAGAGAGGAGGTGTTGGCTTGGATGGCAAAAAAATAAGTGAATGGCCTTGTTGACTTGCCCAGTCGGAGCTAGAGCTTTTGGGACCGCCATTTCCAGCCTGAATTCCAGTTGGCCTTGAGTTTTGCTTTCTTGTGTCGTTTCTGACTCCCGTTGTGCAACCTGAGGTCTTCTCAGCCACGGCGCCAACCAGACGTGCGGCGCCTGCATGTATGGTGACGGAAGGATGTGTGAAAAACGAGGGAAGTTGGTCAAGGAGGAGGAGGAGGAGGATTGCGGTTTGGACTCTGGAGGCATGTCCGCCCCGAAGGTGAGGCCTTTTCAACGACATGGACGTGACCTGGATGCTGACGCAACATGAGTGAGTTCATGTTGGCCATCATCCGCAGCCCATCCCCTTGAAGCGGTTTGACCTCCCCGTCGGCACCTTGGGTGGGCTCCAGAGGACTTGTGCGCAAAACGACCCGGACGTCACACACACATCTCGATATCCCGTGCCGGATCAAGTACCCTGGCATCCGGCCGGTGGCCTGTGCGAGTCCCGTCCGGGCCCTGGATGGGACCGACCCGTGGGACGAAGGAATGAATCCCAGCCTCGGCCAAATGTCCAATCTTGGCTCCGGTGTGTGAGACTCGCCCCACAATGCCCAGCAGCTGTCGCGCGCACGTTTTCGGCTGATTGGCTAAGCCCGTTGGTGACGCCAAAACCACATGCAGGCATCGAGTGAACAAATGTGACGCTGCTGGACGCGATGCACGTCTTGGGACTCCATCTCCGGCCCAACCGGGAAGTTGCATTGTAATTTGATCAGAACCTTAACTTGTCGGATCACGATGACTGTATTTAAACGTCTATCTGCCCGTCGGAATCCATGAAGCTTGACTTCTTGTCATCGCCTCCTTCCAGTCCCGTTTCTGCTTCGACCCCTCGCGCTGTCGAGTCGTCCGCCAAAATGAGAATCTCTGACCTTGTCGTCACCACCTCGTTGGCCATCTTTCCCGCCACCGTCGCCGGTTGGACCTGGAAGGCGGCCGACGGCAGGTCCATCAACTATACCTCTGTGCCTGGTTACTTTCTCCAAGACAACGCCGCGACCGACCCCACAGTGTTTGACTATGTTGGTAGCGCTTCTTTCATTCTTGTCTTATCCAAGGGCCGCTGACGAACTTTTCAGGCCACGGCCAACTTCGGGTTGATCAACCGGACGTACCCGACCGATGGGAGCTCCGGCGCAGCAGGGAAGAAGACCCAATGGCAGCGTTTTGAGGCGTGGGTCAAGCACTTGAACTCTGCGTGCAACAAAAAGCCCAACGTTCAATACAAGGTCCTGTTCATGGGCCGTCACGGCGAGGGTTGGCACAATGCTGCCGAGTCTTTCTATGGGACTCCCGCCTGGAACGTAAGTCTGCCCTTGCGAGTTTCCTGCAGCATCTGACACAATTAACCCAGTGCTACTGGGCCGAGCAGACGGGAAACGGCACGGCCGTCTGGGCCGATGCGCTATTGACGCCTGCCGGCGAGCTCCAGGCTAAGAAGGCCAACGCTTACTTCAAGGACCGTTACAAGTCAGAGAAGATGCCCTACTTCCAGTCATACTACGCTAGCCCTCTCTCCCGGTGCACCATCACAGCCAACCTCACCTTTGCGGATATCCAGCTCCCCGCCGCTCACCCCTTTGTCCCTGTCGTTAAAGAGGGCTTCAGGGAAGGCATGACGCCGCAAACCTGCAACCGGAGGTCGAGCAAGGTAATTTTCTTATAGCCCTTCTCACACCCAGGCTTACAGCTAACATTTTGCGTCGTTAGACCTACATCTCCCATCTTTTCCCCTTCTACCAGTTTGAGGCTGGCTTTACCGAGACAGACCAGCTGTGGGAGGCTACCGATGCCGAGACGGACGCTGCCTTCGCCGTCCGCGCCAAGAACGTCTTGGACGACGTCTTCGTCGCCGACAAGGCAACCTGGATCAGCATCACGGCGCATTCGGGCGCCGTAGCGCAGCTCCTGCGCGCCCTGAACCACCGCACCTTCCGTCTCGCCACGGGCCAGATCATCCCCGTCCTGGTCAAGGCCGAGGCTATCGAGCTGCAGCCTACCCCGGTCTTCCAGGCGCACGAGCCCTACTCAACTTGCGAGGCGCCCCCGAGCACGTCGATTGCTAGCCAGGGATGTGTGTGCCCGACGGCGACGGCTTCTCTCTGAAGAAGGTCGCGTCCGAGGATGAGACTGGTGGGGAGCGGTACTCGATCGATGGGGGGCCTGAAGTTGCAGGGGCTGGCGTGGTGAAGAGGTTTCCTGCCAGGTTGTACATACACTCTCACTTGTAAACGTAATGTAATTGACGCACATAAACACATGTGGCCTTTACCTTCCAGTCCGTGCAAGCGCCCCGGCCTTGACAGGTGGAGGAGCAGACGTGATTCGTGAGTCTCCCCGGCCTAACAACATCAACTAACAGCTCGAGTCTACATCTCTCAGACCTATTAATCTACCTGATTCGATTATTCCCTTGTATTTAGAGTAGGTAACCGAGTCTACTGACCTACTTATGGATGAGAGAGAACACTTACCGGGGCTTGAACCAGCGCCTTTCATTCGGTTGCTGAGCGTGGATCTCCGGTTATCGAGAGTTGTATTCGACATCTTTCGCTTATCTCAAGTTGTCTGTACGACGTTACGCCACCCATGAGCACACGAAGAGCTATGAAAGAGAGAGTCTCTTTTCCCGACTGACTCTATGGCCGGCTTTAGGGAACCCCCTACGGGAAGTAAGGCGACCAAAGAGGCCTTCACCGCTGCGCCTGGGAAATCTGAGACTGGTGTTGCTCTGTCCCTTTCTTGCCTCTCCTCCTTCCTTAAAGGCTCACGTCGCCAGCCTTGAACAGCTTGGTTTGGCAGGTTTTGAGCCTACCTGCATTCGTAGGAATCTTTCTCACGTTTTGGTCCTGTGCCTCTCTCGGTCTCAGCTGCGTTCAGCCGCATTCTGGTCGGGGGGTGGCCACAGCCACCGCTTGGACCAACCCAGATTGCCCGCCGTTCTGCTCCGCAAACCGGCCACATCTTCCGAGCCAGCAGCCTCCCACAGAACCATCCACCAACTACGGATAATATGGAATACAACACCACGTTTGACATCACCGGCCTTACCGCCCTGATTCCTACCAGCAATTCTTCTTCACAGACTCGTCCCCGCCATGAGCGAAGCCCAACCCGCTCCTCCCGCAGAAGACCGCAATGAGGTGAAATGGCAAGTCGCATTGTTCGCGCTCATGCCGCTCATCCTCACCGCGGTGGCGCAGCCAGTCGGCCGCGTGCTCGATCAGCCTGCCCGATACAGCCTGTGGATGCGTTCGTCTCCGATCCTTTGCGCCGCAGACATGCTGCATTTTCTCCTTCGCTACGCCGACCGCTACTCCAGAGACCCGACTCTCCTCCGCCGCCACTTCAGAGCCGAGCTGGTATACCGGTTCCGCGACGGCCATGACGGCTGGGACCCGCGCGACATCCAGCGTACCGCGATGGTTCGCTGGACACTGATGCTGCTCGGGGGCATCCCCTGCCAGACCGTCAAGCTTGTCGCCATGCAGGGCATCCCTCTCACCAAGACCGTGGCGTTGATATTCTTTCTCGCCATTGTGTTTGGGGAAGTTCTCAACATATCCGCCCCGGTGGTGCTCCCGAGCCATAACGGCAGCATCACCATGGATCTGCTCGAACCCAGCTACGAACAGCGCGATACCGACTCCAGCGCAAGACGCTCCCGTGCTTTGGTGAGGAAGATTGTCGCGTCGCTCCCCGGGTTTGCAGAGGGAGTGCACATCTTTGTCGTGACGTGGGTGGCTCTCAGCCTCCTTCAGAACAGTCTTGTCACCTCTGGATTCGCACATGACGATAAATCCGTGTGGCTGATTTGTCCCGCCATCGCCAGTACGGTCATCCCCGAGATCGTGGTCATCGCCAATAGCTTTGCGGCGAATCGTCGTTCTTCCATTGTCGATCTCGATTTTTTCGTCATCGCTGTGGCCGCTGCAGCGGCGGGTGTCCACGCCATGTTCGACGATGACGAGACGGTTTGGCTTACTAGCTTGGTGGTGTTGTTGCCGTTACGGGGGCTGATGTTCGGGGTGTTATGTTTCATGATTCTTTTACTCTCCTGGGGTTTCTGGACCCATATTATGAGCAGCATGCACAGGACCAAGGTTGGGGATATGCTTGGGATTTTGTCCGATGTGCGTGAGCACAGCATGATGGTTGTATTTCTCTGGAATATTGCCATCTGTACGCTCTACTAAGCGTACCTATTCAATGGAACGGGGACTTATAATCCGACCTGGACGGGGGTGTTTGGTTAGGTACCTGTACCCAGGATTTCAGAATGTCATCGCGACGAGTTCTAATTGTCTAGATACTTATTTGGATCCAGAATATCTTACTTGCAAAGTCTTGGTGACGTGCATCTCAATCTTCCCAACGACCAGTCGGTTGAGAAACACCCATCTCCTCACCTCGCCACCACCCATCTCATCGCCTAATCTCCCCTCACCATCGCCACTCCAGTACCTTCTTGACAGCGAGCGCTCTTATCAAACCGTTATTGTGTAGGTAGTTTCTCGCTCTCTCAACGGTCCTCCACCTCCAATCCTGCCGGTGGTTGTGCAGTAACCGATCGGGTCGCCATGATAATTAAGAGGTACCTGGCATTGAACTCGGGAGCAGCCCCGGGTGCTGCGTCGTCCGCAGTTCATCAAACAACGTTTGCTCCCAGCGATGGCGCCAGCGGTGGCACCGTCGGCCTCTTGAAAAACCGTACCGCTCGAGCGTAACCGGGGCGGAACTTGTGCCGGAGCACATAAGTGAAGAATTCAACGTAATGGCGGGCCTGGCGCACGGTGATTGTCCACGCGAGAGTCGTCCATGACCCGCGCTTGAATTCCCGCCTCTTGCCAGCCCCGGCGGCGTCCATGACGGGTCTGCGCCATCGCTCGGCGGCCCAGCCAACGAGCAATGTCACCAGGACGGTGACCAGCGCCCACCAGAAGGCGGCGGGCCCGGACCAGCTCCCTGCGAACCCGCCGTTCCCAGATTGGAAGTCCACGATGCCGGCCGAGAAGATGGTCGAGACCACGGACGCAGGGAGGAGCACCAAGGTGATGCTGGAGAACACCTTCATGGTGGTCGAGTCCCGATACGTCACTCGGGCGAGGAAGAGAGAGAGAAACAGCCGGGCTGAGCCCTCGCGCCTCTCAGTGGCCTGTTTTAGGGCAACCACCCGACGGCGGGTTTCGAGCGTGGACGTGCACACCCATCTCATCTCCTCCTCAAACTCATCCAGAGAGTTTCGGATCCTGGCGCGAGATGCTTTGTCCGTCATCCACTCCAGGTTGCGTGCCTTTAGCTGGCGGTCTTGGAGCAGTTCGGAGCGGTAGAACTTGAGGACGGCCTTCCAGACGCGCAGGTTTCCCTCCAGCGCCTCGATGATCTCGTTTAGCTTTTCTACGTAGCGGTTGAGCCATTTAAGCCCGATCTCACGCACTGAGTCTCTCTCGTCCAGGTCCTCCGTGTACGGTCGTGTCTATCTCGCGGTGGTTAGTGTCCCGGGCTTTCCCTCGGCGTTAAGTGGTTTGGGGGAATAGTAACAAACAAATGTCAGGAGATCATCGTCGAGCATCGAGATGTATTTCCCATATTCGCTCAGGGACCAGTTTGCCAGCCAAATGAGCACAGCTAGACTTGCGTTGAACCGCTCGTCCATGGAGCTAGTGGACAGGACGTTTGTAGAGAAGCGCGCGTCTCTCACGTCCCAGAACGGGCGGATATCGTGGGCCTCGGGCCCAAAGCGGTATTTGTTCCCTTCGCCCTCGGCAGCCGTCATTATCCACAGGCTTTTTCCGTTCTCGACGTCGAAGTGGTGATAGATGGCGCAGCGGTCCAGGGGCCAAAGTACCGGATGGTCTGATGTCTGCTCCGTCATCTCGATAGCCGCGTCGCTGCTGCCAGAGCCCCTATCGCGCGGCCTGAGCCACGACGGAAACAGTCTCCAAAAGGTTCCGGCATGGTTCTTGCCGGAAGGATTCTCGTCAGTCTCGTGCTCGCTCAGCTTCCCGTCGTCCTGCTCCGCGTCGTGCCACGGCGGCTGAAAGACAGTCCGGAGCTCAAACACGAGCCGGAAGTGGTAGCCACTGCGCCCGAGGGCTTTGAAGTTGAATCGGGGCTCAGAGAAGGATTTGAGGCTGCGGAAGCCGCCAAAGACGTGGTCGCCGGCGCACGAAAGGGTCTCGTGGCCAAAGTAGGAAATCAGGCTAAGGAAGGACGGTGGCACTTGGTGGTAGGTGAGGACGCGAAGCAGCAGTTCCTCGGTGATCTTGAGCCTCGGCGAGCTGGGCGCGAAGGTGGTGATGAATCTGGCCAAGGACTGTCAGGGTATTGATAGAAAGTGAAGAGGACCTGTGGCGGCGCGTGACATACAAGAAGCGACAGACGGGGTCTGGGAATGGCTGGAACTTAGGCTGGTCATTGGCGGGCGCGTTGCTGTCGCGTTGTCTCCGACTGCAGGGAGGTCCGAGCCCAAATTTGGCGTCCAGTGACTCACAGTTGGAAATGTAGTAAGAACTTGTGTCCTCTGCGTAGTCCCAGCTGCTGTCTCCCAATGTTAATATCGGTGTGTTCTGGGACCTGGCATCCGGGGGCGGCCGGCCCTTGGAATCGTCCATGCCGGCAACGTCCAGCAGGCCGGCATCGTAAAACTGGATGTGAATTTTCTTTTCGATGAGCCTTCTCCGGACGCCCTGCGCATTCTTTCTCAACACCAACAGAATGTCGTCCTTGGTTTGGTCGAAGTGCCGACGAAAGTCGCGCACAAGTTTGACATTCTCCGTGTGCCTCGGGTGGAGGTTGAAAGGGTAGTCCAGGCACCTGCGCATGGCTTCCAAGAACAGTTCTATGTCGTGCTCCTCATCCCGAGTGACCGAAGTACTGCCCCCGCTTACTGCCGCCATGGTGGCACTGTGCACCCACCCCTCGTACCAGGTAGGAAGTTAGTTCGGCGACGACGTGGTCTGCGGCGAGACGACGCCTCACACGCACTGGAACGCGTAGGGCCGGCGTGTAGAGACGACGAGATGCCCAAGACGTGGATTTCCAAGGAAGTCAAGAAGAGGGAGGGGAACGGTAACGCGGGAAAATGGGGGCACGGATTGGACTAATTACTCGCAGTTTCTGGTCTTTGCGTCTCTGATTGGGCGTCGGCTCCGCTGTTGAGGCTGCTGTGCAACGCTGACGAGGAACACCGATGTACAGCTCCAGTCCGCCTTGGGGCAAGCCATGCCAGTGCTGGCTGCAGCCCTCAGCCCCTGAGCAAGCCGGCCTGTCCGTCTCCCCAATGCTTTGGCTAATTATTTGTCATCAAACCAGACCGGCGCAAGCATTACTGTTCTTTATCCTCGAGGCCCATTTCTTTTTTTTCCCTCTGGAGGCATTCCAAAAACTCGTCGACGTCCTCTTGACTCCCTCGGAGCATGTCAATGTCTGCTTTCTGGTCCTTCACACACCGAGGAAAATGAGTCAGTTTCGCACCACCTCCGGAGGGATGGTCCAACTTACAGGCGTGAGCCGCATTGGCAGCACCACGACGAAATGTTCGTCAAGCAAGGTGAGTGTCTGCGGCGACGAGCCCTTGTCAGCTGTCGGCTGGGCTCAGCTCGAAGCCCCCTGACCCACCCCCGCGCATGCCAGTCGTGTCAGGCCGCCATTGGCCCGCAGCATTGCGTTGGGCAGCAGCGGCAACATCCAGACGGGATCACTCGCCTTGGGAAACTGGACCCCTTTGAATTCCAGCTCGAGATACCGTGCGAGGTTTGCCCACTTCAGGTTGTAAGTCCGGATCGAGATGGCTGCCTTCTTCGCCGCCTGTCTCACGCCGCGCACGTCGTCTTCGTCCCCCAGCACGACGGACCAGCTTTCTGCGAGGCGGTCGGACATCTCCGTGGAGGTGGTGGATCGGCCGTCGCCGGTTCTTCCCTGGTCGTCGTAGTGCTGATGACGTTGTTTGGGGAAAGCGGGCGAGGGCAGTCTGGCAGGGTGGTAGCGGTCGTGTCGAGACTTTTAAGTAGGGACCGCAGCGGCTGGGCGCGACTTCAACGCCCAAAAGTGCGGCCATTCGTTGCCGTCACCCGAGGCGGCATGCAGCTAGTTATAGCCACAGATGCTCAGGGGGTGGCTGATAGTGACTGCTCAGCTGTGGGCCAGGACAGCCACGGGCTTCCTTCTGCCCAAGCTCTGAACAAGTCAAGTAAGCCGAGCCATAGACGTGCTTGCGAAAAACTCGGCCTGACTCTGTTTGCTTGTCGCACTGGACAAGTCTCTCTCACACAGCCCTAACCCTCCCCGAAGAATCCTGCACCCGCCCACGCCATTGTCTCCCTCATCATTCACCAATCACCAGCACAGGTTGAACAACTTTGCCGTGGCTTTGCTGGGCGCTACGTAGCCCTGCCAGCCGTGCTCGGGTCACTCTACCTCATCTCTCCATACCGCAATAACGCACCTCATTAGGTACCTATTCAGAACTAGCAACATCTTGTTCGGAAATTAATTCAGCTCGCCTCCACAATGCATCTCCCCTCTTTCTGCATCCCTGCCCTCCCTTCTCCCAGCCCCCCCGGCAACGAAAAAAAAAAAAACAAAAACAAAATTCCCCCCC
>FTCU01002192.1_pt1 | contig 12322 bp, 19 predicted proteins | sample 1639521 | NCBI WGS metagenome assembly FTCU01 (sample SAMEA3914864, study PRJEB12502) | metagenome | biome: forest; material: soil | place: USA | collected 2012-03-12 | depth 0.3 m
GCGGCCTCGGGCGAAACGCCAGCCATCTTCTCAGATGTGCCAACTCTGAGGCACAGCACAGCGACTTCAACCACGGAATCACCATCGATGCATCCGCATCCAGACCATCCGAACCGCGGCGCCAAACCGGCATCTGCGGAAATAGAGTTTTCTACCATCGACGAACCAGAGCGTCTCGATTAGCGACTTACTAAGTGTTGGACTCTCTTGTGCCGGAACCGTTGGAAAAGGACAGGTCGGGCCGAAGTCGCCGCGGCGGCGAGTCGTCTCAACTTTCCGGGCACTTTCACGCTTTTCTCTCTCGAGTCACGAACTCCAGACCGCCTTGCTGGGCAGGGAGGACCCCGTCGGGGCGCATGACGATGCCTTGACACGTCGACAGGGTGAGCCTTTTGTCTGCCCTTTTTTTTCCGCGATCGATCCGAGCCAGCCGTGAAAGTCCCAGCAAGTCAAATTGATTTCTTATCATGGTGACCTACATGCATGCATCCCAGGCGGCGATACTTTGTGCTTGTCAGAACCACCCTGGACACGAAGCCGTGTTTGCGCCGGGGCGTCAAGTCCACGCATGGAATCCCAGGGTATGACGGCAACGCAGCGGCGGGCGGATCGAACCGAGCAGCAGGCAGGGCAGCAGGGTGTGGCACAGCGCAGGGTGCCTGCTAGGGGTGCTGTTGCTGCTGCAACAGGGCCTGGGCGGGCCAAGCTCGGCAATCTGCAAATCCTCAATCTGCAAGCCGCCGCATGCAGAAGAGCTCTGACGTCATGTGCTCTTCTCGCCAGCCCAAGGACCCTCTTCCAAGGGCCTTTTCCCCTCAGACGTGGAACAGGGTGGCATGGAAGGAGAAAGGGAAAAGGAGGGGGGAAATAATAAAATAAGCCAAGCAAAAAAAAAAAAGAAAGGAAACAAGTTCGGGTTTCGGGGAGGAGCAGTTCGGAGGCCAGCACCAGCACGAGCTGACTTGGCGTTGGCGATTGTCCTGTGCACACGATCCCTCGGAGTGCTCCAAGTGCCAATAAAGGACGGGTGGCTGGCTCGGCATTCGGCAAGCATGCCGCTTAGCTGGGCGCGGTGTCAGTCCTGCTTTTGCAACCATAAAATTTGTTTGACAATTGACCCTGAATAACACCTGATTACCGCAAGGGACATGCCTACCTCCCTTTTTGTGAGCCCGGGGGTGTCGGCGGTTTCGCATCGGCGGTTGGGAAAGGGGTATAGTCTGGATGTGCCCTCTCGTTCCTCTTAGCGTTCTTCCATTGCCAGCCACTCACTTCGAGGTCAGCTGCTCAATACCTGCATCCAGCTATTATCGCGTTGCGTGTTCCGTGTTACGCGTCTGAGGCCAAAAGAATCCCATGGCGCCAGTCGGCTAAACACAGAGGCTCTATCGACGACAATGCCGTGCGGTAGATGCGGGAACCGGCGGGAGCAGACGAGAGTGTCTGACGTATTAGCTCGCGGCCACTATTTAATTTCGGTATTAAGAGCAAGTCTCTTGTGTTGGAGTCTGACCCGACCCGACGGGATGGTATTTTTGTCTGTGCATATATCCGAACCGCCGGAACGCTCTGTTGACACTCTTTCCGCCCCCGTTCCGCGCAATTCGCCTTTGCAAACCTGCGAAGTTGTAAAAAGTGAGTGCCTCCTGTTTCAGCTGGCCTGCTTGAGCCAGCGCCCCTCAAAACTTAAAATCAGCCCCGAGCCGTTGGAAGCTGCCGACAGGCGGCCCCGGGATCCACTCTCGCGGCGCCGGCACTAACACCGGCACTAAGCCTGGTGCTCGGCCTGCCCCGACGGCCTCGCCCCGACACGCCCAACAAGGAGCCAAGGGCAGTGAGTGGTTGCCCGGAGGGGCGCTTGTCTTGCCAAGACGGCCAAGCTGGAGTCCGCCATTCTCCAAAAATGACAGGCCAGGGCGAGACACACCCCCAGTATTAGTAGTTTAGTACTAGCAGCTGCTCTTCGGCCTCGCGTTGAACGGGTCTCGTTCTCCGGTGGCCAATCCCTGCCCTCGCTGCTCTGTGATGTGCACAACTCCACCCTGCTCGTACCCAACCCAGCCCAGCCCTACAAGATGAGAGGAAAACGATGAGCACTAACCTCTCACGCTCTACCATCTTCGCAGACATCCACATCCCAGGGCTACAGTCAGTTTCCCGGTGACAGCAAGAAGGCAGCTCACAAGCAAACCTAACTCGACTCCTGAGCCCACCGAATACAAGCTCCTAAACACCAACCCCTGAAATCATGTCGACGTCACCAAACTACCCGACCCGCCAGCTGGGACGTGATGGCCCGGCTGTCCCCATTCTCGGCCTCGGCCTCATGGGACTGAGCTGTGAGTCTTGCGCCGAGAAAGCTTCCGCGGACGGTGTCAATGCCTGCCACTAACACCTCCCGTCAGCCTTCTACGGAGCACTTCCCGCGGATGAAGAACGCTTCAAGCTCCTCGATCGCGCCCACGAGCTGGGGTGTGTTCACTGGGACACGGCTGCCCTGTACGGAGACAGCGAGGACCTGTTGGGCAACTGGTTTGAGCGCACGGGCAAGCGAAAGGACGTACGTCTGCCGACCTTTTTTTGCTTAAGCCTTTCCACCCTCCTTACATCGCGGAAGTCGGTAAATAGCCGGTAACTAACAGATGCCCGCAGATCTTCCTGGCCACCAAATTTGGCAACTATGTGAGGCCAGACGGCGGCCGTGAGTTCAGGAACGACCCCGAGTTTATCCGGGGCGCCGTCAAGGAGGCCCTGCGGAGGCTCAAGACGGACTACATTGATCTTCTCTACTGGTGAGGAGCCCATTTTCAGCTCAGTCATGGCATATTGCGACCGCCAGACAGACTGACAAAAGTCGCCACCACCAGCCACCGCATCAGCGGCAAGACACCCATCGAGGATGTGATTGAGACCATGAAGGAGTTCGTCCTGTAAGTTGTCCTTGTTGAAGATTGTCATGCATCATCAGCGGACTGATTTCCCCCTAGCTCTGGCCGAGTGCGGCACATCGGTCTCTCCGAGTGCGGCGTCGACACTCTCCGCCGTGCCGCGGCGACCTTCCCCATCAGCGCCTACCAGATCGAGTACAGCCCCTTCTCCATGGACATCGAGCAGCCGAGCGTCGGCCTGGCCAAGACGTGCCGCGAGCTGGGCATCGCCATTGTCGCCTACTGCCCGCTCGGCCGGGGCATGCTGACAGGCCAGTACAAGTCCCCCGACGACTTCGCCGAGGGCGACTTCCGCCGCGCCGTCCCCCGCTTCTCCAAGGAGAACTTCCCCAAGAACATGAAGCTCGTCGATGAGATCAGCTCCATCGCCAAGCGCAAGGGTTGCACCCCGGGCCAGCTGACCCTCGCCTGGATGATGAAGCAGGACGGCGTGTTCCCCATCCCGGGGACCAAGCGCATCGCTTACCTCGAGGAGAACGTGGCCGCAAACCGCGTGTTTGAGAGCTTGACTGACGACGAGGAGAAGGAGATTCGCGCCGCCGTCGAGAGGTCCGAGGTGCACGGCACGAGGTATCCCGAGATGATGATGGGCGGGTTAGTCAAGGACACGCCGCCGAGGCAGTGATGTATTAATATCTCCCAAGTAAAGAAAATCAAGCCGAGGTGGTTACCGCATGAAAATGACAAATCCCGGGCTCCAGGATAGGTAGTCCTCATCGCAAACATTTTCTTCATGACGGGAGTCTCAAGCAAATCGTGTTTCCTGAACGACAAACTAATTCGGACGATGAGAAAAGGCCGAGTTGATGCCACGCTGCCACCCCTGAATCCGCCTATCGCTGATGATTGCTGCCCGCATCGTGACTTGTTTGTCGGGGGCATATGTCTCCAATGACTACCTGGGTGCCTCAGGGAGGTAATTACCTTAGGCACCGGCGTTATTAATGCCCAACACTCGCCTGCCTCCCTATCCCTTGCGTAAAGGAAAGGCTCGACTCTTCGCCGTTTGAGATGGAGCTTGGGGGTCTGTGTCTCAGAGCCACGTCAACCCCGTTCATTGCCCTCTTCTCGGGGTGTTCATGCAACCGAGAGTCTCCTGATCCGGGTTTAGCAAGGCTGCTTCTAAGAGTTGTTCTTGATATTTGTCAGATCCGGCGTCAAGGTTGCTCAAAAACTGGGGGAAGCTCCTCACACCAGCCCCATCTAAATGCAGATTTCGTTCTCATCTTGGTGCCTAGGAGTGATCGCCAGTCCTAGCGGGCCAACTCTCGTCCCGTCAGACAAGGCTAGGTGCTATTACCCCCATATAATGGAAGAGTGAAGACGGCGAAGGGTCTGATTATTAATGCCTGCCAGAATTGATAATGACTCGTTGGCACACGAGACGAGGTGAGCCAATGGGATTGGACCACACGATGCTCGGAGATACCTCGCCTTTGGCCGAGTAACTCGCAAACCTGCAACAACGAGAAACAGCCGATCTGCAGGCCCACTGGGAGAATATTGGCTGACAAATTGGCCATTTCCTGCACTCCGTGCTTCTGTCGGACTTTGAGCCGTTCTTTTCGCCAATGCGACTCGAGTTGGCGTGTGTTGTGTATGCCCCGCCGAGGGCAAAATCCAATGACGAGACGATTCGTTCAGTGTTGCGTCCGCGTACCAGGTAAACTGGGCCAGCCCAGGATGCCTGGATCCGGCCACACCCACGACCCCTTCGTCTCCTCAAGGGGTCGCGACATTCTAGAAATATTTGAACGAGACCACATGGGTATAAATACGAACGAGCTCCCACACATGCCCCTGTGACAAACGACATGTCGCCATAAGACACCAGCAACGTCTTTTCAAGGCCTCTCTGACCCAGAAGTATTCAACTACACCCAACGTACCACCACCACCACAACGACAACAACACCATGTCTCTCCCCGTCTCGTTCAAGAGGGCCGTCTTTACCGAGGCCGGCGGCCGACTCAGCATCGAGGAGACTCCGCTTCAGCGTCCCAGCAAGAACGAGGTGCTGGTCAAGGTGGAGGCCTGCGGCGTATGCCACTCGGACACTGCGGTCCAACATAACTTCTTTGGCGGTGGTTTGTACGTGACGGCGATATCGTCTCTCTTGCCCGAGAGGGCTCGTAGCGCTGGAGTGGTTTGCTGACCGAGCGTGAGCGTGTGCGGGACAGTCCCATGGCGCCAGGACATGAAGTGATTGGACGTGTTGTGGCCATTGGAGACAACGTCGAGGCTTGGAAGGTGGGCGACCGGATCGGCGCGGGCTGGCATGGCGGCCATGACGGTGGGGACGACCCCCTTTTGGGAGTCTTCTGGCAAAACGACTGACGGTTTTGTTCATCAAGGGACATGCGGGGCTTGCAAGAAGGGCCTGTTCCAGATGTGCGACAATGAGCCCATCACTGGAGTGACACGGAACGGCGGATGTCAGTCAACAGCCCCTTTCCCGCGGCATGTATTATGTCCCATCTGGTTAACGCAGGAAGCAGACGCCGAGTATGTCCTTGTCCGGTCCGAAGCCGGTGTTTCGGTACCAGAGGAGGTCGACGCGGCCAAGTACGCCCCATTGCTCTGCGCCGGCGTGACCATGTTCAACTCGATCCGGCGTATGAACATTGGCTACGGCGAGACGGTGGCCATCCAGGGCCTCGGAGGCCTAGGGCATCTCGCCGTTCAGTACGCCAACAGCTTTGGCTTCAAGGTGGTCGCCATCTCGCGCGGGGCCGACAAGGAGAAGTTTGCCCGCCAGCTGGGCGCCCACGAGTACATCGACACGAACGATGGCCCGCCCGGAGCAGCACTCGCAAAGCTTGGTGGCGCCGCGCTGATCGTGACGACCAGTCCGGACGGCAAGCAAATTCCGGAGCTTTTGGACGGGCTCGGGCCCGCTGGAAAACTGCTCGTCCTGTCTTGTAAGGGAGTCTGATCGTTGCCGCGCTGGAGAAGAGTCATGACATGGAAGCTAACCGAACGTCGCAAATGACAGTCCCCGGCGACATGATCATCGACCCTGCGCGGATGGTGAGATTTCCGCCACGGGGTCGTAACTAAGGTTCTGACAAGGACACGGAATGCTGACACGGGTCTCTCGCAGACCAGGAAAGGGCTCTCCCTCCACTCGTGGCCGGCGGGCCACGCGGTCGACCTCGAGGAGACCATCAAGTTTTCCGAGCTGCAGAATATCGACTGCATGATCGAAAAGTTCCCGCTGGAAAAGGCCAACGAGGCATACGGTGAGTGGCTTCGTGTTGAGACGCCGACTCTTTTGATTCTTGAATTGCTGCAGATTCTGACCAATGGCGCTCATGCCCACTCCCTGCAGACGCCATGCTCAGGGGCGACGTTCGTTTCCGAGCAGTCATCAGCTTCGACTGAGGGAGGGTGACCCAGAAGATGCAAACACGCAGGAATGCAGCCGATCACGCAGACCAAATCGCCGAGGCCGACAATACGGACGGCAAAGTCAAGCCGTGGAAATACGAGTAGGCGCAGCAAAGAAAAAGTGAAAAATAGTTTGGAGAAGCGTGGCTTGAAGAGTAGAAAGGTAAACACAAACAAAATCAAGCAAACAAACCACGTGGAGCAGAAACCGTGATGCAACACGCAAAAGACCCCGGGTCTACGTCACGTCAGAAAGTGTCTGGGATTGGGGGTTCTCAGAGATCTCGGATGTCGAGAGAAACATCGGATTCCCATGATTTGCAGCAGGACCGATGCAGGGAGTCCAGTTCTTGTTCCAGGCGCGATCCTGGCCAATCGCGGCGCGCTATTCCGCATCAGGCTAATTAGGCGAGACAGGCTCGATGCCCTGCTCGACCATGGATCCCGTCATGCGCCGGTGGGGACCCATGGAAGGGAAGGGCGCTGAGTGGACCTGCAGCTGCCAACAAATCTGCGAAATCCCTTGGCTGGGCCCACTGACGGCGCTGGGCGACGGCGCTGTGTGGTGCTCCGCCGCTCTCCTTTTTTTTCCACGGCAACGCAATCCCTTCGTTCCCTCGGCGCCTCGTCTGCTGAGCCTGCACACCAACAGCGGAGCAACCGCCGGAGCCTTGGAAACCGGGATCATGGCCAAACACCCCCGAGCTTTATGACCAAGTCATTCTCGCCTGCCACTCGTTAATTCTGTATTCCGTACTCCGCATCGTCAATCGGTCCATCCCGCCGTCGTCGACTCTCCCCACCTTCGCTCAACCCACACATTAATCGTCATTTCCCTGCCAAGGACCCGACCCGCCTGGCGACCGAGCGAGCCTCAGATTGTGTGCGACCTGACTGACCTGGCATCCATCGCCCGAACCGCGACTCCGACCCTACGCCCTCCTGCCCTATTGACGTCGCGACCCGACCTGACCAACTCTGCAGCGCGCCTCCCTCTTGGCTGCTGCTGCGAGCAACCGCGATTCCTGACTCGGGAGCCACTCCCTGCAGACCCGGCTGCCCATCACCACCACCCGATACCCTCTCCTCGACCACAACCGCGGGGCCAACCGGCCACCCCTCCTCGCCACCATGGGCTTCGGGGACTTCAACAGCATCTGCCGCATGGCGCCGCTCCCGCTATGCTCGTCAATAGGCCCGATAACGTCGATTGCAAGCGGCGTGGGGATAGAGCCGGATTGCTACGCGCGCAACATTGAGCTGGCCAACACCATCATCTTCCAGGGCGCCGCGAGCGCTATGCACATCATCGCCCTGGTGATGACGGTGACCATGGTCCTGCATGTGCGGGGCAAGTTTACGGCCGTCGGTATGCGCCCCGCCTGCCCTGCGCTGCCCTGCATGAGAGAGAGCAGGCCACTTTGCTGACACACGGGTTTCCCCCCATCCGCAGGCCGAAAGGAGATCACCACCTTCTTCTACCTCTACATGCTCCTCACCTTCCTGTCGCTCTGCATCGACGCCGGCGTGATACCACCGGGCTCGGCGCCGTACCCCTACTTCGTGGCCGTCCAGGCCGGCCTCGCGTCCGCCATGGTGACGTGCCTGCTGATCAACGGCTTCGTCGGGTTCCAGCTTTATGAGGACGGCACGCCGCTCTCGCTCTGGATGATGCGCATCGTGTCAGCTGTCGCGTTTGTGATAACGTTCCTCGTCGCGATCGCCACGTTCATGTCGTGGGCCGGCCTGGGGCCCACCAACACCATCGGGCTCTTCGTCGTCATGTTCCTGCTCAACGCGGTGCAGCTCTTCGTGTACGTGGTGATGCAGATCATGCTGGTGACGCGCACCCTGCACGACCGCTGGCCGCTCGGCGACATCGCCTTTGGCGTCTTCTTCTTCGTGGTCGGCCAGGTCATCCTCTACGCCGCCAGCACCCCCATCTGCAACGCCGTCAGCCACTACCTGGACGGCCTCTTCTTCGCCACGACGTGCAACCTTCTTGCCGTCATGATGGTGTACAAGTACTGGGACTCGATCACTAAGGAGGATCTCGAATTTTCCGTGGGCACGCGCATGAACAACTGGGAGGTCAAGGATCTGCTGCCCGACGAGGACCGCCGCACCACCGTCTACAACGACGACCCCTACGGCCAGTCGGCCCTCTACGAGAACTCGTACTCGCCCACCCAGAACAGGCACTCGCGGTATTAGGCTCGCCGCCGCCGGCCACGTTATGGCTGAGGGGATCACAAGCACTGGTGGGCATGGCAGGAGGAGACCGCGACAGGTGAAACGGGGCGGTGCAGTTTGCTGGGTTGGTTGGAGGCTTGGATGATTGTTTGTGGGGGCCGAGACGACTTGTGCCGCACGCCTACGCCGCGTTCGCGGCCTTCCCCGGGGGGCGGGAATGCGACACAGCGCAAGGGCTCTTTGCTATTTTGTTTCATTGGCGGCATCGGCGTGTTGGCTGCTTTCCTTTCTGGCGTTCGGTTGGGGAAAGGGGTTTGATGGGCAAAGACATGATTCGGGGGCTCGATGTTGGGGTCATCATCGTCGCCAGGGGAGGAAGGGAAGACGACGGACGACTTGGCTCGGATGGATCCGACATGACATTTGGTACTTAATAGTTGCTTTCACGCATTTTCCTACTCCCCCACGGTACAGCTATGTATCTGTTAGCTAGTTTTTTTCTTTGCTTAATATCCCCGACCAGTTCAATGGGAGCGGCGGCTTATGTTGGCTGGCGGCGCAGCGAGATGCACGAATGCAGCAAGCGGCTTCAGGCTTTTGCAGGAGCGTTGGCTGTGCTCCTTGGATTCCACGTGTGCCCCTGTTTTCTGACTGCACAAAGCCCCTCGGGGAACTTTTCTATTTTCAAAATTGTTGGCGCCGTCCCGAAAAGTACGACAAGTTTGTTTGAGTTGAAACCAACAAGAACCGCCTCCAAAGAACGCGGTTTGTCTCGCTCATGACACGGCAGTCTTGGCTGTCCCCCCTGGCGCGCCCCTTTTTCAATCGGGCGGCTGCCAGGTTCTGTGACATCTGACTGATTTTCCAGGTTATTTTATTTTTTTCTTCTCCCCCCAGCATGTGGCATCTGATAACTCTGGTTTGACATTTTTTTTCGTGCAACCACCCCTGCAACGCCGCGACCTAGGTCGCCTATTAGCCTCTCGAATCTAGGTGGTGGGCTCGCAAATAGTCCGGCAATCCGCGTCGTCTGGGCCACTTATCAGCTGTCATCTCCCGCGAGGGCCCAGACCAAGACACCGGCGTTTGATTGCATTTCCCGGCACTGACGCCTCCTCCACCCCACGACCGACTCCGTATTCCGTACAACCGATCTCCCTCCTCCCCTAGGCCCGGGACACAGCGAGAATACCTGCTCCGTACTTGGTATCGCAACGTCGCGCTCCTCGTCGCGTCTGCTTCCTCCTCTCTTCTCGACGGATGGAGGCATTTGCAAATCAATCCAACGTCGGCGGCATTCACTCAAACAGTGACGACGTGTCACCTCACGTCAGATACGCCTCGGCAGCCCGGCGGCAGGATATCCAGCGCAATTTGAAACCAAAAAACGTAAGGCGAGGTGAGTTGGCTGAGAGGCGCAATTCGCGTCTTGTCTCCCTTTTGTGAGGTGTCGCTTTTGGAGCATTGAAAACTGACGCGGGCTGACGGAAAGCGACAGAGCAGAGACACGGCCGCCCGGATTTTTGATTGAAGCACGCGATTGCTTGGCTCGGCGCAGATCGAACGAAAAGGGCGAGAGTCGGTCAGCGATCAGGTACGCGATTTTATTTCACTGCGATCTGGGCAGCTGGTGACGACGACACACCCACCCTCCACGTGTACTTTTCATCGGCTCCCGCCCCTCCTCCCTGAACTAGCGCGGCCACTATCCCTGGGGCTGGCTGAAGGCGCCTTGTTGGGAAAGAAAGCCATTGCATTTTTTGCATTGCGCTGCTGCTGGTGCTTGCTTGGAAGCCTTTGATTGCATGGACACGGGGCAGCCAGTGTCGACCGCCACGCGTCTGGGTTGCCGGGTTTGCTGATTTTTCTTTCATCTGATCGGGGCCTGTCAGCCGCACATTCAATCCCATCCCCCCCCCATATCGCCGACAAGTCCTGATTGAGGGATTGAGTTCGTCGCGCAGATTCGCGTGGCGTTTCCTCCGGGCCTGCCTCCTTCCTTCCTATGAATTCAAATTTCACGCCTGCCTGATTGTGCGCGCATGCACATACCATACAAACACCATATTCCCGGCTTGTGTGTGCGGGGGCTTCACCGCGGCAGGCAGGTGCTCTTTCTCGGCATCCAATTTTTTTCTTCTCTCTTTTCAGTTCGCACATCGCACATCGAGAGGAAGAGCCAAAAAAAAACCCGCGCTGACCGACTGAGCTAGATCTCTGCCTCAATCCTCGCCTTTTCTCGATTTCAAGTTTTCCACCCGGCACTTCCCAACTCCAACCCGGCACCGGCTATGTCAGCCGGAGCAACATAACACCTCTTCTTTCGCCTATTTTCTTACTCATCTCACATCGCATCCTTTTTGTCGTGCATTTCTGCGATCCCATTTGATCACGGGATAAGGAAGAAGATGGCGAGCTCGGCGAGCTCGGCTCGCGCAGTCGACGCGGCGACCGCGCAAACGGCCAGCGCCAACGGCGCCAACGGCGCAATCGACAACAAACCTGCCAGCGACGACTCTCCGTGGGCCGAAATCGAGCTCAATTACTTCACGTCTATGCGCCACCACCGAGAGAAGGAAGACACCGACCTAGCCGCCGACCACCGCGCGCGCGGCGACGCCCTGCGCCAGCAGCTCGTCGCCAATTACCAGGCCCAGGAAGACTTGCTGCGCCGCCTGCAGGCCTTGCGCAGCGAGTACGACGCCGGCCAAGCCCGTCTCAATGCGCTGGATGCTGAAGTCGGCGGGGTGAGGGAGACGAGGCGCCGGGAGAGGGAAGCCGAGGATGTGGAGCGCCGCGCCTGGTTTGAGAGGTATCGGAGGGGTGGGCTGGCGTATCGCGCTGGGGATGAGACGCGCGAAGAGAAGAAGGACGGGACCGCGGCGACGCTTGCTGGGGAGGTGAACGGGCGGATCGAGAAGAAACCGACCGCGAGCGCGCAAGGGCCGGCCGCGCGCGAAGAAGCACGAGCGGCGCTGGTGAATGGCTCCACCACCACCACCACGCAGGAGCCTCAACCCGCCGTGGCGATACCGGAAGATGATGAGATCGCCCGGGGCTACGACGGCGGCGAGTCGGCGCTAGAGTCACCCACCACCGAGCTGGGGAAGGGGACGCCAGAGTCCGCCGAATCCCCTCACGAACACGAACACGAGCGCCACCATGAGCATGAGCCTGTACCTGAGCCCGAACAGCCGCCCAATGCGGCGGACGAGGAAATGCTTGATGCTGGAGCTCTTTCCAACCAGCAAGTGGCAGAGTCTGCGGCAGCTGAAGAGCATGTGCCGAAGGTTGGGGCCGCGGCACCGGCTAACGGGCGGGCGGAAGAGACCGAAGTGGTGGAGCACGAGATGCCCGATGCCGATTCTACTGCTGATACCGGATCTCTGCCAGCGCCTGTTGGGCAAAACGAAGGGCCCAAAGTGGTGGAACAGGACATGACGAATGCTGGGGCACCGGCTGATGAGCCAACAGCGCGGAAGGACCAGCCGGAGGTCATGGAAACCACCGCGGTGCATCTCCAATCCGAGCCGCTGCGTGACAAGCAAGAAAAGGAGGAGCGTCAGCCCGTCGCGGACACGGTCTCAGAAACCGGCACGCTCGCCAACCGCCAAACCAGCGACACTACCCGCATGGAGCACGCCGCGCCAAGTGCCGCAGCACCGCCGCCGAATGATGACATGGAGATGGCAGGTGTCGAAGTCACTGGAGCTCCCAAAGTACCGGAGGAGATTGGGGCGCCAAAGGTACATGTCGAGCACCACGTTGAACCGCCCCCGACCAACCAACC
>FTCU01000581.1_pt1 | contig 12314 bp, 8 predicted proteins | sample 1639521 | NCBI WGS metagenome assembly FTCU01 (sample SAMEA3914864, study PRJEB12502) | metagenome | biome: forest; material: soil | place: USA | collected 2012-03-12 | depth 0.3 m
CTCTTGAGCATGTGCTGCAAGAAATTCGGCTCTGTTCTCGCCGCCATTGCGCACGCTTTGGCCGTCATTTTCCTCCTGGTGTTCTTCGAAGTCATGTTCTTCCTTCAGGGATTCGACTTCGTCAAGACGCTCCTGGGCATGATCACCGTTGTCGCCATCCAGCGCTTCGTTTTCAAGCTGATCATCACGCTCGCGCTCACGCGAGAGTTGAAGACGGATCAGGCCAACATCGCGTTCTGGACTGGCAAGTGGTACTCGCTGGGCTGGCACACGGTGTCGCAACCCGCTCGCGAGTTCCTCTGTAAGATCACCGAGCTGTCCATGTTCGCCGCCGATTTCGTTCTCGGCCACATCATCCTGTTCCTCATGTTCCCGATCATCCTGATCCCTCAGGTCGACAAGTTGCATTCCATGATGCTTTTCTGGCTCCGTCCAAGGTACGTTCATTTCCACCAACCACATTTTGCTGCCGGGGACATGGCTGACGCATCATTTCTAGCCGACAAATCCGGCCCCCAATCTATTCGATGAAGCAGACCAAGCTCCGGAGGAGACGTGTCATCCGCTACGCAATCCTCTACTTTGTCTTGCTGGTCGTCGTCCTTGCCCTCATCGTTGGGCCGGCTGTCGCCGGAAAGTTCGTCCCAAAGAGCATCTCTGAGATGAGTGTCTTGAAGAACAATGGTCTGGTTCAACCGACGGGACAAAACAACGACGATACGCTAGGCCACAAGGCCACCGGTACCGGCATGGACGGCTATAGTGGCGTCCTGGCCTCGGCGATATCAGCATCCAAGGCAGCGGCAGCGGCGACCGGCAGGGTCACGTCGACAGCGTCTGCGGCCAACCGGATGGCGCTTCTCGTTTAAGCAACCAGCTAGCTGGCTTGGAAGGTTTTGCTTTGTTGGGCTGTGGAAGATGCATAGATGGCGCGGTTTTTGCACACTGTTTAATATGTTAGTCACAGCGAGTCGGATCTCTGGAAGAGGATACACACTGCACAGAGCGTCGTGCGTTGGCTTTTGGCTTGTTGTCTTTCTCTTTTTGGGGGGGCGGGGATGGAATTCAGGGGATGGGTTTTTCATGGAATCATGGATTTGTTGTATCGTATCTGGCGGGGTGTTTTTTTTGTGTAATTGGCTCTCTCGTTCGCTTGCTCTCTCGGGAGTTTTGAGGCATCAACACAATAATGACTGTCACACTGACTGGAGGGTGGTTCAATGTGAGCATGTGGTTTCAATGCTGGTCCTGAAGATAGCAACCCCTGGCTTTCTTGTCCCCTATTTCCGTTCCCGGAGACTCGAAACGGAGGCCACACCTGCCCTCCGATGAGCATGAACTAATGTGGTTCTTGTTCCTCCAATCTCGCCGCAAGTGGTTTGTTGGAGGCCTGACTGCCTCTGCCAAGACATGGGTGGAGCAACCCCCTGGTCCGGCCGGAACCTGAAAGGCTGACGCTCGCGTGGAATCCTCGGTCGTTTCCCCTGAAAAAAATGTGGAACGGAATCGCGAAACGGTGCATCCAATCCCCAAATCCGCTTGGCTGCTTTGCTCCCTGCAGAAACCGTGACAACCATTCCGAAGCTCCCGGCTCAGTTTGGTGCTTCTGTCGCCAGCATCCGCCGTCCTCCCAACCTCGACATCTACCCCGACACACGGCAGCCTTGGCATTGAATTGCGCTCCGTCGCATCGCTGACAACCCGAATACCCGCCGCCGCCGCCGGTCGATTGAAGCCCTCCCGACTTGTTTGCTCGCGCGCGTGCACATCGACACACACACGATGGACCTGCACGAGGCCCAAGCATACCTCAACGAGTGGCTTGAGGAGGCGGCCACCACCTTCCAAAAGGTGCCCGGCTCGGCCGTCCTCATCCGCTACGTCCGCTCCAGCTACCAGAACGACCCCGTGCGCTCCGCCATCGAGCTGGTGCTGGTCATCTTCTTCATCCGCTACCTTCTGTCCCCCAGCTACTCGACTTCGGAGAAGAACTATGTCAAGCTGACCGAGGATGTGAGTTTTACGGGCTCTGTGATGGGCGTCAGATTGGAGAGGGAGGGGCTAATCGGATGGGATGGCGTGTAGGAAATCGACGAATTGGTCGAGGAGTGGACGCCCGAGCCGCTGGTTGCGCCGCCGACTGCCATCCAGGAGGCTGAACACGAGAAGTTGCCTGTGATCGTTGGGTAAGAGAGAATACATAGCGAGGCGGAAGGGGCAGAACGAAGACTCGAGAAGCTGACCGTGATGATGATGACAGACCGACCGGCCCGAAATCGAAGCTCACCAACGGCAAGACCGTCACGAACCTCGCGTCGTACAACTTCTACAACTTCAACGCCAACGAACAGATCAAGGAGAAGGCCATCCAGACCCTCCGAACCTACGGTGTCGGCCCCTGCGGTCCCCCCCAGTTCTACGGCACTCAAGATGTGCACATGAAGACCGAAGCCGACATTGCCTCGTATCTGGGCACCGAAGGGTGCATTGTCTACGCCCACTCGTTCTCCACCATCTCGAGCGTCATCCCGTCGTTCTGCAAGAGAGGGGATATCATCGTCGCGGACCGCGGTGTCAACTACTCGATCCGTCGTGGCCTGGAAATCTCGCGGAGCAACGTCAAATGGTACACCCATGGCGATATGGAAGACCTGGAGCAGGTCCTTCGCAAGGTTGTCAAGGAGCAGGCCGGCAAGAAGCTGACGCGGCGCTTTATTGTCACGGAGGCTCTGTTTGAGACGACGGGCGATATCAACAACCTCCCTAAGCTGGTATGTACCCCTGGGTAGAAGCCTGACGCCGTCGCATTATGCTGACAGCTTGCAGATCGAACTCAAGGCCAAGTACAAGTTCCGTCTCATGCTCGACGAGACCTGGTCCTTCGGCGTGCTCGGCCGCACCGGCCGCGGCCTGACCGAGGCTCAGAACGTGGACCCCACCCAAGTCGACATGATCATCGGCTCTCTCGCCGGCCCGCTCTGCGCAGGCGGCGGTTTCTGCGCCGGGGCCAAGGACGTGGTGGAGCATCAGCGCGTTTCGTCGACCGCTTATACCTTTTCTGCTGCGTTACCTGCCATGCTGGCCGTCACGGCCAGTGAGTGCATCAACCTGCTCCAGTCCAACCCGGAAATCCTTCTGCAGTGCCGCGAGAACATCCGCCTCATGCGCGCGCAGCTTGACCCGCGCAGCGACTGGGTCGTGTGCACGAGCGCACCCGAGAACCCGATTATGATCCTAGTGTTCAAGCCGGAGGTTGTCAAGGCGCGGAGGCTGAGCGTGGAGGACCAAGAGCGCCTGCTGATGGAGTGCGTTGATGAGGTATGCCACTCTCCCCTCGCTTTTAGAGACTCTTGGAGAAGGTAACTAACACGCAAGAATAGACGCTCGCCAACGGTGTCCTCATCACCCGCCTCAAGAACATGCCCATCTCGAACCACACCAGCCTCAAGGACGGTAACTACACGGTCAACCCGGCGCTTAAGGTCTGCGTCCCGTCGGCGCTATCCAAGAAGGACGTCGAGAAGGCCGGCGTCACCATCAGGCACGCCATCACCAAGGTCATGACCCGCAAGACCAACAACAAGCTGGGGCTACCGGCCGCGTAGAGCCAGGGGGGGGCGCACGGATGAAACTGATCTGGATTGGGCTGGTTGTGGTTAATGGGCGTTGTCTGTTTTGGCTGGGTGGGTATAGAACTGTGAACAAGGGGCGCCCGATGGATGGATGCATGGATAGGCGACGAGGGGATGTGTACATGATGGTTGTCTTACTAGGGTATATTGTGCGGCAAGAGACTGCAACTAATAATGTAATGCATTAGACACGCGTCTGTGAGAAGTTTCTTGGCCGGTTCCCGGTCTGGGTTGGGAGGGACTCGCCAGTTTGAGAGGGCTTCGTCTAGACAACCCAGGGCGCCATCCGTCGTCTCGTCGGCTGGCGCATCGTTGTGTCAGACAACTCTTTCGTGACCAGTGCAGTCCCTACCGTGCCTATGTATACTACTCCTTGCTTCCACCAAACCTGGCCATGGCCCGGACAACTTCCTCGCAGAAGGAACGCTATATCTCCTCAGTGTTGATGCCATCAAAGTCCGACTTGATACACCACATGGTCGACATGATGTACTCCGAGCTTGGGCAGTTCCTTAGCGATGACCAAATCTCGAAACGCGGCCGCTGAGTGTTCTCGGTATTCCCCGAATAATAGTGCACTCTTGCGCGGTTGGCTCCGGCCAGGCTCGGCCGCTTTGAGCGGGCTAGGTGAGCCGGGGCGAGCCAACGTGGCTCATCCTGCTCCGTCGGTTGCGCGAGCCAGGGTGAGTGAGCTAGGGTGAGCCACGGCGGCAAGGCACTCCTTGCCCAACCAACTGGAGCTGCCGCCCTCCTCGTCGTCACCTCGTTGAAACAACGGGTCGTTGCCTGGCTGTCTCGGTGCGCAGCGCAGACCTTCGTGGTTGATGTGGAAGAAGGAAGTTTAGTATAATGTGACAGTTTCCCAACTCCGTTTCTCCCCCATACTCGGGTGTGAATCTAACATCTTCTTGTGACCATCGTTCCACTGGCGTGTTACGGCTCTCATCCCTAGCCAAGCAAACGCGTTTGTGGCCCGACTCTTTTCCGTCATGGCAAATTGCAGGCGCAGCAGCTGAGCCAACTCGGCACAAGGCTTTGCCAGTTTGTCACGGACCTGAGCACTGATTCGGCCGGCTCCCCCATGCCCTGACAGGGCGCCCTGTCACACAACATCGACACCAGTCTCATGTGAGGTGCCAAGTGTCGCGATGAGGCGTAGTTCGCTGGCGCAGTCATTGCGGCCCAATTGTTCAGCTCACCCACCCCACATACAGGTACCCAACAAGGCATATTAATACTCCGTAAAGGGAGAGCCTCCCACAAGTTCTGATTCTCCAAAGCCTTGTCCTCATCCAACCTTCAACCACAACTTATCTACGACTTCGCTACCGTCGGTCCAAGACTTTGAAGCCTCGGGCTCGCCCCCCAAGATAAAGTGCCTAGCAATTATGAACCCGATTCCGTCAGCTTTATCTGTCCTTCCAGTTTCCCGACTTCTCCATGAATTATGAATTCTAATACCGAACGTTACTGCATGGTCGAAAACGTGTGGGCAAACGGATGAGAGAGAATGCACAACGACGCCTCAGCGCCTTGCAAGCAGGGCAGAGGCAGAGAACGACACCGTCTCCCCGGCCTCTCCTGATCCACCCCAAACCTAAGCCTATTCCGACCAGCGTACAAAGGGATTTCGTCAAGGCGGGGAAGATGGCCGCGAAAGCCGTTTTCGGGCGAACTGGTCATCTCGGGCCAAACCTTGCGGGCGCCGGGAACGCTCAGCGTCGCTGAGAGTTACCTGGTAGGTAGCGGTTTAGGAACTTTATAGCTCCTAGCCACAATATATGTACCTTGTGAATGCTCGTCTCTTGTAGCCACATGACCACAGTCGACTTGACGCTGCTTGATGGCTTTAGTACCTTGGCGACGACATGGACGGACGGATGGTCTCAGGAGCCAGTCCAATGTTCTCATGTCGACTAGCTTGGAGCTTGACTTGAAAACCCTGTCGACCATCTCAAGATGCAGTTCCATGACCTTGAGTTTTAGGACGGCTAAACTCCTCAGCATCAAATCCTCCTCGTCGGCGCCCGCCGCAACAGCGTTAAGCGTGGGGGTGCTGATGGATGATAAAAGCGCCTTACATGTAGGAAGCAGTTAATTACTTGTAAAATCTCGTGGCACAGCCGAGCACGGGAGACAAACCCCGAAGGTCGCCTGGCAGTTTCCGATCTAGGTTGCCAGACACAGTGCGGTTTCTTGGAACTTACCACAAAACTTCCCCGCGCTCTTTTCTTTTTGCCTCCACCAGCCAATCCTCCTCCCGCCAGCCAATCCTCCTCCTGCAAGCACAACTGACCAGCGCTGCAGCTGACAGCTGGGCCTCTTCTTGTTGCCTTCAGGCGATTTCTTCCCCCAAACTGCGACGGGCACTTCCCTCGGTATGTACCGAACTCTACCCTGTGCCGCAGCCCGAGCTACCATCCTCCATGAACCTGTTCAGAAAGGCGCTGATGCTATCTGCAGTTTATCTCGCCGCTCGAGCATTCTTCCCGCGCAATTTTCCCCTGCTCTCCCCTTGGCGCAGCATGACCACCAACCCCAGCTCGCGGGGCCCGCCCACGCCCACACCACTGCAAAGTCTCCCTCCGGGACATATCCTATCTCTCGATGCCAGGGAAGCTCGCCAGGCGTTTCGACAACGGGACATTGACCATTCCGAACCTACTATCTCAGATCTTGACGCAGATCAGGAAGGAAAATGCGAACGGACTGAAATTGGCAGCTATTGTTTTCCTCGCGCCCTAGCATCAACTCCAAGCGCGCGCCGAGGAGCCGCAACAGGAGCTGCAATCGGGCCACAGCCGCGGGCCTCTGCACGGAATCCCGGTGGTTCTCAAGGTAATCCTTTCCTGCAGGCCGCTTGCCGACCGCGATTTGTGTCATGCGCCCTTGCTAACTTCCCCATTTAGGATTGCGTTGCCACTGCCCCGGCCCTCGGGATGCCCACGAGCGCCGGGAGTTTCGCTCTCTTGAACGCCACCAAGATTACCAGAAACGCCCCCATCGTTGAAAGGGTACGAGCAGTCAGCCGACTTTGAAGACGGGCCATATACTAAGTTCGACAGCTTATCGATGCCGGTGTCATGATTGTTGGCAAAAGCAACCTCAGTGTAAGTACCGCTTTTGCCTCCCGTATCTCGGTCCGGATAGCTGAACCTGGAAACTTGAAGGAGTTTTGTGCTTTCAAGTGAGTCTCCCTTGATCCGTGCGTGGCTCTCCAAGATCTTAATCTTCCCCATTTGTTTAGAGGCGACGGGCTTATCGACGGCTTCTCTCCGGTTGGCGGCCAGACCAAATCACCTTACGTTCATGGAGACATTGTACTTGACGAAGGCGATCTCTCACCATCTGTAAGACCCCTTGATTGTGACGTTTATTAACCTTCAAGTAGCGTTGACGTAATCTAGAGCCCCGGCGGCTCTTCGACAGGCAGCGCGGTGAGCGTCTCTGCAGGATTTGCTCTCATCGGCATCGGGACCGAAAACGATGGCTCTATCGTTCAACCGGCATCCAGGCAAGCACTGTACGCCCTAAAGCCAACCCTTGGACTGGTGACAGCCGAAGGTTGTTGGCGGGTGTCCAAAGCCTGGACACACCGGGTTGCATGACGAAATCCGTGCGAGATCTGGCCTCGGCCACTGAGACTCTTCTCAACCCAGAGGCCCGCGAGAAGCTTCCCGCTGAGGGTTATCAGTCGTTTTTCGGAACGTCATTTGACGGACTGAGGCTGGGTTTTGTTGATCCCACCCTCTGGCGTTTCCCGCCGGATTTGTGGGTTCCAAGCCAAGAAGCCAAGGAGCAACAAGTGAGTCACTGCCCGCCTAGGAAGTAAGGTTATTTCGGGGTCTGATAACCATCTAGGACACGGTTTACCACGAATCGAGAGACAGGATGCAAGCTCTCGGTGCAACGGTGGTTTATCCCGTCAGGTTGCCACAAGAGAGCGAGTTGAACAATGGGGGCTCCTATACTCCATACATCGTGAACTGGATGTAGGAGCTCTGTACTCCGAATTTGAAATGACTCACACTCACCCATTTTCCATTTAGCCTACGAGCACGAAGAGACCGCCAACGAGTTCTTTCGTGAGTATGCTGAACGGGGATCGCAGGTCCAAAGCCTTGCGAACGTGGTCGAATTTAACGAGAAACACGCCGAGGAGTGTATGCCGAAGGGTACGAATCAAAGAGGCCTCAACTGCTGTGCATATTCTAATCCAGACTACAGATGCGCCTGATCAGTCATGGCTTGTTAAGGCTGTTGAAGACCGACCGTCCGAGGAGCAGTACCGCGATGCTTTCCAGCACATGCGCAACATCGGCGGGGACGAAGGGCTTCGCAAAACCTTGGATGAGCACAGCCTCGACATTGTGATTGCGCCAATGGACAGCCCAGCGTGCTCCCTGAGCACGGCTTCTGGTACGTTTGACCGCACATACGCCTTTGAACCCTCCGTCACCGACCGACCGTCTGTCTGGAAACTTGTTCATTGCCTGATACTTGACAGGATATCCTATTGCCAATGTCCCTCTCGGGCGATACCGTCTGAAAGGCGAGCTTAGCCGTCCGTTTGGACTTGCCGCCTTGGCTCGGCCAGGTGCCGAGGGGACCCTTTTTCGCTTCATGAGTGCTTACGAGGCGAATTTCCCAGCTCGAGTCCTTCCGGAGCAACTGCTTGGGGCGTCCGAGACTTAGAGGAGAAGAGTTGCCAGTAGATGATATTTTTAGTTGCTCGAGGAAGGTTTTCGGGATTACAGGGGCCCAACCGAGGACTATTGCCTCCTCAAGGCGGACAAGTTTTAGCTTGCCTAATGGTTCTACGAAACAGGTCTTTGTGATTTCTGTTTTTTCTCTCCTATTTTTTACATGACCTCGTCTCCTCCAGCTTCCACCCGACGAATCGAACTCCCCCGTACCGAAACATTGCATGGAATTGCCGCCATGGTCCCACTATCCTGATACGGCATTCCGCTCATAAACTCGTGGTTCTCGATGAGCGCGGGCGCCATGTCGGCGCCGATGCGCAGCATCGAGTAGCCGTCCAGCCTGTCGGCCGGCCTTCTCCGGAATCCGTACGCCAACCCGAGCACCGCCGACAGCGCGGCCCAGACGCAGAAGAGCGCGAGGACAAAGTACCCCACCGCGGCGTTCGGGATCAGCGAGGCCACAGACAGGATTTTGCCCTGGCGCGAGGACGTCAGCCCCGGCTCGAGCCACGCCTCCTTGAACCCCGAGTTGAAGCCGTACATGAGGTCGAAGGCGTCGAGGGCGTAGGCAAGGTTGGAGGAGCGCAGGAGAGCGTCCGGGCTGATGAAGCTCGCATACCGTCTGCTTTCCTCAAACTTGCCGGGAACGGTCCCGGGCAAGCCGCCCGACACGTAGTGTTGGTAGTACTGGCCATCGAGGATCGTCTCGGCCGTCCTGCCGAAGCGCGGCGCGCGGAGGAAGTAGGCCTCCTGAGGATCGGGGGGGTTGGCCCGTTGAAAACCGCGAAAGGTGGAGGTCACGCCGTCTAGCTCTGCTGTCCCAACGTCCGACGACGCGAGGCACCGGACCCCGATGGGAGGGGCGGCGTACAGCATGCGGCCGTCGGAGGATCCGTTGATCATCCTGGCGAGGTTCAGGACGTCATTGCCGTTGGTGATGTTCTCCGTGGCGGATCCGACTGGGCCTGGCTTGAAGGCGAGAAAGGAGGTGTTCACAGCGAAGTGGCCGCCGTCCGTTGTGAAGAAGGGGCCGCCCATTCTCTCGATGGTAGGCTCGAGAGTGGTATTGAAGGACATTTGATTGTCCTCGTAACGGCCGTCTGTGCGGATCTGCCAGAGGGCATACTCGAAGACAAGCTCGGCGTCAAAATCCGGGCTGCCCTCCTTGTACTGCTCCCCGCCGAACACCAGAGCGCTTGTCCCGGTTTCAAAATACGCCTGAGTATTGGCATATGCGCTGTCCAAAAGGGCAGTGCTCTTCCATAACTTGATCACATCCCCCGCTGGGGTTTTGAGGGTGATGCTGGACCCGGTGCTGTTACCTGCAGCAGTAATCGAGGAGCCTGATTTCTGGCTGAGAATTGTAAACTCGGAGGCGGCGCGCACGATAGAGCAGTCATATTTGAAGCGGAGGCCCCACGCCGTGCCCGATACGGGCTTGTCGGCCTGCGGAGCGAGGAAAAGGTCCGGGATCGACTCGGTCAGTGGCAGGCTATTTGGCAGGCGCTCGAAGTCGGAGTGCTGGGACCGGTCGACGGATTCGCCGCCGAAGATGACTCCAAATCCTGGGATTGTCGGAACGGATCCGATCAACCACGCCGACTGCACTGGAGGCTGGCCAGTCAACTCGTATCTCCGGTCAAACGTGGTGCGGTTTCGTCCCACAACCAAGGGAGCATCCGAGATTTTGATGTAGCCGTCGCTGATCTCAAAGACGAGGCCGGAGAGGGGGAGGGCGATGAACGGGAGGAAGCTGAGGAAGGCGAAGAGGCACCACAGCCGGTGGAACTCCCGACGACCCAAGGCTTTGATCCAACCAGAGGGGCTGCTCCAAGTGCCGTTGGAGTGCATCAGGAGCGCGACGAGATTGGGTGCTCCCCAGAAGGGCGAGCAGAGCATCGAGGCTTCGACGCCCAGGAGCCCGAACTCGGACCACGACAGGCCGAAGACGCCGATGATGAACCACGAGTAGTAGATCAGGGAGCCCGAGAAGGTGCGGTACTTGACTGCCTCGTCGAAGGGGCTGTTCTGCAAGAGCTGGACCCAGATGATTCCGTAGTATGCTGTGACGATGGTTGGGATGAAGATGAGGACGAGCGCGCGCAGCCAATACCGGCGCGGCGGCCGCTCCGGGACCCGGCCGGGCGCGGACGGATCTTGCCCGTCGTCCAGGTCCTGCTCGCCCACTGCGAATAGCGGCTTCGCAGGGCCGATGTTGTCCGAGGAGTGATCGTGGTCGGACATGGCGATGGCAAACGACTAACTGGGAAGCAGTCGGGCCCGGGGAGGCCGAGTTGACGATGGCCTTGGGTTCTTTTAATGGGTTTTCACCGTCGCCCGCCGTTGCGGAGGAGCTGAAACGAACGACATCTTGGCGCCACTGTGTGAGCCACGATTTGTGGATGTCAATGCTGCCGAGTCCTTGTGCGTGCTGAGCCGCTGGCCCCTAACGCTCGTTTGTCCGCTCAGCCACGCCCAAGCACACAGGGTTCTATTTGACAGCCCCACAAGATCCCCGTCACGTCAACATGCGGTTGGTAATGAAGGAGCGCGAATTTCTCCGTACCATGCCTGAACCGCCGCTCGCATGACAGAGTATCCGGCCGCAAGCCGTCAGGACCGGCTACTCCATCCAGAAAAGGGCATCGCCAGAACCTGTTCCAGGCGGAAACATCGCCAGTCCTCCGGCAGCAATCCAAACAGCCCGTTGGAGAATTGGCGGACCGACCATGGCTTGGCAGTGGACTCGGGAAACACGGCCTTGGCGAGCTGGGTGGGGATGGTAAGCGAAAGCGAAAGGGTGGAAATAATGTGGTGGTGGTTGGTGATGGGGTCTTTGGCGATGCCGTCGTCGGTGGCAGATTCGTCAGTCTGAGCTCAAACAATTTACCGAATATCTTGAACCTAAGGTAGTTTCTTCTATCCAGATTAATCCTAGAGGGGTAACCGATAATACAGAAAAGTTTCAGAGACTAAGGTCGGAGGATGAGATACAATCCATCATCCTCTACTTGCATTCCTGTTCTGAGATGTGAGTTGTGAGCAAGGTCACGAACAATGCAAGGAGAGAGGGATGTCAGACCTGCTTCCCATGGGGGTGGATAACTGAGGGCCTTGGGTATCTCGGATAGGGAGGCCAGGAGGTGCAATATATAAAGATTGTCTGGCTGTGTCGATCTCGACGTGGTATTCCAGGTCGGCCAGTCTAACTCGAAATCACGGGGCTTTCTTCTATTTTTTTACGGCTTGGTCAATGCAACCTGCCATCTGGAGCCAGAGGCAGAGGCAAGCGAAGGACCTTCGAACAACAAAACAACACATAACGAAGAGGGAACTTTCAGATGCACTATTAAACCTTAATTAACTTCATAACAACCAAGATCATCATCGTCATCGACCGGGTATCATCATCTCATCTCCTCAAACCGTCTTGCCCTCCTTGCCCTCCAGCCCGCTCCCACTATCCCCCCTGACCACCTCCGCGCTGTCCACAACAGTCGCAGCAACCGTATCCTCCAGCTCCACGGGCAGCGTCAAGTTGAGCACCATGTTCACGACCGCGGTGATGGCAAACCCCGTCTCCATGATCAAGCTAATGGCGTCCAAGAACCCCTGCAGCGCCTTGTTGTCGCCGGAGTACGTAAACACGTGGTCAAAGTAGGTCGGCACGAGGGTGGCGCCGTAGCCGAGGGCCAGGCCGGCGGTCAGGATGAAGCGGTTGCGGCGGTTGAAGGGGACGCCCTTTGCGATGATGGCGAGGCCGGAGACGGCGACGGCGCAGAAGAGGAAGGTGGTCATGCCGCCGAGCACGGCCGAGGGGATGGCGACCAGCGCGGCGGCGAACTTGGCGAAGATGCCCGCGATCACCAGGAACAGGCAGCAGCAGTAGCCCGCGGAGCGGTTGGCGCAGCGCGTGAGGGCGATGACGCCGTTGTTCTGCGCGAAGGTGGTCATGGGCGTGATGGTCGCCAGCGCC
>FTCU01000709.1_pt1 | contig 12287 bp, 17 predicted proteins | sample 1639521 | NCBI WGS metagenome assembly FTCU01 (sample SAMEA3914864, study PRJEB12502) | metagenome | biome: forest; material: soil | place: USA | collected 2012-03-12 | depth 0.3 m
ATGCTGCAGGTCGAGGCGCACAGCAGTTTGCGACGGCGGGTTTCCGGTTTCCCGTTGCCCTGCAGGCGGCTGGCTGTAAACAAACCCGGTCAGGGACTCGGAGACGACCCTGGGGCGACCGGGGAAACAGCGCCAAGCGGCGAGATTGTGCGCGCTCGTATGAGATAAACTCAGTCCCTGTAAATTACAGACGCACAGAAATGCAAGGGCAATATCGGACTCGGGGGCGTAATCACAGGCCAAAAGCAAAATAAAGGATTGTACACGAAGAGAAAAGAAGTGCAGCCGGGGGAGGGAGGTGGAAGCGCAAGCAGCCTGATCGGCGTGGATCTGGACGCGGAGTTGGAAGCAACCGTGGGGTAGGGCCGGTCGGTTTTAGGTGGTCTTGGTCGGGGCAGTGGAATCGGGCAGTTCGCCAGCGCAGGCCACCGCAGGCCAGCGGAAGGTGGGCGGGTGGATGCGCTGGAACTGGGTGGACAGGCGGCCGGGGTCGGGCAGCGATCGAAACCGAGGGCTCGGCAGTGAATCAAGCCTGAGCCTAGCGTTTGACGCGTTGAATGGCGCGATCTCCGGCGGGAGGGTCAACAGGGCCAGCCAATCACCGCCCGGGCCGGGCCCCTGTCAGGTCGGATCATTGCCGAGACTACCGCCGAAAACGGCAAAACCAAAACAATCCCGACAGGGGACGGGACGCATTGTCCAGCGTCCATTGTCTGTCCTCAGGACGGAGTAAGGGGTCGCATTCAGGGGTCGGAGTCGGGCAGGGGCTGCTCTCTTACAAGTACTGTGTATTACCGTACGAGGCTGCAGGCCTCGTATGTGCACGAGACAATTTGCCAGGTCCACGGTCATGCCACTGTCATTTATTCCCAACTTTGTTTTTCTCGTTTATCTCGGTGTGCTGTTAATAAACACTCAGTTCGAGAGACAAGCTCTACACAGCAGGTCATCCCTTTCACCAAATAATAGCCTGCTTCCCTCTCCTGCAGACAAGACCCATCACACGTCTTCATCCTCCCCCTTCTCCGTCTTGTCAACAACTAGCTCCATCTCGCCATCTTCTCCCTCCACCAGATCCCCGACAACCAAAAACACTCCCGGCTGAGCCAACCCCTTCTCGGTCGACAACTCTCCCGGCACCAGTCCCTCGCTCGTCAGCCCGTCCGCCTACCCTTGACTCCCCTCCTCAAGCTCAGCAGCAAACTCCCGCTCCACTGTGACCTGGCGGACAACTTCCCAGTCTCCGTCGGGGGAGGAAGAGAGTCCCGGGTGCTGCGGCGCCGCGACGTGGGCGGCGGCGACGGAAGCGGAGGCGGCGTCGGCCAAGAAGCCAAGTGACCTGGGTGGGAGTCGGCCATGGAGGCCAACAGGCCGGGGTGGGAGTCGGGCAAGACGGCCAAGTGACCGGGGTTGGAGTCGGCCAGGTCTGCCGTCGCCGTCGTCTTCTCTTCTCCCCTTAGGGGGAGTGAAGCACGATGCTGGGGAGGGGGGCTGGCTCTGCAAAAGAGCGGGACGGCAGAGTAAAAAACGAAAGGGACCCATTCGAACCTGTAGGTCAAGAAGCGTTGGGCGCAAATACTTGGGGAGATGCGGTTGTGCGAGCTTACATGGTGAATTCGTTGAAGTTTTCGATGGTGTCTGGGTTTGGTTTCGAGGTTCGTATTGTGCGCCGCGAGGACGTGTGTGAACTGCTGTGTCTTTTTTCCCCTCGAAGGACGGATTAGACTAAACAGATATATAGGTAGGCAGGAGGTCGACAGTCATTCCACGTGAGCATGGCCAATATATCATCTATGCAATGGAGACTGCCCAGAGACGTCAGTCGAGATGCAGATTTCTGCAACTGAAGCTCAGATGACGGTGGCTGAATCAGTGTGGAACGCATATTGCTGGAAGAGCTCACATGTCTTTTGTGGCATGGACGCATGACTGACATATGTTCACGACTGATACGCAGGCAATCTTCGAGACCAGTGTCTTTTGAGTGTACCTGAACCAACCTCAGATGCAAACTTAAAATCGGAAACCAATCTCTGGGTCCTCAAGGAACCAAACAGGCCCACCATGTGTGTTGTACCGTCATGGACTTCCCCTTCATACCTGATCTTCACTCTTGGGTTCCACGGCGACTGTTGTCGCAGCTGGCTCCGCCACAACTGTAGCTTCACTTGGGCCAGACTCATCCCCGCTCGCTGTCTGCTGCTGACCTCCGTGGCCATGTACCTGCTTCTCCGGGTCACCTTTCTCGCCACTCTCGGTCCGACCAGATGCCGACATGCGGGCAGCCATCTGCGGGAACAAGATGCCGGGCGGGAACGACGCCAGGAGGAGGCATGGGATGAGAATCATGCTGTGGTTTCCCAAGTAGTCAGTAGGGACTCAGTTCTAAACAACAGGATGTTGGTGGACATCAACTCACAATCCCTCCAGGACAATAAACGACGGCTCGTCCTGCATGATATGGTTGCCCCAGCCGCCAGCCATCTCGGCAATTCTGTCCGCCGTCAGCGCCGTCCCTTCCAGGGAAAAGGACATCCGTACCGATAGATGCACCGAATCAAGATGCCGCTATACGCCGCCGCAACAGCGTACACAAACATCCTGAACTTCCTATCTCCCCACAGGGCAAGCGCCTCAGGGTCGGCCTCGCCCGAGTTGATCCTAAACACCACCACCACCATTAGCCCTACTCATCTCACACCTCCCATCCCAACCGCGCACTCACCACTTCCTCACGCGGAGATAATAATCCGCCACCGTCGTCCCAAACCCCGCCAACACCACGACCTGCAGCACAATGCCCGCAATAATGCACCTATTCCCATGCACCACCAGACTGGCATTCTTGAGCGCCGCGCTGGCCGCCAGCGCGCCGCCGACGGCCTGGACGAGCAGGCACGAGACGTCGAGCGGGACAAAGACGAGCGGGTACAGGCGCGGCGGGACGCGCGACAGCGCCGGGTTGAGCGCCAGGCAGACGTGCTTGAGGGTCAGGTAGATGGAGATGCACACGAGGGTGGGCGCGAGGATGATGGCGACGATTTGCGTCTCGAAGGCGTGCTTGTTCCAGGGGTTGGCGGTGAGAGGGATGCGCGCGGCGTAGCCTACCGAGAGGGAGAGGGTTAGGATTCGTTTTCTCTTTTCTTTTTCTTCTTGTTTTTGTCAAAGAAGGGATGCAGGGCCACGAACCCGCCAGCTCGAGCGCGCTGCCCGCGGCGATAAAGGCCGTGTAGCTCCATGTCTTTTTGGGGATCCCGAGGACGAGCGTGACGATGCCGGCCACGGCAAACCCAATGGCCAGAAAGATGTTGACGCCCTTGGTCGGATAGTACCCCAGCGTGGTGGCCTCGACGGGGCAGGTGGGTGTGACCTCGTTGCACGAGTAGTAGTAGGCGGCGATGGCGTTTTGGATGTCGTCGTGGCTCATCCCGGGCGGGAACGTGGAGGGGTCTACGTTGTCCATGGCGGATCTGCAGAGCTGGTGTTGTGTGAGACAGGGGTTGAATTGGGTTGTGACGATGTCGTTGAACACCAACGCAAAACGTCAGAGCATCTCAGCTGTCAGGGTGTCTCTGGCGCCAGTCCCGATTGAAGAAAGTTAGCAAGCCAAATAGAACCCCCATCCTCCAAGGAGCGCGGGGTTGACGCCCTCTCTATATAGCTCTCTTCCTAGCCCATCTCAGCCCTCTCAGGCAACGATGGCTCCCGTCTCTCCCTTGTCGGGTCCAAGTGCAGTGCGGCACCGCAACGGGATGGTACCACCCAAGGAATCGCAGAATGCCCCGATGCGGGCCAAGATTCCCGAACGGGCCACGCAGGGTGGCATGCAGCTTGGGATTGGTGGCCTGGGCGAGGTCTTGGAGGAAGCTGATTCGGTCGACGCCGGGCGGCTCGGGCATCGAATCCGATCCCGAATAGAGGCACCCTGGGGGTCGGGAATACCGTTATCAGTTTTGGCCGCCAGAGGGGAATCATCCTTCGCATGTGAGTTGCTTTGGTGAGGCCTGGGCACTCTGGGCATCAGATCGACAAACCCGGAAGCTGCAAAACCCGAGGCCAAGAAGAACGATGGCGAGCTGGCCGATCAGCCAGAAGCAAGGTTGCGGAAGCTCGGAGAAAAGGATCACGCCATGTTCCCATGGCGAAGCGCTTCCCCGGATTCCTGCCTCTTCCCCGCAAACCACTTATAAACCATGTCCCACATGTCAAGCCGGGAGGGAACGAGAATCATGCAATCATTTGACATTGTGCTAGTAACGCGACAACGCAAACAGGGGCCCATTATCGATCCACCATGCAAGCAAAACTTGGGACACGCTGCTGGTACATGCCAAACATCACTCCTTTCCACCAAGCCACCGGTAGACGACTGAGAAGTCGCGGCCCTTACAGCTCTCTTCCCCCTCAGTCGTCGCGTACACCTCTGATGCCTTGTCCGCCAGAGGAAGATCGGCGCCCGCCTCCTTTGCCGCGAGAATCGCAAGCCTCAAGTCCTTGCGCATTAACCCGATCCCAAATCCGCCCTGGTAATCCCGGCTTGCCGGCGCCGTCTCCACGACACATGGCACTGGGTTGTTGACCTCGCTCGGCCAGCACTTTCCGGTGCTGACGTTGATGACGCTGGCGAGGACCTTGGGGTCCAGCCCGCACTTCACGCCCAGGTTCATGGCTTCTGCCGTCGCGATGTTTTCAATCGCGAGCAAATAGTTGTTGGCCAGCTTGGCTGACAATCCAGCCCCCTGAGGGCCGCAATGGAGCACCTTCTTGCCCATGCGGAGGAGGACCGGCTCAACGCGGCTCAGCAGAGATTGCGGTGCTCCCAACATGAACGTCAGCGTTCCAGCCGTCGCTCCGACGACACCCCCCGACATGGGTGCATCGACAAACGTGCCTCCGCTGTTGGGAAGGGTAGAAGACACCGCGGCCGCAACGTCCCGAGAGGAGGTAGGATCAATCGTAGAGCAGTCGATGAAAACCCGCGGTTCGGGTCGCCTCGAACCCTCTCCCTTCTCAACATCGGCAAGCGTTGAGAGGATGAAGTCGTAGGTCGCCTTGACGTGTTTCGGTTCTGGGAGGCAGGTAATGATGGTATCCTGCGCCAGCCTCGGTCAGCAGATGCCCTGAACAACTTAGATGGCCACACGTTGTATCTGAAGCGAGGCTGCTCCTTGGGCTTCTCAGAGGATTGGCTTTTGTTGTAAAACAGTAATCACGTTTAAGACCGGCAAGCCGGTCCAACTTAGAACATCATTTATGAAACAAACTCATCATAAAAGCCAGGGATAGAGAGCAGACGAAGGCGGGAATAAGAGATGGCACATACCGCTTCCTTCGCTGCGTCCCCCGCATCGCGAGCGATGTGGGCCGCCGCGCCTGCTTGCTGTGTTTTCATCTCCTCCACCAGCTTGTCGGCGGCGACCTTGTTGATGTCATAGACGCGAATGGTATCTGTTGGCGGGAGCTTTGACTGAAGATTCCGTGCCATTTGGTATCCCTACCCAAGCAAGCAAAGTCAGCATTGAGCCGGGAACGTGGCCGTCAGAGCGGTGCCAGCATACCATTTGGCCCAAGCCAATGAAGGCGTAGTTGTCCAGCCTGCGCGGCGAGGATGAAAAGGCGCGGCGCTGCGCCCGGAGGGCGGGCTTGCACAACCTGACTGCGTTCCTCATCTTGGTTCTCGTCGCGACGAAGGCTGTCTGGCTGGATTGGGCGATGGCGACCTCAAAGCGCGAGACGGATCCCGAAGTTATGTTGGACCGGTTGAGCGGGAACCCCCTGGCGGGGTTGCCCAGCGCCAAAGCCGGCCATTGCCGGCCGAGGACCGCCGCTTAGTCCAGCCAGGGCGAGATTTTCGGGTCACCAGACTCTCTGGGCCGATCGAGAAGTGAGACAAGAAGGGGGATCTGTGAAGGCGGGTGCTCCCGTTTCCGTCCCTTCTGGAGGGCGCTCTCAGGGATATGGTTCTGCCATCGCTGGACAGGATTTTTGGAGTTTTCTCCGAGAAGAAAGTTGAAGAGGAAAAGTTGCAATCGGGCTGAGAAAAATGGCTTTTGTGCGGCAAGGAAATGAGCTTGGGATTGGCCCGAGCTCACAGCAGGCTCGCCCCAATATCTCCGCCATGGCGATTGTAACCCGAACCCTAACTGAGCCTCTGGAGCCAAGCCGAGCAACAGCATGAACAAGTCGAGATTCACCACAATCACCTGAAAAACTGAGAAGGATGCCATTCGCATGTAACTGAAATCTCTGTACAAACGCCATACACCAATAACTCGCCGGCGGAGACTGGATACGTGCCAGCTCCATCATTACAAGGGGATATGGGGTTACCCGGTCACAACGCCGCCCTTCCCTTTCCCAAACCACCCATCGCCATACCCTTCTCCAAACCCCATGATGCCCCAGGCCTAAAGAGGTCCCGGCTGAGCGTCCCGTAAGGGGCGCGTCTCCCCCTCCCCACTCTTTTAAGTGCGTTTTATAAGGCGGCGTGTGCCGCGGGGTATGTGCAGAAAACTGGGTTGAAATGTGAAGCGTGTTCAAACGGCAAGGAAAACAAGATAGCCTCCAAAATTCTTGACCAACTCCAAACCGTGGGTCGTGGCGACGAGCTGGGCGATGATCTCAGTCCTCAACTGCACCGAAGGTCGGTCACGCAGCCTGACGTTGGAGCCCCAAAATAATGCAGGAGGGAAAAATGTCAAGTGACACGAAGCAGCGTTTCGAGCTCACTATAGGGCGTTGAAGACATAAGGCCCAATTACCGGAAGGAGCGCACTGGGATGCGAGTCAGCGACGTGTCGTGGAATGGACAAATGCAGAGAGGCAGCTTACCCAAAAGCGCCAACGGCGACTGTGGCAGTGAGGCCAAAATAGGCCCTCTTGCGGATCTTCTCCTTCCGCAGCTCCGCCTCCGTTTTGACCTTCTTGGCCTGGGGCGATGCGCCTTCATCACCTTCCTTGTCATCCTCGTCTTGCGCGAGATCATCAGCCTTCCGCTTGCTCTTGGAGCTGCCCGAGGCGGCACCGGCGGCCTCGTTGTCCGCCTTGACAGCAGCCTCTACCATGGCCTTGGCATCGGCAACCATCTTTGCCGCATCTTCTGGCGAGGGGAGCTGGCCGAGGAGGGGCAGCTCGACGTCAACCTTTGTGTGCTTGATCTCATCGCCATCTGCGTCGACCGTGACGTCCTGGGCGACGTGAACCTTGATCTTGGGTTCCTCTTCCACAGAGGGAAGCGGAGCACCGGGCTCCTGCTCGATCGACTCGATTCTGACATCGGTCTCGGTCGACTCGAGGATCTTGCCCACCTTGGATGATGCCGGCGAAACTTGCGAATGGAAAGGCGTCTCTCCGTTGACGAGGGTCGGAGACACGGAATCCCCGGTGCTGGGCGGCAGGCTTTCGGTGACGATGGACGACTGCGATGAGGCAACCCTGCGCTTCCGAGGGCTCGCGATCGCGCGTTTCGGAGCGACAGTTTTGGCAGGGCTGGCGGAGCGCCGGCTGCGGGAGGCGCGCGTGGAGCTGGGGGTCGGAGGGACGAGCGCGGCCTGGGCGAAGAACTTGGGCGGCGCCATGATCTTCTTGGGCGGGCCAGTCTCCGCGCCTGAGCTGGCCGGGATATCCGCGGGGTCGAGGAGGGCTTGAATCCAGGGCAGAATCTTGTACTCTTCGGCCAGAGCCAGGGCCTGCTCGGGAGGAATCCACACGTTTCCAGCCGTCTCCTCATGGCTCGTCGTCGGGAGCGACTTGATGTATTTGCGCTCCGTCTCCTCCTCTTCCTGCGCCGCGTACGGGAAGGTGGCTTTGAACATCCCAGTGGAGGAAACAAAGCCGTCCTGGCTGCGGCGCATGAGGAAGTAGCTCGGGGGAGACGACTTGAAGACGCCTGACACGATCCCCTTGGGCACCGGGGCGCGCAGGTGCGCATAATCGAAGGCGCCAAGCGACGAGGGCTCGACCTCTCCGCCCGGCACGGCGGCGGCCATGCGCGCTGTCAGCTGTGTCTGTCCTAGCCGGCGGCGGCCGACCAGTTCGCTGTCTGCGACACCAAGTCAGCGACAGGTCAATCGCGAAGCCCTGAAGGCAACAAACGTGGCACTTACGAGCCGGGACATCCGCGGTCAAGAGAGGATTATGGCGTCCGGGAAGACGTCTGGTTGGCGCCATGATTTCTGAGCGGGTGGCAAGCGATCGCGAGCGTTTCTGTTGCGGGAGGAAACCGAGGCGCGCGCGGCGAAGCGAACTTTTCAACGCGTTTTCGCGAGAAGGCCGGGGCTAGAAGAAGAAGCGCGACAAGGAGCGAAATTCTCTTGCGCGAGGCGAGGCGCAGGGGCCGATGTCCCGGACCGCTCGCAGATGGTGTCGGGGCGGGGATCAACGGACAAGTTGGATAACAAAAAAAATTATACAAGGGCCGGTATGCGTATGATGCAGAATTTGCGATGTTGAAGCAAGACAGATATCGATACTGGCGATGCGATTGATTCTTTTGTCTTGGAACCAGGCGCAATCTGCGATCTGTTCTGGGGAGATTGGGAGAAAAGCCTGGGGAAAGGACCATGCTGTCCCAATGAACGGGCGAGCTAATAGCGCGACTCGGGCCTGTGGGGTTCGCTTCTAGCGTGTTGAGTGGAAGGGCACGGGCCAGAGTGCTGGTGGGGCAGACGGCCGCTTGTCGCCGATTGGACAGTGCAGTTTTGCCTTGCTCCACAGCTCTTCACAGCGCTTGTGGGTTTCCAGCGCATCCAGGGGAAAGACAAGGATCTGCCACTCACGCGCTTCATTTTTCGCGGGGGCGACCTGTCAACCGGGGAGGGCACTGAAGAACGTTGCAATGCAATATGGAGTTGATTGGGATCCCTTCACAAATGATGAAGCGACAAAGACCCCTTTCCATGCTGGACAGATCCCGTGAAGCCACTCGCAACTCCCACTGGCTCACCGCCATCGAAGTCTTCACAAGACTTTATGCATCCTCGTAACTCGTTCGTAATGGCGCGTTGGGCATTCTGTTGTTCAGCCTGATGATCTGCCCGTCGCGTCTGTTCTCAGCGCTGTGACTGGCCAGCCACAAGGATGAGCTGGGCGATTTCTGCCCTATGGAGACACAGGATGCACGACAGCCTCGGAGCGAGACAGCGCCAGTGCTCCGTATTTGACAGGCTGCGCACAGTCTGCTCTGCATGCAGGCATACCAAGTATCTCTCCAAGACCATTGGCGGCGCGCCGAGAACTGGGCATGCCGAGCCGGAAAATCTGGGGTCGAGAGACAGCGCTGGTGGCCCCCGGGCAGACCCTGGCTTTTCGATATCCATCGGAGAATCGTCCATTCCGTGCAAGGAGAGGCAGAAGGCCCTGGATGAGCGGTGAGCCAATTGGGCCAGGCAGGCCAGCCCAGGACAGGATTGCGAAGCCAACTGCAGCATGACAGCGCCTTTGCAGAAGAAAAGAAAACTGATGGCTCCTCGTTTCCTGAGTTTTCCTTGGTTGACAGTCTTTGGCCTTCCAAAACAAATAAAGACATGAAGCCGAATTGCTTCTTTTTCACATTGACATCCATTTCTTGCATTCTCACATCATTAGGAGCCTGCCACGAGGCAATGTGATGCCTTGATTAGCCAAACCCCAGACCGCCTGCCTGGTCTTCTTGCAGCCCCTGACTGACCCCGCCATGCCATGCACAGGTCTTCAATCAGACCATCGAATTTGCACTCTCGACAACCTTGCAGGCATTGCCGATCTGGAGGTCTGGGCAAGTCAGCGTTGCTGCCATCGTTGCCGGCATTGATCCCCAACCGCCCTGCCTTGGCCTGTGCCGCTGCTGGTCAGGCTGTTGGGCGAACAAGACCCCGTCTTTTGTTGATGATGTTCCAGATCTCTGACAGTCCAATGACCACAGCCGAGCTTGCTTCACAAGTGGGCCGGGCCAGCCCGAACCCCACCAACGACGCCGCTGGTTGGCTGAGACGGGCCATGGCCGGCAGACCGACCCCTCCATCGACCACCCCTCACACCGTTGCCCAAATAAATAAGCTCCCGCCCATTCCCGTCCCCATCGCTGTCCACAGCGCTCCCAGCTTCTTGGTCTTGTGTATCCGTCTCGCAAAACAACTTCCCGTACTCCGTCCCGTGCCTCCCGATCTCTCTTCGCTGTTTCGAGCACCTTGACAGCCATCCGTCAGCCTTCGTTCTTCGGCCCTTGCTAGCTCCCCAAGCTCCCCGGTTCTCCGCCTTTCTACACATCCCAAATTGCCCATCATGTCGTCCCACGAAGACCTCCAGCCGGAAAACACCAGCGGCTACAAGCTGTCTCAGCCCAAGCAGACCTTGGAGCAGTACCAGAAAATGGGTAAGTCGAGACTGAATGGGCGAGGCTCGTGGTTCTGTTGGCTTTCTTCGCGGGACAATGACGAATCTGGAGACGAACCCCCGTGACTGGACTGGTGAATGGGCTGGAGCAAGTGCTGCGTAGCCCTCCTGACTGGCCACGCTGCCCAAGAGGCCACCAGATGCCCAATTCATTGGCGCTCGGATCCTATTGTTTGGTGGCATTGACTTCCCGGCCCTCGTCCCCCAAATCCCCCAGCAACAGCAGCAGCAACAACAGCAAGCCGGCTGGCCCATTGTGCCCCGGGCTCTCTCTACCACCTGGCCGGCACCACCAGCCTTGACCTGGCCGTGCTTCTACCTGCTTCCCAGCGTGTCAACTTTACCCTGCGAAACCCAGGGCAACCACACTCATTTTTGGCTTTCCAATTCTATTTTCTTTTGCACATTTCCCTTGCACACTTTTGTCCGGGCAGCGTTTCTTTGCAGACATCCCGGACACATACATACCACCCAACATCAAGCCTAGAGACAAAATGTCCACCAACAGGAAGATCACGTTCAAGGAACCCGACTCACGGCCCTTCCGTGAGAAGAACGGTACCTGCACCACGGCTGGGGGCAGCAAGGCCCTTAGATCCCTGCCGCAGTCGGTGGGCGACCAGGCTGGCGAGGCCCTCGAGGGCAACGCTGCCCCTCGCCGGGTGCGATGCCGTTCGCCCTACCCGCACAACTGTCTTCCCATTGAGGATGAGCCCGACTACCTCGGCGGAGCTCTGCTGAAGCGCTCCGTTTCCACCATCAAGAATCTCGGTTGTCATCGAGCTGAGACTGACAGCGATTCCACTTCAGACGAGGGCGACGAGTCTCTCCAGCGCTACAAGCAGTCTCTCGGCCTGGGTGGCGGCACTGATCTTTCGGACCCCAATGACCCTCGCGTGTGCATCATCCAGTCGCTCACCATGGACTCGCCCGGCCGCGATCCCGTTGTGATCGACCTCTCAGCTCCCGGCAGCGCTGAGAATCTCAAGAAGACCCCCTTCAAGATCAAGGAGGGCGCCACCTTCACCATGAGCGCCCAGTTCAAGGTCCAGCACGAGATCCTCAGCGGCCTGCACTACGTCCAGGTCATCAAGCGCAAGGGCATCAGGATTCCTGGTGGCAAGTCGGACGAGATGATTGTAAGCAATGCCTTTCTTGCACTGCTTTGACCACGAACCAAGAGACTGACTCTGCGGCCACAGGGCAGCTACGCTCCCAACACCGACAAGCAGCCCGTCTACGCCAAGAAATGTACTTCCCCTCCTCCGCCTTCTCAAAGGGAAACACCCCATTGATGAACACGTAACTAACCCCTCCATGCAGTCGCAGAGGAGACCGCCCCCACCGGCTGGGCCGTCCGCGGCAGCTACTCGGTCAGCTCCAGCTTTGTCGACGACGACAAGAAGACCCATCTGCAGTTCGACTGGGCCTTTGAGATCGACAAGGACTGGTGATCGCCTCTCACCTGGCTTTGCCGCCCCCCTCCGATACCGACAGCAAGACAACTCCTCATGGAATAGTGGCTCCCGGGGCTTCAGAGGCACAGGGAGCACGTTATTCTGGGGCCGGAGTTTGAGCAAAGGCGGGTCGACACAAGGGGCGCTCTCTCGATGTACGAAATTGGTTGGGGGTGGGTGACACATGCGTGGATGACGACGGGCGGTTTGGCTCTTGCTTGTTTCTTGAGCCTTTCTGGAGGACTTTGGTCGCCGGGGCAAAACAGGGCAGGGCGAAACTTTCTGCATCTTAGGGCCGAACATGCTGGGTTTGGTTTGCTATTTTTGCTTGCTTGTGCGTGCTTTTTTGGGTTTTGCCTGCCTGTACACTTGCTTGCTTGCTTGCTTGCTTGCCTGCCTGTTTCCTTGCTTCCTTGCTTGTTTGCTCCCTGCTTCGTGGGAAACTACTCCCCTCGGTCG
>FTCU01001977.1_pt1 | contig 12287 bp, 8 predicted proteins | sample 1639521 | NCBI WGS metagenome assembly FTCU01 (sample SAMEA3914864, study PRJEB12502) | metagenome | biome: forest; material: soil | place: USA | collected 2012-03-12 | depth 0.3 m
CAACAACCCCCAAACCCCCCGAAACAACCTCACCGTCCCAACAGCATTAACCTCAAAATCCCACCCCATCTCCTCCCACCCCGCCTCCGTCTCCAACACCCCCTTCACAACCGACGCGCCCCCCGCATTGGCAATCACCACGTCCAGCCTGGCGACGCCATGCTCTTCCCTGAGGCGTGCCGCCAGCGAGGCGGAGGTGATGGCCGGCTTTGCGTCGTCGAGGAGCACGGGGATGAGGCGGCTTGTCGGGTGGATGGGGCCGGCTTTGAAGGTTGTTAGGGAGGGGGAGGGGTGGCGGGTTGTGGCGAGGAGGGTTGTTTTTGGGCGGGCGACTGGTGGGGGGGTGTTAATTAGTGGTGTGTTACTTTTTCGTCGCAAGGTGTTTTGGGAGCAAAGGTTTGGAGCTTCGTTTTGGGGGCTGCTGGAGGGGAGCGTGGAGGGCTGGGATTGGATTGGACATACCGAGGTAGGCTGTTAGGGCGAGACCGATGCCTAGGAGGAGGGAAAGGGGTTAGCCGTTGGTTGGGAGCGAAGGGGGTGGAGAGCGACGACGCGGCGGCCGGAAATGATGGAGGTGGAGGGTTAGAAGATGGCGGTGCGGAAGGGCGAGAGAACGAAATTTGAGAGGAAAAGGGGAGAGGGAATTGGATGGGATGGGAGGCAATGATTGAGAGCGTCGACAGGGTGATGGTGAAGCAGAGTAGTGCTTGCCCCTATTCGCGCCGGTGATGAGGTAAACAGTGTTGTCCGACATGACGGCGACGAAACACGGTGTGGTTGACTAAAAGGGGCTGGATGGCCCAGAGAGCGACTAGATGATCGGGAAAGAGGTTCTGGAGGCAGCGACAAGTCTTGGACAGGGCGAAATCCAGGGCGCTCGAGTGAAAAAGGAGAGAAAAAGGAGGGAAGGGCAGGGAAATGCGGGAGGGCTTAAATACTGCAGACGGAGGGGCACGACTTACACTCGGGTGAACAATGAGCCCCGCTCGCCAGCTGTGCAATGGATTGTGTGCGCATCCTCTGGTTGCCCGGTGCCTTTGTTGGTTTAGCCCCTGAATCACCAAAACATACCAAGTCACACAACGCTCCGAGCAGGCTTGGTCAAAATCGCTGATCATAAATCATAAAACGCCCCGGTCCCTAATGGTATCCCGTTCCAAAGCCCCGTACGCCAAAATCCGACGCAGCCCGTCCCCAGCAGGAGCGCGTTCCCCAATGTGTACAAAACCGTCCTCCAATCAAGCCTTCACCACCCACCCCGCGTTAACCATGAAATCAAATATCCTCCCGCCCTTCTGCGAGTCCAAGCGGCAGATCTCCTTAGCCTGCTTCTTCTTAAGGCTACCGTTGGCCTTGACCGCCTCCTTGAGAATCTGCTCCTTGATCATCAGGTACGGCTTCGGCTGGAGGCGGAGCGTTTCGCAGAGCTTCGCTTCCTCGGTCGTAAGAAGATGCAGGTCTGGCGCGTTGTCCTGCGAAAGTGGCAGGGGCTGCACCCCAGCGAGTGGCTGTGGCACGTATGTCTGCTTCGAAGGCGTAGTGCCGTTGGCGACCACGACACTGCCGCCGTTGATGTGGTTCCCGTTGGTCTCCGCCTTGATGCCGTTTACTCCGTCGCCGTTCGTTGCGCCGTTGGTTGCCGCCGAACGGATCGGCAGCTCGGGCGCGACCAAAAGCGCCGCGCCACTGGGGGGTTCTGGAGGGGGTTGTTGCTTGTTACGCGGGTTGGTCGCCAGTCTCTCACGGTCCATAGATCCCAACGGTATCGCTTTCTGGATCCGCGTCGCCTTTTCCTGCTCGTACTTTTCGCCGCTCCGCAGGTCGCCGATCCTCAGTCCGCGCCAATCCTGAAGCTGCGAGATTGCCTGTCGGAGATTGAGTTCGTCGAGAAGGCCCTGGCAGAGCTGCTCAAAGTCGACCTGGTTCATCATCCGCGCAAAAGGTTTTGCCCTGCTGAGAAGGTCCTTCTCCTCCTTGGACCGCTTCTTCTCCATCTTGTTGATCTCCCTGTAGTCGAGCAAATTGTGCTCGAAGATAACTTTCTTCCGCTCGGCCCGCTGCGTCAACCTGCAGTTGTAGATCTCCATCACCGTAAGCTTGAGTTCCATCTCGGGCTCCAGCTCGCCCGTCCGCGGGTTGATTCCGTCGCCGGGGTCGAACTGCATGAGCTGCACGGCTTCCTCGGCATCGTTGGCGTACTCGGTCTCAAACTCCAAGCGACCGGGCATATAACCCTGAATCTCGTGGCAGGCCGGCACACTGGCTGTCGGCTTGGTCTTGGGTTGCAGGGCGGGCGCAGTCTTAGCGGCCTCTCTCCGCTCCTCGATCCTGCGCTTCTTACGGGCCTGAAACTCTTCTCGAGATATCTCGTTCGCCAGTTCCATATCGTGCGGGCTGCAGCGTTTCGGGAGCGGAAAGCTTGGCGACTCGATGTAAACTTTGAAAAAGTGGTCGCGGACCTCGTCCTTGTGCCGGTAACCGCCGATGTGGTCGGCGATGTCGGCCCAAGACCCCAGGCCGTAAATCTCGGCGCCCTCCAGGAGCAGGAGCTCCTCGTCGGCGCCCCATTCTCGGTCAAATATTGGGAACGAGTTCTGTTCGATGACTCGGTAGGGATGTGTTGCGGGCTGGTGCGCGTTGCTGGCTGAGCCGTTGGCGAAGCACTGCACGCAGAGGTCATATTCGTTGCAGGCACTGTGGGCGCATCGGATTCGGACCTGCGGACAGCATGTTAGCTTGAGTCGCGCATCGGGAGGTTGTCGCTGCAGTCTCCCAGGCGTGCGTCATGTGCGCCGGGAGCATCCGAGGGGTGGATAGGTAAGGCATGCCAGCTGTGCAGGTTACCACTTACAGTCGATGTGATGTCTGCGGAGCAAACGTCGCACACATATTTGACACCACCCTCGCCCCCCCTCGCCGCGATCTTTTTGCGAATGACGCCCATCCTGCGGGTTTCCGCGCCGGCGCAAGTGGAGAGACAGCGCGCGGACAGGGGTAGGTCGACGACAGCTCAGCGCGGCCTTATGCGGAGAGAACTACAGCCGGCCGGATGCCCATGAAGGGCCTCGTCAATTGCGCGCGCGTTCTGAGAGTAATGCGGCGCGTATTTTGATGATTTTCGCTGGCGGATGTCGCGCAATTCGATGGAATCCGGCTGCCTGATTGATGCGCTTGTTGACGATGGCGGTCGATGCTGGGCAGCCGCGATTCCACTTTGGCGACAGGGCGGGGTCCGAGATCCGGCACGTGAGTATGGAGCCTGAAGTCAACCCTAACCCTTCCTCTTGATCATCAAATGTCCCTCCCAAGTCGATCTGAGGTCAATGAAAGAAAACAACTCCAAAGCAAAGATTTCGGGGTCCGAGGCCAGGACGAGCCAATGGGTGGCTTTTGGTGTACGACCAGTTTTGATACGTGCACTTTTGGAGTCTATAGTACATGAAAACCACATTTTATTCCGTCCGAACTGTTTGAATGGATCAGACGCAGCATGTGAGAGTTGGTGAATGACTGCAGGCATGCCTCCTTCCCGCCTTTCTCAGTCTGTTGATGGGATGAAACACAAATTCACCATCGACATTGCACAGGCGGGAATTTCACGTTCGAGAAGGCCATCTCAGCTTTCGACCTGACATGCTATTGGATCTGCTGGATTAGTCCCCGACTTTCCAAACAATCCCTCCACCAGCTCCCCAGTTTCGCCGGGACAACACCGACCGAACCCGCCAACCCCACCTCGCTCTCTCAAAGGCGAAGTGCCCCGTTGAGGCGGCACAAGTGCGACCTCAATTACCGGATTACTTGCTGCGAATAGCTCTTGTCTTTTCTTTCAGGCGCATCTCGTTTCCGGTTCTTGAGTTTCATCAGTCAAAATGCCCGATCAGGTGCTCGACGACATCTCGCATCGCCGGTTCAATCCGCTGACCGGAACCTGGCTCTTGGTCTCGCCTCATCGCACCAAGCGACCTTGGCAGTGAGTCTCAACTTTTATTCCATCCTGCCGTTGCCATGTTACCGGCACTAATGCGAGATCAGAGGCCAGCAAGAGGCGCCGTCCAAGAATGTGCTTCCCGAATACGACCCCAAGGTACGCGCGCACGTTGTTGTGACCGGCAAGCTGGGCATCCTTTCATCGTTAACATCTACCGCAGTGCTACCTGTGCCCTGGAAATCAGCGCGCTCAAGGAGACAGCAACCCGCAGTACAAAAACACCTTCACCTTTGTCAACGACTACAGCGCCGTGAAGGAGCAGCAGCAAGAGTACACCCCCGAGGCCAACAAAGATGACATCGCCTCCCTCCTGCTCCAGGCCCAGCCCGTCACCGGCCGGTGCTACGTGCTCACCTTCTCCCCAAAGCACGACCTCACCCTAGCCGACATGGCCGCCACCGAGATCTTGCCGGTCATCCAGACCTGGACCCGCATCTACGCCAGCCACCTGTCGCCCTCGCACCCGCTCAAGGCACAGGCCGACAAGATCCTAGCTAGCCTGCCCGCCAACCCCGACGGCGAGGTCGACCCGCCCAAGAGCCAGCTGCGGTACATGCAGATCTTCGAGAACAAGGGCGCCGCCATGGGCTGCTCCAACCCGCACCCGCACTGCCAGGTCTGGACGACCAGCACGCTGCCCGAGGAGCCCGGCAAGGAGCTCGCGCAGATGACCAAGTACAAGGCGGAGAACGGCCGGCACCTGCTGGCGGACTACGCCAAGCTCGAGGCGGAGAAGGGCGAGCGCGTGGTCTGGCAGAACGACGGCTTCCTCGTCGTCTGTCCCTGGTGGGCCGTGTGGCCGTTCGAGGTGCTTGTCATCGCGAAGCGCCATGTTCGCGCGCTGGTCGATCTCACCGACGAGGAGCGGCTGCAGTTCGCCGAGGCCGTGCAGGAGGTTACCAGGCGCTACGACAACCTGTTTGAGACCAACTTTCCGTACAGTAAGTGCGCTCCATCTGTTGGTGTGTCTCGCGGTTGGCTGACAAGATCCAGGCTCCGGCATCCACCAAGCGCCGCTCGACTGCACCGAGGACGAGGCCGATACCAGCTGGTTCCACATGCACTTCTACCCGCCTCTGCTGCGGTCCGCGACCGTCCGCAAGTTCCTCGTCGGATACGAGCTCATGGCCGAGCCACAGCGGGACATCACCCCCGAGCAGGCGGCTGCGCGGCTGAGGGACTGTGGTGGGGAGCTGTATCGCAAGGGACTTAACTGAGCGGTATCACGATGCAACTGATCTATGTTATGTACGAGTATTATCATTACCTAAGTAGCCTTGGACCAATATCGGCCGAGGGAGGAATACAAATATTCGAGCCCTTCATCCCCTGCTCCCAGGTGACCGCCACTTATTGCACGTAGTGGTTGTACTGCAACAACATCCAGATCGCGCCGCCGTATCCGGCCAAGAACGGGAACACCTGCGGCCCGCTGAACCGGATCGTCTTGAAGACCAGCGTCTCGGACGTAAAGTGCACGGCGGCAATGACGTGCGTCCAGATGGCGAGCTGGTACAGGGCCGGGTTCTCGAGCTGGTAGCACGCGTAGAGGCGGATGATGCCGGCCACGAAGGTGTAGGTGCCAAACACGCGGGCCGCCAGCGGCGACACCTGGTCCTTGGCCTTCTCGGCGTCCTTGCCCGTCGACGAGGCCGGCTTGACGATATTGGTGCTGTCCTCGGGGTTGTAGCCCTTGGAGGCCGGCCCGAGCGCGTGGTTGGGCACGAAGCGGCCGTTGTAGATGCGGCGCGTGTAGTGCAGGGTGGCGTAGTTTTGGAGGGCGTTGCCCATGGCCACGACGGAGACCTGGGGGGGGAGAGGGTCAGTTTGGAGTTCGGGAGTGGTTGAAGCGGTTGGAGGGCTGGGGAAGATCATATACCACAAACAGGTAGTAGGGCAAGTAGCCCTTCTCTCCGGACGGGAGATACGCCTGGATTTTGTCCATTGTCACGGTAAAGAGGGTGGCTTGATGTTGTGGATGGATGTCCAGTCTCTCGGGTGTCTTCCCAACAAAATGTCGAGAGCTCGCTCTTTCAGCTGCCAGCCATGCAGACTTGGCGTTCAGGGCTGCTAGCGCGACAAGGGGCCTTTCCCGGGCCTGGTTTGGAGCCTCGGCAGGAGTGGTCAAAGCTCCATCGTATGGATGGCTCCACAGCGGGCCCCCTTATCAAAATTTCCGGCTTTCGAGGACAGGGACAGGCGCGGTCCAGTGTCACTGTCAGCAAACACGGGCTCGGCAAGCTCAACTTTAAAAGGGCATCTTGACCCCCGCCACCGACCATTGCCCGGAATCGGGTTTCAACCACTACGGCATCATGGCGTTCAATTACAGCATCATTCACGAGACGGCGAACAAAGCCCTTGAGTACTGGACCGCGGTCCCTCAAGGTGCGCAGTGGGCGCTGGCTGGCGTCGGAGCTCTCTACGTTGCGCGGGGAGCGCTGTCGTTCCTCCAACTGCTGCTGAACTGCTTCATCCTTAGCGGCACCAACGTACGTCTCTTCTTCCGCTGGATTCCCGCATCTGCTTTCGCTCCAGGATACTGACAGTGTTCCGCCACAGCTCCGCAAGTATGGCGGGAAGGGCACCTGGGCCGTCGTCACCGGCGCATCCGACGGTCTCGGCAAGGAGTTTGCCCAGCAGCTCGCCGCCAAGGGCTTCAACCTGATCCTCGTCTCCCGCACCGCATCCAAGCTCGAAACCCTCGCCCGCGAGCTGAAGCTGCGATGGACCGGGCTGCAGGTCAAGATACTGGCGATGGACTACTCCCAGGACAAGGATGAAGACTACGAGCGCCTCGCCGCGCTGGTCGGGGGTCTGGACGTGGGCATCCTGATCAACAACGTTGGACAGTCGCACAGCATTCCCGTGCCGTTCCTCGAGACCGGCCGCGAGGAGCTCCAGAACATTGTCACGCTCAACTGCCTTGGCACTCTCAAGACCACGCAGGTGGTTGCCCCTGCTCTGGTGAGGCGCAAGCGGGGCCTCATCCTGACTATGGGCTCCTTCGCCGGCGTCATGCCCACCCCGTATCTCGCCACCTACAGCGGCAGCAAGGCCTTCCTGCAGCACTGGAGCAGCGCTCTGGCCTCGGAGCTGCAGCCCAAGGGCGTCGACGTCCAGCTCATTGTCAGCTACCTGGTGACCACCGCCATGAGCAAGGTCCGCCGCACCAGCCTGCTCATCCCGAGCCCGAAGCAGTTCGTCCGCGCCGCCCTCGGCAAGGTCGGCCTGGGCAGCACCGAGCCGTTCCCCAACACTTACACGCCGTGGTGGAGCCATGCGGCCTTCAAGTGGGTGATTGAGAACACGGTAGGCTCGGCTGGCACCCTGACCCTCTGGTTCAACCGGAAGATGCACGTCGACATCCGGAACCGTGCGCTGCGCAAGGCGGCTCGGGACGCGAAGAAGGAGTAAGGGGTGGGAGTCTGTATGTGTGCGTGTATGACCACAGAGAGCAGGGGCTGCTTGCTCGCTGAGAGCAGAGCAGGAGGATGGATGTGTAGACTATCTTTATGATTATTCGACGGCTCGAATAGTTGGTTAGGGCACAATTGAGAGGAAATCAGTCTTCCAACCAAATCTATGCTCGGCGAGGAGTTCATGGCATGGCATGCGACAACAAAAGCGGTGGCAGAATCTTGCCGAATACAGTCTAGCGCGCTCCGTGGTGCTTGCTGTGCCATTCAACCCCAGCGCGTTCGCGCGTCAGAGGGCCCGCTGCAGCTTGCATCCAAGCAAGGCGCCGCCAATGACCCCCGGTTCTCCAAAAATTGTTTACGGCCAGCCTCTTTCTCGCCCAATCGCCTTCAGCTTGGCCTGCGCCGACCACTGCAGAACATCCCACCGCACATTTCCGACGACATCCTATCTCAACAGCCTTGCCGACCCGATCGCTAGCTTCCCGACTGGATTTCCACGTCGCTTTGATGGTGCAATTGCCCTAGCAAACGAGCTGCAGGAAGAAGTCAGCTCTGGATGAACGAGGCGGGGAGGAGCATCTTCTGGTTTCCCAACCTCTGACTTCGCGGTTGTTGCGACCTCCGCCGACACACGAGACACCGCGAAACGCCACGAGACGGTTCTCCCTTGATCGTGCCGCGGGTTCACCAGGCCCAACATCACCGCCGTCATGAACCCCGTCACGCCCATGCGCCCGATTCCCGGCGCCTTCATCAGCACTCCCGCCCCAGGTCCAAACACAGTCCGCCGGCGGCTTAACTTCAACGAGCCTGCTGGTGCTGGCACAAGCGGCACAAATGGCACAATGGGGACGACGCCAGCGCCGATTGCGAGCACTTTGGGGTCAGGCCAGCCAGAAATTGCTACCGGCATGCTGCCGCCGCCCCTAGTCCGCGAAGACCTGCCGCCCGTCGCAAAGGCCGCGCAGGTGGTCAGCCAGACCCTGCAGCTCGACGAAAGCTACCCTGACATCGATTCCTACTGCAGACGTATGTACCCATTTCCCTACTTCTTCCTCCCTTCTTGGCCGCATTACCGCAGACTGACCGACCGGATCTCGAACAGCTGGCGCGTCTTCCGACTACGATATCCAGTACGCCGAATCCTCATGGGCTCCGTTTCATAAGGTGTCTACGTATTCCATCCCGGACCAGGTGTTCCAGCGCTTGAACCAAGGCGCAGTATCGACAAAGATTGGCTTGTTTGCGAGCATCAACTACGCCTGGGCCTCGATCGACGACTCCCTCTTCCTGTGGGACTACACACATCCCGACCCGGAGCTCATTGGCTACGAGGATGCCACCCACAACATCACTGCGGTCGCCCTGGTGCCGCCTAAGCCAGGGGTATTTGTCAACACCATCACGCATATATTGGTGGTGGCCACCACCACCGAAATTACCCTCCTCGGTGTCTCAGCTACTCCTACCCCTTCCGGCTTGAAAACGGTCACCCTGTACCAGACCAAGATGTCGGTACACGGCGGCGATGTCAGTCACATTGTCGGTACCGCGTCGGGCCGTATCTTTCTGGGCAGCGAGAACGACACGGACATCCACGAACTCGTCTACCAGCAGGAGGAGAGGTGGTTCTCGAGTCGGTGCGGCAAAATTAACCACACGCACCCTGGATGGTCCTCGGTGGTTCCCAGCTTGCCGCTGGCTGGTCTGCCCTTCGGCCAGCGCCAACAGGAAGGCCTGATTGCGCTTGTCGTCGACGATACCCGGAACCTCCTCTATTCGCTCTCGGATCGCTCGACCATCCGCACCTACCACATGGAGACCCCCGAGAAGCTCACGAGGGTGATCGAGAAGGACAAGACGAGCTGCCTGCGGGACTTTGCCCACATGGACAGCTCACCGCTGTTCAACGACCGCACAAATATCGTCTCAGTGAGCCCCATCCCCGCCACTGAAGCCTCCAAGCTGCACCTTATGGCTCTCACCGATACTGGCTGCCGCCTCTTCCTGAGCGCCACGAGCTCCGCGTCGTACACGATAGGAGGGTCAACCAGTCTCGCCCCGCAGAGCATGCAACTCCAGTTCGTCAAGTTCCCGCCCAAAGAACCAGGCACCCGTGCTCGGAGCGTGGTAGGCCAGACAGTCGAGGGCCAGCTGGACAAGTCCTCGCGAGCTCTCGAGCCGAGCGCATTTGGAGTCCGGTTTGCGCCTGGCTACTTTTTTGACGTCGTCCGCAAGCAACCCAATGCCGACATTCTCTTCGTTTCTACCCCCGACACCGGCAGGATCAAGGTGACCACGCCCGCGTCGGCGCTCAAGTATTTTGAGCAGGGAACTTGGATTGAGCTGGCAAATGGCAACCGCATCCTCGAGATTGGTTCGACAACGGCCCCTTTCTCCGCCGCCAAACAGCCCATGGGCTTTGGCAATGAGCTTGCCGTCCAGTTCGACAACACTCCGGGGGAGTTCGCGGTGCTCACTAATACTGGGGTGCATGTCATTCGCCGGAGGAGGCTGGTCGATGTCTTTGCCAGCGCGCTGAAGACCTGTGCCGGCGAGGAAGGGCTCGAGAGGGAGGTGCGCAGGTTCCTTAACCAGTACGGCCGCGTTGAAACCATCTCTGCCGCCCTAGCAGTTGCCTGTGGGCAGGGAAGTGACCTGCGAACCGGCACGGGCAGGGCGGCAGACCCGAAGACTGAAAACTTGGCACGCATGGCTTTCGTCGAGTACGGCGGCCAGCCGAGACTCGCCGAGTCTGACGGGAAGCAATCCATGTCGGAGTCGGTTAGGTTATCCTCCCGGCATGACGCCCTGGCTCTGTACCTGACCCGTCTCATCCGGCTGCTATGGAAGTCGAAGGTCATTGGGACGAAGGTTGAGGCTAAGGGCTCCTTGGCCGTCTCTTCGACCGTTGCCACAACGAAGCTCGTCATGATCCAGGAAAATGTCGAGCGGCTGCGGAACTTCCTCGAGGCGAACAAGAGCACGATCCAGGGTCTTTCCGGCCCGTCAGACCGGCTGTTCAGCAGGCAGGAAGAGATCGCGAACCAGAAAGAGCACCAGGCGCTGCATGGTCTCCGGAAGCTGATGGAGAACGTCTCAGAGGGCATCTCGTTCGTTCTGATGCTGTTTGACGAGCGGGTCTCGGACATCTACGCCCGCCTGGACCCCGCGTCCCAGCAGCAGCTCCGGGATCTGACATACGAGCAGCTGTTCTCTCAGAGCACTGGAAAGGAACTCGCTAAGGTGTTGGTCAAGGCAATTGTTAACCGCAACATTGCGAGCGGCGCCAACGTCGAGACCGTTGCCGATGCGTTGAGGAGGCGGTGTGGCAGCTTCTGCTCCCCCGACGACGTGGTCACATTCAAAGCACAGGAGCAGCTGCAGCGCGCCAGCGAGCAGGCCCAAAATCCCAACGTCCTCCGCACCCTCCTGGCCGAGAGCTTGCGTCTGTTTGAGCAGGTCGCCGGCAGCCTCAGCCCGGCTAACCTCCGGGTTGCTGTCGAGCAGTACGCCCAGCTCAACTACTACGCGGGCGCCGTCCAGCTGTGCTTGACGGTGGCGCAGCAGAAGGACCGCGGGAACACGGCGCTGTCGTGGGTCAATGACGGCAAGCCGGCCAACGATTCCCGGAAAAAGGCATTCGACGAGCGGAAGGGCTGCTATGTCCTGATCCACGAGGTCTTGGACAAGCTCGAGGTTGCATTTGCTGGGGAGCCCGAGATGGTGGACGGCCGGCCGACCCTCGCGACAACGAAGCGGATGGAGGCTTACACCGTCGTCAACGACTCGAGTGATGAAGTCTTCCACTTCGACCTTTACGAGTGGTACATTGAGAAGAACTGGACAGACCGGATCCTGTCCATCGACTCTCCGCACGTCATCACATACCTGCAGCGACTGGCCGAGACGGATTACCAGCATGCCGAGCTCCTCTGCCGCTTCTACACCCACCGCAGCCGCTTCTTCGAAGCTGCCCAAGTGCAGGCGACTCTGGCAAAATCGGATCTGAACATTGGCCTCAAGGACCGCATCACGCTGCTCAGCCGCGCCAAGGGCAACGCCAGTGTTAACACCATTGGTGTTAGCCGCCAGCAGCAGCAGCTCCTGAACCACGAGGTCACCGAGCTGCTCGAGATCGCACATATCCAGGACGACCTGCTCGAGCGGTTGAAGGCGGACCCGCGCATCTCGCAAGACAAGCTCCCCGACATCGAGCAGGCTCTCGACGGCCCAGTCAAGGGCGTAACCGAGGTAAGCATCCTCCCATCCCCCAATCGCCATCCCCTCACTAACCCACCCCGCCTTGGCAGCTCTACAACGAATACGCCGACCAGGCAGCCTACTTCGACCTCTGCCTCCTCATCTACCACGCAGCCGACTACCACAACCCCCGCGTCATCCTCGACACCTGGCTCCGCCTGATCGAGCAAACCGCCTACGAAACCGAGCAGCGCCAAGCCCACTGGCAACTCGCCCGCCAAGGCCGCCCCCTACCAGACGGCGTCCCGCCCCTGACAGGCGAACCGCCCCTCCCCTACGAGTCCGTCTCCCAGCAGATCCAGCTCATCGCGCACCGCACCTCGCTCGACAGCCTCGTCTTCCCCGTCGACGCGCTGCTGCCGGAAGTGTGCCGGTACGCGGTCAACGCGGGGCAGGACGCGTCCGTCGGCGCCGACCCGTGCTGGCCTGTCCGGCTGTTTGTCGGGCTCGGCGTGCCGCACGCGCTGGTCGTGCAGGTGCTGGAGGGGGTGCTGGACGCGCAGGAGGCGCCGTTCACGGGGCGCCGGCGGAAGGTGGTGGTGCAGTGGATTGCGGCGGCCGTGGAGGCGTGGGTGAGGGAGGTTGAGAGGCGGGCCGCGGGCGCCGTGGGG
>FTCU01003277.1_pt1 | contig 12277 bp, 14 predicted proteins | sample 1639521 | NCBI WGS metagenome assembly FTCU01 (sample SAMEA3914864, study PRJEB12502) | metagenome | biome: forest; material: soil | place: USA | collected 2012-03-12 | depth 0.3 m
GCATAATTATTTTGCACTGCCTCTGGCACTCGGCGACAACCCCGCCTATTTCCCAACCCTGATCTCCTCCCTTGGTTCCTGGCCATCCAGCGAATCCATGAACTCTGTCGCTTCTTTGTTGCCTCCCTGAGACAATGCCTACTTTTACAGGTTTGCTGCGTTACCTACCGAGCGAGCACCAAGCCATACTAACCTCGGCCGCAGGTTTCACCGGCGCCTTCCGCAAAATCGCAAGTCCTCGCAGACTCTGGGCGCGCCTTCTGCCCACAGGACTTCCAGTCATGGACGAACTGGTTTCGGTTGTCCCCGACGGGCACTTCCAGCTTCGACCGGAGGAGATTGTCTTATTCGACCGCTCCCAACTTTGTAAACAATGGAGCCACGTGGAAACCTGGACCGGTCTCTCTCAACACCGGTTCTTTCCCTCAGAATGCGCATCAGGTTGTGCTGGGTGCGACATCCTGCTGCGTGTGGCAAAGGAAGTCGAGCCTCCGTCGGTGGTGGATCGTAAACCCTCCGACGACATCGAAGTTCTTCACCAGAGCTTGGGGCAAGCATCGTGGTTGACCGCCATCGTTCGCAGGTCTGTTGGACAGAACATAATAGCAACCCTGTCCGCCAGTGAGGGTAAGTGAAACCAAACCGCCTTTCCGGTCTCTGGCGCCGAGTGTGCTCATCATTTTTATCACCTCAGGCTCTCGAAACCCATGGAATCTCAGAGGTCTACCGTTTTCAATGTCCGCAGACCTCTCCGCGGCCCTGGATCCCGTCCACCACTGGTTGGCCGAGTGTACCCAGGGACATGCGAGGTGCGGGGTCGGTGCGGAGGCTCCCCTGCCAACAAGGGTCCTCGACCTCGGTTTAGGCCTTTCTGATGCCGCCATCAGACTCTGCGAGACGGAGGGAAACATGGGCCGCTACATCTGCCTCTCGTACTGTTGGGGGCGCTCCGAGTTCATCAAGACCACGCGAGACAATCTCGAACGCCACAAGCGAGGCATCAGCCCTGAGGCACTCCCACGAACGTTCCGTCATGTCATCCGGATTGCACGCGCGCTCGGGATCCGGTTCGTGTGGATCGATTCGCTTTGCATCATTCAAGACGACAACGCCGACTGGATGCTTGAGGCGGGCCGAATGGCCGGTGTCTATCGCAATTCATACATCACCATAGCCCCTTCTTGGGCTGACTCACCTGACGGTGGCTGCTTCCCCCCCGCGGGTCGTTTTGGTGTTGACTTGGGACCGGTCACCGTCAGGGAGGCTCACCACTTTCCAGGAGAGGCATATCGCTTTCCTCTGCTATCTCGGGCCTGGACTTATCAAGAACGGCTGTTGGCACCCCGAGTACTTCACTTTGGCCACCAGGAGATGCTCTGGGAGTGCCGAACTCACGGGAGATGCGAATGCGGGCACGGAAACACCTCACCTTGGAGGAGACTGGAAAAGCAATTGTTTCACCTCATGATCAGATCCCAGTCCAGCGATGAGCATACCCAAAACAACCCATTTGGGAATGCGGAAGATATCTCACACGAAGACTGGGCTATGACGGGGGAGCAATTCCCGCCACCATTCCAGTTGCCTGACCAAATCTGGCGTTACCTGGTGGCGCAATACTCGCAACTCCAGTTGACGTATCCTACAGACAGACTCCCTGCATTTTCTGGGCTGGCGGACGAGAAACGGCGTGACAGCAACCAAGAATATCTGGCAGGGCTCTGGAGAGACACGTTGATACCGGACATGTGCTGGTACCGAGGCGGGGACTTAGGCGAATGCCCGTCTTCAGACGCTGCCCGACAGAAGCCTACTTGGTCTTGGGCGTCCGTCGACGGGGCCGTCCATTATTCCGACCTCCGATCGCCCGGTCGCGAGCAGTATCCCGAAGTGCTAGACGCCCAATGCTTCTTGGCGGGGCCGTCGCTGACCGGCCAGGTTCACGGCGGGTTTGTCAAGCTCAGTTGTTCCTTGATCCCCCTACACCCACACATTGACAAGCCGTGGGTCGTTGAGATTGACTCCGAGATTTTCATCGCATACTGGGACTGGGAATTCAAAGTGGAAGACCTTGGAGAAGTTTATCTCATCCCGATGCTGAGTAGAAGGCGTCGTGCCAGTGATCGTGGCTATTTTTGGGGGCTCCTTGTACGACCTCGCCACCAGGAGTTGAAGGAGGTGGTACGAGTTGGGCTGTTAAAGGAAACCAATATCGAAGAGAGCACACTTCAGGGGTTTCTCCGCCACGAGAAGCAAACTGTTACGATCGTCTAGTCTAGTTCTCGACAGAGCATGCAGCAATCGCTAGAGTACTCAGACTATTAAGCAGCAGGATATAGAGAGCATTGCGAGATACGACGGAGGCTGTGCGGGTTTCTGGGCGCTCCTGAGCCACCGCCACGCGAAAAGGAGGACTGATACGGAGGCGGGTTGGGTGCTCTGAGAGATATGGTGGAGGCTGTGCGGGTCGCTGGGCGCGCATGAGCCACCGCCACGCGAAAAGGGGTGCTGATACGGATACAGTACAGCACATAATAAAGGAGAGAGCATTGCGCCGGGAAAAGACGCACTCATTTCCTACCTCTCGAAAGATACTCCATGGACGTACCAGCACGGCCGATGAAATGAAGCGGCGACGATCGAAGGACCTGTGGAGAGGCCCAGGCAAGCACCTCCAAGACCGGAAGCGGGCTCGGGAGTCACGAGTCGGAGATGAGGAAACCCAACCCCAACCTGGACCGCTTGAAAATGCCTTGCTAAATGTGACCAAGGTAGGCCTGGCTCTCGTCTCAAGCCCGGCGTGTCAAACGTTCCTGGTTAACATATCGTTACTTTTCTTAGGAGACGACACAGCTGCGGTAACACCGGCTTTCAATCGCCGCGATGACTATATGTAAGCAACCAAGACTCTCAACCACCCCCAAGTTTCTAGTCGGACCAGTCGGGCGGGGACTTGGGCCATGTATCCCAGTCCACTACGTCCTCCCAACGAAGAAACCTATCATCATCGTCATCATCAATATCATCATCATCCGACGTATCCTCGCACGCATTTGGCTCCCTCGCGGGCCCAGCCTTCTTCCTCGCCTCACCAGTCCATCCCTTCTCTTTCCGCCAGCGTCCATTGCCCTTCGCCGTCGCTCTCCAATTCTGCGCCGCCCATGCCTTCAGCTCCTCCGGATGCCCCAAACACTAGAATACTGCCTCCCTCGTAGCCAACACATCCTCCAGACTATCATAGGCCCCCTCCCCCCTGTCCTGAATCCGCACCCCAACCAGTTCCCGACACAGCCTCTCCAGCCCCACCGCCCCTCTGATTTTCTTGTCCTCCCTAAATACCCCAGCCGCCTCGGCTGCCAGGATCGCCGAATCCACTACCCTTGTATGCCCAACCCCCAACGCCTTAAGATCGTGCTAGACTGCATGCCCTACTACTACAGTCCGCTTATCCAGCACCTCCTGCAGCATAGCTACAGCGCCCTCCCGGCCGCCTTGGAGGGCCTCCCTGCGGCAGACAGCGTCGGCCATGCTCGCGGCCGAGACGCGCGTGATAGCGGTGCGCCAGTCGGTGACGCGGCAGACAGGGCGTACAAGCGTGTTGATAAGCGTAGCGCCTGTGAAAAAGTCAATCGCCAAGAGCGAGATAACCTTGTTGTACGCGCAGGAGCGGCTAGTGCTAGCTATCTTGTAGTCGAGGACAATTGTAGGAGGCTTTAGGCTTGGGGCAGCGGGGTTGTAGGCTAGGAAGGAGGGCGTGCGTGTAGAGGGGAGGGGATAGTTTTCTAAGGCAAGACAGCGCAGGGTGTAGTAGTACGCTTAGAGGAGGGCGTATATAGGCTTGTACATAGAGGGAGGGAGAGTAGTATAGGTGTTGTTCCAGTAGGTAAGATGCTAGGCTGAAAGTTGGGCGGCTATTACTTGTTAGGCAGCCAAGTACAGGTTAAGATACTAGGCTAGTGATAGTAAGACCTAGGCAAGGTAGCTAGCTTGTATAGGGAGGCTGGCTTAGACAACTAGATTAGCATAGGCAGATAAGTCTTTCTAGTACTAGTTTAGAGCCTCTAGGCTTCTAAAGTATCTGTTGTATAGCTAGCAGCAATAGCTATATTGTTTAACGCAGCAATAGGCAACGCACCTAGCTTGTGTTATAAAAGACTTGCTACAAGAAGGGCACTATAATACAATCTAGAGCATTGTTAGTGTTGATTAACTATTGCTAGAATACTATAAAGTAAAAGGGATTGCAGCTTAGAGAACTGGCTTAGGGAGCTCTCAAGAAATAAACGCTAGGGCAAGCCCGCTAAAAAGGCTATTAGTGCCCTCCTACTCCTATATGTTAGGTAACCTAGTAGACGTCTATATTGCGCTATATAGGCATTCTAGTGCAAGGTAAGGCAGAGCTGCCACATCTATACTCAGTAGGCCTTAATATATAGCAGTAGATTTAGCAGTGCATTGCTTAGTACCTTACTACAATACTAAGAGAGGTAGCAGCCGCTAGACTTCTGTTGTAGATTAACCCTGTAACTAGAGGCAGTGCTACATCGACTCTAGGGCTGAAGGCATAGCTTGGCATCCACTAGCTCGAGTTCGCTAGTGCTCTTGTTGTCTAAGTTAGGGCTAACATTATCCGCCTCCTGCCTAACCTCCTCCCTACTCTTGTATATCTCGCCTGCCTTACTAGAATAAACAACCTAGCGCTAATATACGTTAACGTAGCTATAGGCCTCATACAGCAGTCGTCTAACAAAGGCAGGCCAAAGCAGGGTATACATTATAAATAGTATACGCTACACGCTACTGATTCGCAGAATAATTAAGCAGTTAGAACAGCAATAGCATTAGTGCCAACTGTATCACACCTCTCAGGTAAGCTAATATAAAGGAGCAACAGGATTACACATTGATCCTAGTAAGCTAATGCAAAGGACTACAGGAGGCAAAGGGTAATCTAGCATCTCTATATACACTTGCACTACGCTTTTTCTAAACCCTTTGGCTTTACCGAATCATTACTTAGCGTTGCAATATCTTTAGGTCGTACAATCCGTCAGTGACTTGGCAGGGACATTCTCTCGCCTGGAACTTCGCTTGGTACGGCTCGAAGATAAGCGACTGCTAGCATTGCAACCGGTGTTTTGAAGAGTTAGGATCGCTCCAACAGCATGCTTAGAGTAAGCACCCTGACATGTATTGTACGCGATGCTAGAGACTCTTCTCTTCTAGGCTAGCTAAGCAGTAACACGTCGCCAACTCCAACTTCCACTACCTTTGCAGAACGTGTCCCGACCAGCCTGATTTCTGCTCCAAGCCTGAGTTGGACAAGCACGTAGAGACTGTGCACAATTGTTGCACCGTTTGCGACTATTTTTTCGACAGCCCGGGTTAGCTCGTTCAGCACGATGTGGACGAGCACAACATGTGCGGGACCTGCCGAACTTATTTTAATTCTCTATCAAATCTGAAAAGCGTATGGGCTCCACCTGTTCGTTCAAGCAAAAACTTCGAATTATCGACTAACTAACATCCTTCAGCACCTGCAAACCCACGCCAAGAAGACAGTCGAGTGTCTGGGATGCCCTAAGAAGTTCGTCTCTAACTCCGCTATAGTACTGCATCTTGAGGCTGGGACCTGCGAGTCTGGAGCGGATTCCGATCGCGTCACCGAGATTGCCTTCGACTGCTACTAGTCAGGAAAATACACCTGCGACGATAACTCCGAGTTCGATTTTGAATGTCCGACTTGTAACACACCTTTCACCTGGATTAGCGGCCTATTGCAGCATGTTGAGAGCGATTACTGTGATGAACAATTAGCGAAAAGAAAGCCGTTGGGAAAGTTTCTTCAGTTCTTGCGATCCTAAATTTGAGGGTAGGCACTTTTCGGGGAGTCTGGAGAAAGGGGTGGCATCATCCAAAGCGGGGTAATGGGCCTCTCCGCAGGAATCAGGAAACTGTGTGTAACTCTGGCGAGTTGGCAACGCCTTTGGGCTTAAATCTGGGCGACCCGAAAACGCTGCTCTCTCACCTTGGCTATTTGGCGCGCAGTCTCCTGCAACGCCTTCCTGCGTCCGCCTGCATGCACTTCCAGCTCATTCTCAGACCCGATCTGCCTTGCCGTCGGCGGCACCAGCAAGGCGTTCAGGATCCATCCCACCTTCGGTTTGTCGTGTCGCTCGTCAAGCAAAGCGATCGCCGCGGCGCGTTCGATATCGAGGGCCGCAATCCACCCAACGGTGTAGTGATCGGGGCTCTGTAGCGCTTCGTGTTGCATGCAGGGGAACGGTGTTGGATGTTATGTGGGTTTAATGAATATTGGCACCACGCAGGGCACGGCAAAATGGGCTCAAATTGATGGGTTTGATCAGGTTGGTTGTATTGCCTTCAATGGCGATATCTCTGTCCTGGTTGCTTGACTTGAACTTGTTGAAGTGGCTGGCGCGTCTTCAGGGCGCTCCTCTCCGCACCCAATTTCGGTGGGCCGGGGAGCTGACCCCGGACACAGGCGGCCTGAGGCACCTGGCTTACTCATCACATCCAACAAACGGTCGTCGATCGCTCCGTGTTGTGTTCAAAAGGCTCAACCTCAGCGTTCAGAACCTCCGTTTTTGGGAGCGGCAACGATCGAACTTGCATTGGGCCAAGCGGAGTGGCGGGCCCCACCGACCCACTCTTTCCTGATCCAACCATCCAACCAGGAACGTCGGCAGCGTCCATTTTGGGAGCGGCAGCGATGTGATTGGCTCAGGCACAGTATCACGCTAACCCATTCTCAGCGTCGGCAGCGAATGATTGGGCTTGCCCCGCTGGGCTGAATCGAGCTCGGTTTGGGACTGAGAGAAGCCCAAGGGCCCCAAGCCAGAAGCCTCAGCTGTGTCGGTTGTCGATCGGGATACAAAAATCGCACAAACTCCCTGACGTCGAAATCAAATCCTGCTCCCAGACGCCACACTACAACCATTGCCATCTTCCAACTCCCATCCTCCCCATATCAAACTGTTCAACTCCATCCTCCCCAAATCAAACTGTTCAACTCCAAGCCTGGCAACGCCCAACATCATCATGAACCCAAGTGCGGACCCGTCTTCGGTCGCGGGACCGTGTTCTGCCGCACCCAGCATCCAATACCCCGCCGCAGACGAGGCCGCCTTGGGGACGGCGCTGGTTGACGCCAATGACGCCTTTTTTCCCATCCCATCCTTCCCTTCGCCCATGTATGAAGATGCCCTCTTCGACATCATCATCAACAGCGACCAGCTTTCCGCCAGTCCATCGCTCCTGGATTCAAGCAAGGACAATGCCTCTGTCGGCATGGTGCCTCCCGATGGCGACGACATTCTTGGGCACGACACATTCGACATCCCTCAGGTCGACGTAAGCACTCTGGGCACGATGCCGCCAGATGACATCGGCCATCTTGTGCACCACCCAACGCTCCCTCTCCCCGGACACGATATTGCATCTCTTGGCGCGATGCCCGTTCTCGACGGTGCTGCCATCAACGACCCCTTTCTCTCCGACCGACCATTTTCCGTGAGCATGGACGTTGACGCACTCGAGTTCCTGGGCATGATGCCAACTGATGCGGATGATCCTTCCGCCGGCGTACCTTCCGCCAGCGTGCCCCTCCAAGTGCCCACGGGTTTGGAAATCGTCGACCCTGTCCTGAGCGACCTGTTCTTCCCGACGCCCTTGGCAGATGCTACCAGTCTCGGAATACCTGCTTTCCCGGCTTCCTCTACGGGAATTCAACCTCACCCGTCTCTCGTGCACCAACTGGCGGGCACCACGTCGATCCCGTGCAACCCCGTCCATCCGCTCCAAGACTTGGGCGCATATCTCGTGTCTGCGGAGACGGCCTACGGAATTTCGGATTCTCTGGAGCTCCCGGTCGGGACCTACTCTGTCACCGTCGATCCTGGAGTGTCGGCCTCCGGACCTCCTTTCGCCGCCACAAACCTGCCCCCGGACACTTTCAGCTTGCCACAGCATCTGGCACGAAACATGACTATGCCCGCAGGCCAAGGTTCCGTCTTGGGCAAAAGGCCATCGGGTGGCAGGCCAGCCGCGACGGTGACCCGACCCGAAAAACGCCCAGTCACCATCCGGCCCAAGCCCACCCCGCTGCAGGAAAGGGCTGCACCCAGTCCTCTGCGCAGCACCCCCCAGAAGTTAGGAGACAAGGAGTCCAGTATCCCTGCCACGATGCTGGTGAATTATGAGCTGCCAGGCCGCAATGTCTCCAAGCCGCGCGGTCCGCTGCCTCGGGCGCCAAAGTCTTGTCAAAACTGCCAGATGAACCGCAAAAAGGTGAGACACCTGGTACGGAGCAAGAGAAAATGGCGTTTCCCGGCTAACCCACGAGCAGTGTGGCACATTCCCATGCCCGCGCTGTCGGCTCATGGAGCTACCGTGCATTGACGCAGACCTGCGGCAGCTCTACTTTTTTGAAGGTACGTGGCTCAAGTATCCGGCCCTTGAGTTTGCTTGTACGATGGCTAATAGTTCGGCCAGCTGTGACACGTTACTATGACCTCGCTTGGCCTGAAAGTCGCCGTCATATGAGGGAGAACACAAAAAATAACCTGTTGCCCTTGACGAGGGCGAGCGAGGTGGTCACGACCGCAGTGCTATTGGCCGCGGGGAAGGTCATCGATCTTGAGATGGCCAGCGACAGCGCCTCCGTCTTCTTTTCTACCGGAATCCCCGTCTACGACGCATTCGCCGTGTTCCTATCGAGTCCCTTCTCACTGTGGCGGCCAAATACACTCGAACGGCCCACTCGCGACTCCTTCACGGTGAATCTCTACGATTTTCTCGTGGCCGTGATACACAGACGGAGCCTGGCGAACCTCACTGGGCTACCTGAGCAAGAGGTCGAGCAATGGGAAACCGTGGCTTCGCTGTGGTTCTTCGACTCGATGACCAAATTGTCGGCCAAAGTCGTCCGGAAGAAGGAATCCCCGGCGGAAAGGAATTCCTTTGGCTATGGTTTGGTCGGATTGCTCCTCATCTGCGAGCTTCGCACCACACACGTTTTGCAAGCCTTGACCGGAAGTCTCGGAGAGGATGGTGTCCAGGCCGCTGACGTGCTCAGGGGCATGCGGGCCTTGATATATTGTGTCGTCGACTGGTCCGATCAAAGGCAGCAGCTGAAGCTGTGGGCTCGACATTGGCTTCGCAAGCTGTACGGCGATACTGAGGAGAGCGACGCCAAAATCGTTCGCCAAGCGGCGCCGATACTGTTTTTCTGCGCTTTGTTATGCTCAATGAGCCTGGACCCCGGTGGTCTGATCGAGGTTGACCTGGGGCGACAGGTTTGGGGGTTGGACAGCTGCGCAGACCGCCGTAGGAACCGACAAATGTGGAGAGTGGACAGATGATATTGAGGATCGCATCGAAGGCGATACAGACGAAGAGGAAGGGCGGGATAGCGGCGGCACACAGAGCGACGCGGAAGCTCCGCTCGACCTCACTTGTGCGTTGATACGCAAAGTCGCCGATGACTTACCGGGTTTCTCCAAAGGGCAAGATTTGCGGCGGGAACTGGACATCTTGGCTTGCAAAGACCTGACTGGCTCTTCCCGCCGACCGCTTGCTGACATCAGGCCGTTCAGCGCACACAAATCTTGGAGAGCCGGAAGTGTGCTCTGATTGCGGCCTCGGTCGACGTTACGTTGCCATCCAAAGCTGACAGGCCTTTCTCGACGAAGAAATCCTTGACAGACTGGTGGATGAACTGGACAACCTGTGCATTGGTGACCTCGGCAAGACCCCGGCTGAGCGTCTGCACTTGCCTCTTCATCCGGGCACTGTCAGGCACATAATCTTCGGCGCTGTGGCATGCCTGTAATGACTGGTGTAGGCAATCGACGTCGATGGCCATGGCCCATCGCAACTCGTCCAGTGACAAGGGTCGCGTGGCGAAGCAGACCCATTGGATTAGTTTCAGGGAGGCTGGTCCCATGCCCTGAATGAGTTGTCGGTATAGTTCGTCGAGGTCTGGAGGGGTAGAGCGGACTACTGCTTCCATCTACTTCAATCCGACACCCTCACGCTCAAGGTCCAGAATTTGCTCCACCACAAGACGCGCCCACATAAAGACGCCGGAGGCATGTTCCGTGATCAAGGCTGGAATTGTAGATGATGTTCGCGTACGGAACGCAGCAAGCTGGTCATCCACGAAAGTCGAAATGTCCCTTTGGTTTTCATCCTCGGCGCATATTTCGAACATGCTTTCGTCCAGATCCAGGATTGGGTAGTGACGACAAGAGAAGCAGATGCGAAACTGTCTGATGCCCACGCATTGGGATGCAAAACATTTCAGCAAGGTCTTGAAGATCTCAACAAGCCTGACCGCATTGTCTTTGCCACATTCGTCCAAGGCGTCGACAAACAACCAGACTGGACGAGTCTTTGAGGCCAGTGACTTCGTGGGACGCTTGCCCTGGGCCAGGCCCTGGTAATATCCTCGGTCGTACCGTGCTTTGGCTCGGCGCGGGCGTTCTGAACCCCCCCGCCAGGTTCAATGGGCGTGTCCTGCGGCTGTTCAGGCCCCCTCAGGTTCCACGGGGTCAGCCATGCCTCCCACGTATGGGGCCAGGTCAATACCTGCTTCTGGGACTGGGACCTCGTGTTGTGTCCCACTGTATCATCAGGGTCGCGCTGTGGGCTGGGCGCCCGCGATGGCAATCGCTCTGGTGGATCTGGGGTCGCTTCAGACGTTGGGAAGCCGTGGTTCGGCTCCTCGGCACGCGCCTTAGGTGGCTCGCGCGACATGCAGTCGGCCAGCTGGGCATCGAGGTCCTCCTGGGCAGGCTTGTATCTTCGTCGTTGTGGGCGTCGGCCTCCTGTTGTTGTTTTTGATGCCTGCCCGCGTTGAACGTGCGCTTCTTGTTCGCCTCGGCCACAGTGACCCAGTATTGGGCTGCATCCTGCTCTTTTTGGGTTGTTGTATCTGTAAAAACCGCTTCGTATTCAGTGTCGAGGACATCGTCGTCAGGACGGTATTCGACCCTTTGTAGATCCAGGGTGCCTGCGGAGACTGTTGGCTCCTCAGCGGTCGGACATCGCACAGATATCCTTCGCTATCCGCCTCCTGTGCTACATCAACCTTTTCCTCCTGCCGGACACCCGCACCCCAACGTCGGGTAGCGCCCTAGTTTCATGCTGTGTCCCTTGAAACTCGTATTTCTATCGGCTACCGCACGCCTCACATCTGCTGGAATGCTGACTCGTTCCAGCGCCGTCTCTTATCGGGCGTTGAAAGAGGCCGATTTGGGCAGCGTCGATGTGGCGACGGACCTCGACCTCGTGTTCAAGGACAAGGGCGACATGGCAGCCGGCCCGATTGCGTGGGATGCGGAGGCAGAGGCGTTTTGACTTATCCTCGTGCTGTAGAGCATATACTGCATACTCTCCGCCGTGGAAGGGGGAAACGTCTGTGTCGAGAATAAAATGGCAGGGCCCTCCAATCAGATTCTTGACAAGAGAACGAATGGCCGTTGGGTCGAGGCCCTCCATGTTGGACTCTGGCAGTCATTCGCAAGGATTGGGACCCTCCTGTGTGAACGTTTGGTCTGTTTCGCAAGGACGGATGATTGTCAATTCGCAAGGCTTGCGGACGAGGTCGGGGAAAAGAAAGCCGCTTGGTCATGTGGTGTCCCAGCATGTGGCGGTGCTTGGATGTGTTCCCGAAGATGTGCCGAGACTCATTCAAATTTGAATGAGTCTCAGCTGCTTATATGATTGGCTGTTTGCAATCCGCGGGCGCGTTGCTCCGCGACCCGAATCCTCTCCCTGCCGCTGTCAGCACCACGCAGGCGCGCTGGCTGGCCTGGTCGCTGCCCGCGTCTCGTCCAACCATGCCGTCTCAGCCAAGGTCTGGACGCGGCACGTGCCGCCGAAGAGTCCGCTTGACGAACGAATTTCCCGGCTGAGGATTTCCCGAGGATACGCCGAGACTCGTTCAATTTTGAACGAGTCTCAGCTGCTTATATGATTGGCTGTTTACAATTTCGCTGGCGCCCCGTACACGTGTTGCTCTGCGACCCCACGTAGTAAAAAACAACACTCTCATGTTGGACGACCACCCAACTAGCTGGAGTGCATTTCAGCACTTTACCTCGAATCGATCCTTGGACGCCATAGTACTCTTTTTCCAGTCGTTACTCCCACCCGAAACACCAGCGGTCCCTCATTCAGTGGGGTAGCGAAGAGGAGGAAAGGATAAGGCCCGGAAGGGCCATGAGGTGTTGGCGGGTGGATAGCATAGGAC
>FTCU01002256.1_pt1 | contig 12237 bp, 10 predicted proteins | sample 1639521 | NCBI WGS metagenome assembly FTCU01 (sample SAMEA3914864, study PRJEB12502) | metagenome | biome: forest; material: soil | place: USA | collected 2012-03-12 | depth 0.3 m
GCAGGTAGTCGGCAACCATGTCGGCCCTGCTCTCCCTCCTGGGCTGGAGTTTTCTCCCCAACGTTTGTTCCCTCCCTATCTCGGGCCCCCCTCTCCTTCATGTCACGGTCACCACTAACCCCCCTCCCCTCCCAGCTCGTAACAGGCTGGACCCAAACCCTCTACTACGGCATCACCATCCGCGCCGGCGACCCCAAGCCGCAGCCCGGCACGCCCCGCTTCGCAGAACACCGCCGGCGCATCCACATCGCCGTCATAACCCTCTACCTCCTCTACACAATCTACGAAGCCGACTACGACCTCCAGCGCACCGGCACCTTCTACACGGACCTGGGCATCCCCCTCAACGCGACCGACCGCGAGATCAAATCCCGCTTCCGCCGCCTCGCAGCCCTGCACCACCCGGACAAGGCCGCGTCCTCCTCCTCCTCCTCCGCCGCCGACGCCGAGTCCATCAACGCCTACTTCCTGCACCTCAAGACCGCCGCGGACGCGCTGACCTCCCCGGCCACGCGCTTCGCCTACGAGCGCTTCGGCCCCGACGCCGTGGGCTGGGCGCGCTGCGTCACCATCCGCGACTATGTCGAGCGCGGCGGGCAGGCGCTGGTGCCGTACTACGGCGCGGCGGCGGTGGCCATGTACGCGCTGGGCCTGCTGGGGTATCTCGAGTGGGGGCGGTACGAGCGGTGGCTGGTGCTGGCGGTGCTGTTTGTGTTTGAGGCGCACGCCGTGACGAGGCCTGGGATGCCGGGGTATTTGGACAAGGTGGTGAATCCGTTGCTGGGGTGGGTGGCGGGGCGGGCGCCGTACCTGCCTTTTCAGGCGATTGCGCTGGCGAGGAAGTTGAGTGTGACGGTGTATATTGCGTTTTCGCAGATTGGGCCGTTGTTGGCGGCGGATACGAGCAGTGGGAAGTTGGTGGTGGGGAGTAAAGGGGGGGATGAGGAGGTGGCGTTGAGGCAGGGGTTGGAGAGGTTGGAGGCGGCGGTCAAGAGGGTGGATGCGGACGCTACGAGGTTGTTGGAGACGGAGATGGTGCCGTTTGCGGGGGACGAGGAGACGCGGAACTCCATGTGGGCCAAGGTGAAGGAGTGGCTGGTGCAGAACACAATTCGATCGGACCCGATGGTGAGGGATGCGCTGGGCAGGTCGTTTGCGAAGCGCCGGATGGACGCGCCGGCCGGGGCCAAGGGGACCAGATAATCCGCGGTGGGGAGGTAGATTTATAGACAGCAATGATTTACACATTCCCATGTTGGGTACAGTCTTAAATTCCGCCTCGTGTCCCAAGTATTAGTGTGTCTACACACCGATTTTTGACGCCTATAACCACGTATCCTACAGCCGCTGCCTCCCCCGCGTCTCAATCGGCACCATACAGATGCCCACAAACGCCGCCAATATCAGCGCCGCCGACAGATACACCGGCGCCGTAGTCCCATCCCCCGGCACCGTCGCGGCAATAATCGGCGCCAGCAGGCCCGTGGCCCGGTTCAAGAAGCTCGCCACGCCCGTCCCCGCTCCACGGACCGGCGCGGGAAAGATCTCGGGCGTGAAGGCGTACAGGACGCCGTACATGATGTTCTGCGCGAAAGCCTCGACGCATGAAAACGCCAGCTGCGACGACGGCGTCTTGCCCAGCTGAACAAACAGGAACAGGAACACGGCCGACACGAGCGTCGAGATGGCCAGCGTGCCGCGCCGGCCCAGGAAAGGCGACTTCATGTCGACGGCGTAGGCGGCCAGCAGACTGCCCGGCACGCCGACGATGCTGGTGATGGCGTAGTTGCGGTATGTCTCGCCCGTGATCTGCGTCGCGGGAGAGTCGGGGGAAGAGTCGGGTGAGTTGTCGCCGCCGTGGGAAAGGTACTGTGGCAAGAAGGCGTTGAAGAGGGGATAGCCCATCCCTATCGTGGCCCAGCAAAACCAGATGAGGCAGGTGGTGATACCGAGCTTGCGGGTCGTAAAGAGCGGCCGGATGCGCTCGGCCGAGAAGGAGGAGAATTTGTTCCTGATGATGTTTTTGGCCGTGAGCCGCCTTCGTTCTCGCGGGGCTGGGTCGTCGACCACGGCGTCCAGGATCTCCTCGGTCAGCCATGTCTTTTTGCCGTTTTTGAGGGCGATCCCTTGCACGACGGCAACTGCCTCGGCCTGGCGGCCACGCGAGAGCAGAAACTTGGGAGATTCGAACATCTGAAAGAGAAAGAAGCGGACGAGGAACATGACAAAGGTGATGATGCCAATGGTCATCACGAAGCGCCGCCATCCTTGGTCCGCTGGCAAATTGGCGATGAAGAGCCAAGCAAACAGGGAGGAGCACAGCTGTCCAACGGGCCACCACACCGACAGCAGGGTGAGGAGGGAGCTGGAGGCGTCTGGAAGGAACTCGAGAAATAGGGCGCCGTCCACGGGCAGGTTGCCGCCGACGCCGAAGCCCATGGCGGCATACAAGGCACACACGCCGCCCCAGCTCGGCGCCCACGCCGAGGCGGTGCCGAACACGCTGGCAATCAGCAGCGTCACGTTGAAGGCGATGCGTCGACCCATAATGTCGGAGCCGATACCCCAGAAGAAGCTCCCCAGACACAGCCCAACGAACAGCGACGAGGTGGTGTAGCGGACCGACTTTTCCGAGATGCCAAACTCGGCTGAGAGAGACGGGAGCGTGAGAGACACGCCCTACAATTGTGTTGTTAGCTCATCCCATGGGTTCAGTTGCTTGCAACCTGACTTACTTGCATCCATAGACTATAGCAAGGTGAGTCAGTCGTGGACCATGAATGTGTTAATCGGGTAGGAAACATACTTATCAGCAAACCAGCCAAATCCACAAAGGACAAACAGTTGCCAGTTGTAGCGCCCCATCCCAATGTCCTGGATCGCCTTGTTAAGAAGCCGAGACTTCACTGTCATTGGCCATCAGCCTCCTTCAACACAATCGCATGGCAAACAGAGCTGCTCACTCTCATAGGCGGTCCATTTCTCCCCCTTCCCTCCCCGCCGTACCTCTCTCCTCAGCCCCTCGATGCTGTACTCGGGAGGTGCACTGCTCGTCATTAGCATGGCTGTGTCCTCGTCATGGCCGCCCTTGTCTACCCCCCCTTCGTCGTCAAAGGCATCCTCGTCCAGCTGCCCCTCGGGGTCGGATCGCGATCTCAGCCGGTAGGTGTGGCTGTGTTGATGGGCCTCCTCGAGCGGGATGATGACGGCCGAGTAATCCGCTGCCGTGCCGGTTTGGCGCCAAGGCAATGGTAGCGGTATCATTTTCCACTCTGTTCTCTCTTAACCTTGGATCTGGAAAGTTGCAGGCTCGGGTCCGTTCCGCTCGCTCGGGATGGTGCCGATGGGAGATGGTCGTGGTGAGTAAGGACAGTGATGCCGTGGGTGCACGAGATGAGTCCCAGCAGTTGAGGGTGGAATTGGATTCAGGCAGTTGAGACTTGAGTCTAATTTCAGATTCCGCTAATGGGCGAACTGCAGAGCAAAGTCGGGCGGTCTTTCTTTCGTGATAAGTTCGCCACTCTGTCTGGCCGTCCCGGCAGCATCGACCTTTGAACCAGGAGGTACGACTGAACAAGCGGATCTGGCAAGCCTGGCTTTGGCAAGGACCGGCAAGGATAGGCAAGGCTGGGGCTCAAGCCCGAAACAAGTGTTTGAAGTTCCGATTGGCATTCAGCTGGGGCGGTTTGCTGCTTGCCGACTACATGGTGGATGCTGCAACTGGATGGCAACGCAAACAAAAAAGCTCTTTTGGTTGAAGCGGTTGTGTTGGAGTTGAAGTTGACAATTGAATGGCTCAAAGAAACAGTCCAGGTGCCATTCTCAACTCGGCCGCCGCTTGGCCAGTCGGGTGCTGCACAGAGCCGTCAGTGCACACCGAAAAGCGCAGCCAATCGCCTGGGCCGCTTTCCGCCACAACGTGGGGGGAGAGGGGGGGTTCCGAAAGCACACCTTCCTTCCCGCCGACCTGCGATGCGATGGTTCCTGTCAATGGCCAGATCGGGCAGTTCGCTGCGCCCGACTCGACTCGGCCTCGAGGCCATGACACACAAAATCACCAAACCGGAAACGGAGATTCCGACGTTTCTTGGGGAAAACGCGAAAAATAAAAGCACCAGCTGAGAAGCTGGATTTCGACGTGGGCCTGATTCGAACAGACGCTCCCGAAGGAACAAGATTTCTAGTCTTGCGCGTTAGACCACTCCGCCACCACGCCTTGCTTGCTTGTTGGATATTCACGTGACTTGGAGCCTGGCTTTTCATCCGATCGATCGGCTGGTCGGTGGAGGCAAACTGGCAGAGTACCTCTTTGCCATGGTCGGGAATCCAAGACCCTGCGGCGGCGAGGTGTGATCCATCATGCGAATATCGGCAGTCGGAGTAAGGCAACCACAAGGTTCAACGTTTCGATGATGGGATGCGTCCATGCCATCGCGCAGGAACAACACGCACGCCAAGGCTGTTCCGGCATGCTCGGAACGTGACCTGTTCTGTAACTTCTGTTGCTTGACTCACAAACTGTTTGGACGAGAGAACACTTCCCCGTGCCCTGCCCAAACCCCCAAACCGCGTTACGGAATCAGTTGAAGAAGCGATAAAACACTCGGCCCGCCCGCAGCTCGTCACACAATCGAGCCCGTCGCTCTCTTTGTTGCCCGACCCGACACGCGGTAATCTGTCAAAATGGATGTCCCCGCGGCAGCCAGTGCCTTCGGGATACTAGGAGCAGTGCGATAACACCGACCTCCCTCTCCAATGTCCCTGGCATCTCCTAACTCATATCCTCTCCGTGTTAGGTCTGCTGGTCCATCCAGGTCAGCCTCCGCCCGCTTCCCATGCGCTGCTTCACCTTACCCCCCGCAGCTCATCCCCCAAATCGTCATCAACTACCGTCGCCACCATGCCACCGGTCTCCAGCCCTCGATGATGATGCTCTGGGCCTGGGCCGGCGTTCCGCTGGGTGCCTACAACATCGTCTCAGAGTTGAGCATTGCCTTGCGTATCCAACCCCAGATCCTGACCCTACTGAGCCTGGTCACCTGGATACAGTGCTACTACTACGAGCGGGTGAGTCAGTCGTCCTCACATCGAACTCAGCTAAACCCGCTTCAGAAATGGACCGTCACGCGCTCCCTTGCCGTCGTCGTCCCTATCGCCGCCGTTATGGCCGGTGTCCAGGCTGCGCTCATCATCGGCCTCCGCATCCTCAAGCAGCAGCACGTCGAGTGGCCTATGATCCTGACGGCCGTCCTCTCCGCCGCGCTGCTGGCCGCCGGGGTGCTGCGCCACTACTGGGACATCTGGGTGCATCGCGCCGTGCGTGGCATTTCCTTCCTGTTCGTCGGCATCGACGCCGCGGGCGACGTCTTCTCCTTGATGTCCATCCTCTTCCAGCCCACCCTGGACGTGCTCGGCATTGTCATCTACGCCACCGAGCTCGTCCTCTGGTGTGGCATCTTTGCCTGTGGCGGCTACTACAACTTCCTGCCCTGGGTTCAGAGGAAGTGGCTTACTCAAAGATCACGCGGTGGACAATCGACCGGGGATGAACCGACGTCGGATCCATCTGGCCATGGCAACACCGTTGCGTTGCACGACATGCCCTCTTCTACCTCCGTCTTCCGCACTGTATCCCGCGAATCCGCCGAGTTGAGGGCCAGGGCTACTGGGACCTCCAGGCGAGCAGTGACGGGCACGAGTTAGGCGAGCACATCACCTCCAGAGACTGTCAATCCGTTACAGCCGAATCAACGTAATATGAAATGCGGCGCAATGCTGTGAAGGGTGGTGCGGCCAGTGTAGACGGGCGGCGGGGGCTTTCCGTCGGCTCTTCAGGCCTATATGTGGCCGAAATAAGCACAAGATAGGCAAAAACAGGACGCCAGAGCTCTGGCTTCCGCTAAACAGGACTGCTGCAGGCCAGACAATCTGGCTCTCAGGGATGTGTTGGTTGCTGATTTGACCGTCACTGCAACTCCTGTTGGGCCCGAGCGGGACGGCCTGGGCCGCGGAAGCGGAATGGTACGACTCGGAAGGACCGGGATTTCTCACAAAGACCGGGACGGTTCCGCACTCGCCGGCAAGCGTGCAGCCCCATCCCAGAAATGGGGGACTTGTTCGAGTTACATCCGGAATCGCGGCGGCCACGTTTGCCGCAGGGGACTTGCGGCGGTCCGAGTCAGTTGGCCCCGGTCCGTCGACGATCATCACGGCAATTCGGTCAAACTTGCTGGCAAACCGCGGTCTCGGAAGAGACTCTGGGATGCCTGGGCTTTTGAGAGACGTCACACGGCCGCCGTCGCCGCCGATGTGGCGGAATTCCAGCCACTCGACGGGAGGGGGGGTCGGGAGTTGGGACATACATCCATCATGCATGGTTTATGCGCCTCTCTCCGGTGATGCACATCGATCGCGGCCTCGGCTCGTTCACGGAATTCGGTTGTAGCAGTGCTTCACCTCGTTATTACCGGTGCCCTGGCGACACCAGTCTCCCTCGACAACACCTACAAACCCGTTCCCGTGCCTCGGCACGCCGTCCAGAGTACGGGGAACCTGGTCCCTGCAACTGCGGGGAGCCAAGGAGCCAGCAGAAGCCAGCCAATCGGTGAGCTTCTGCTTGTCAGTGACAGCCCCTGTCCAGTCACTCTGTCAACGTTGCAGCTTCGACGTTCAGCTTGCCGACCAGCATTCTGCCACTGCAGCTTTTCGAGCGAGGGGACAGGGCAGCTTCCTGCAGCCATTCGAGGGGAAGCAAAAAAAGCAAGGACCAAAGGTCAAATGGCAAACAAAGCCGGCGAGGGCATCAGCAGACGCACTATTCCATGGGGGCAGCACCGATCTCCAAACTTCTTGACAATAATTATCAAAGGCGTCCGGGAGCGTCGTATTTAGCAACTCCACCATCTATGATGGCGTTGGGGTCTGCGGGGTCCTTTGAGGGGTTCTTGGAGCAAGGCAGGGGAGAGATCACCCTGGCTGGACTTACAAGCACCGTCCTTTTGCGGGGAGGGGGCTCGGCTGCTCGATAATAATAATAATAACCTCCTCTCCTTCCTCCCTCTTCCACCTGCAACACGTTATCTCCAACCCTCCAACAACGATTCTCCTCGCCGCCTCACCCGCCGTTTCCCAGCCTTTGTTTCTCGGGCTTTATATCTACTCGTTGCAGACCAGTCAACTTCCGTCCCTTCTGGTATTCATCGCCGTGGTGAGGTAGCATCAGGACCGATTTCCCTATAAATTCGCCTTCTCCCTCCTGCCGCCAAGTCATATAGCCCTCCCACTTCCACCACCAACCTCACAAGCTTCAACAAAATGCCTGTCGCTTCGCGCTGGGAGTTGCCCATCCCGCGCTGCTCGCTGCAGCAATGGATCTTCGGCTCGGCCTGCGGGCCGATTCCCGACCCTGACAAGCCCGCCTTCATCGACCCCGAGAACCCCGAGGCCAACTACCTGACCATGTCGAACTTCCGCCTCCTCGCGAAGCGCGTTGCCCTAGGGCTCCAGAAGGCCGGCATCCAAAAGGGCGACAAGGTGCTCATCTTTTCGGGCAACAGCATCTTCTTCCCCTCCCTCTTCCTCGGCATCCTCATGGCCGGCGGCGTCGTCAGCGGCGCCAACCCGACCTTTGTCCCCCGCGAGCTGGCCTACCAGCTCCGCGACAGCCAGTCCCGCTTCCTCTTCGTCGCCGAGCAGTCCCTCGCGACGGCCCGCGAAGCCGCCGCCGAGGTCGGCCTCGACCCAAGCCGCGTCTTCGTCCTCGGCGAACCCACCCAGTCCGTCGCCCAGCTGCCGCAGACCACCACCCCGGGCCCCGGCGCCCAGGGCCGCATCAACGGCGTCCCGCACTGGACCGAGCTTCTAGCCGACACCCTCCCCGCGGCGGAAACCTGGTCCTGGGACGAGCCCACCAACCCGGAAGAAACCACCTGCTGCCTCAACTACAGCAGCGGCACCACAGGCGTGCCCAAGGGCGTCGAGATCTCCCACCACTCCTACGTCGCCAACGGCGTCGGCGTCTCGCACATGCACCGGATCCACCCCGAGTTCGAAACCCGCGTCAAAACCGACCGCGGCCTGGCCTTCCTCCCCCTCTACCACGCCTACGGCCAGACCTACTTCATCGCCAACCTCCCCCACCTGCGCATCCCCGTCTACATCATGCGCGCCTTCGACTTCGCCCGCATGCTGTCCCACATCCAGACCTTCCGCATCACCACGCTCCCCTCGGTGCCGCCCATCATCGTCATGCTCGCCAAGCACCCGCTCACCAGGCAATACGACCTCTCCTCACTCGAGCACATCGGCTCCGGCGCCGCGCCGCTCGCCCGCGAGGTGTGCGAGGACGTCGAGAAGATGTTCCCGGGCCGCGAGAACTTTTATATCCGCCAGGGCTGGGGCATGACCGAGGTCACCTGCACGGCCATGTCGTGGGACCCGAACACGACTGCCAAGGGCTCCGCGGGGGTGGGTGAGATGTCGCCGAACTGTGCGGCGCGGCTGGTCGCGCTGGATGGTGTCACCGAGGTGACCAAGGCCGGGGAGCGGGGCGAGCTGTGGGTTACTGGGCCGACGTTGATGAGGCGGTATTGGAATAAGCCTGAGGCGACGGCCGAGACGATCGTGGTGGATGAGAAGGGGACGAGGTGGTTAAGGACGGGGGATGTGGCGTTTGTGGAGGAGTATGCGCCGGGCGGGGTGTTTCATGTCGTGGATCGGATTAAGGAGTTGATTAAGGTCAAGGGGAACCAGGTCGCGCCTGCGGAGCTGGAGGGGATTTTGCTGGAGAACCCGGATGTGGCGGACGCGGCGGTGGTGGGGATTACGGTTGATGGGGAGGAGATGCCGCGCGCGTATGTGGTGCGCAAGCCGGGGTCGACAGTGTCGGAGAAGGGGGTTGCCGAGTGGATGAAGGGCAAGGTGGTGTACTACAAGCAGCTGAAGGGCGGCGTGGTGTTTGTGGATGCCGTGCCGAAGAACCCGGTAAGTACTGCTGGCTTGTGTTGTTCCCCTAACGTATGCCGAGAGCAAAGACTGACTGTGTTACGAATAGTCTGGCAAGATCCTGCGCAAAGAGCTCCGGGAGCGGGCCAAGGCCGAGGTCGAGAACAAGCAGGTGGCCAAGTTCTAAGCCACTAGTGGACAACAGGGACGTTGTCGTCCATCGCTTCATCAGCGCTTCCGTCTAACAAGGCTGGCTGGGAGCGCGCGGGTGTGGTCAGTGGGCTCCTCACGTCAGCAAGCAAGACATTTCTGGCATTTTCGGCATTTACTTTCCTCGCCAGCGTTTCAATACCTCCATTGTGTAGAGAAAGAAGTTGTATTGTACATACATCGTGGCTCAATGATACACATTTTCACTTTCAAACTCGCGGCAGGAAGGAGAATGACTGGTTTTGTGTGACTTTAAACACAGTCAACAAGCAAGTGTTGTGTTGTGTTCTGACATATCAGCGACTTTGTGTGGAACGATCTTTTGTACCCAACACCGGGCATGTATTACAGCACTCTCGTGTGTAATTGTTCACAATATATAATCGATATCACACATCAAGTTCACATCAGAGCATGATTCACACAACAGGTTACGCATCAACAAAGCAAATTTCGTCACAGGGAAAATCTGTGATATTTTTTGAGGGCTGTCAAAGATAGACTACTGCCCGAAAAACTGTTTGCCGCAAGGACGCATGTTCTCCGGCACCAGGCCGCCTATGTTTGAGAAATCTTTCGTGAAGATGTTGGGAAAATGGCTGGGCCGAGAAAAACCCCGAGCCCAGAAACGAAGAGAAGAATGCAGCAGGACGGGAAACTCCAAGTTTCCAAGAAGCTTCCGGGCGAAACGCCCCCCGCTGTGGCGCAGCCATCAGACCGCCTAGAAGAGCTTGTGCTCAAGGGTCATGTCAGACTCGGGCTCGAGGCCGACGCAGGCGCGGAAGATGTTGGCGAGGGCAGCGCGCTGCTTGGCCAGGGCGTTGATGACCGGGGTGCCGGGCGGGGTCAGAGGGGCCTTGAGCATGTAGCTCAGGACGCTGAGCACGCTGTGGAAGCTCTTGTAGCCCTTGGCGGACTCGGCGTCGGTGGAGTGCAGCTTCCACTGGACGCGGGTCATCAGCTCGGCGATGACGACCAGGTCGATGATCAGCGGCGAGGCGAGCAGCGAGTCCTCGCAAACGTTGGTGATGGAGATGGTCTGGTTGCCGCCCATGAAGATCTCGGCCGAGTACTCGTCCATGGCGCGCTTGCTGTCGCCGACGGCCGGGACGTACTTGATGACGACGATGTGGTCCGGGTGCTCGCCCTCGGCGTACAGGACGTTGTTGGCGGCGACCATGTCGTCGACGACGTTGGACTTGGAAATCTCCTTGGAGCGGAACTGCTTGTGGGAGCTCAGGTTCTTGCCGTCGTTGTTGCCAAGGTGGTTGTAGCTGGCAATCGAGGTGAGCTTGATGCCGGCGGTGATGAGGAAGTCGACCAGGGCCGACTTCATCTTGGTCTGGCCGGACTTGAAGTCGTCGCCGCCAATGAAGGCGCCGTGCTTCTCGGCGAGGTCAATGGCACCGGGAACGAAGGTGTTCTGCGGCGAGCCGTTGATGAAGGGAGCGCCCTCAAGGATGGAAGCAACGGCGAAGACGGTCGAGGGAGAGACCTCCTCGTGGCCGGCATCGATGGCCTTGAGCAGGTTCTCTGCGGTGTCGTTGACGCCGGTGATGATGTCGGAGAAGCGCTCAGTGTTGGCGGTCCACTGGATGATCACCTTGTCCAGGTTGTTGGCGGCCTTGAAGTCACTGTTGGGTGGTTAGATACACAGGCCACACAAACCGTAGATGACGCAAAAAAATCGCAGAATGAAATCCACATACCGAATGTCCTTGCGGATCTGCTCGACGTGGGCGGTGCAAGCCTTGGAGCCGGGGATCAAGTTATCGGCGCGATCCTCCTGGTTGGCAGCAATGAAGTCGGGGTAGTAGATGCTGGGGAGCGGGACCAGCTCGGCCATCTCCTTGCGGACGAGGGCCTTGAGGGTCGGCTCCAGCACCTTGGCGCGGTCCATGGCATCGGCCAAGTTCAGGCCGCTGATGTCCCAGCCGCCAATGACAAAGTCGTTGGGGTGGACCATGGGCAGGATGTCGTGGAAGGGGATGTTGATGTCCTGGTTGGTCTTGGCATCGTTGCCGAGCTTCAGGGTCGAGCCCATGACGACGGAGCCGTAGTAGTTGGCGGCCTGGGTGCCGTTGCGGGTCTCCCAGGTCAGGCCGCGGCGGTTGGCCATGATGCCGGCGGTCACGGTGGTGCCGTTGTTGCCGCCCCAGCCGACCAGCATGACGCCGAGCTTGGGGACCTTGGTCTCGACCTTGAAGTCGTAGACGGTCTCGCGCGGGGTGGCGACGCGAGTGCCGTTCTCACCCTCGGTAACCGTGGTGGTGCGGTACGTGTACTTGGAGCGGATCTCCGAGTCCGTGTAGACCACGTTGGGCGAGTTGACAATGAACTTGGGGCGGGCGGCAGCGCCGTTGGCAGCAGCAGCGCCGTTGGTGTAGGATCCATCACCGTTCGCGGAGTTCGCGTCGGTCTCAGCGTGAGGAGCCATTGTTGCAAGTTTTGGGTTGGTTAGTTCAGCCGTGTGGCAGGAAGCACGTTAATGAGTCGGTGCTAAGTCCGCTGCACCTCCAGGCGAGGCAGAACAACGGGCTCCTGCGTACGGGTGATGGACGCTGGTGCGAGTTAGTGAATGGCTTCTTGAATCCGGCGAGCGGGCGTGGTGAAAGCCAAGCTGGTGGAAGCAAGTGGTTGAAGTGAAGGCGGGTGAAGATGGCTGAAGGTGGAAATGGGTGAGGGCAAACGCAGGCAAGGCAGGCTTACGAGTTGAGAAGGTTGGAGAACGTTTTGGCGGTGGAGGATCGCAGCTCAGGAGCGCGATCAAGTAGGCACTGGAGATCTGATCTTTGTTTTGGTTGCAGGAAGTTACGAAAAGTTTCTGGGTGAAGAGGAAGGGTGGTGGAAGGAGTGGGAGTGGGGGTTGGGATGGTTTTTGGGTTCGAGTTCAGATTCTGAGCCTGGCGACAAAGGATAATCTCAAAATTCGGCCAGGCAGGAACTTGCAGCATGTGCTTCATTTTATACCGCACAACCTAGCAGCACCGGATCCCCCATCGGGGCGGTGAAAGAGCGCTACACCATTTTGCATACATTGCCAGGTCGGGGGCTCCACGTCTCGGATTGCTCGGCCTCTAGGAC
>FTCU01003335.1_pt1 | contig 12209 bp, 16 predicted proteins | sample 1639521 | NCBI WGS metagenome assembly FTCU01 (sample SAMEA3914864, study PRJEB12502) | metagenome | biome: forest; material: soil | place: USA | collected 2012-03-12 | depth 0.3 m
CGCCAACTACGAACAGCAGCTGTTCCAACAGGAACTCGAGAAGTACCGGCCATATCAGAACCGGCTGGTCCAGGCGACCCATAAGCAGGCGGCTCTGATGCGGGAGCTGACGGTGGCTTTCAACGGTCTTCTCCAAGACAAGAGGGTCCGTGCAGAGCAGAGCAAATACGAGTCCTTCCAAAGACAGAGGGGGTCCGTCATCAGCAAGTACAAGCGGGCGTATCAGGAGTTTTTGGACCTTGAAGCCGGCCTGCAGAGCGCAAAGACGTGGTACAAGGAGATGAAGGAGACGACCGAGAGCCTGGAGAAGAATGTTGAGACCTTTGTCAACAACCGCAGATCCGAGGGTGCCCAACTACTCAACCAGATCGAGGCGGAGCGGGCCGCGAACAAGGGCGCGCAGGCTGCCCTGGAGCAGGAGCGCATCCGCGAGCTGATGGAGCGCATGTCGGTCGAGCCGCCACCAACATCACCCATTCCCAGCACCTCCTCCCGGTCGACACCGGCCCCCCTATCCTTCAGCACAACGCCCATGTATCCCAAGACCAACTACGCCGGGCACTACCAGCTCCCGAGCTCTCCTCCGCCAACCCAAACAACGGCCCCGCAATCCTACGCCCACCAGCCAACCCCGGGCCAAACATTCACCTACGTCCCCAGCTCCCACGGCCGTATCCCTGGCCCCGCCTCCCCGCCACCCAACCAAACAGCCTTCAACATCGGTCCCATGCGCCCGGGCCCCGCCTCCCCGCCCCCAACGCAGACCACATTCGGCCAACAGGCCACGCGCTACAGCACGTACGGCAACCCGGCCGCCGCCGCGATGCAGCAACAACAACAGCCCCAACAGCAGCCGCAGCACCAACATCCGGGAGGAGGTTACGCAACTCCGCCAAACTTTGTGCCGCCTCCGCCCCCGCCTGGACCGCCGCCGCTGGGGCCGCAGCAGGCCGTGCACTACGCCGGGAGGGAGTACTATACGGGTGACCCGAACGGGGTGAGGCCGGGGTCGGCGATGGGCAGGGGCGGCGCTGGGCAGCAGGGCCAGGGAGCCGATCCGTGGGCTGGGTTGAGCGCGTGGAAATGATTTGCGGGGAGGTACGAGGGAGGGTTTTGAGTGGAGCGGGAGGCCTGGCGACGTGGCCGAGGTGAGAGGAGGGAGGTAAAGGGGTCGGCAAGCTTGGATATTATGTTGTTCTTGAGCCGAGTGTCGTGTGGAGAGCCGGCCAGCGGGATAGTATTGTCAGCGGAATGCGGTGTTGTGTGGGTGCGGAGAGAGGCAATAGTATGAGGTTAGGATAGATGGAAACATGCATGTTGTCAAAACTTGGAATGTGCGGTTGCTGATAGCGTGATTGGGAAGTGTGTGGTGACTGACGACCTGGATGGAGGTTTCAGGGGTTTGTTCGTTCCCTGGGGCTGGTAAACAAAGCGCATTCCGCTTGCTCCAGATCGTCGTGATGCGAGGCAATAAGACCACTATTAAGCACATAAATGTAATGCAAACAAAGAATTCATTGTCTAGTTACTACCGCCAAGTACGTACATAGTACGAAAGGATGAAATCCAGCTCACCATACGCTTCTTCTCTGTCATGGGTCTTGGACCGCCGACGTTCGGCTCTTACGGCCGCAACCAACCCGATGAGCCGGTGGTAGTTGTTGGATCAGGAGCGGGAGGGGCAGGGTTGCCCGACTTGGTGGTCGGCTCGGGCTGCTTTGGCTGTGGTCCTGGGGCTGGCGTTTTGGGCGGGGATTGGGTTGAGGTGGTTGACGACATTGTGGTGTTTTTGTTGTGGTTGGCGGTGGAAATAGAGGTAAGGGTTGTGTGACTCTGTGAGACTGGTGCTTGTTGGGTGTGTTTGGTATTGGAAAGGGGGTGAGAGGGCAGGTCGGGTGTTTAATATACAAAACTGGTGTCGCTTAAGGCAAACTCTGTTGCTTTTTTGGCCACGGCGTCTGCTTGATTTGCCCCTGAAACCCAACGACTCCAGTTGAGGTAAAGAAGCAATTTCGGTGGTCATGTGGCCAGGAGAGAACCAGTACAAGGCGAATCTCCAGGAAGAGGATGAGTAACGCCTGAGTACACGCTGACAAGTTGGTACAACTGTTGATTCTGTCTTTGTGATATTTATCTCAACACTTGGTCCAATACACCAGCGGACGTGAATGCAAAGAGCAGGCTTGTGTCCGCCTCTGTCTCTAGGAGGCCGGGACGCCACCGCTCTGGTTGCAGTACTACAGCGGGCTAGCCGACAATCAATCATATGGCCAGGGAAGTAAGTAGTCCAACGGGTTCGTCGCCGCTTCGCAGAGTTTGCAGGCCGTTGCCACTTAATGTGAACACCCCTAAGCTACTGAGTAGGATCCGTCCGTCGTGGGCTAGTCCATAGGTGATTTTGGGTTCGCCTCGCGCTAGCAAAGCAGCAAGATGGTCGGCCGTTGAGTGAGCGCGCTGCTTGGCGGCTGGGCAGAAATGGAGTCTACCCCTGAATCCACATTCGGCGCCATTTGTTGATATTTTATTACTGGTGTTGAAACCAACAGTTACAGCATACGGTATCACGATCGTGGCGGTGTTGGGGCTCAACGGTTCAATTGGGTCCCGCTTGAGTGAAGGATGTGTTACGCCGCCCGGATGCGAGCACCGCCTTACTCAGGAATGAACAAGCACCAACTGAGTGTTGGTTGGCACTGTGCCTCTTGTGCCGGAATTTTTGTGTTGTAATTACCTATTCATTGGGTTGGTCCAGAGCATCGCTCCTCCTCTCCTTCGCTTGTCATCATGCCCTATCTGCATATCAACTGCGGTTTGATCTCTGTTTCCTCTTGTCGACCCTTTTCTTTGTTTCTTTCTGTCCTCTGTTATCTATGGCCACATCCAACCCAAACCACAATGTCCATGGTAACGGCGCGGATATGGATGTGAATCGTCATGCGGGCAATGAAGCGCCCACTGGTGAAATCCCCAGGCCTCAGGTCGGGGAGCCATTTGAGCTGAACTCTGCCGTTGTCAATGGTGAGACTTCAGCATTTCCTGGTTGTTGATGTGTTGTCCAAGTGATCTGACTTGCCTGCCTAATCCTGATTAGCGCTCCCCATCCCGGGTTGCAAGGTCCTGAGCGCGAACAACTACGGCAGGTCCCTTTGGGGCCTGGTTGGGAAAATTGCAGTCGAGCTCCCATGTCATGGAGGGCTGAAATATTACTTTCTTAAAGTAAGTCAGGTACTCTAACTTGGATACTCACAAAAAAGTCTTGATCCTGACCAGACCAAAATCATCAGACGGCCGCGCTGGGAGAGACTGGCAAAACCATGCTACGAGGCGAGTACGAGTCTCTCAAGGCAATCCACGACGTGTCCCCGGCCATGGTCCCAGAACCACACGCCTGGGGCAAGTATGACGACGGCTCGGACACCTACTTCCTCCTCACCGAGTTTCGCGAGATCGGCCAGCAGCCACCGGACCCGGCCAAGTTGACGGAACGGCTGGCCGAGATGCATCAAAAGTCGGTCTCGCCGACAGGCAAGTTTGGTTTCCACGTCACGACGTGCCATGCCACCCTTCCGCAGGTGACCGACTGCTGGGAGGAGTCATGGGCGGTGCTCTATCGCAAGCAGCTCGCCCAGATGATCAAACTTGACGAGGAGAAGAACGGCGAGTGGCCCGAATTTAAAACAGTCTGCCAGCTCATCCTGGACAAGGTGATCCCGAGGCTCTTGGAGCCGCTTCAGGCTAGCGGCCGCCGCAGCATCAAGCCCTGCCTAGTGCATGGCGATTTGTGGGACGAGAACACGGCCACCGACGGGGTCACCGGCGACGCCTTCATCTTCGATGCCGGGTCATTTTACGCCCACAACGAGTACGAAATCGGGAATTGGAGAGCGGTGAGACATCGCCTGAGCGGCGCTGCTTACACGAGCAATTATCTGAAGAGATTCAAACCTTCTCAGCCAGGTAAGCTGCCAAATTTGAGCCTGGCCGAGTGGCTATCAGTCAAGCATCTCCTATTAACCGCCCGCCTTGAATAGAGGAAGAATGGGATGACCGAAACCTCCTCTATTCGCTCCGTTTCGATCTCGGATGCTCCATATTGATTCCCGGATCCAATCAACGTCGGATGTAAGTGCTCGGGCAGTTTTTACCTGCCATAATTACCGCACCCCCCTTAATCGCTTGTTGACGGCCCTGTAATTAGAGTCAAGGAGAACATGGAGGTCCTGTGCAACAAGTTCTTTCCGGGCAGACTGGAGGAGCGAGAGACCGGCAACCAGAGCATTTTCAACAACTCTCACGCTGCTTTTATGCCACGGGCGAGCTTGTGAGTTTCGGATCGGAACGACGAGAAGTTTCTCGGCCTTTTTGGGAGGGCACTGCAGAAACCCCCTCGACTCCGGCCGCGGCGGCCACGTACTTCGCAGACAAACCCTATGTGAGGGGTAACCATGAAGCCGAGGCTCGCATCACCAATGATGGTCGAGGATAACCACCAAGCCGAGGTCGACACCACTTGTTCCAGGATCAGAATTTTCGCCAAGATCGACCCCTCTGGCTGGAAGGACAAGTCAACCAGGGCCCTGCGAGCGCGTTGAGCCATTCTTGCCCAATGTCTTGCTTGGGTACGACCCACCACGCACCAGGGCTGTCGAATAGCGCCCACGTTGATTACGAAGTACGCTGCCCCGACGATCAACGCTCAGGCAGGGGCAGGGATTACGAGGACTGCCTATCCCTCCCGCGCATCCAACACGCTGGCTTTACGAATACGGAGGTTGTTCCTAGTCTCCGGTTTGTTCACTAGCGTGCTGAGCCTCAGGTACGGCCAAGAGTGCAGGGGCAGACGATGTTCCAAGTATTGTGCCTTCGTCCCTCTCCGCTCCACTAGCCCCTCCTCACCATCGCCACGTTTGTGGAGCCGCACAACGGGAGGTGTCATGCCAAGCTCAGCTCTGGGGTCGCCTTTCCCCTTGTACACTAGAGTCGGGACTTGCGAATGGGCACAGGCGGCTGAGAGAGTCGTGGCCCGCTAACCCTGCTGGCGGTGCCGCCGCCGAGTCCGTTCTCGCTCCGCTCCCCGCAAATTGACACGCTCTCCGCCTTACCTTAACCTTAACCCCAGGTCTGGGCCAGACTAGCCAAGCTTTCCCCGCATCCAAGGGTGGATCAGCTTTCGTCGAACGAGCCGAGAATGGATCCCATCAAGCTCTCCGTACCAATGCGGAGGCGTGGGAGGCTGACAAGCGCCCTCTCGACCACTTACCCCATATTCTGCTGTGTAGATGGAGTGACAGGGAGTGGTCTGGGGACGTGATGGATGGTCGAGATGTGTTCTGAAGACCGGTTGCCTTGGGCGGTTGGCGTCCGTCAAGGAGACAGGATATTGCACTTATAAACCGTTGTCTCCTCGCCCTTTCTCTCTCATGAATTCACTCTTCTCATCACCAGTCTTCGGCTCCGACCACCCCTTTCCGCACCGGCCTTCCTGTTTTCGTCCCTTCAAACGCATCCCGAATCCAAGCACGTCCCAGCCAACAACGCTGCCACCATGTCCTCCTCCGACGAGAAGGTCGGCGTCGAGAACGTTGAGGCGGCCGGCGACCACTCGTCGATCCCCGTCTCGGCCAACGACTTTGACTTCTCCCCGGCCAAGCAAAAGAAGATCATTCGCCATATCGACCGCCGGTTGGTGGCGACTGCCGGGGTTCTGTACTGTGTCAGTCTCGTGGACCGGCTCAACATGGGTGCTGCGAACATCGCGGGCATGGCCAAGGAATTGGTCTTGACTGGGAACCGATATGTCAGTTCTACCCGCCGATTTCTATCCGACCTTGAAAAAGGATACAGCGTGCTGATTGACTCCGTTTTGTGGTTGCTAGAGTATGGTCTCGCTCGTCTTCTTCGTCACCTACATCATCTCTCAGCCTCCGTCGACCGTTATTGTGCGGAGGCTTGGTACTCGGCTCCACATGGCTCTGCTTACCGTCTGCTGGGGCGCCTGTGTACTTGGAATGGGCTTTGTCAAGGACTGGCAGCAAATGACTGCGCTGAGAGTTGTGCTTGGTCTCTTCGAGGGTGGTATGTGTCCTTCCCGATGCCTCTTTTTTGCTTACCTTGATTTGGTCCTTAATGGCAGGGGCTTGGGTGAGAATATGCTGACAAAAAGTACCTAACTAGGCTTTTTCCCCAGCTGCTTTTACCTGATGAGCACCTGGTATACGAGATGTAACTTCCCTCCCTCCATCCCTTTCCTACGCAAACAGAGGTTTTGTTTACTAACACTAGATAATAGTTGAGCTTGGCAAGCGGAGTTCGGTCTTCTACATGATTGGTATGGTCGCAACTGCCTGTGCTGGTATCCTATCTTATGGAGTGAGTGCCTACAATACGATAGAGCTGGAGACACGAGGTCTATTCAAAGCTAACACTAGCAGCTCATGCAAATGTCCGCCTCGGTGGATTGAGCGGTTGGCGCTGGATCTTTGTCGTAGAAGGCATCCTCACTCTCGTCATCGGCATTGTCTGCTACTGGACGCTCGTCGACTTCCCCGACAGCAAGCGCCCGAACTGGAGTTTCTTGGGCTCGAGAGAGCGGGCGTGGTACGTTTTCCGCCAACTCTATCTCGTCGAGTGTCGCTAACACATTCAGGGTCTGTGCCCGCGTCGAAGCCGACCGTGGCGATACCAAGGTCGAGCCCTTCTCGGTGGCCAAATATCTCCGCGCGGGCACCGACATCAAGGTCTGGGGGTACGCCATGATCCTCCTCTGTGTCAGCACCCTCGCGTACGCTCTCGCCTACTTCCTCCCTCTCATCCTCAGCCAGAACATGGGCTTCAGCGTCGGCGCGTCGCAGTGTCTTGTCGCGCCCCCCCTACGCCTTCGCGGCCATCGTCGTCTACGCCACCGGCTGGGCGGGAGACAAGTACCGCATCCGCGGCCCTGTTGTCATCTTCAACGCTCTGCTGTGCCTTATTGGCCTGCCTATCATGGGCTTCCACTCTAACCCGGCCGTGCGCTACTTGGGCGTTTTCTTCGTCACTGCCGGCGCCAGCGCCAACGTCCCTGCGTCCATGGCGTACCAGGCGAACAACATCCGCGGCCAGTGGAAGCGAGCCTTCTCCAGCGCCACGTATGTGTCGTTTGGTGGCATTGGCGGCATCATGGGCACCCTGGTCTTCAGGAGTGAGGACGCGCCGGGATACAAGCCCGGCCTGTATACGTGCATCGCCTGTGCGGGAGCGACTATCCTGATTGTCCTTGCCCTGATGGCCGAGTGCTACCGTCTGAACAAGAAGGCGGACCGGGGCGAAGTGGAGCTCGAGTGTGATGAGGTAAGTTCAGGTTGTCGGTTGCGAGTTGAGTGTAAGACTTGGACGCAAGCTAACGTGGTTGCAGGGCACCTACGAGCCTGGTTTCCGCTATACTTATTAGGCCGGTGTCAAGGAGGATTAGCATGATGATGATGACGGATTGACCGGGTTATGAGTTGCTGGGGTACTTGATGATGAATTTTGATGACGGGCATTAGTTTAGGTTATTACAATGACACGGGAAGCCGGGCTGTCTTCTGCGATGAGATCAGAATACCTGAATCAATATTATTGCCAGCGATTGATTTGTCGTCGGGCCAAAACACCAGACCATTCCCCTTTTTCTCGCGGAAATCACTGGTCAACTCTGTTCGGGCTGCTTGACCTTTGCGAGACTTCCGATTTCCCGGTTCTTGGAGAGCTTTGGCGGGATGCGATGGAAAGGCCCCGCGACGGTTCCGGGGAAATCCGAGCTCAACGCCATGCCCGGGCGGCCCGGCACTTTTGAGATCGCCGTCGACAAGAAATCAATGTACCAGACACAAGATGCTTTGCAAATTGACCGAGTCCCAGATGTCAATGATGATACGCTTGGCGACCGGGGAACCCGAGGAACAGCTCTTATCATAGAGGCCGACCAAAGCGGACCGGCTGGTGAGGGTGCCACCTACGTAGGTACCTAGCCGCTATGCACAGCGCCTGACTGAAGAATGCGAAGGAGATGGGAGCGTAGGCTTGGGGTTCTCTTGGATCGCGTTACAATCTCTATCTATTGTAGTCCGCCGGGATCTACTCAGCGTGGCCCAAAGGATGTGTCTCATCTATTTATAATAGCGCGTCTTATTACCTGATATCAAGTCATCCAATTCCGATATCCTTTCCACGTCCCGCCTCGCTCTCCTCCTATACCTTTCCGCCCAGTTCTGCGCCGTACGATCCGACTTTCTATTCTCTTCGTTCGCCTTCTGCTCTCTTTCCCTCTCCCGCTCAGCTTGCTCTCTCTGCTCTCTCCCTCCACCAACACACGCGGTTCATCAGGCACAGCTCCAACCGCCTGCGCCGCAACGACGACGACACATAAACTCAAGATTGCTTAATTATTTCGTTGTTTTTGTTATTGGGTAATTAACGGCGGCGAGGAAGCAGGCAGCCGACGCAGTTGGGATCGCGAAGACGGGATTGACGTGCTGGGGCGCTGAGTACCTAGGTACTTCCCGCCAGGACCTGCGCCTGAGTGCAGCGGCCGGCGACGATCGTCGCGTCTCGGGAAAGGATCGTCCTCCTGGGCCGACATGGTCGGCAGGTCTCCCGCCGTTGCAGCCGTCGAGTTGGGCTGGCCGAAGCCCGTGAGGCTCGCTCTCCTGGGCCAATAAGCCTGGCAGGTCGCCCGCCCAGTGGTCGGCCGTTCCAGGTCAAATGGAGCCAGAAAAAGGAAGAAAACCGGAGGCCTTGTGGGCGGCCAGGTAGGCCTGCCTACCTAGGTAAAGTGGCTGCATGGAGTGCTCGGACGAGACGGCCTTGGCCCTTGACCATCCGAGAAGGGGGGATCTCATGACAAAAAAGAGATGGGTTCTTAGGCTGTGTCCGGCCGTGCACCTGGCGACGCCGTTTCTCCCAACTCTGCCATCTCCGCTGGGGCTCTTGGGTCTTTTTGCTAGACTTGTGGATCAAAGCATCTGCTGGAAAGTCGTTTGCCCTTGGTCTCAAAATCGGATATTTGCAAATCCCCTTTTGGACATTGGGAGCTGTGGCGTTGGTGGGTGCGCTCAACTCGCTTTTACTCTTGATTAGATCAGAGTTCCTAGGAGCTTGACAAGAGTTGCAAGAGACTTGCAGTGTGGTATTCAGCGAGTCAGGTGTCAATATTATCAAAACTGGCGTGTCTATTGGCAACCCCGTGCCTCCTCCCCCGGGCACTCATCACTCTCCTCGCCTCTACCCATATTCAATCATCTTCTAAAATATGCGGCTGGTGTCACTGCTGCAGCTCCTTTTCTAACTCCAGCAACAATTCCGCAATCCTGACCGACACCTCGGTTGACCTCGGAATATCATGCCCCCCCTTGTGGTCATACAGCCTCCGGTCCTCACAAAAATGCGCCAGCTGCAAGCTGGCCGGCCACCGCGGGTCCTTGGCGCCGTAGACATGCACGGTCGGGATAGTGATCCTCAAATCCTCGGGCATGGCCGTAAAGTCCAGCCCAAACACATCCCTCTTCTCGGGCATGCTCCCGGGATCGTGCACCAAGCCCTTCAAATCATCCCACAACCCGACCCCGCGCCGAATCTGGTCCAGATTCTCCGCGTAGTCCACCAGGGCGCCCGCTCGTTGCTTCATCAGCCGGCTTGTCAGCTCGTTCACCGCCTTCGCCCGCTCCGACACTTTCACCCCGAGATCCTCCAGCACGTCGAGCGGCATCCCGCCGCACACAAACACGGCCGCGCGAAAGGGCAGCGGTTCCTCCGGCGTCTCGCGCGCGTGGTAGAGGAGGTAGCTGCCGATGAGAGAGCACCCCTGCGAGAATCCCATCAACACGTCGTAGGGCCCTGCCGCGGCGATGTGGTCGTCGAGGAACTGGTGGGCGCCGCGCACGCCGTTGATGGTCGATGGGAGCATCCACCATGCGTAGTGGTTTGATTCGAAGAGGACGTCGGTTCCAGGCGCCGGTGCCGTGTGGAAAGGCGCGTCGAGGAAGTCGAAGGTTATGTGTGCCGGGAGTTTGGAGCGGAGGGCGGCTGGAGGGAGGGAGTTAGTAATAATTACGGAAGGGAGGAGAGGGAGGAGGAAGGGCGCACCTGTTTGGGACCTGAAGATGTGGGCACTTGTGCCCATGCCGTGGAGGCCGAGAATTCGGATTGTCTTGGGTGTTTTGGCCATGTTGTTATCGGGGTTGGAGAGGCGACTCGGTGGGTTCGGGAGTGGCGTGGATGGTGGTGAGTGTTTGAGTTCCCCCAGGGCGCAAGAAGGAGGCGAAAACGAAGCGGCTCAGGAGACGGGGTTCGGAGCCGAGTTGAAGTCGAGCATGCGAGGCAAAAACTTGAGGGCAGGGGGATGTTGGTCGAGTGGGCAGGAGCTGCCGGGCTGATATTGTCAATGCATCTGGAATTCGGCAGGTGCGTGTCGGCGTTGGGTTGGCTGTTTTTTTCTCTACTTAATGCGGCTCAGTAATGCCACTGTGCTGTGCACTTCCACCTCGAGGCTGTCGGGGTCCGTTTGGAGAGATCCGGGGGTCGGAAGGAGCCTGCGCCTCGATTCGGCATCGGACTCCGACACCTCCGGACCAGGTCGTGTTTTCGGCACATCCACACTCTTCCACCTCTTTGCCTTTCGGGGCGTCTTGCGGAGTGCAAAAGTTCCCGAGTATTTTTAGATCCCCATGCCGCCTTATCATGGTGCAAGATGGCAAAGATTGTGGTCAATTAGATATTTGTCCACTTTGCGCTCGACTCGCATTATCAAGCACCATGGAAGGTTTCCTCTTTTCCATAACCTGTCCGGGAATACTCTATTGTTTCCTGTCCAACCGTCTCCCTTACTGTCCGTGTTGACCCAGCAAAGAAAAAGAAAAAAAAATAAAACGACTCCCGCCGCCGATTCGCATCAATTTCAAGATGTCCTCTCTGACCTTCTTTCCGTCCCTTCTCTCATCACCGTAGCTTCTACCCAACCCAACATATCCATAGCTTGCCCTCCTCCCTCTATTTCCCTTTACTTCCTTCTCCCACCAACCTTCGTCGACGAAGAAGGCGACACCAAGCCCCCAATCACCATCTGCGCCGCCTGCTTGGCCACCGCGTGCCTCAATCCGCCCTGGCGCTTCGGGGTTTGCCGCGCGACGAACGTGTCGACGACGGCAGCCCCGATGGCCGCCGCCGCGATCTGCCCGCCCTTCTTCCCAATCCATGGCGACGGGTCGTCGCGCATGCTCAGCGCGGCGAGTGCCCCGGCTTCCAGCGCGTGACGCGCGGCTTCGTTCGCGAGGGCCCGGGCGAACGAGAGAGGGACTGATTGCTCTTTTTTGTGGGGGGCAGAGGAGGACCGGGAATGGGAATCGTGGCTTGACCGGCAGGGATAGCTTGAAGGGCGACTGCTGGCTCTGGAATTGAGACTATCTCTCTCGCTACCTTCTTGGGGATCTTCGGAGCGGGTGCGATGCCACTGCGAGCTGTTGTCGCTGCCGGGACGTCTTGATGCATCCCGGCCTCCGCCAGCCGAAGAGCTCGGGGGATAGTATGAGTGCGGAGGGCGGTGTCGAGAGGGAGCGGACGGCGAAAACTCGCCGTGTCTGTGGTGGCTTTCTAGGGATGACGAACGGGAAGAGCATGACGAGTATGGCGAGTGGGTGCGCGTACGGCGAGCACCGTGGGGTGCTCGCCCACGCCTTGCCGCGTAATCCTCATCCGAATCGTCCCCAGCATAGCAATATCTGTCCCTCGGTTTATCTCCGATGTTCCGCGAGTCGGCACTTGGGGCTCGAGAGCGCGGATTTCTCGCTGGACCCCCACGATAGCCCCTGGGACTGGCATAACGACCTTTGCTGTGGATATCGTCGTGGATGTCAATGTGCCGAGAGCTAGGGGGAGGACGAGTCGAGTTGCTTCGTCGTGAGGTAGGTTTTGGCATCTCGCCAATACCAAAAGAACAACGTCTGGGAATGTGAGGCTGCTGATGGGAAGTGATGTGATCGCCCAGCGTCTGAGCCCAAGAATGGCGGATGCAGAAAGGGGGCGCCCCTTCAAACTCTCACGACAACATAACAATGCAAAAAAAGAATCTAAAAGCTCACAACCCCACGATCATCGCCCCATTTCTCGGCAATCTCGTCTCCGAAATTTTATACAAGTCCATTCCACATGCCGCAAAAAATTGGCAATCAAGCTTGCCACCAGCCATCGCGTCA
>FTCU01001443.1_pt1 | contig 12187 bp, 14 predicted proteins | sample 1639521 | NCBI WGS metagenome assembly FTCU01 (sample SAMEA3914864, study PRJEB12502) | metagenome | biome: forest; material: soil | place: USA | collected 2012-03-12 | depth 0.3 m
CCTTTATCCATCCCACCCCCATGATTCCCCGCCTGCAAAGCCCTCAAAGCAACAACCCCAGCAACATCCTCCACCCCAACCCTCACCCCGCCACCAAGCTGCCTCTCCACGGCCGGCCTCACCACATCAAACGCAGGCGTGACACTGCCTGCCAGCGAGGTGGATAGCCCGCCGCGTTTTGCCTCGAGGAAGGTCGAGACTAGGTTGAGGGCTTTGTGGATTTTTGAGAGGGTTTGGAGGATGGGGGGGAGGGGGGTCTTTGGCGAGGGTGGTGTTGTTGATGATGGTGGTGGTGGTGGTGCGGAGGAGGGGGTGGGTTTTGGTTTTTTTGATGAGGATTTTGGGGGTTGTTTTGAGGGTTTGGTTTGTTTTGGGATTGGTGGTGTTTTGTTGGTTGTTGTAGGAGTGGTGGTGTCTGGTTGGGAGGGGAGGGTTTGGGTTGTGGAGGGTGTGGGAGAGGAGGCGGTGGGTGCGGCTGTGCGCTTGCGTTTGCCAGGATTTGTTGTTGGGATGTTGTCGTTGGTTGGCGGCATGGTGTCAGTGTGTGATCAAACAAATCGCTGATTGTTGGCGTTGGTGATGTTGAGGGTTGGAGTTGAGGGAGACGGGAAGATGGAGTCGCGCTGGACGTGAGGGGACGTGAGGATCCCGTCAATTGATTCGCGAAAGTGGCGGGAGAGCACGTGTTCTACTCAGGTTGAGCCTCAGGGAAGCCCCACTGTAAACTACAGTGCCTCCAGTCTGTCCGGGAAGGGATTCAGGGGCAGTGGACAAAGAACCCTTCAGCCCTCAACATTCCATATCCATACGCTTTATTCCAGTCAACCTCCCCAAACCCTCTACCCGGCGCTCGCACCAGCCCGCTCTCTGTCTAGTGTAAACCCCCCGTGAGCCACGCCACCCAGGGCATCCCAACAATACCCGGCGGAAGCAGGAGGCGGACCTCATCCAAGCGGAGAGTATAAATATACAGAAACCGACAAGTGCCTCCCAGGAACCCCCCTCCCCCCATGTGTAAGCAGGTAGCCTTTTGCCCGACCAGCCAGTCCCCCGTTCCTCACCCGCCCGACCAGCACCAGCAGATCGCAGCCCCCCGAAATGTCAAGCCGCCTCCTTTTGCCCGCAATGCATGCTAGCCCCCTATACCCCCGCCTCCACAAATGATATCACGCCAGGGCGTCGTGGCCTGTGTATAACAAAGGAAAAGGGTAGAAGGGTGTTCGTTATCCTGTTGTCGTTGTTGTGTAATTGGTGCTTGCCTGGACGAGCCGCATGGCGAATCTTTAGACGTCGGCAAGCCGCTTCTTGATCATCTCGACGAGCTGTGAAAAGGCCGTGGCGTTGACCTCGCTCAGCTAGACACATCATTAGCAAAGACCCTCAAGACAAGCCAAACTCGACTGCCCACCTTCATCTGCACCTGCCGCGCCTCGCCCCCCTCAAACGCAGTAAACAGCACCGTCGACGTCTTCAGCCGATTAGTGACCTGGAACTTCATAGCCGGCAGGATGACGGTATTGAGGATGACGCGCAGCGTGTGGTCCTGCCGCATGATGAGCCGCACGTGCTTCTGCCGGTCGTCGTCCTCGTCCGCCAGCGCCGACGCGTCGAACGACGCCGCGTCCGGCACCCCGTGGCTGTCGAACTCGACCGTCGACTTAGGCGCGTTGACCTTGAGCATGCCCCCGCCCCGCTCCTTCCACCCGACGCCCTTCTCCATCAGGTACATCTTGGCCCGCACCGAGAAGAGCGTCACTTCTTGGCCCTCGCCGTCGTCGACCACAACTGCGGCGGGTGAGTTAGTTATTAGGAGGCAAGGGTAACACGGCAAGACTCACTCTTCTGCAACTTGGGCTTCTTCTTGTCGTCGCCCGCCTTGGACTCGTCCTTGTCCCTTTCGTCCTCTTTGCTCTCGTCGTCGGACGAGGCGTCACCCTTAGTGTCCTCGTCTTCGTTGTCCTCCTCGACCGAGTTGTCCTCGGCGTCGCTGTCTGGCGCCCCGAACGGCCGGGCCGGCTTGTCGCTCTTAAGGACTTCGCCGGGCTTGCCAAACTTGAGACGCGCACCGGGGAGGGCGCTCCCTCCAAAAGCGCCGCCGCCGCCCCCAAAAGCACTACCAAACGGACTCGACTTGAACACGGAACCGCCGGTTTGGCCGTTGAGCCCGCCAAATGGTGACGAGGCGGCGCCCGTACCCGCGGACCCGAAGCTGAGTTTCGGCGGTACCGAAGGGGCTGCCGGCTTGGACCCGCCAAAGGCCCCGCCTAGCGAGGACCCCGGGGCGGCTGACCCGAATAAGCTGGGCTTCCCCGACCCGCCGAAGCTGCCAAACGGCGAGGCGGACGAGGCGGCAAGCTTTGCAAATCCCGAGCTGGCAAAGGCGGCAGATGATGTGGATTTGGGCGGCTCCACCTTGCTGGGGACCGAATTTGTCGCTTCCGCGGCCTGCTCCATGCTCGACCTCGGCGATACGCTGGCCGAGAGGGGTTCCTGATCTGCGTTAGCATAACCACGGCGTCACAATGAAGGTGCACCAGGGCTCCTTACAACATCCTCCTTTCCGCCCTGCACCGCGGACGCACTCGCCTGGCGGTCCCTTGGCCGCTTCTTCTCAGGCTCGGACCGGTTCGTCCTGCTCTGGACCGCGGCCGCACCGGCCACCTTGTCCGGCGTCCCGCCCTCGAGCGGGCCCTCGGACACATCCCGGTTCTCGTCGAGCTCGTCGTGGGCCCGCTTCTTCTTGGGCGACGAGATCTGCTCCTTCATGGAGTCGTCGTGGGCGGCGGCCAGGCTGACGGGCGGTGTGAGGCGGCGGCGGGCGGCGGCATTTTCGCTGGGGGTGTCGTCCTCGGAGGCGCTCTTGTCGTCCTGCGACAGCTGCACGGGGTGCCGCCCCGCCTTCTCCGAGAGGGTCGTCTGCTTCAGCTCGCGCCGAGCGGCGGTGGTCTGGGCGTCCTCCTTTGCGGCGGCGGCGGGCTCGGCATGGTCTGAGATGTCGCTTATGTTGTGCGGGTCGTCGGCCATCGTGTCAGAGGTCGGCTCGGAGGTCTGTTGCGGGCTCGTCGGGTCGAGGGGTGCGGCGGACGGCGGACGCGGTGCGGGCGGGTGCAGCAGCTCTTTCTCTCTTGCCCAAAGCAAGGTGCAGGTGCCTGCTCGTCCTCTCGTCTCGCGGGCTCGGGTCGTTTCTCGTGGGCTCGTTTGCTCCGGCAGCTGGCGGATCGCGGCAAAGGTCGTCTGCAGGCAAAAGTCGGCGGGTTCCGCTCCTGCGATGTCCGCCCAAGAAAAAGAGGCGCTACCGGGTTTAATTAGCTAGGAAATTTGCAGCGTGTTGGCAGAGTCAATGCTCGTTGTCGTGCTTGGGTCGGGAATGGAGCGCCAGGCCAATGGATCGACCGAGAATGAGCCTGGACGGAATCGGCCTGCAGGCCTTGTCGCGCTGCTGCGCTGCGGAAGCGGGGTGAAGGGGAGTGGTCCACTGCAGCACGCCCCACCCTCCAGTAAGAAATGAGGGCCCCAGGCACCGTTGGGTGGGCCCGTGGTGGGCCCCAGGGCCGACCAGGCGCGAGCTGACAGCGGGGTTTTGGGTGCCAATTTGGGTTGTTTCATTCGATCGCCAGCCAATCACGCCGCAACGCATGTCCGTCGCCTTTTCGCCTGGCCGAGACGTGTTGCGGCTTGGGGCACCGAGCAATCACGAGCCGCGCCTTATCTTGACGGAACCCATCCTTTGCATCATGCTGGGTTGAAGCATGAAGAGTCACAATAAAAAATAAAATAAAATAATAAAGTCGGGCTCTCGAGGTCAGATCACCACTGATACGGTGACAACTTTCGGGCTGAACATGCCTTGGCTCAGTTGAGGCTACATCAGATAATTACCGGCCAGAGTGGCCATACTGTATGCTTGTTTGTGGTTGGAATATGATATTCCGTCACTTCCTGCCCAGCACGAGGATAACAAACAACTCCATCAATCACATGCTGCCTCGCGGACGCCCCCTCGCGGCCGTCTCGGCAACAAGGTCCTCCACCAACGCCACCGCCGATTGGAACGACGAGATCTCGTCGCCAAGCGTGAATCCGTCTTCGACGTCACTCTCATCGTCATCCGCGCTCTCACTTCCACTCCCAGCCTCACTGTCGCCCTCCTCCTCCTCATAAGCCTCCTCCTCCATTCTCAACCTCTCCTTCTCATTCCAGATATCCCCCTTTTCATCCCGATACTCCGATCCCTCACCAGTCCCCTCACCAGTCCCCTCACCAGTCCCTTCCCCATCTTCCAACCTGGCCTGGGCCGGCCCCCTCCACCAACGGCCAACGGCGGACGGGACTAGCGACCGTACCCCTTGGATGACACAGTCGATAATACAGATAAGAATCCCAACGACAACCATGACGATGAGGAGACCGAGTGCGATGACACACCCAGCGATGAAGAGACCGATAAACCATATCGCAAATCCCAGGATGAGAAGCATGGGGAAGATGACGACGGCAAAGAAGACGTCGATGAACAGGTCAACGGTTGAGCCTGTCTTGTCGCCGTCGCCGTCGACGGGATCGGCCGGGTTTGACGGCTCTGGGTCGGTGGAATTGTGGGATTTGCGCCAGGGCGGGAGGGGGATGGTGCCGTCGAGCTGGGGGTGCTTGTCCTGGTCGCTGCCCATGGGGAGAAAGTGCTCGGCGGCGTACCGCATCTTGCGGAGCGAGGTCCGGATGACGCAGATCACGCCGCCACAGTCAGCTAGGTCTGGGGGCTGTGTTGGGTCCCCCAACACTTTAGCGAGCCATTTCTCTCGCACCGAGACATCCTTCTCGAGCGCAGCCAGCTGGGCGCGGAGGGTGCGTAGCTCGGCGAGTTCAGAGGCGAGGTCGGATCCTGCCGGCGCCGGGTCGTCCTGGCTGGGCTTCACCACATTCTGGGCGAGGTTGAATACTGTCGGCGTGGGCTCTTCCTGGCTAGGCTTCGCCACATTCTGGGCGAGATTGGATCCTGGCAGCACCGGTTCGTCTTCGCTAGCCTTCATCACATTTTGAAGCGGGTTCCCTCTCGCCGGGCGTGTATCTGGCGAGGGGAGAATGGTGGCAGCGAGCGAAGAGGGTGGTGTTGCCTCGGCCTCTGTGAAAAGGTCAGTTGACTTTAGCTGACTGACGAGCCCAGGCGACAGAGTCCAATTCGCATACCTGCTGTTGGCCCCACGGGGAGGCCATGCAACAACGCCGGCGCCTGCAGCAGCAGAAGGCCCGTGGCAAGAAACCCGCGCATTTTTCCAACACGAAGCTACCGGCCAGGCAGCGACGGAACGGGAGAGAAGTGCGGTGCGGAATGTAAGTGAGCGGGGCCGACGAGACGGCGAGACGACGAGATGACGAGTCGCACGCAACGCCGTACTTGTAGCCGCTTGCACACGCACAAACGTCACTCGACTCCCGGACCTGACTCTGGCTCGTCTGGGTGGTGAAACGGCACAGACGGCTCACGAGTAATGTCGTGGAGTGAGGAAATCAAAAGCGGGAGGAAGAGGAGACAGCCTCAGGGAGGTACCAGTTAATTACGTCTGTGTTCGCGCTTGCCCTCGACCAGACTGCATGAAGAGGATCGGTGCCATGCTCGAGCCATGGCAGTCACGCCGGGCTGACTTCCAGGTTGTCCCTTCGTCCCTCAAGGTTGATTGAGGCTGCGCAAGCTTGCCTGATTCGGACAGGACAGCAACACCAAAGCCGGAATCAGCCAATCAAACGGCCCAGCCCAGGCGGAGCTGACGAGGCCTCCACCCCTTGCCCGTCGTGTCCGTAAGAGGAAGCCCGACATGAGACACACAACTTCTGCCGACTCCAAGATGCATTTCGAGATGATGTCTTTGCAAACAACGGTATCTCATGATGAACAACGAGAAACGCCTGGGCATAAAAAATACGACGGACTCGTCTCGGCCAACTGGGTCTTTCAAGTTCGACTCGATATCATCTCGACGCTAATCTTGACCTCATGCTTTCAGTGAGAATAACGTTCAACAACATCCATGTCATCAACGAGTGCGGCTCCCTCTCAAGTCAAAGTTGACGCACTTCAGTTTCCCACCTTGAAATGTCCAGTCCAGGCGTCGAAACCCCCGCGTCTCCAGAACGAGGAAACCGCCCCGACCCGTGCAAGCTTCTCAGCGGCAAGGCGCGTAAGGTACGGAGCGGGCCGCAAGAACAGAACCCAGCCTCGGCACGGCGCGGCCTCTCACCGCACCCCATCATTCCTCGCCAGCTGATCATCCGTATACCCCCCCTGCACCCCCTTCAAATACCCCTCGAACCGCCCCGCCACCCCAATCACATGCCTCAGCTGCGCAAACGACAGCGGCCTGCCGCTGAACTGCGCGAGCTGCCGCGCCGTCGTGATGGCGTTGCGGATCTGCCGCCCGTTCATGTCCTCGTCGGCCAGCGCGTCGATGTGGTCGTCCAGGTCGTCGTAGTCGACGCCCGTCTCGCCGAGGTCGCGCAGCCGCGTGAAGAAGTTGCGCCAGATCTTGCGCCGTTGGGGTTTTTGGAGGTTGTCGTAGTGCAGGGCGAGTTGGATGCGGGATTTGAAGGCTTGGTCGAAGGTGCCGACTCGGTTGGAGGTGAGGATTAGGATGCCTAGGTGGTTAGTATGCTTGGTTGTGAGGAGGGGGGAGGGGAGAAGTGGTGCTCACCGTCGTAGTATTCCAAGACACGCAAAAAGACTTAGAAGGTTAGTACAGAAGTAGAGAGTGGTTCGGCAGGGCTTATTTACCTGAAACGAGTGCGTTCCTCTTGAGATCGGTCAAGCTGCGCTCTTCGAGGAATACGTCTGCCTCGTCGAGCAGAACGACTGGTTGGATGAGCGGTATGTTTCACCAGGGAGGTAATCAGAGGCCCAAGAGAATTTGACAGGACCTACCGCAACCCCAAATCTTTCCCAGCAACAAGACCGTTTCCAGATACTGAGAGCGCCGATTAGCTCCAACTCTAAGGGGTAACGTCTGTGGCGAAACACACCTTCTCAACTTGTTGAGGTTTCGTCCCAATATCACCGCAGGTTACTCGGTAAAGGGGCTTCTCTGCCAGCTCGGCAACACTAGCAACGGAAAGATCAGCTGCAGATTTGAGAAAAGAGGATGCGTGTGCAAGTTAATACCTCTCTAACATAATATCAGTATCGCCGTCCCTGGAAAGATGGCTATTTGGCGAGACGTACCTGCTGTGAATGTTTTCCCGGTCCCGGGGCCCCTGTGTATATGCCGCAAGGTCAGTGCCAGAACTGGGATCGACTAGCGAGGTCGTCGGTTAGGCTGAGCACGTACCCGTGAAGCAACATGATCAAGCCGTTGCCTTTGCCGCTGATGAGATCCGTCGCCATCTCGGCCTTGACTTGGTTGGATATCAGTGCCTCGACGAGATTCTTGGTATCCTCGGCCACCACGAGGTTCTCGAAGGCCTTCTTGTTCCACTTGACCTCCTGGATCCGGTCAACTTCGATGTCGACTAGACAACACCAAGGCGGTTAATAGGTGGATTGTTTGGCTGTAAGCGGAGGATCCTGAAACACGTACCCCATTTTTTGAGCCTGAGATTGAACCCAACAATCACCGAAGGAAAGATGTTGATGATGTCGGTGGACGGAGGATCCTCCTGATCCATGATTTCTTTGATGGCTTCGGCTTCAAGGTCTGGCCCTTCAGCGTATGTTCGGGATTTCCGGTTCTCGGCCGACTCGGGATGGAGCTTTAGGTAGGTGGCGGAATCGATCATGAACCGCTCATTGGCTTTCTACAGGAGCGTGTGAGAGAGGCATCGAGGGTATTTTCTAGAGGGGGGAGGGGAAAAACCAACATTTTCAAACTCGTCCGGCTCGTGGCCTTGGTCCGAGTATCCAACGAACCGTCGTTCCCGACATTGCCAGTAGGTGTGGCCGCGCTTCCGGAGCAGACTCTTGATTTCTTGGGGCGCGTACTGTAAGGGATACCACTCCAACGAAGTGACATCAAACAGCTCGGTGGCGGAGGGGTTGATTCGCAATTCGAGCACTTCTTGATGCCTTGATAGTTGACCATGTGTGATCTCCCAGTTCCACCCGGAAACGGTCCAAACTTGATGGGTATCCTCGGACTCGCGGTCTGATGCTGGTGCCTTGCGTTGCTTGAGCTTGGGTGTTCCCGTTTCCCCCATTGCGACTGGAGATTGGGGTTCCCAGAAGGGCTTCAAAGAGTCCTTGTCAATGGTAGTAGGAGCTCGAGAGACCAGGTGATTGCGTTTGCTCTTGGAGGGCTTCGTGTAAGCGAGCCAGCCGTTTGACATGAAAGCTGTTGGGCAGGGCTTGGGCCGTACGACGATGTCGCCCGGCTTGATCAAGTATTGCAAGGCACTGAAAGAGATGCGGCCCGAGGATAGTTGTCCTAACACGTCCCGGTACACGAGTCCCATTTTCCTTTCCAGGTACGTGAACAATGCCTCGACACAGTCTCGGTCGTCTCTGCTGAGTTCTCGGGACTTCGACTTCCATTCCGGAAACATGTAGAAGAGGCTCAGATAAGGGGTAGCCATCTCCTCGCTGAAGTCCAGGCTGGGGAAAGCGGTGCCAAAATTTGGATAGAGCTCCGATAGGCTCACCAAGGCTTGCACCATGGGTCTCCCTGGAAAGGAGATGCTCTGAGCCGAAGGCTCCGGCAACGGGGGCACCTCCCATTCATCCTCATTGAGCTCGTAGCTAGCGGGTTCAGCGAAGCGGTAGTCATTGTAGACCAAAAACAGAAGACTCTGATTTTCCAGAAACTTGTCGAGGCTCGCGATAGGCATCGATCCTTGAAGGTGGAGGCCCGCGTCTCCGTGGTCCCAGGCCGGCTTTCCGAGGTAAGGGGCGCCTTTGATGCGATAGATCTTGCGCCACCGCGGACCCGATCTCTGTTGAAAGTGCCCCATTTCTTTAGCTGGCAGCCCGCTAGCAGTTGGATTCGGATCGGTGGGGAGTTGGGCCTTCAGTGCCTCCAGTTCCATGTTGAGCTCTCTGATCCGCTCTTTGATGGTTATTTGGCCTTCCAGTTCAAGTGGGCTCGAAGCCTTTGGCGACCGGCTGCTGCCATGGACACCATCGCTGCCAGAACCACCATCCCCGCCTCCAGCGGTAACTACATGTTGCTTTAGGCGGCCGTGATTTTCTGCCCCAGAAGATAGGAGTGGTGGTGCGGGCCGGCGAAACGAGGGTTTCGACGGGCTGCTCCACTCTCGGCGCGACTGTGTCGAATTCTTGTGATCTCCGGGCAAGGGAGGGCAATACAGCGGGCTTAGAGCGGCATCGGAATCGTGGCCAGTCTGTGACTCGGACTCATCCGGGTCGGAAAATTTGGGGTTCATGGTCGGGTATCGGGCCCAGCGGCTCCTCGTGGCAACTGGAGCTCCGGCGAAGAATGGAGTTTCGGGTCCCTGACGGATTAGAACTTTTGTGTCAGAGCTCGACGTGGCGGTGGTGGGTGAAGGGTCAAAATCATCTTGCCGAGGAGGCGGCCTCGTTGACGGCCCCCGAAGAGGCTGACGGCCTGGGGACCGCAACGAAGGCGCTCGGTCGTCCATATTTCCTTTGCTGCCTAGCCATAATTCCAGTTTCTTTTCCATTGAGCCGGCATTCCGGGTACCGTCGTTGCCCACGTCGCCGGCGTAGCTGCTGGCGTCGTCCGTACCTGATGAGCTGTCCCTGTCCGAAGGAAGGGCTTCTTCATAGTGGCTTCTTGCCCTCCTATGCCCGTCTAGCACAGCAAGGAGAGCACTGTCGACAGAACTCGGGCGAGTAACTCGAATGTCAAGGGGCGGATTGTCAAACTCTTGGGTTGGCTGTCCGGGGTGGTCCGAAGCCGACGTTGGAGACAGCAAAGCCCGCAGGGCGAGACTCTCGTCAAGCTGCTGGCGCTTTTGGGTCTGATCTCTAGAGATGGTAATGTGCTGCAAAAATCTCGCGGCTTTGTTTTGTCTCTCGTTGGGGGCAGCCATGGGCTTGTCCTCACGGCGTGGTCCTGGAGGCAGGGTTGGAACGGTCACCGGCGGCGGATAGATAATATCATCCGCTGTCAGAGTATCCGCATCTGAAGAGCAGAGCTGGCAACATTGGTCAATTGCGGGAGAATTCTTAAAGAAAGGGAGGTTGGGCTTGTGCCCGACTTGGCTGAGAGCTGAATGGTGCCCGACTTTGGTTCAGAAGACGAGAGCCTCGTCGCCAAGCGCAGCCCTGGGTGGCTTGTGGCTTGAGGCAGCAGCAGCAGCTGTACGGCTCGGAGCCTGCTCGAATCTCAGGAAAACACGCCAGTGTGTTGTCACTTGTGATCAAAAGCGGCACTCAAACAATGGTGCCATCCTCGCCTGCTTCCAGGCCGGCATGGTACAAGGCGGGCGATGCCGATCCGTACGTCTATTCCAACCAGACTGTAGTGACGGAGTACCAGACTTACTCGTGTTCAGAACCCTGGATCCCGCGAGAGAGGCCTTCAAGATAGCCGCAGCCAAGTTTGGGGCCGTCCTGAGCCGGGACGCAAGCAAACATGAGAAGGTCAATCAAGCCAGCAGCATCCTCGAGCTGCAGCGCCTGGTCGCGGATGCGCAATCCAAGTATACCGCAGGTCGTGGAAACGGCAGCGTCCGAAAATGGCTTGTGAAGCTCTCCACAAGAATCACCCACTACGGCGCCATCCTCGATGTGCTCGTTCAACACCATTCCGAGTACGTTGCACTTGCTTGGGGGGCAATGAAGTTTCTCTTCCTGGTCAGTCATACTCCCACCCACGTCCATCGTGGTTCCTGCACCGCGCCAGGCTGACGAGATCTCCCGAAAGGCTGTGGTCAACCACGAAGCCCTGGCGTCGTGTGTGGCCAAGGGTCTGGCTCGAATCGCCGACACGCTGGCCAGCGTCGAAGTAACTGCCGTTCTGTATCCGACCGAGGAGATGAAGCTCGCCCTTGCAGAGGTGTACGCCTGCATGATTCGTTTTTTTCTCCGCGCCCAAGACTGGTTGACCGAGAGCAGCTGGATGCGAGCGCTGCACTCGGTCACGCGCCCCAAGGAGCTGCGATACGACGATATCCTGCAGGACATAACCGCCGCCACGAAGCATTTTCGAAGTCTGGCGGTTGTCGCATCACAAGCCGAACAGCGCGATATCCATGTGCTTCTCCTAGAGATGAAACAGATGATGATTGGTAAAGCCAGCCCTCTGTCAACGTAACACCTACATCACCAACCTCAGCAGCAACTAACAACCGCCGCAGCCCACCAGCAGATCAACGCAAGCGCCATGCACAACACCAACACAGCCCTCACCGACCTCCAGTTCTCCTCCATCCTCACCTCTCTCACCAACCTCCCCCTCGACGACCCAGACAAGACCCTCCAGCAAGCCACCTTCCTCCGAAATCGCGCCGCCCTCCACCGCAAAACAGCCAGCGACCCCTTCTGGCTACACCCACGCTTCCAAGCCTGGTCCGAAAGCCCTTCCTCCAACCTCATCATGGTGCAGGGCACCTTTGCCGCCCGCTCCGCCATGCGCGCCAGCCTGGTAGATGCCATCGCCGCGATCCGACAAGCCAACGCCACCGCACTTTGGGCGCTTAAGACGTCCACTTCAATGACAACAGCAGCCCCGGGCTCGGGAACATCCATATCCAGCGTCGAACTCCTCAAGTACCTCACCGCGCAGGCCCTGCGCTTCACCGGCCCGCCATCCACCGCCACCGAACGCACCCTGGCGCTCAGTTGCGCCCGCTTCCAGACCGCTCGCAGCGAGCACGAGTGGATTGGTCTATTGGCGGGTAGCCTGGCAGGTTTGCGAAACCAACACGTCTATATCGTGGTTGATGTCGAGCTGCTTGGGCGGGAGGCGGTCGCGTGCGTAACGCAAAACAACGAGAGCCACGGCAGCAGCAGCAACAGGTTTATGCTGCCTGAGTCGTTGAGAGATCTATTTGCACAGCTGGAGGCGAGGGCGCCCGGCCTGGTGGTCAAAGTCTTGTTAGCGAGCTATGGCTCGCCGTTGTTCAGTGCGGCCGGCGAGGCGTGTAGGAAGGATGTGTTGCTGGCGGGGAGACCGAGACCTCAGCGCCTGGGGGCAGCAGGCCGGGTTGGTCGTGGAGTGTTGGGTGCTGGAAGGGGGCAGTTGAAGAGGGGGTTTGGACTGGGGAGGGGTGGGAAGGGTTGAGA
>FTCU01002255.1_pt1 | contig 12176 bp, 7 predicted proteins | sample 1639521 | NCBI WGS metagenome assembly FTCU01 (sample SAMEA3914864, study PRJEB12502) | metagenome | biome: forest; material: soil | place: USA | collected 2012-03-12 | depth 0.3 m
ATCTATTACTCCGTAAAAGCAAACCGAAAGAACGTCACTCGGCCAGAGGCATGTCCTAGGATGAGTGTATGACCATGAACCGCCACACATGTTGCCCGATAGACGGCGGGAAGCCAAAGAACGCGCTTCCCGTTTCTTGTGACCCAATCGTCGCCGACAAAGAGAAAACCGCTGGCGGGTTTCTGGTCTCCAGAGCTGCTTGAAGCGTCGGAGTTTACGCTTACGCTCAGCAGCCCTCGGTCTGTCTCGAGATAGTGGCCATTCGTAGAGAACGCCACTGCGCTGACCCAACCGCCATGCCCCTCGAGCGTCTGCTGGTGTACGCCGGTCGCCGTATCCCAGAGCCGGATCGTCTGGTCGTCTGACGCCGACGCGAGCGTCTTGCAGTCCGGCGAGAACGCTACTGCGTTGACCCAATCGCTATGCCCCTCGAGCGTCTGCTGGTGCGCGCCCCAGTGGTCTCGAATGCCAGCGGTCATTTCGATAAAAGACAACCTTTCCTTCCAATACCGATTTCTGATCTTGCTCCCCTCCTGACTGACCACCACTACTGCCACCCCAGCCTTATCCTCGGCTCATGCAGACAAGATGTCACGACACCGGCCTGTCTTCGTTGAGCATCTGGACTCTCCATCCATTGCTCGTCAGGTCAGAAGGCCCAGTTCCCCAAGACTGAATATTCCTTAGCATACTGATACGAAAAGGATCCCTCGACACCACAGTCAAGATGGCTCTCGCTATCCCCAAGAAATGCGCACACCAGTTTCAAATGATCAAATCGGACAACACATTGATGGAGTGGAGGTGTTATCACGACGAATGACAGGGCTGGGATTTGATTGTAACGCAATCGCAATTTCGAGCACGACACAGCTCGAGTGCCGTCGCGGCCCCCGTCCCGCGAACCCCGTCCTGGGTGTCCACGGGGGCGAGTCTCGCATCCGGAGGGCGTCCGGCACCAACGTATTACATATCCCCAACCCTTACACAATGTTCTCCCCCTTTTCACCGAAAAGCCGCTGGCGACAAGAGGGAGAGAACGGCGGCAGAGGGAGCGGCAGGCGTAAGCGTCGAGAAGGTTCACGTGGTCGTGGAGGCGACGCACAGCTGAGATCCGGGGTGGGTTGCACTTTGCAAAGCGAACCAACTCGCCAGTTGCCGCGGTGCTTTCCATTGGTTCGTCGCGATGCAAGCTTATCTGTAGTGTGCGCCACATGGCAAAATGAGGGGTATCGAGAAGCTAAGTAGCGAGGCCCAACGGCTCGATGACAGGGTCCTAGCACACCGGTGAACCAGACATCGTCGACCTTGTCAACGTTCTTGTGTTGCCTTCCTCCGAGCCATTCTGAGGCTTCTACAAGTTGCAACAGCAGCATTCGTAGGCGTCTTCAATTTTTCCAGGGGAGGTCTTGACTCGACGGTGGAATAGCCGTGACTTCCAACCAGTGCCTGTGTCTGGTGCCGGGTGGTTGGGAGGACGGGCCATCTCATGGCCTTCCTCAGCAACAGGCAAGGCTCGCGAGGCTCGCTGCAACGCCAGCCAAAACAGGATTGGCGTTTGGTTGCAGTGCTGCTGCGAGCTCGTTTAGGTATTCCGTGCCGCTATTGTGGTGGTGGCTCTGAACATAAGAAGGCTGCATTTTTCGTCATGCCACTTCCTAGGGAGTGATGCGAAATCTCCCTCACCACACCCGCTCGTCACTGTGCCTACCTTCCTGCCTACCTATCGAGACGACATAATGCTTGTCGTTCCGCTTACCCTCGCCCTTTTTACGGCCTACTTGGATGTAGCCACCGCTTGGACCTACACCGAATACCGCCAATGGGGCCCTATGGATGACCCCTTTTACTACGGGAGTACTACCACCGTTCCCTGGACGGTCAGTCCCACGGGTCCCGTGTCGCCCACGAGTACGAACATTACCACCACCCAAACCGTGCTCAACTTCGCCAGTGGGGCTGCCTACTTCAACATCACCGTCACCGACCTCTTCGTCGGGCCCAACGCTTCGGTGTGCACCCCGAACGGCTACTCCTTCACCTGCAAGGCGTCGACCACCACGGCAACGCCAACAGAGGAGATCACCACGTCGATATGGGCTGCCGTGACCATCTCCAACCCGCCGTCGTGCACTCGGACGGCATTCACATACACGACGTCGAGCCGGGACGGGCTGAAGAATATAGACTACTACCCCACATTCCCCGGCATCTACAGCCAGGCGGCCGACACGGGACCCGCCGGCGAGGCCCTGTTCGTCACGACCTACGTGTCCACCGTCAGCGTCAACCTCGGCGGCCAGGCCATCACGAGGATGCAGTGCGACATCTGGCTCAAGCCCGACGCCATGGCGAGCATCGGGCCCGACGAGGGCGAGCGGTACTACCTGAAAAACTGCGTCGACCCCAGGCGGTACCGCTGCTACGGGACAGGGACTTTGATCCAGCAGAGTGACTGCGGAACCGACTGGATTGGCACCTATCCCATGACGCCGGGTGCTACCGTCGGTGTTGTCACAGGCACCGGTTCTTCGCCCGCGGCCACAAAGAGCAGCGGGGTGACGGGTGGGAGACGTCATGAGGGGATGGTGTTGGCGACTTTGACTGCCATCGCAGCGTTTGCTTTCCTTTTCTGTTAACCCTGGAGCCGCCCTGGGCCTGTGATTTTGTGATTCGAGAAGGTGGTTCGTTGGAGGGAAGGGAGGTGAATTTGGATCGACCACAAGTGATGGAATCTTCCACTAGTTCCATATAGTTAGGCATGTGATATAAGTGATCCAGGGTCTAATAGCTCGTAATTTTGAACTCCCAGCGTGCTGTTGACTCCCGCCTTTCTGCCTGCCCCCTGTTGGGCTCCGGAACCGCCTCTCCCTTTAGGGGCTTGTCCTCTACGCGGGGCTCACGGGTCGACCCTGGGACCGGTTAACCCGTCTCAGAGTCAGAGAAGCGGCTTGGCCATCCTAGTTGTCGTCTTGGCGATTGGAGGGCCGTTGGGTTGAGTTAGCCGGCGGAGGATTATGATTCCGGTATCACATCACGCATAAGACCAACTTCTCCGGAGGCCTGGCGGCGAAGCCGCTCTTTCCTGATTTTGTTGTCAGTGTTAGGAGTAAGGGGTATCAGCGGTGTAAAATTTAAATAAATAACACGGTATGACGTACCGCTCATCTTCCCCCGAATGTGCCTGTGCGTGGCCTATCTCGGGCACGTCGTCCAGGAGACACAGGCTCGCGGTTGACGCCGGTACGGCCGGCGCGTCGTCGTCGTCATCAACGATACGTCTCCCTCTCCCCTGCCCTCTCAGGGCTGCGTCGAGCAGCACGAACAGATAGGCATGGGTGAGAATCCGCGCTGAGGCTGGAGCCAGGCCTCGAGTTCGGGCCACACGTTAATCCTCTTGCGGTGATCCAACTAGTATCAGCCTTATATCCCAGCCTTGTGCAACGCCGAGAGGAGCCTCATGATAGAACCGGCAACTCAAACTCGAATAGTAGCGAAATACTGAACACTATGTTGGATCTGTAGATCGTGTGTGTTCAATGGCCCTTGTCAAATTATTCAAGAGCAGCTATACGTCCCTAACTGACGGTATTATTTGCGGACCCATGCAACCGTGTCGAAAGCCGCAAGGTGTTCCGAGACAGGGGCAAGTAGACTACAGGCGAAGCAATCCTGTCAAGATGCCAGTCATGCACGTTGATTCGCGGGGATCGCTCCACGATGGAGATGCTGGGCTGAGAAAATGACGTTGACGCGCGATCCATGTCCGCATATGCGTCTCTCCAGTTACGGCCACCGGAACGGGGGCTAGCTGAAGTGCCCACGGCGTCTGAGTGGCCAATGGCTTCGTTCTGGTGGCCTAGCAGCCTGAAAGCCCGGCTGCCTTGCATGACCGGTCAGGACGGGAACGCCGGGGAAGATGTGGGGGTCCTTGATGCAGAGTGGCATCGGAGATCAAGGGCAAAGCATCCAACAGACTGAGTTTGGTTCGAGGACGCCTGATTACACGTCAGTTGTCTAACAAGGTCGGACCTGAGCTCACCGGCTGACGGGCATAAGTATGCCCCTTCTCCTATCAAGAACTTAATAATAACCAGCACTGCAATTATTATCCTTGACCTTCTATTCTAGACTAGTATTTGCCGGCTATACCAACCCTTTGCTCTCGAACTTCAAGTACCTCCAGCGGAAAAGTCTTCTAGGAAGGCTCAGGAGTTCCTACTATGTTAGATAGAAACGAACCCGACAAGAGGCTAAACCCCCTACACTCCTCCCCCCTCCCTAGTGAGTTCCCTTCTGGCTAGCTGACCGAGACTGGACTGACAAGAGGACAGCAGGCCAGCCCTCCGAACGAGTCGACCGAGTATATCTCTTTCTCGATAGAGGATATTATAGACTAGCTACTCTCCTCGGTAAGTTCCCCTTGAGTTAGCTGACCGAGGCTGGGCCGATAAGAGGACCGAGCAGGCCAACCCTCTAAATGACTCAACTAGGGAACCGCAAGAAGACCTAAGTGAAGATGGCAATTGGCCTGATATCTCTCTAGAGGATATTATAGAACTACCTCTCTCTCCGGCGAGTTCCCTTCAAGCCGATTGGCTGAGACTAAGCTAACAAGAGGACTGAGTAGGCTAGCCCTCTGAACAACTCGATTGGGGACCCGAAGGGAGACCTTGCCGGTTCCTGTATACACTTGTTCCGCAAGATCCACTTAGACAACGACTTGATCTAGTGGACATGTCCCGTTTGCTCCTGCAGCCTATTCTGGTTCATCTGGGAATGCAGGTACTGCAGGTTCCACAAGTGCAGGGCTTGTATAGATGGCGCCTGAGTTTGCAGCTTCTCTAGGCACTGGGGAGAGAGGAAGGCAACCAGATTGCGAGTGCTTCTCAGGAACAGAGAATTATTGGTCTTGCTTATGCTTATATAACTTAGAGTAGTTAACGATTCGCTTTTGTTGGTACAAGGGCCGCTGATGACTGCGTTAGACAAGAAACGCGTGGTGTTGATGGTGCGGGCAGGGCAACCAACAGTGGGGAAACCCCCACTAAAGAATGCTTGTGGGCTTGCACAGGCCACTGGCCATGCCGGGTAGGGAGTAACAGCCTTGTACGTAGGTAGCTGGATGCAGCGCCGGTTGGGATCTTATCTGGACGGGGGATATGAATATGGAGTACTGGGACGAGAAATCGGGCAACCTGCCTGGACTGCCGAGGTAGCGTCTGATTGGCCGGATGCGCAAGTCAGAGTTAGGCTTTCCAAGCACCACATAACATTTTATCATCCGTCACTTCACTTCCTATAGCTTCAGGAACGAGAAAGATAGCAACGCTAAAATACAGGTTCATTCCTCTTGCTTATATGTAGGAGGAGGCAACACAGCTAGCAAGCAAAACACCAACGCGAATAGAGGGGGGGTTCATATACGCCTACTATCTACCTGAACTAGCCAACAAGGTCCATCAGTGTCTGGAAGAAAGTAGCAAGTACCACAACCGACTTATATACAAACCTCGCTTAGGGATTCATAAGGGCAACGATATTGAGAATTGGGCAGAGGCGGAAAACAAGGTTATCACAAGTGTTATAATTCCACGACTCTTTCGGCCTAACGCGAAGGCACGCCGCTTGCGGACAAACAAGGGTTACACCAGTCTTATAGTGCCGTTTTTTGAAGGCACCGTACAGGTTTCAGTTCATGTTTTAGACAGCGACAGGGCAGCCTAGATTGATTGGGGATGCGAGTTCATTCTGTATCTTGACGAGGGAACAGGCATTCGGCCACTGACAGGGGATATAGTCTTCCTCTGCAGCCTCCTCCGGCTCACGGCGAGGCAGGAGGAAACAGCAGAGAAGGCGCTTCGGCCTACAGCAAGACAGGAGGCAACAGTAGAGAAGGAGTTCGATGGTGTTGTGGAGGGCGATGGTGATGCGGGAATTTCGTGCACGAGCGAAGTAAAATAAGCTAGTTACAAGAAGGGTGTTTGTACTATTCTGCTGGGAATTCCATTATATTATCCAGAGAGAGATCCTACACCGATTCATCCTCTTCTGCAGCTTGCTCAGCTGCCTCCGAGAGCATACTAAACGAGTTCCCAACAGCTGCTAGCGCCTATGTTTTAGCTTGCCTGACTGCCTCTAAGGTAGGCGCTACTAAATCCCGGTATTCGGGGGACACGATCCTCCCAAGGCTAATATCGCTAGGTGTCCCCAGGGCTGTGTCGACTCCTATTCCCTCTATCCTAGCTGCTTTCCCTTTGAGATACCTGATTGGCAAACACGATCTATCCGGGAGAGTAACATAGCCAGAGGCATTCGAGTAGCCGCCTACCGAGGGCTGCAGTAATGCAGTATTCTCGACATCGCATAGCGAAAGGTTCCTAGTATCGGATCCGTGTGGCAGCGAGTCCCCAGGGCTTGCAGCTGCAATCTCGTCTTGTCCAGAGCTTGGAACAGCCCCTACAGACTGCGGCCCCGCATACTCCTGTACCGCCGCCACATTGGCAAGCCAGTAGAGGGGCGATGCCTCTTAGTGACCGAGTTCACCTGCCGCGCCTTGGTTTGTCTTTTGCCGCTTTAATGGACGTGTTAGCGTTGTCCTCTCCTCTGCGCAAAGGCCCGGCTCTCTGTTGCTGTTGATCGGTTGGAACTGTGACGACGCGCTCTCTTCCAAGCTGTCCAACACGCCCGGGTCTCTAGGCTCCTGGACTAGTAGCAGGCGGCTGCTGGCGGCGCTAGAGCAAAAGCTTAGGAACTTGGCGACGTCGAGAGGTTGCCTTTTCTGTCCGTAAGTTGTAGGATCTAAGATTTCCTCGTCGCTCCAGCCTGTTAAAGACAAGGGTAAGCGCCGATCCCTCCGATAGGCCACCGGCCGCCGACTTCCACGCGGAGCGTACCTGACGGTACGTCTTGGCTGTTGGCCGATAGACACTTGATGCCTAAGACGCGCTGGACCGTTGACTACATGTCGGAAACGGACGCTTCAAATTCTTCCACGAGGAGGCTTGTTCCAAGTGCCTCGTTAATTTCAGCAGGACTAAGCCTCGGTCAGCAGAGAACCTTTGAGGAGCCGCCTAGCTACCTGCCTGAAATGTGGTTGGGCAATCAGCCAAACTATAACTGGCACCGAAAACGAGATGGCGCAGGTGTGTACTTTGCCATCAAGCTGGCAAGCCTCTTTCAGCTTGTCCACAAAGTCGGGCGCTCCTTCTTGTACACCTTTATCCAAGATTGCCCGGTATGACTCGATCGGAAGCCCATCTAAGCTGGATTAGCTAGCAACACCTGGGAGTGCATTCGCAAGGGACTTACATAGAAGGAAGAATTCGTCGGCGCGATTCCCAAGCCACGACCCCTGCCATGTAGTACTCCGTAGGCAGCAAGGGCCATTCCAAGGAATCCCTGGTTTTGTAAGAGCCGAAAGTGGCTGCTCCATGCAGAACAACATGTTGCTTGGCGGGATCTAGGGAGTAATCTATTCCTGTACCCGAACAAAGCATTTCCTTCCGGAGTTGTTTTCGGCAGTAGGGATTGCTTGCAAAATTGCAAGGGCTACAGTATCACTGGGTACCCCCCGACAAACTCTGCCGCTAGGGCATATACATACCTTTCTGCTAGAGCTAGAACGATTTTGCCATGTAGCACAAACCATTCAGCCTGACGAGCATGGGTCACTACAGGGAACCGCTGCTTTAGCTAGAGCTAGAATTGGCTCTTTAGAGCAACCACGCCGCCCTTGGAGGATGGCGGTTTGCGGTTGTGCCTTTCTGAAGCCGTTTCCGGCTCTGCATGGCCGGGAACTCGATGGTGTTCCCCGTCTCGCCCGGGTACAAGGTGGACGTGTCCATGATCCTCAAGAGCGGCGGCGAGGACGGAGAGGACGGCGAAGACAGCGGACCGTCGCTGCTGGACTTCTACCGGCCCGAGATCCCCCCGTCCCCATACCGCATCAGCGTCCCGTCCCGCGGCGTGTACAGCGAGACCATGATGGGCCAGTGCGATTCGTGCGAGAAGGTCAAGCCGGATTCCTCGCAGGACTGGACGCGGTTTACGACCGACGAGCCGACGGCCATCAACGCGATCACGACGCCGCAACCCGCGGTGACTCAGTACAACCCCAAGGTAAAGGATTTTGCGTCCCCGATGATCTCCATCCAGAACGCGCCGACGAGTCCAACGCCCGGTGCCGGACTGGCCGGCATAGCCGAGATCCTCACCAATGCCGGCGTCTTCAAAGACATCCCGGGCCTGCAAGGAAACCAGGAGAACGCGATGCAGACGTACCTCAGCAACTAGGAGTCGGCGCGGGCCGCGGCCGGGGTGGCGAGCGAGGTGGCGACGCAGACGCACAACACGGCCAACACGTCGCAGATCATGGGCGCGATCCAGTCGGCGCAGGAGGCGGGCCTGCTCAGCAAGGACGACGCGAGCGCCCTCGTCAAGCAGCACATCCAGAGCCAGATCGACGGCGGGCAGGCCCAGAAGGCCGCCATCGACAAGAAAAAGGCCAAATCCAAGACGTCCCTCCAGGACGCCGCCGTCACCGCCGCCAAGGGCAACAAGTCGGTCGAGGCGACCACCGTCGACGGCGACGGCAACGTGTCCACCGTCAAGATCGGCGCCCATCGCGGCAGCGACAGCAGCAACAGCAGCACCACCGCCGGCACCGTCGTCCTCGCCTCCGTGTCGCCCGCCGTGCCGGCCGTCAAGCAAAAGCCCGACACGCCCACCGGCTGGGCCGCCGCCGCCGCCATGCTCGTGTCCTGGAAGGCGGGCAAGGGCAAGGCCCTGGCCCCCGACGACGCCCTCCAGCCGGCAGGAGACCAATACGTCGAGATGTGGACGCGCGCCCAGGGCCTACCAATGAATCAGAAAGACGCCTTCCTCAAGGCTATGGGCATGACGGCCGAGCCGGCGGCGAGCCACGTGCCGTCGGCTCTTGCCGAGTGGATGAAGAAGTACGGCCCGCTGTGGCTGACGACGGACGCGGCGGCGGGCGCCGGCGTCGCCTTTTCGCCGCGGGCCAAGGTGCTCACGCAGATTAGTGGTGATGCTGGCGGGAGTGATGATGATGAGAGTGGGGATGGTTTGACGTTTACGTGGATTGACCCGCTCGATGGCCGCACCAAGAAGCAGTCGTTTAAGGAGATTGGGGTGGTTGGGTCGGGGGATACCCCGGCTGAGCCCTTGGCGGTGGTGGTGCATCTTGTGGATAAGGTCAAGAAGAAGGGCTCGGCTGGTTCTGATGCCCGGGACGAGTAGGAGGGACCTACGAGGTACGGAGTCCGGAAATCGGATTGTCAGATCCCTGAACCAGATTTGGAGAATGCAGAGAACCACACAGAGACGCAGCATTTTCAGGGGTTTCTGCGTGGTCGGCTTGGTGCTTACGCGCTAGCATGGTTGTGGGCAACATCGCTTGTTGATGGATGGCTCAAGAGATGATGGGTGGATGCTCGAGAAGGACACGATCCCGTGCAAATATTTTCAAATGAGTTATTGCATTGTTGACTGAGGAATGCCTCAACCACGACAGCTCGGGGAGAAACCCAACCCTTCTTCTCCGGAAGGTACCGTAGACAGAGGACTGACTGAGAGGTTACCTGGGACAAACTCAGGAACACAAGAAAATCCTGGTCCTGCAGATAAACTATTGGTGGCTTGCCGTGAAGCGACCCCCCCACAGCAACGCCAACACGCTACGGGCCGCTCGGCAGCAGGCTCTGAAGAACCCACCAAGACCCATCTGGCTAGCAAGCCAGGCTTTGTCCCCAGTCGACGTTGCAACGAGCAGCATTGCCCTAATCGGGACATGGGGCAGGCATCGTGAGACGGGAATCCGGGATGGCCTTTTCCCTCTGCGGGGAAAGAAAACGATAAAAGGCGAAGGATTCCGGGCTGCACGGGTCTGTCCGGTTCATGACACCTCTCTCTCAGAAAGACAAGTCCGTTCGCTCCCGTTCCACGAGTCCTTCTCCCACAATGCAGATCTTGAAGAGCGTCCGAGCAAGCTGGGTGCTTGCCGCCGTCCTCTCAGCCGCCGTCCTCGTCGACGCCCATCCAGGCAACCCGGACAAGCATGAGAAGCCCATCGTTCGGAAAGAATGGTGAGCCAGCCAGCCAGTCCCCTTCCCCTGCAGCACCTCACCCCAATCCTCTTCCAGGCGCACCCTCACCAAGCCCGAAAAGGCCTCCTACATCCAAGCCGTAAAATGCATCCTCGCCAAACCGGCCCTGACCCCGCCCTTCAACAACACCGGCGTCCTCTCGCGCTTCGACGACCTCATCTACACGCACATCCAGCAGACCTTCTCCATCCACTACACGGGCCACTTCCTCGCCTGGCACCGCTACTACGTCGCCACGTACGAGCGCATGCTGCGCGCCGAGTGCGGCTTCCGCGGCGCCCAGCCCTATTGGGACTGGACGCTGGACATAACTCCAGCCTCGAAATGGGCGTCGGCGCCCGTGTTTGATCCCGTCACGGGGTTTGGCGGGAATGGTGATTTTGTGGCTGGTGACCCGGCCAACCCGTTCGAGGTCCCGGGCCGCACCGGCGGCGGGTGCGTCAAGGACGGGCCCTTTGCGGGCGTCCCGGATCTGGTGCACCTCGGCCCGGCTAGCTCGGTCACGTATAACCCGCAGTGTCTGAAGCGGGATTTGAGCCCGTATTTTGCGGGCAGGTATTTGGCGATGAACCAGACCCAGCTGACGCTGGCGGCGCCGGACTTTGGGTGGTTTGATCGCGTGGTTGAGGGCGGGCCGAGCTTTGAGGCGTCGGGCGTGCATGGCGGCGGGCATTATGGCGTGGGCGGCACTTATGGTGAGGCGGCAGTTCCCTCTGTCTGTCTGGATGTGTGAAACGGTGGTTGGCTGACACATGGCGCGCGCAGGCCAAATGGGCGACCTCTATGTCTCCCCCGCGGACCCTCTGTTCTACCTCCACCACGCCAACTTGGACCGTGTCTGGTGGTCGTGGCAGAAGCTGAACCTCAAGACCCGCCTGACCGACATCTCCGGCCCTATTTATCTGATGGACTATGCCAATGCCCAGGGTGGCAATGTCACGCTCGAGTTCCCCTTGTCGCTGGGCGTCAGTGCGGCGGACGTCACCGTGGGCGATGTCATGGATATCACTGGCTGCGGCAAGAATGGGGTGCTGTGTTACGAGTATGACAAGGTCTACAAGCTGCAGAAGTGATTAGAGGCATCTTGAAAACGGAGGCGTTTCTGGGATTTGATAAAGTTTGAATCTAATTAGTGGGCAGTTTTCAACCACTCCTTTTCCTACCAGTGCTCGTTACCTGACCTAAGTTGACAGAGGTAAACAAGGAGAGGGAGTATTAGAGTAAAAAGGAATAGGGTTGAGTGGAACGAGATACTAATTACAAATAATCCTGCAATTCGACATCCGTCCATTCCCACAACCGCCTCGCGAGATCCATATCGTTGGAGTACTTCGTCGTGATGTTGGCGAGAACGCCGACGGGTTCATAGACGGCACCAGGCTGAATGTCGCTCTTTGGAGCGTCCACGCACCACAGCAGGCCCTTGGCCGCGGTTTCAGGGGTCAAGAGGCCGCCCTGGCGCAGGGCCGACAGCCAGGCGAGGCCGCGCGGGACGGCGTTCATGTTCTTGACCATCCCGGTGTCGACGATGCCCGGGATGACGCTGACGCTGGTGATGCTCGGATAACGCCTCGCCAGCTCGCGCGCCAGGAGCACGTCGCCCAGCTTGCTCTGGCCGTAGCGCACGATGCCGCCCATGACGGGGAAGGGCTGTGGTGTTTTGACCTTGTCGAACTGGATGCCGCCGCTGGGCGCGGCCCGGAACCCCTTGCTGGTTGTCACAATGATGCGCACGTCGGACCCGGGCTCCGCGTTGTCAGTCGCCGCCGCCGTGCGCTCCATCAGGGGCAGCAGCTTGCGCACGAGCAGCGCGTGGCTCAGGTAGTTGACGCCAAACTGCAGCTCGTAGCCGTCCTGGGTCAGCGCCGGCGGCTGATCGATGATGCCCGCGTTGGCGAGGAACACGTCCAGCCGCGACTGCTCAGCCAGTATGGTGTCGGCGGCCTTCTGCACCGACGCCAGGCTGGCGAGGTCGCACAGGACGAAGCGGACGTTGGTCTTGCTGCCCGTCGCCGCAGCCTCCTCGATGACGGCCTCGGCGCCCTTGGC
>FTCU01000944.1_pt1 | contig 12163 bp, 12 predicted proteins | sample 1639521 | NCBI WGS metagenome assembly FTCU01 (sample SAMEA3914864, study PRJEB12502) | metagenome | biome: forest; material: soil | place: USA | collected 2012-03-12 | depth 0.3 m
CAGTCTGGCAAGGCGTGGAATGGGCTCAGGGGCAGTTTCCGGGCTCACTGATTCTCTCCTTCCGCCTTTCGTCCCACTCTCGCTGGAGGTTGACGTTCAGCTGGGAAATCTGCGAGAAGATGTCTTGGTCGCATTGGCTATCGAATTTGTAAGTTGCTGAACGGGTCCGTTCCTCTGTATTTGGCCTCCACTCTTCTCAATCGAATCCGTGCAACGGGTCCAGAAGTCCAGACCCAGGTCCATGCACGAAGAGAGAATGTATATACTCACTGGAGGTCCGTGGTCAACAGCAAGATAAACCAGACTTTAATTCTCTCGATTCGCTGAATGTGCTTCTGAACGTCTTCCTTTCTCCAGTGCCACCGCAACTTCTGCACCGACTGGCCGAGCTTTGAGCTGCTGCCGGGGGTGAGATACTCTGCTAGGCTGGTCAGGGTTTGATCGGCACACCGTAGCATCAACTCGAACTCGGGGCCACTCGGACTCGGGAGCGCCGTCTTGGAGCCCAGTTGGGTCAAGGCGCCCTGCAGAGCAAACAGCTCGCCGAGAAGCTCCGTGTTGAGCGCGCGAATCTCCTTGGCGGCTTCGCGGACATCGCTGCAGTATTTCACCACACTCTTGATAACGCCGCCGACCGCGAGGACGAGACCCGCGATTGACAGAGGATCTGCCATTGCTGATAGGAGTCTAGGGCTAATGTCTGTTATGTTCGGAAGCAGCGCCTCTTGGAAGAGAGCGGGTGACTCGGCACCTGAGGGCTGATGGAACTTGTGGTCGGATGCAGGCAGCAGGGCAGAATGTGATATGGAGGAAGAGGCAGTGGGGCGGCTGGAAGAGATCGAGGGGCACCAAGTCTGAGTGAGGCACAGAGTAGAAATTGAAGAGCGGGGGCTGTGCATGATGGATGGCAGTGCTCGATTGGCCGAATTCTGAACCTTTCTGCAACACAGCCGGGTTCACCTTTTTCTTGACGTAAGCGGCGCTGGTTTTTGGGGACCCTAAATCCCCCTATTTTCTAACCTGGCACTTTGGAACTGGTCAAGACAGGCTACCTTTGCACCGCTGGCTGGCACTATGATGCCGGCCACCCACTTGCATGGAAGCCTTAAGCCCCCTTGAAAGTCAACTACCTTAGGTACCTAGGTAATCTCGTCACAAAAGGGCCATTGCACAACCTGCCCGTTGCCCGCCGCCCACGATAGCGGCAAGCGGCCCCGCGCGTAAGGCGAATCCACGGAGCCAGCATCAGCGGCGGTGGCAGCAGCAGGGTCGCTGGTACGGCCATCTTCACCACTGCCGCCATCATCAGCGACGTTGCAATAACCGCCCTCGGTGGGCATGTGGTAGTCCAGCAGGCTCACGATGGCCGCGGTTTGGTCCCGAGCATGAGGCGCTACGCGATGCGGCTTGAGGCTGAGAGAGAGAATCTCCAATTAGCCGCGTCCACGTCGCGCTACCCCTCCCGCGCTACCCCTCCCGCGCGTCTCAATAATTTGGGGCCGAGGGCTGCAGGTTATCGGGCTGGCAGCCGGTGCCTTTTGGAAATTCCAGCTCAAATATTGCACACCCGGGGCGAGTCAAAGCGCCAACTGCCAGCTTTTGTCCCAACATCATTCCCAGACCTCTGGACAACGCGCTTCCTCGTCGCAGGGAAGAAAAGCCAATTCGATTTGTCAAAGGACCTGTTAGAATATACGTCTGCGTCCAACAGCAGGGATTCACGCCATGGATCTGAATCCAAGGATCCCGACTCCTCCCGCTCTGGAAGCTTACCAGCCTGCACCTGACCAGCCTGCAGCTTTCCACCCTGTGTCTTACCAGCCTCTATCTTACCGGGCTGCACCTTTTCAGCCTGCAGTTTACCTGCCTTACCAGCCCGCACCTTACCAGCCTGCACCTTACCAGCCTGCACCTTACCAGCCTGCATCTTACCAGGCTCCGTCTTACCTGGCTGCATCTGACGCTGTCCTCAGCCCCCCTCCGCTTGGGCCCACCGTTCTCGACGACATTCCAGTCGTGGATGGCAAGCTACTCACCAGCAAAGGCAAAGCAGTGGCAGCGACAACAACCGCGGTACCGCAAGCTCAGCGGGTCGAGGGCTGGGTCTACCGGGAGGGCGGCGGAATTGGTGAAGCGGCGCAGCAGTGGTCTTCGGCGCAGGAGTGGTCTTCCGAGAGCGGCGCGATCGCGAGGGAGGACATTGCCGAGTGGCTGGGCGCGCCGCCGCGAAAGTCACTTGTGGACAACAAGGCGCCCGTGGCTGGTCTGCGGCTCGTTTGTATCCGGCAGCACGTCTCGACCGAGAGGCCCTTCGACGCGCCCACCTTCCGCGCCATCCACGCCGCCCTCGGGCTCTCGAAGCAGCAGGAGTATCTCACCTCCCTCAAAGCCGGCGCTTGCGGTAAGCATATCGCCGCGGCTGGGAATCCTAGTGAGTTTTCCAGCTTGTTTTCTGAGCCGCCCTGTCTGCAGCTGAACACTCACGCGAAGCGAAGTTTTCATCTTTCACCGGTCTAACAACAACGGCACGGTTTCCGCCGTCCTTAACTACGACCCGGCCGGCAACACCACTCGCGGCTACATCTTGATAGGGCCACGCATTTCCATGAAGAAAGTATGCGATGAAATCATGTCGCAGTTTCCCCACTTTAGCCATCCCCTTCTCATCCCCACCGTCTTGATCGAGCTTACGGCCGCAGACCTGATGAGCGAGCTGTATCACATTCACCGCTTGCTGGCAAAGGCCGAGGACAAGACCCGCTTCGGCGACTGGGAGCTCAGCGATGCAACGGCGGATTTCCCGGATGCCGCGGAGCAGGAGCAAAAAGGCGAGGATGACGACGAAAAAAAGGACGGGGTGGCCAACGACAACCACGACGATGATTCGCTTGGCAATGGCGGCCTCAGAGGGGAAGTCGGCGAGGCGAAGCTGAAGCGGGAGTCGGCGTACTGGGCGGCCATGGAGCGGGCGATGCGGGACTGCACGGGCAACCACGAGCTGGCGCGGCTACTGGGGTCGCTCAACTGCCGCTTTGCCTTCATGAACGTGGCGGTGCGGTGCAGTATCTCGATGGCCGAGTTCACGTTGCGCGAGATGGAACACATGAAGAAGGCCTGCGCCGACACGCCCGCCCGGTTCGGCCGCCTGGCCGAGGTCACTCACGGCGAGTCCCTGCGCCACCGCGTCGAGCTCCTGCTCAGCAACCTCCGGCACATGGACATGTTTGCCGCCATCGACCAGCGCATGCAGGCGCAGCAGAACATTGTAAGTCGGGGCCTGCTCCATGGCGTTGGATCGCGTCGATGGCTGACATCAAAACTTCGCTGTCAGCTGTTTAACCTCATTACCCAAGATGATAGCAATCTGAACATGGGAATCGCCAAGGACTCCAAGGAACTCGCCGAGGCGAGCAAGCGCGACAGCACCGCCATGAAGATCATCGCCCTCTTGACCACCATCTTCCTCCCCGGGACATTCTTAGCAGTACCTAAGCAACCGCCTTGCCCACGTTGTTCGCGCCCATTCGCTGACAGATCTCAGACGTTCTTCGCCATGCCTCTTTTCAACTGGTCCGCCAGCACCATGTCCGATGTGGGCACGAGCCACCTGTGGCTCTACTGGGCCGTGGCAATCCCCGCGACCGTGGTGTTGATTGTTGCAGTGGGCGCATTCGCTTTTATCCAGGACCGGAAGAACAAGGAAGCCACGCGGAAGGCAAGAGACAACGTTGGAGGTGGTAAAGTTTGATCCTCGGGGTAGTTCGTGGGATGGTCAGCTTGGTTGAAGATCGCAAGTGTCCTTGAATTTACGGGCATGGCCGATCTTGTGACTCTAAGTGAATAAAGTAGCGTCGCAAGGCGCGTCGAACGGCCGCAGAAGACCATGAATCAATGGTCTTAAGAATGGCTCCGTTAAGCCAAAGAGAGCAATGCTGGTTTCTGGCAGGCCACCCGCCGTGTTTTTAAGAAAGCCTTGTGTTTTTAAGGAAGGATTGAAGAGCGAGATGATGTAGTACGGAGGACGCCAGGGGATGATACAAAAACCCACCAGTTAAAGGAGAATGGACTAGTTATCTCCATTTCTGATGACTGTTCCGCCCCCGTTCTTGTGTTCGAAGGATCACTGGCAGAGAGAGCATGGATCCAGCAAAGAGAGAGCGATGAATCCATCGGCGCACAGCCCCAATGAAGTGTGATACACGAGGCAATTAGCCCCAAGACAGGAGCCTCTCATTCGACAAGGCCTATTCCGCGATCGGTGTCGCTCGCTACCGCTCATCGCCGGCGCAATAATGCCGAGCACCCGCTTAACGTTACAGGCTTGGATTCTCCTTGGCAACTGTTGATTGGCAGCCTGCGGCCCAAAGCACTGACCGTGACACAGGCACACTGCGAGGCACTCCACTCGACACAAGGACCGGACAGCGGGCCAACGGTGGCAGTGCAGTGCCCAAACAACCGGTGACCACTGGGTCACCTTACTTTCTCAGCAGGGTGCAGAGAGATAAATTTCACACGTCGCCGGCGCCATACTTCTTTTGACTCGATCTCTCCAAAATTCCTCAGCGTACTATCACGACGCACCAGCCCCAAACGCTCGTCACCGGCAACAACCCAAAACACAACCCAAAATGGACACCTCCTCAACAACAACCGCCACCCCCTCCCTGCGCACCAAAACCTCCTCCACAACCCTCAACCCCTGCTCCGAACAATTCCCGACCCGAGAGCCCGCCTTCATCTACTACAAATCCACAGGCCACGCGCCCAACCCGGACGCGCAGCCCAAGCCCAAGTCGATGCTGCGCAGGCTGCTCGCCAAGCTGCCGTCGACGACCGCCGTGCGCCGCTCGACCCAGATGCGCGACGCCCAGCTGCTCGAGGAGGAGCGCACTGGTGTGAAGCGCGTCGTGATCCAGGATTTGGGGGGGTCCGCGACGGCGGTCGCGCTGACGAATGGGGGGCATTGTATTTTGTGATGGGGGGAGGGGAGGAGGTGGTAGGTGGTGGTGAGGGAGGGCGTGGTGCGTCGCGGGTGCTCTCTTGAGAGAGAGAGAGAGAGATAGAGGACATGACGGCAGCGATGGGACATGTTGGATGGGTGGGTAGATGAGGCCGGTGCATCGCGGGCTTCTCCGTGAGGGGTTAGGGTTATATGAGATGTAGAGCAGAGGGCGGCTTTCTTATGTGCCAGGTACATGATACTCCGTTCCCGTCTTTCTCTTTGACGTCCTTTTGCTGCTATTTTGTTATTCCACGCGCGTCTTGGACCACTTCGCAACGACTTGATGCCTTCACCATTTGATGTTGACGGCAGTGGCAATGAGATTGCCATTGCCGTTTGCTGCCTGAGCACCTGTTCCACAATACACATCAGAGATCTATGATCCAGGAAAAAGCCAAAGGCAAAGGAAGTGGGCGACATACCGGCGCAGCTCTGGTCCGGACGCGTGCAGGAGTTGATGACCCACAGTACACCGCTAGCCACATCCCGGCTGTAGGTAACACAGTGTTAGCAAAGCACTTCAAGCAGCAGACAGCCAGACAAGGTGTTTAGCTTACCAGTAGGAGGAAGTCGAGCCACTGGTGATGTCCGAGCCTTAGATGTGGGCCTTTCCTGCGATGCACATGACTGTATTTCCGGTAGCTACGCACTGCGTCGTGCCCAAGTTTGCGAGGTAGTGGTAGCAGGCAATGATGTCGTTCACGTCGGTATACGCAGCCTCAGCGGGCCCGCAGAGGCCGACAAAGCGCTTGTCAAGCGCCCGGGCTTTGGCACGCAGCTCTGTGAGTAGTACGGTTAGCACCGGTGCAATTACTACGGGAGCATTTCTCTGTCCTTACCTTCGGGCATTCCCATCTCGTAGAGTTGGGCGGATGTGAGGTTGAGCGAGGCAAGGGACGGCAGACCGGGGCCGGGAATCACTTCTGGGTACACCTTGGGAGCCGCCATAACCCCCTGAAGGGAGGCAAGCCCGAGAAGAGACGAGATGAACAAGTTAACCATATTTGCAGTAATTAGCTGGCAAGCTTTGGTCTAAGACAATGGTCGGGTGCAAAAGGACAGGTGAGAGGTGTCGAGGAATGATGAGCCTGTTGGGGCTTGGAGTAGACCTCAAGCTGGAGGCGATGGACTCAGTTTAATACTCCACCACTGCCTACCATCATGCCCGAGCGAGCCGAATCACCGTTGAAGCAGCTGAATTTACGAGACTTGAGGATCCACTGAATCATGGCCGGATAAATGCTGACCTTGAGGCGGAGAGCCGGCTTGTTGCCGTGAAACAGGGCGATGGGATTCCTGAAGGATCAGAGGCGGTCCACAATGTTTTCACCTACGGTAGTAGTTGATACCTCAGGTCCGGGTAGCGGCAACTGAGTTGGCGAGTTAATTCCCGCAAGAGACTGCACTGTCACTTGAGTCTTCCAGGCTTGTGGCGAATTGCCCATTTACGAGACCTATCACTGCCAAATCAAGATAAATAGGCTGTTTTCAGCGCCGAGTGCCTTTCCCTTCCAAGCTCTACATACTAATTACGATCGATCGCAGAGAAAAAAGCCGTGTGGTTTCGAATGCAAGGTTATCTGATACCTCAGTCGCTCAAACAGCCTCTCGGATGGGGCGGAATACCCGGCATATTTCTTGGGCGAGATACACTAGTCCCATGGAAAGGACTCAAGAGGATTCGTTCCTGGCAGCCCGATGTAACAAAGCCCATGCGGAAGAAATTTATCTTTCCTCGTATTATGGACAACACATAACTCCACAAGCTCCACCTCCTTTCAACAGTTGCCACGAATCGGAGTTTAAGGTGGGCCCGCAGGTAGTCGGCGATTTAATGACCAGGAATACGGCGTAATATAGAACGTCTTTCATCCCAGAGAAGAACGTGTTGATAGCATTGTCATCGGCATGCAGACACAGTCCGCTATATCATAGTCAAGCGATGTACCCTCCCCTCGTCCCTGCTATCCCCAGTCACAGAGTGGAATATAAGGTACCCACCCGATTCTACACCTCTACACTGCATTCGTCAGCATTGTGAGTTCCTATGACGACTAGGCCAATTGGGTTTGTGTTGTTATCCGACTACCCAGGCGGTTCTCAGCAGCTATATCTTCCCAATGCCTCGTGGTCTTGGATCGTCATCAAAGTAAAAGAAGATGCACGTGTCTTGGATTTCAAAAGCCATCATTTCAGAGCCTGTGTTGTCGTTTTCAGGATGATTTAGGACTGTGAACTGCTCGGCGATGCACTCATGGTGAGGCTAGCGGATTCAACCGCATCATTGGGCACCTGGGGAGCCGCGGGAGTCACATCGCAAGCAAGGACTCGAGCAAACTTGTCATTCCACCGCATGTCCCCTGTGTACAAATAGTACACGGGATCTGCACGCGAAGCCCAGGCTTGACCAGGGCGGCGCGATGAACGAGCTGTCCGCTGCGCGTGGTGAGAATGGATGTCTTGCCGAGACCGCCAAAGGAGATCGCACAAAATCGTCTTAGACCACAGCCCTGCTTGGTACGCCATCAAGCCCAGTCAAGCCTTACCGTCCCAGACAGCGACAATGCCTATGATTTCAGGGAATCTGTCCTCCTGAAAGGTCACCACCAGTTCGGAATAGTGCTTCACGATGGTAGCCCATTTCTTGAGTGCGTCGCGACTCGTTCTGGCGCGTGCCAGCGTTTCTTGATTACGCCTCAAATATTTGGGGAACTGCGGCGCAACGCCGCCATCCGATCGAAGGATGGCTCGAAAACATCTGAATGCAGGTTGCTGGCTGTCCGCAAAGAACATGATAAGGCGCGGCCAAGCAGTGCCTCCTGGGACGTCCAGGCTCTTGTGAAAAGAGGTTGATAAAACATCCTGATCTGGCAGGTCGCTGCGCATCTCGAGAATGCTGCTGCCTAGGTAGTGCGTGAACTAATGGCCCATGAAGGGAAAGGTGGATGAAAAACGATTTTGGTTCCAACCAACTGAAATGAACGGTGTGAGGGTTGCATAGCGAAGTGACAATGTTCGGGCTTCAGACTTCAGGCGTTGGGGGGGATCTGCCTCTTGATATGGAACCAATCATTGTCATGCTGTCAATGTGAGCCTTGTGAGGCCAGCGGGGGACTTGCACGTTCATCATTTACGACTCCCTGAGCATGAGACAACCATGGACTGTGTGGATTGTGTATCCAACAGAAATCTGCCCCTGGGGCTGGGGCGGCCGCCGATGACATGCCTGCTGGGTCGTCGCTCACATAATCACAATGTCTCCGGGACCACCTGGGGCGGACGACAAAGCGGCAACCGACTCAGCCGCTTGTGGCCCAACGCATCACCCCCCTGGCGGTGGCTGTCAAAGCGGGGCCGGCCGATAGGCGCCCAAAAGTCGCTGGGGAGCAGGACCAGGGAGGGTCAAAATGGGTTACAGTACTTTGCGGCTAGGTACCCACCTTACCTGAAAAGGAGGGAGTTTGCCGTCAGGTCTCTGATGAGGACAAAATGGGAGTCACAAACCAGGCCGACAAGAGCGTCATGAGCGTCTCACTTCGCACTTTCCAGTTGATCATTACTTATAAATAACACCCCAAAATGGACGGATTTCCCACCTCGGCAGAGTCTCCAGCCGCTTTGAAAGTCGGACGTCAAAACCAGCCCTTTCTCAGCATCGCCACTTCAACGCTCGCCGGCAACGTCTCTTCGGCACAACGCGCTGTGCCAAAATCCACCATCAGCGCCGACACCATCGTCGCCCTCGTCATCGGTATCCCCTCCCTCCTCGTCGCCACTATCTCGTTGTGGGTGCCCTACCTCACGTACAAGCACACCCGACGCTCGGAGAGAACCGCGCCGTGGCTGGCCCCCGAGCCAACATGGGTGCCGAACACATCCTACGAGCTCCTTTGCCCTCCCAGCGCACTGAGGTCTCGTCAGGGAACCTAGCGTTGGGTCCGTTGACCTCACCGAAGGTCGGAAGGCAGACTCTGCATTCAAGGTCCGTCTGAGAAACGCTCCCTTTACACACTCATTGCCGCATGCTAATTATGCGAGGCTTCAAGTCAGGGTCGGAGTTTTTCTGTGTATAGTTCAAGAAGCGACGCTTCCTTTCCGATACGGCTGTCTTTTCAGGGTATTTCTGGGGTGGTTGGGTGTCACAGCGAAAACCAGTGTATATGCGAGGTCATTTGTAGGGCGGGGGGGTGTTCGAATATTGTCAGATTTTTGTTATGGATGATGGAGAAGAAGAGCAAAGTTCTTTGAGATTTGTTCCGTTACAGAAAGATTGGATGTTCCTACTCCAGCCCCGCCTCCCTCCTCTGCCGCACCCTTTCCTTTTCCCTCTCCCAGTCCTCCCCAAACCCCCTCGAAACCTCGTCGCGGAACGCGCCCTTGCTCACCTCCCAAGCCGTCTGGACCGTCGACCCCAAGAAGCGCAACGCGGCACGATTCCCCTGCTCCTTCCTCGTCTTCCACAACGTCGAGGTATTCCGCTCCCCCACAAACGCCGTCGAGCACCTTGCCCCCTTGGCCACCAGAAAATCAATCATCTCATCCACCTTGGCGCGGTAATACGCCCGCGTCTCGGGTGTGTCCTCCCACAGCGACCACGGGAATCGCGCGGGGCTGTCGTCCATGTTGTCGCGCGCGAGCAGCGCAAAGTCCAGCACCGTCGATGCGTACCGCAGCTCCTTGGTCGCGTACGAGCTGCTCACGCGCCCCGTCAGCGAAGACACCTTGCGCTGCCCCAGCGGCGCGGACACGTCAGCCCCGGCGTCGACCAGCACCTTGACCGCTTCGAAATTGACCTCGCGCGCCGCCATCAGCAGCGCCGTACCGTTGGCGACGCGGTGCGGCGCCGACTTGTACTCGCGGTTGGCGCTGCCGGTCGGGTTGGCGTCGTTGGACGACGCGTACGCGAAAGCGAGGTCCCTCCTGCTGGGGTCACTATCATTAGCAGTCCCGACGGACGGCGAGCCGGGGTAGTCTTGGCCGTGCTTGGCCTGGCGGTCGTAGGACCTGTCGAAGCGCTGGTACTCGAGGTACTGGGAGCCCGGGTAGCGCGAGACGAGGTAGGCGACGAGGTCGCGCGCGTCGGCTTCCTGGTGCGGATTCTGCGGCGCGATCTGGGCGGCTACTTGCAGCGCGCTTATCCCGACAAAGGGCATCACGATGAAGTCGGGCGGCGGCGCGTTGGGGTGCGCCTCGAAGAGGTACCGGATGCGGTTCTGGGACTCGCTCCAGGTGATGTACAGCAGGTGCCCGAGGATGGTGAGATCCTTGCTGGCGCCGAGGGTTCGCGTCACGTAGTCCCGGTTGGCGCCGTGCTCGTACAGGCAGGAGGCGGACCGGAAATGTTGAGTGAGCACTGCGTGCTGGAAGGGAGTTTGTGGCTCGCGCGAGTGGCTGAGTGTGGTGGTGGCGTCGACTTGCGCCGCATTGGGGTTGCATCCGGCCTCGAGCAGTTTCTTGGTTAGATGCTCGTTGTCGGGGCTGTAGAAGCCAAGGCTTTTCCTTAGTGTACTGTTGGGTCCATCCTTGATGGGCTCGGCGCCCAGCGAAAGGAGGTGGAGTGAGAGCCGGTCGTTTCCTACGACGGGCGTCCAGTTGATAGGGGGTTCGTGCTTGTTTGGGTCGTTGGATACGTTGAGGAGCTCACGATTGGGTCCCAAGAGAACATCCAGAACCGAGGGATAGCTGACACGGGTCCTCTTCGTGATGGTGAGCCACCATGGGTCTTGATCCGGCGGCGGGCTGGACGACGTGTGGTAGAGTGAGAAGCCCTCGGTAGTCGAGAGAAACTGCACCATGTCGCGGCAGGCGTTTTCGGGGGGCTTCCCTGAGACAAACAGTCGCCTCAGAGGGGAGAAAACTGCCTTGGGTCCACCGGAGTCCAGAACGCTGTCGAGAATGTGATAGGAACCAGCGTCCAGCTCCGACAGGCTCTTGAAGGGGCAGTTAGAGTGAGAGAACATGAGCCGGAAAGAATCGACATCATGCAGGCCGGCGGCGAGGTGCATCGCTAAAAGGGTAGGTCGGGCCCCCGCGTCGAGAAGGCTCTTGAGGTAACCGCGATCCCCAAAATAAAGGGCCAGCTCAACAGCTGTGACCAGCTTGTCGCCATACCATGCCGTGAAAGCCGGCTCCAACACCAGGAGATCCGCGAGGTCGGTTTCAACGCCTGGACGCTCCCAGTTCGGGTTGCCCCCTGTGGCGGCGAGCATCTGGCACAGTTCATCGATGCACGCGATACCACCGGTATCGTCCAAGGGTAAGGAAGACAACATCCCAAACAGCCCACCGGGATGTGGGAGACTGCTCTCGAACCCCATCAGACCAGAATGGCTTATCGCCGCCAGTTCCCCATTTCTCAGAAGAAAGGCAGCGGTTTCCGGTTGGCGAAACACCATAGCCATCAACAGAGGCGTGTGCCCGCGCGGGGTCGAGGTGTTGAGAAATCGGCGGCATTCGTAATGGTCGTCCGGGCTCAGCAAAAGGCCCAGAGCTTCTGTCCATCCGCGGGCGGCGGCAAAATGGACTGGCGAGATACCTCGCGGGCCCAAGCGTTCGAGCACGGCTCTTGTTGGCGTCCATCCACACAGTTCGGCCATAAAATCCTGCTCTGTATCGAAGCGGGGGTCAAGAAGCTCGGGATGTACGGGCAAGGTAATTGCCTGACGGTACAACGCATGGTCGAGCTTCACCAACTATTGACCCGTGAGTTTGTTGTTAATGTCACACACTACATGATCTTGGCAGAGCAAAAATTGCAGGCGACGTACCTTTCTGCTCGCCGCAAAGAAGCCCGTCTTGGTGGCAGCCACGAGCCAGTCCATAATCGGCACATCCGGCGGCAGCGGAACCCCCAGTATATTATGGAACGCTTGCGTCAGCCCTCTTGCCGTGTTGGATCCCGCCAGTGCCGCCTTTCTCAGGTAATGAGCTGACATTTCCGGGTCCGGATCGGCCCCGTATCCCTCGAGGTAACAACGTGACAGGATGATGTTGAGCGCCTGCCGGTCGTCTCGATGGAGTTTGGAGCTCTCGACCTGAGTACGCATCGCATCGACAAATCGCTTTGGGGTGATCTGCCAGGAGTCCGCAGTCTCCCAGGACACATCCCAGGCGCTCTCCAAAGACCACGATGGCTCTTGGATCTGAGCTCGTTAGTCG
>FTCU01000434.1_pt1 | contig 12141 bp, 8 predicted proteins | sample 1639521 | NCBI WGS metagenome assembly FTCU01 (sample SAMEA3914864, study PRJEB12502) | metagenome | biome: forest; material: soil | place: USA | collected 2012-03-12 | depth 0.3 m
AGCGTGCGCCGGTCGTCGATCAGCCGCTTGGCGTTGGCCAGGTTGATGGTGGCGCGCGGCTGGCGCGTGGCCTCGTGGTAGGCCGTGAGCTTGGCGCCGACGAGCTTGAAGTACCGGCGGCGCCAGTACGGGCAGTCGCCGCCCTGCTGGCTGAGGTGGCCCTCCCAGGAGCGGGCGAGGCGCTCCTCGGCGGCCTTCATCTCGCGGATGCACGAGTTCATGCTCTTGGGCATGTCGTCGTCGACGGAGCCCTTGGGCCGCGGCACGAAGAGCAGCTGCAGCTCGAGCTTGCCGATCTTGTACGGCGCACGTCGGATCACGCCCGCGCCCATCCCCGGCGCGTTGCTGCGCTTGCTCTTGACGCTCGACGCAAAGCCGGCCTCCTCTGTTGCCCACTCGTTGAACGCCGCCACCTCCACCAGGTACGGCCGGCCAAAGCAGCGCGGCTCGTGCTCCTTGAGACAGACGTACGCGCGCGCGAAGCTGCCGTCCTCGGCCGCCAACGGGCTGAGGAGGTCCCACGCTGTCGGGTGCTGGGACGACTTGATCATGGTCCGGGCCTGCGCCTCCCGCTGGGCGGCGAGACGGTCCTCTTCCTCTTGCTGCTTCTGGCGCTGCTCCATCTCGCGGCGCTTCTTGGGGGAGGCGAAGACGCGGCTGAAGGTGGACGTCTTGGGCTTGCTGGCCTTGGTGGGGGAAGGAAGCGCCTTCTTGCTAATGGGCGCCGGCGCGGGCTTCTCGAGCTTGACGTTGAGGGTGAGTTGGAACTCGAGGTCGTTGGGCACGACGAGCTCAAACTCCTGCCCGATGGGCGCGTTGCGAGCCATCTCGAGCCATGCGGTGGTCACACAGTGGACGCCGTTGTCTAGCGTGAGGCTGAACCACGTCCGTTCATCTATGGCTGCTGTCAGCTGCTGCGCTTTGTAGATAGGGATCGGGTGGTATGGACTCATTGACTTACTCTTCGGGATCGGCAAGTCAAGGTCCTTGACTCCCATCACCTTGACGAAGAGCCTGCCTCGCTCGCCGCTCTCCTCGGTGGCCATCTCAACGGCCATGTCTTCCTCATTGACCTGGCCCAGCGCCGCGGCGTTGCTCTCCTGGCCAGGCAGGGGCGGAACAGGCCCTGAGACGGGGTGCCTCTTACGAATACTCCGCTTCCTCTGGCCGCCGCTCCACGGCTCTACGGTCCACGACTGTGGCCGTGCCGCCTTCACGGGGGAATTGCCCGCCGAGCGGCATGCGCGGGAATCATCCATGTCCTTGTCGCTGGCCGTAACGACCTTCGTGTTCTGGCGCATCAGGTAGCCGCGCTGTTTTCGTTGGGAAATGTTAGTGCTCAGGTTGTCTACGGTCGCTGATAGGGTTAGGTGTGGTCCTGCAGCTTCGTGTTCCGCTTGGAACAAGCTGGCGGCGGTTGTGGAGGGTTGGACAGAAGGAACTTGGTGGAACGCAACCTTTTGAGCCTCGATGACACGGTCAAAGTCCTGGTCCAGGCTGAGACCCAGGTCAAAATCCAGCGTCAGACTGCGGTTCTTGAAACTCGGGTGGCGTTCAAGGAAGTCGCCGCTCTCCTCGCCAATTCCGGCGCTCATGTCGCGCGAAAGGCGGCTACGGCTCCGTTCAGGGATTGGGGGCACCTCGCGGCTGACCTGCCGGCGGGCCTCCCGCATGGCTGCCAGATCCGAGGGCGTTGCAGACGGTCGCGTCTTTAGCTTAGAGCCGGACGCGGACTTGATGGTTGCGAGTTGCTCAGGAATGGCGGGGGAGTGCCGGGCCGCCTCCTCTTCCTGGGTCGGGAATATCGGATGATGAATGACAGAGTCGGGAGTGCCTGGCTCGTCGTACGCTTCCTCAGGCTCGCCCCACCCGGAGCCATCATATTCTGGCTTGGTAAGTGACCTCGTGAGCTGTTGCTCGGGCGTGAACGGTCGGGCCTGATCATCAGACATGCTCAACTTCTCAGGCTCCGCCGCAACCTTTGGCTCTTCAGGCTTGGCGAGCATGCAGGAGTCGAAGCTGTTGGAGAAGTCACTCTCACCAAGCCGACCAGACAGCTTGAAGGACGCGGGAGCGTCATCTTCCTGGACGACAGCGACCGGCTCATCCACTGGAGTAAAAGCTCGTGGGGTGGGAACTTGGTCCTCCTCGGAAGCGCGCGCCTTGTCGTCATGAGCCTCCTCTTCCTCAGAGTACTGGCTCTCGCTGTCATCGTCTGATGGTCTCTTCTCGTCATCCAGCTCATCTTCGTCCAGTGTCTCTGAGTGCTGGTACATGTCGGGGATCGAATAGACGTCGAAATCCCTGCCCTCGACGTCACGCTTGATGATGACACTACCATCGTCAGAGACGTCGTCGCTGTCGTCGTCTTCCTCGTCGTCCTCCATCAAGGAGTCCTCAGTGCTAGGAATGGGCACGTCGGGGTCGTATTGAGGGGCGCGTTCGGGCGACGAAAGGGCAGGCGGAGACGAAAAGTGATAATCCGACTCCCGCTCAAACGGCTTATTTCCGTTTACACGGCGAAGGATGGATTCGCGTGAGATGCGCGGAGGGAGCTGGTACTCCTCGAGGCCCGAGATTTCTCCAATGGTGTCTTCCTCCTCGTAGTCCGAGGGAGGCTGCACACTGGGGCTTCTGCTCTCCCGCTCGGGAGTTTGGCTCTCCGCGCGCTCACGAGGACCGGCGCGCCTCATACGGCGTTCGCGCTGCTGCTCGGCCGCGGATTTACCGTCTCCAGAAAGCATCATAAGTCGCAGGCGCTCCTCGAGCGGCATCCTGCCATTTCCAATGTTATGGGCCTCGGACTTATCATCAGATGCCGCCGGCGGCGAGGGCAGGCTCCTGCCAGCTTGGCCCAGGCCCGGAAGAGGGGGCAAGGGTCGGATCTCGCCGTTGGAGTTGGATGAGTCGGTGCGGTGGTGGAGAGGCTTCCGGATGGGTGGGAGGTCTTCTGGCATGGGGCTCTTCTCGAAGGGATCATCATGGCTGCCCTGCCTCCAGTCGTCAGGACCCACCACAGGGGTTTTGTCGGTGTCCTCGAGGGAGGCATCGAAGCTGTCATCTGGGTCGGCGCTTCCGTGGATCATGTAGTGGTCGTCGTCGTCGTCTTCAGACTCGGACTCGTAACTGCCCTCTCTCGAGTTGCTTCCGATGGACGAGAGATCCGGGGTCGCCATCTCGTACTCGTTGACCTGGGGCGGAGCCGCGTCAAATGTGACACTCTTTTGGTGGCGATGGAGCGATCGGCCTTCCGGGAGGCTGCGCTCGTCGCCTGATACCTCTGTCCAGGTGCCCGTTTCGGGGTCGAAGCTGCTCTTGAAGCGGCTTGAGGAGAGCGAGGACTTGGAGGGCGAGGGCTGGTCCTTGCTCGGTGTCACCGGGCGCACAGGTGAGGTCGCTGACTGCGGAAAGGCGGTCTTGGATGGGCTCAAGGTGGGGATGCTGGTCTTGCTCTCGCTCCTGTGGTGGCCGAGTGGGCGGTTCTCGGTGCGGAGTCCCGCGGCACCGCTGCCGCCAAAAGCGTTGCCTTGGACCTTGGCCAAGGGGCGCTCGACGTGGGGCACCCGGGTGGGGTCGTATTCCTGCTTCTGTTCGAGGGCCAAGATGTTGCTGTTCTTGACGCGCGAGGCCTTTTGCAGGCGCTCAATGGAGGAGCGGCGACATGGGGTCGGCGAGCCAGAGCGAGTTCTGGAGAAACTGTTTTCTGTGTTGCGGTTCTGCCAAAACATGCGCGGGGAAGTGGTGTTCTCCATGGGCGATGATTGGAATGGTGACGAGTCGGTGAGGGTCATTTTCTGGCGCGTGGGAAACAATCGGTCAGTTTGCGACTCTCGGCTAGCAGACGGCACGCGGCTGTCTCACCTTGTTGGTCTGATTCCAGCTGGGCGAGTTTCGCCGCTTCTCGGTCGGCGAGATCTCCGAGAGCGCGCGCGGAAGCGCCTTTGCTGGAGAAGGCATCGGCATGGTGCTGCTCTTGGAAAGGCGAAGAGGCTGCACCTGCGGATGGGCATGTTAGAAGCGATTCCCAAGCGCCACACGACATGCGACAACATACTGGTTCCTCAGAGGTCATGCTCAGAGGGTATCACCCGGTGGGGTGGCGGGGTATTTGCTTGCTGCTCTTTCGTTCCTGATTGTTGCTGTTGTCTATTGCGAGCGCATACCTTTGCGTATGCGCGGCAAGTAAAACGTCGAGTTGCCTGGGGCAGGGAAAAAAGAGATAATACCAGGGAGGTGGTTGGATGCGCAGTCGCACAAATTGGAGTCGATCGCAATGGCAATTGCGCAAAGGGTCGCAAAGTGCGAAGGGATGTGTGTGAAGGGATGCGAAGGAAGGGACGTTGATTGATGCCAACTTGCTCTGCAGAGGGTATCAACAAAGGGATTGCCGTCGCAAAGAAAATGCTGGCCACGACCGTGCAACAGCTGTGTCCGGGCACCGGAAATGGAGTGCGAGAGAGCGTGTGTGAGATCAACAGCCGCTGCGCAGCTGATAGAACCCGGTGTTGGTGTTTAAGGGAGCCTCCTGCTGTCCTGAGGGGTGGTACAAGAGTGCATGCGCTGCGCTGATTGGCCTGTCAAGGTAAACAAGGTGCAGCAAGCCGCCGGCGCATCATCGGCCCCGTTGTCGGGGCAACCCCGCAGCAGCGAGCCGTGCCTTGCCCGCACCCCGAATCCCCACACAGACCGCAGCCAAGGATGCCTCCCTGCCTACTGTGCCTGTTTGCTGCGGTCCAGCGCCTGGTTCTGCGCGGATGGCAGCCAATCAGAGCCGTTTAAACGACGATTGCCTCTACTTCAAGCACCGACTGCAGATGCAACTCGTTTGACCGGGCAACACAGCAAACCAAGGACGAAAACGCGTTCAAACAGCTTGTCGAGTCTGCGCCCGTTGCTCATGGCCGGCCTGACCCTGACTCTGGATTCGATTTGAGCCATAGCTTGTCCTGGAGCAACGATTCACCCCCGCCGGCCCCTCATTATGAAACCCATCTCTGCGTTACCCCTGAGCCTCATCGGGCAGTGGACAACAAACATTGGTTTGGGGAGAACAAACATTGGTTTGGGGAGAAGAGAACCATGTATCCAAGCATTCACGACAGAATCCATTCATCTTCGGTCCCATTTTAACCCTCCGACCATAAAATCCGAACTCGTGTTGTCAAGAGCAGGTGCACATGCGAGAGCAGGATCTATGCCAACAATGCCATTCATGGGTGCTCCGGGTCGGGTCCAGCCAGGGTCAGGTCACAAGGGGAACGATGCAAGGCGATGTCTCTCCGCAAACGAGGCATGTTTACGAACAATCCCTTGCGACACATGAGCCAGATATTCTCATTGAAAGTCGGACACTTGACCGACCAAGGAGTTTCTGTTCACTTTCCCATTCCCCCTTTTGCTTTCTCGATTCGTTCGTTGTTCCGTTTGCTGTAGTGTTGCTCACAGCAACCATCTTGAAACTCGTCCTGAAACCCTAACCCTCACCCAGCTCGATCACGACAACAGCTTTTCTATCCCATCCCCAGCGCCCTGACACCCCGAACATCCAAAACGAGACAGCTGAGCGGACGGTCAGACAGGTGACTCGGCATTATCCCACAATAGGTTTGTGTCCTCAACCCCGTTCCACCAGAGCTGCCATGTTCATTCCGATGTCTCCCGAATGCGAGCACGGGCCACTCCATCTCGGCCGGTGCTTCCGACCGGCACAAGCCGTTTTTAGTCCCGTCGGGCAGTGGACAATGACGCACATCCTTGGCGAGGGTCCGTTTCAGCCTCGTCGACTTTAACAACAATGAATAGCAGGCATTCAGTTGGCAGCGAAGTGTGGGCAGCTAAGGAAGCTATGGCTTTGCGTCGACGTGGGAATCCCCGCGGCGGGCTCTCGTTTAAGACTCGGTTCTCTTTCTGGCTTCGTTACTGCTTGTCAGCGGGGAGCTCGGGGAACGTTGACTCAGGGCCAGATGGGTGTTTGCCGTGGCGCTGGCTGTGTCCGCTCCGGGAGCCCCATGACATCAACGGGCAGTCTCGGGACGCCCCACCCACCGAGCCTCCTTTTTTTATGGTGACAAATACTCCTCCGGAATGCAGATATTTATTCTCGGTCTCGCCATGAGCACAGCCGTTCAATGCTTGGATTTGGTGAAGATGAAGGTTGCTGAATACAACATTCGATACCCCTGAACTGGGCAACCAAGAGGCCTAAGATCCATGATGCCATCGCTCTCACATTCCTCCTTGAAAATAGCCCCTCGGGGTAGCCTCACTCGCTGTAACGTCAACCAGCTTGCTATTTGCTCACATGTACCAACACGGGCCTTCAGTCTCGCCAAAAGTCAGTCCGCCCCCTTCCTTCCTTAGAGTCATGTGACTGATCTTTACCCACTATCCCAGGCAATGAAACTCGCAAAGAACGAGTGGTGATCTTGGGGTCAGGCTGGGCTGGCTACGGCTTTGCCAGGACTCTTGACCCGGCCAAGTATGAGCGTGTGGTCATCTCGCCGCGCTCCTACTTTGTCTTCACTCCCCTCCTCGCCTCCACCTCTGTCGGCACCCTCGAGTTCCGCAGCATCTTGGAGCCCGTCCGCCGCTTGCCAGGAAAGATTGGATTCTATCAAGGCTGGGCCGACGACATCAACTTTGACCGCAAGACGATCCGTGTCGAGACCAATGCTGCCGAGGAGGCTGCCAGCAAGACTGTTCTCCCAGCACCAATGTCCGCTGAGGCCGGCGACAGCTTGAAGAAAGCTCCCGCAGCACCCAAAAGCGACAAGGGCGATCTGATTGACATCCCGTACGACAAGCTGGTCATCGCATGTGGCGCGTACAGCCAGACCTTTGGCATCGAAGGGGTACGGGAGCACGCCCATTTCCTCCGTGACATTGGCGACGCTCGGCGCATCCGCCTGCGGGTTCTCTCCCTGTTCGAGCAGTGCTCATATCCTCGCGGGTCCGACCACCTCAGCGACGCCGACAAGCGTCAGCTTTTGCACTTTGCCATTGTCGGCGGTGGGCCCACGGGCATCGAGTTCGCAGCGGAGCTCCACGATTTAATCCGCGACGACCTCGCGCCAATGTACCCGACCCTGGTGCCCCTGGTGACCATCACGGTATACGACGTGGCTCCCAAGGTTCTTCCTATGTTCGATCAAGCGTTGGCCAAGTACGCCATGGATACTTTTGCCCGGCAAAATATCCAGGTCAAGACTGAGCATCATCTTGAGCGGCTCCGCCTCGCCGATGGTGACCTCGGCCGCCGCCACGGTGCAGTCAAGATCAAGATCAAAGAGTCCGGCGACGACGAAGTCGGCGCAGGCCTAGTCGTCTGGAGCACCGGACTCATGGCCAACCCCTTAATCGCGAAGCTCGCCTCAAAAGCTATTGCCGCTCCGGGCCCCAACCCCCCAACCACCAGCCAATCCACCCCACGCCACCTGCTCCGTGATGCCCGCAGCGGCGGCATCATGACTGACGCCCACCTCCGCGCCCGCACAACAAACCCCTCTCAGAAAGGCGACGACCAATCCCCTCAACCAGTCCTCGACGACGTCTACGTAATCGGCGACTGCGCCGTCCTCGAGACGGACCCCTCCCTCCCCAAGACAGCGCAGGTCGCATCGCAGCAGGCGACGCACCTCGCCAAGCGGCTCAACGCGGGCGGGTCGGCCGCCGTGGCCGCCAGGCCGTTCAAATTCCGTAATTGGGGTACCCTAACCTACCTGGGTAGCTGGAAGGCCATACACCAGAGCCAGGCGGACGAGCTCAAGGGGTGGGCGGCGTGGGTTGTCTGGCGCGGGGCGTATCTAACCAAGAGTATGTCGTGGCGGAACAAGTTTTTGGTGCCGGTTTATTGGGTGGTGTCGTGGATTTTTGGGAGGGGAATTAGTCGGTTTTGAGGGGGTGGGTGGCATGTAAGATTATGGGTTGTTTTCATGGGCCGGGGCGTTGGGGGTCAAAATAGATTGATATCCGTGAACATGTTCGTTCTATCAGCAAACCACACCTCTATACTGATGCATTAATTGTTCCTAGATGTCCACAAAATCCCACAGCGCGGTCTCAACAATCTCTCCGGACCCTGAGATTTCGACGAGATTTCGGCTTTTCACGTCAACTGCCATGCGCAGCCGAGTCCACCAACGGATCGACAACATCTGATATCCTCCTCCGGGGTGCCTTCTCAAGTCGAAAAGCTGTGGCGTCCGGTGTTCTGAAGCCGAGGCTTTGAATCCCCCTCGATCATCACGTCCCAGGTAAACACCCGAGCTTGTTTCCCGGAAACCAAGCCATCCATCCTCATTCTCAACGCAGGCCCAATGCCAACCGCAGCTTGTCAGATCCATGCCTCGCTTCACCACCAAACTGCCATTCTCCCGCGCCAGAACCCCGTCTGAGGCCCGATTTCTGATCATGTATGTCCGGCCGGGCCAAGGGACAGAGTCTATCGCCGAGATTAGGCCCTCATGCCCTGATCTAGGCATGATTTCGGTCGTATGTGACGGCGTATTGATAAGTACGTAGTCATTTCCTTGTTTAGACTCGGCGTCGTCCTCGATCATTGCTGTGAATGGTAGCGGTGTCGTTGAACCGGAGGGTTTTCGGATCTTCACATGGAAACGAAACTTCGTCCTCGATGAGTACATGGTAGGCATGAGTCTCAGGTGCAGACATTCCTTGGCCCTCATATTACTAGAAGGGTTGACTTTAAGTAGAAAATAAACGCCCCATGCGCCTGGCGTTTGATGTCACTCGAGACTCAATGTCGGTACTGCGTGGCCACTTCGGAGACGTGCGTTGACGCGATGCCGGCCTGTTTTGACCCTCGCCCTATCCACCGTGCAGAATGTTTTCTCACCGAAAGGCTGATACAGATATCGGGAAGCAGCGAGAGTTGTTTCTGGCTATGTACTCCACCGAAAAGCTGGAGGTGCCGGCTATGGATGGTGGCGGCATTCCGGCGAGCTCGGATCAAGAAACCCTCGGCTTCTTGGTCCCGACCTTGGTGGGAACCCCATCGATTTTGGTCTCGAGAAACTTGCCAGACTGAGCCTCCCGAAGCCACGAGATCTCGACGGGCGCCACATGCTCTCGGACAAAGTCAACGAGCCCTTTGGCGTGCGGCGCGTCTTCCCGCAGCGCAACGCTAGAGACTCGAGGAATCCCGAGCGCTGCGCTCAGCCTGTCCTCACAAGCCTTGGAGAAACCGACCAACCGAATGGGTTTCTCGCATGGCTGAGCGCGAGTCGCGAGGGCTACTATCTCGGGAAAATGGCTGTGAAATGCCGAGGACTGGCCGGAGCGGGCCACAAAAACGACAGCGTAGGGTCTGCTGTCGCCGCCAGCGTCTGCTGTTCCCAATTTGGATGGCGCGCCTCCTAACAGCGTCCCCAGCTTGTCCTTGCCGGACATGACTTGCAAGGACCGGGAGATTTGAGAGAGCCCGACATCGACGTGACTGACTAATTCCGGCACAGGAGGGGCTGCTGTTGCCGCGGCGGGCATTTCTGCATCGTCTGTCTTCCTGGACCGTTTCCGTTTCCCCTTGGATGGGCGGATGAAGGACCTGCGATGGGCCCCAATGGGAGCCAGAAGCCTGGGTAGGAACCGCGTCAGAGACCGGAAGAGAAAGGGCTTGGACCAGGCTTACTGGCAAAGGAGCTCCAGAATGGCATCCTGGTCTTCCTGGCTTATCCGCGGCCTTTTCTGCATAGTCAGCAAGCAAATCACACAGACAAGTTGGGGGCTTTGAAGGGACTTGCTGACCATTCGACTGTGGAATATGGCGTGTCAAGAGTGTGCACGATCCTTTTGCGCTCCATGGCAGCACCGTCACGGTTGCAGCTTGTTGCAAAACCAGCCAACCACTTGCCGTTCTCCCTCAGCTGGCTGCCGTGTCCGGGTGTCTGAGCTTTGTGAAGACAGGCAGCCAACCTAGCCAACGCAGCTCAATGCTCAAGAAGCTGTGCTTGCAACAAAGAACCCTGCCTTTTTGAAGTTGATGGAAGTGAGGCGCAGGACCAAGAGAGCTGTTGGGTTTTGACTGTTGGTTATTGGGGAGTTTAAGACGAATAAACTCCACAATGGAACCCGTTTGACGCAATTTCCGACTTTCTCATTGTCTGATGAATTGCACAATGTGATTTCGCTCTGCTGTCGTTCATGTCGCTTCTTTCGTCAATGCATGCAGATCAGGTTGCTCGGCCCGTTGACAGTGGATTGCTTGGACGACCCATGGGCATCAAAAAAATGCTTGACAGGGATCATCCGTTGGCGCCACTCCGGCTGCTCCCGGACCGAGTCCCACAAAATCTGGTGCTTGCCTGCTCGCTTCTGGATATCAGCACACTGCTGGTGTGTGGTTAAAGATCTGGACTTGCAACCAGTTTCCAGTCGTCGTCATCGGATCAGACTTTGTTGAAGGCTCGTGAGCATTTGGATAGGGACCCTTCATCGGATCAGCACTTAGGCCATGATGTCTAATGAATTACTTTGGGATTCGGCATCTGAAGAGCTGCCTTGTCTCCTCCTCAACATGCCTGACCTGGGGGAGAGGCGTGCTCGAGGCGTGGTATGGACTTGGAGAGGTCAGGGCCTGGGCCCATTACAATGTCTACCTAGACGGGTACGTCATCGTTGAAGGTCGTGCTTGAGTCTGTGATGCGCTGTCGGTCTTGAAAGCTCTCATTTGCTGTGGGTCTTGGATGCAGGGCTGAAACGCCCACTTCTGGCAACACTCCTGCTGCCAGAGAGTAGGGCGGTGCTCATGAACCCAACCGCTGTTTTCTGCAATGTGCTGCTGTCAACTGAAAACACAGCTTAGGTATTTGAGCTGGAAACCCCTGTCTAAAATCCAACAACACCCGGCATGTGCTGTGCACAGTCCAGACGGGGACAGGCTCAGACTCCCACCCGTCATCGAGACAGATTTGGGATGTCCCAAGTCTCTAGAGCACCAGAAGCTGGAAGCTGAAGTAATTGCGGAATGTGCCGGTAACGGGCCCCCTCGACCACTCCACTGAGCAGCGGGGGGTTCGTGCGTAGAAGCTGTTAGAGTTCGTTTGGCGAAGTTTGGCGTAGTTTGGCGAAGTTTGGCGTAGTTTGGCGAAGTTCGGACGTCAACATGTCGGCTGCTAAGGCCACACCCTCCATGCCTTGCACCCACACTCACACTCACGCCCGGCCGCGCTGCCACGCTTGGCTGTCCCGCGATTCCCAACCCTCGCTCACTGCGGGACCCACGAGCCTTGACTTGCACCCACTCCAGCCTTAAATCATCCCCAGCATTGCAGAGGGCTTCACATAACTATCGCTGTGCGAACCAGCCCTGGTAGTTAGTTTATTCTTGCCCCTATCTACTTCCTGCGCGCCTTGCCGTCTCTGCTCATCAGGTATGCATTAGTTGTTTTTGTCCCGTCTTTCTCTTGCAGCTGCGCGTTTCCCGTGTCTGCCTGTCAAGTCAACAGGCAGCTCGCTGGCCAGCCTGCTCCAACAAACGGACAAGCGGGCGTTTTCCAGAGCTACCCTGTTCACCCCTCCCTCCCCACTTGACCCAGGCATCGCACCGACCCCCTACCCAGCTCCCTGATACGTACCCGTGGACCGAGGACCACCTAGGAACAGACCAGGTCGCGGGGAGAGAGGCACAGCAAGCGGCGAAAGGGCAGAAGAGCTCAAAGACGGCGCGCCGTGAATCTTCAAGCCCATCGGCAGGCTGTTTGCTGCCTCTTTGTTCTTGCTTTCCCCTGCTGCCTTGCCATTCATTCATTCATCGCTGGTTGGCAAACGCGTCCAACCACGGCGCCCCAAAACGCAGCCTGCCCTGCCCCAGGACCCCCGGTGTAGCTTTCGGCTTTTTGGCTGGCTGCATCCGCTTCCAGGTTGTCTTCCCTAGCACAAGGACCTGGGAGCCACAGCCTCCGAACCAAGCGATCCACCCCCACCTTATTGCACATGCACCTATCACAAAACACCACCACATGCTAACAACTGCGACATCAAGAAGCTGCCACCGAGCTTCCCCGAGCGGAGCTCACCCGTCTGCGGAGCTCAAACCGCCTTCCCCAGGTTTCCTCTCCGCATAAGCCCGATGGCTCAAGCATCGACAGCCGACCCGTCGAGAGAACGCGCCGTCTCTTCCGAGCC
>FTCU01001335.1_pt1 | contig 12132 bp, 20 predicted proteins | sample 1639521 | NCBI WGS metagenome assembly FTCU01 (sample SAMEA3914864, study PRJEB12502) | metagenome | biome: forest; material: soil | place: USA | collected 2012-03-12 | depth 0.3 m
AGGAGGCGGTGGCAGCGCGGGGAATGCTGGTGGCACGGTGAGAGTCAGGTTGGGGCTCTTGGCGGCTGGACTGGTTGCGGCGTTGGTGTAGAAGTGGAGATGGCGTTGGATGGTGTACGAGATGGGGTTGGATGTTGTGCGGAATGGGGTTGTGGTAGGCCATGGACTCAGTGTTGTACGATATGAGGTTGTGGTCAGTCATGGACTTTTCTGGAAGGTTGTGCATCGATTAGAACTGTAGTACTCGGTACATAGATTGTTCGCCTGTCGAGGCGGTGTAAAACAAAGCATTTGATTGGAGTGGTGGCACAGGCTGACTTGAAGCAGGACCAGGCATTTTCGAGTGATCGAGTCACAACTGTGACACCGAGTTGCCTGCCATCTGAAGCTTCGACATCAGTTTCGTCGCACATTCTGTGATGCAAGGCAGAATGCAAGTGAGACTCGCAACGGCTCCTCCGGAATCCTTTTGCTGACAGAGAGTCATCGGCGGTGATCCTTCCCTACGCCGGTTTAAGGACCTACCATGCTCGGCAGGCCGACCTCGCAGAAGAGGGGAGAGCTTTCTGGCTAAAGGTGACGCGGACCGCTAAAAAGCGCGGGAATTGTAAGCCGACCCAAATTCTGTGCTGCTCTCCCGCTGATCCAATCAGCCATCCATGTCTGTACGTGTGTCGCCCACGGCTGGTCACCAACGCCGTCGCGGTATGGTTGGGCTTCGCCGCTGGGGTTACGCGGCCTGAAATTAGGGAGGTAGCCTCCGGAACCGTCGGCGCCTGTGGCTCGGACCTACGCAATGCTCAACATGGGCGTCGTATTGTAACCAGTCGGGCGGTATTATTGGGAGGCAGTGCACCTCTGCAACTCGGACTTTTGGGGTGACCGACACGCGCGAGCGGAGGAACCTATCATTCCACCGGAGCAACGTGAAAACTCCAACAGAGAGGACGATATACATTAGTATATAGAACCTTGGAACTTTGTCGAGATTCTCCTTGTGTGCGTGTGAGCAGCATCTCGAGTATCACGCTCGCGATCCAAAACCTTATCGATCCCTGCTCAGTTCCCCATCGCACCGAAATGGCCAGCCTCTTGCTTCTCGCCTCTCTGGCGATCAGCCCCGTCATCGCGGGGTTTGACACCTGGTCGCCTCCGGGACCCTATGACGGTGTGTTGGACATGCCATGACTGATTGCATAGCAAGATTCTCAAGCAAGATGCTGACGGGGAACGACGACCGTAATCAGTGCGAGCGCCGTGCCCCATGCTCAACACGCTCGCCAACCACGGCTTCCTGCCTCACCACGGCAAGGACATCACGCGAGAGGTGACGGCAAACGCGCTCTTCGACGCCCTCAACATCAACAAGACGCTGGGCAGCTTCCTGTTCGACTTTGCGCTGACGACCAACCCGACGGCGAACGCGACAACCTTTTCGCTCAACGACCTCGGCAACCACAACATCCTCGAGCACGATGCCAGCCTCAGCCGCTCCGACGCCTACTTCGGCAACGTGCTCGTCTTCAACCAGAGCGTCTTCGACGAGACCAAGTCGTACTGGACGGGCAAGACGGTCAACATCAAGATGGCGGCCAAGGCCCGGCTCGCCCGCATCAACACCTCCAAGAAGACCAACCCGACGTACCAGCTGTCGGATCTCGGAGAGGCCTTCACCTACGGCGAATCTGCTGCATACGTCGTGGTGTTTGGCGACAAGAAGACGGGGACGGTCAAGAGGTCGTTTGTCGAGTGGCTGTTTGGTGAGGCATCTTCCCGTGCCAGGCTTGAGAAATACAAGGGCTAACTTGAACAGAGCACGAGCAGTTCCCTCAACATCTCGGCTGGCAGAGACCCGCCGAGCAGTTCCAGGCGGTCGACCTGGACTATTACATGGAGGAGATGCGGAATATCACTGCGGGCCTTGGATCGGGGCCTGGTCCGCGGCAAAAGCGAGCGAACTCTCACTTTGGCTGGTGATTTTTGGTGTCTTCCACCGGTGTCTGCCTATCGTATCCCCCTGGTAATTAGTTCATAGTTGTCCTCGGGCAGTGCGTCCGGTGCTTAATGCAAGGCAAGCTTGGTTGAGCGGTTGAGGACTCGTAATCAAGGCGATCGTTGTCAGGAGACAGAATCAGGGAAGGATCAAGAACAGAGCTGTAAACAAGGGATGACTTGCGATTCATGTGTGCTCCTCTCAAAAGCATTAGCTCCCGTCATCAAGTCCCTCAAGGAGGTCACCAAAATCAATCATCAACTCCCCGTTCTCATCCACCTCAATATCAGCCTCCCAAACCATTCCCCAGTCCGGATCGGGCGTTCCTTCCCCTCTCCCCAGCGGCGCCCGACTCACCTCCCAACTCTCCCATCCAAAATCCACTCCGGCCAACCCAAACGCCTCCGCCACGCCATCCAACCCGCTTTCCATCTCCACATCACACCTGACCGTCCTCAACCGCGAAAACCCCGTCCCGTCCCTCACCGCCCAAGCCAAGCCGACCAGCGCCCGAGCCATCCTTGGCGCGACGCTTGCTGCACTTCTCCAGCCAGACACAGCGACTCGATATTAGGCGGCAGCAGGCGCGTTAACATGGCGTCGTCGCTGTTATGAGGGTTTGGAATGTTGCAGACGGCCGTGGCGTTGAGGAAAAGGTGCGTCAGCGCGGAAAGGGCGGCGTGGGAGGTGGGTGCGGTGGAAGACAGGCATTCGATGTTGAACCCGCCGTCGTGGTAGTCATCGGGGTTGACGATGCCGCGGTAGCGCAGGTCGAGGTGCAGGGAGGTGAGGGTCCCGGCGTGAGGGAGGAGGTGGGAGACTGCGGCGTGTGGCTGGAAGTGGTCGTCGCCGCGGAGGTCTGATTAGGTAGGGAGAGGGGTGAGTTGGGGTTTGACAGAGGAAGTTGAGGAGGAAGGGGAGCGGGTTGGCTTACATTCCTCGTTTTGGACGCACTGCCAAATGTATAGAGGTGCCCTGGCCTCGTAGAAAAACGACTTCAGCTCTGAGGTGTGAGGGAAACACAGCATCGCAGCCAACTCGATGGCGGAAAACCGGCTGTTGCTGAGACGAAGCGTCTGTAAGCTGGGTGGTAGGGTCGATAATCGGCTCCCTTCGCAAGCCGCAATTGTCTCTACAACTCCGTCAACGTGTCCTAGGCTGCATAGCCATGATCCGTCGCTGCGCGGGCAAATGTCCAGCGTCTTCAACTTGGAGAGCACGGAGCCAGAGAAACCCGGTGAGTTGCATGTACGCAGCGCCGCAAATGCTGTGGCGGGGACGTCTCCTGAGTCCTTGACTTGGATGCTTAACCGCTCGAGATTCGGCACCAGCGCCAGGAGCGCACCGACAAGCTTCCAGCCAGTGAGACTTTTCCCTTTAGGGCGACGGCGTCTTTGCTGGGACGTGTCAAAAGAGGCGAGGTATTCAGGAAGCTGAAGTCCCAAGACCTTCTCCAACGTGGCTTGAGCCTCTTCCTCGGAGACAGCCCGGAGGAGGTAAGGGTGTAGAAAGACGCGCTTCACCAGGACACCCAAATCGGGACGGGCGGCGACGGTGCGCAGGAAGGAGGCGAGTCTGCCAGCCCATGAAAAGCCATTTGAGCGCCAGGCGTCGCCGTAGCCGGGAATGAACTCGTGGTAGAGAAAGGGTTGGGCGATGGGAGTCAAGCGCCGTGCCACGAGGCACATGGAGTGGAGCGTCCGTCGGCAGTCTTGCGAGTACCATGATGGTTGGTCCGGCTGCTGGTCATTCTCGGTGCTTCGAAAATAGCCATCGGGCGAGTCGTAGTCGTGTTCCTGGCTACAGTGCAGGCAGAAGTGACACAGGATGAGCGAGAGGGTCTCGACCGGCAGGGTGCTGAGGTTGGGTGCCATGACTGAGGTCGTCTGGTGGTGCATGACGACAAAAGTGTTTGAGGTTGGGCCAGAGATGCAAGCGGGGGTCACTTGTGATGTTCGCCACCAGTGGATCTCAATTGTGACACAAATCCACGTCCTTATTCCCTGGCCTTGGCTACACAGCCCCCGTACCAGATGACGTTGTTGATGTGGGTAGGTCGGTAGCAGGGATGTGAGTATTGTTGTCCAAAAGAAAAAAAAAAACAAGAGGGACTGGCCTGCGCAAAGGTGAACAAACCCATTGTGATATTCCTGAGAGCACTTCAATCATGAATTGTCTAGCCTGGCCTCTCCGCAAATCACGGGTATAGCCCAAGCAAAAAATCCAGAAAAGCCAAAGAGCTTCTAACTATGTAGTGGAAAGTCTCTCGCTAAACCAGCTTCAATTCAGGCTTGTAGCGAATGCAGTGCTGTGATTATTGACAACTGACTTGGTTGCCCGTGTTTTGTTCTGAGCCCCAAATTGGGAGTTGGGAATCCGCCGCGCGGGGCAGCTGTAGCCTGTGGAGTGTGGACCTCCTCCGACCCCGCTCGGATCGGCCCGTTGTGCACGGACCCAAGCCTATTCTGGTAATCGAGGCTGAGACTAAGACACCGTCAGCTGCGTCTCCATCCCTCAGTCTGACATCCTCATCAACCACCGCTCTGAGGCTCTGCGCCGTTATGCGTGCGCAGCCAAACCAACGACTGCGATGCAGTTGAGTCCGGCGTCTCCCTCTTCAGGGCCCCCACTGTCGCCCGCAGCCCAGCTCAGCCAGGCGATTGATGATTTCCAGCGAATCCTGACCGACGACCAACGTGCGGCCCTCGGACAGATCAAATGCGTGCCCGACGCCGGAGCCGTGCTCGTCTTCACCGCCCAGCTCGATGCGACCCAACATGCTACTCGCCGCGGCCGTAGCGTTGCTACCCGCTTGCATTCCGTCCTCCAGTCGGTCCGAGAATTCTCTGCCGTCATCGACACATTCGTCTCGTCACACCCAGAGATCGCTGCGCTGGTCTGGGGAAGCGTCAAGCTGACCATCCAAGTGCGCCGTCTGCGTTATGAGTCCAGTGTTACAACTCCTAACTTGAGATTGTCTAGATTGCACTCAACTTCGCGTCTTACTACGAAGCCTTCTCAAACCTCTTCATGGGCCTTTCGTCGCACTGCCCGCGGTTCGCCCAGTACCAGGCCTTGTATCCGAACTCCACCCGGCTTCAGACAGCCTTGTGCAACTTTCACGCCTCTCTTGTGCGATGCTGCAAGCATACCATAGAGGCTGCCCGACGACCTTGTTTGTCACTCCCATCACCCATGCCGCAGAGGCACCCGCTAACTTATGCTAGGGACGACACACCTCTTCAACGCACTCTGGCAGCCATTTGAGCAGGAATTCAAGTCAGACGTTGGCGAGATCCAGAGATGTGGGAAAGAGGTGAGAGAAGAGATAAAGCTTGCCAAGGCACGCGCCGATTTCCAAGATCAAGAGCTCCAGAAGAAGGAACGAGATGCCGCGTCTGGGTACAGACACAAACTCAGCAACATGTTATCTCGGACGGGAGACAATGTTGAGGCCATCAAAGGGTGGCAGCTCCAGCGAGACAAGCGACGGTCGGGTGAGTTTCCAATCCTTCTTCGTGGTCTGCTTTTCCCCGTGCCGTCTTTTATTCATACCCGGGACTTCCAGAAGATCGAAAGCGCCAGCTGCTCAACTCGTTATCCGCCCACGACTACCTCTCTCCGTTTAAACGTGCTTGCAAAGAGCGCCACTCCGGTACAGCACTGTGGATATTTGAAACGGATGGCTTCCATCGATGGAAGGACGGTGCGTCCCAGTGGATCTGGTGCTCGGGGAAAAGTGAGTCCTATTCATCTTCAGGTTATGCCATGATCCTTTCTGACACAGAGTGCCTAGTTGGATCTGGCAAGACCATTCTCCTGTAAGTCCCAAACACCCAATTACAACCTTGTGAGATCACAACTTTACCATCGACTTGCGCTAACAATTCACATCTCGTCATGGATCAGTGCGAGTGCGGTCACCAACGCCTTGGCACACCACACCATGCAAAATGAAATTGTCACCTTCTTTTTTCCGCAATTCAATGACACCCAGTCGTTGTCCGCCGAGACCGTCATACGATCCATCATCAGGCAATCACTCGACCCGTTGACGGTCTCCGAGGCAATGGAGGCCACCCTCGAGGAATTGGACCGGAACCCATCCCCGGATTTCGACAAGTTGACCGCTCTTCTCCGACAAAGACTCGACCAGTCAGAGACATTCTTCATCTTCATTGATGCCTTGGATGAGTTTGAACCCCGAGAACGACGTATACTGCTTGGCTTCCTTGCGTCCCTTGGGCAGGGTCCAAAGGTATTTCTCGCAGGCCGCGAGAGCCTCAGTGGGGAACTCAGTGACAAGCTTCCCGGAATCGAGCATCTGTCAATGGCGTCAGAGGGAGCCAAAACCGACATCGCCCTCTATGTCAAAGAGGCACTTCAAGACAGGATAGAAAATCGAGACCTCGTGGTTGAAGACCAGTCTCTCATCCGGGACATAGAGCATGCCTTAACGAAACATGCAGACGGAATGTATGTTGAAAGGAGCTCCTCCCCTTCCTAGCTTTGACTAACCAGCAAGGTTTCTTTGGGTTGCTTTCCTCCTCGACGAGCTCTGTGCTCAGCACTGCGACCGCGACATCCGCAACGCCATCAACCGCCTCCCGAGAACCTTGACAGATGCCTTCAACCGCGCTCTCTCGCGGATTATCTCCCGGCGAAACGCTTCAGTAGCGGCAAAAACCTTTGCCTGGGTCGCTGTCGCAAAACGACCGCTTACACTGGAGGAGCTCCGTGAAGCCATCTCCATCGAGATTTGTCAACCGCACTCCATGCCAGAGAGGCTCGTCAACGGCATTGACCGACTGGCGTTGTGGTGTGAGAATCTCGTCCGTGTTGATGAGGAGTTGAAGACGGTGCAATTCGCCCACCAGGCCATTCACAAATTTCTCACTGAGGAGCCGACACAGCCGGAATTCAAGGATTTTCACATCAACCCAACAGACGCGGACCACCACGCTGGCGAAATCTGCGTGACATATCTTAACTTCAACGACTTCAAGACAACTCTGGCGCGGCGGCCACAGCCAATCACGCCGATAGATCCAGTTGCAATGGCCAAGGTGGCATTGTCGCACGAGCCAAATGTGTCGAGGGCTATCCCCTCATTCGGTTTTGGTTCAAGGCGTCAGAAAAGCAAGGCAGCAGTGGCTATCCCTGTAGCCGTCTCTGGGTCCGGAGGAGAAGAGAGCAGACGAAGGCTGGAGCAAAATCACCCTTTCCTCGACTACGCTTCGACGCACTGGATGTCACATACTGCCAGACTTCGAGAGGATTCCGTCACATGGCACCTGTGGCATGGAATGGTCACTTGTGGGCATGACCTCGCGAAGTTGCCTTGGCCACAGCAGCACGAGTTCAATCCTCGGGACCCGGCACTACTGAAGTGGAGCTCGCAATCACGCCACTTCGCCTTCCTGCGTCTCCTTGACACTTTTGGCGGGATATCTAATGCGGACAGACATTTCCAGATGTGGGCTTCCGCAGAATCCGATGATCCCGAGATGCTCGATGTTCTTCTCGGCGGCAGCTGCCCTTTGCCATCGATGACATTGTCCACATGTGAGATGCTTCCCGCCGCTTCCAGGGCCGGTCATCTCAAGCTTGTCGAGCGATTCCTGAGCGACGGCTCTTTCGCCGTGCCCGACAATCTTGACGTCTTCGGAATGGCGTTGCAGGAAGCTACCAAGGGCGGCCACGCCAAGGTTGTTCAACGCCTTCTCACTGCCGGAGCAAACTCCATTGCCAACAATTTCAACAATTCTCCGCGGTTTTGTGATCTTGCATTACGAACAGCTTCGGGGCGCGGCTTTCTCGAGGTCGTCAACTTGTTCCTGGAAGCTGGAGTTGAAGTTAATTGGGTGGCTGTTTACTCTGAACAAACTGCATTACAGGCGGCTTCCGAGGCCGGCCACCTCGACATTGTTCGGCGGCTCCTTGAAGCCGGAGCTGATGCCGACGACGAGCCCGCCGACGTCATTGGCGGCCTTACTGCGTTACAGGCCGCTGCCAAGAACGGCCATCTTGACGTTGTGGAACTGCTTCTTGTGGAGGGGGCTAACCCCAATGCCTACCCTGCTGAAGCTGGTGGCCAAACTGCGTTACAAGCAGCTTCCGAGCACGGTCATGTCGAGGTTGTCAAGCGGCTTCTTGTGGCTAGAGCTAAGGTCAACGCCTTCCCTGCAGTTGGTGGCCAAACCGCGTTAGAAGCAGCCTCCACACATGGCCGTCTCGAGGTTGTCAAGTTGCTCCTCGCAGCCGGAGCCGATGTTCATAGGCTACCGGCTTTATTAGACCTGGAGTTCACGAACGGCAACCTCGAAATTTTGATAGAATTGAAGAAAGCACGCAATGAGGCGCCCTTCTGACGAGGAAGATTTGGATTGAGCGAGAGTGGGTAGGTTATGTAGGTACCTTTACGAGAAGATCACGAAAGGAGAGAGGAACATTTCCACGGTAATGTCGTACCACCGCGCGGCCGCCGTTACCAATATGATTCGTTCCAAGTGATGTGCAATCAGTTGTTCGAATAACGGGAATCTTACAGCAACACGGGTCCTATTGGACCACCGTTTCAAAATCGTTGCCTAGATAATTTCGAGACCTCCAGGACATCATAGCCCCAATTCGAGAGGGTGAGAGACCTCGGCGGTGTAATAGGTTTCTGAGATAATCTCGGCGACAAACAAACTTCCTCGCCCAGGGGTGTCGGATGCCATGCTGTACCCATTTATCCGAACAGATGGCTGCCTGCTCCAGGTGCGGCGAGGTCCTGTCCTGACAGACACCCATCTTTAAGCGGAGCTCTCGAGTTTATCCCCTCCAGCCTGAGCGCCACAGATTGACCAACCGGAAAACGGGGACCGGGGACAGCAATATGCGCGACCCTATTTTGGTCGTGAATATGATCTGCCGATCTCCGAACGAACGGTTCATGGCTGTTCATGACCGCAGTGGGTGGCATTATAGCAAGTTGACCCCTTTGGGCTATATGGCCTCGCGCTTGCTGGCGATCCTTGGAGCTTCGTCGCCAATTAAGCACATAGACCGTCGTAAATTAAGCGGGGAACAGGGCTCCCAGAGTGCGCCTAGGTCGGCCTACATATGCACACTGGTCCCTCTTCCCTGGCTCGAGCCGCGTCTGGAATTGCTAGATCTTACCTATCATCTCGACGTCCAGGTTCACAATGCTCGGCACATCTGTCCTCTTTCTCGCACTCGCGGCCACGGGCCTTGCCCAGGTACCCGCGGGCTACCGCAAGGTGATCATCACGTCCAATGTGAACACCAAGTTTGTCATTGTGCCAAAGGATCGGAAAGCCGGCAGCACGACCGTGATGTAGGCATTGCCCTGAATCTCTTCGAAATTGCGCAACCCCTGACCCGTTTTATTCCCCGCGCACAGCAAGACCCGCAACGACAAGCCGGAGCAAACCTGGTACCTCCAGAACGGCGCGACCAAGATCCAGCTGGCCGACAGCACGCTCTGCATGGACGGAGGCGCCAAGAGTAAGCAGCGAGCCGAGCCCCTGCCTCAAGGGGGAAAAAGAGAAAGTATTCTGGGCTGACTGGGAAAAAGGCAACTGGAAGGACATGGGCAACATCTACGTCAACGAGTGCGCCAACAACACCGAGTCCCAGAACTGGTTTGTCATGGCCGACGGCCGCATCGCGTTGGCGCCCACGGACCAGAGTACGTTTGGAACCACCAATCCCCAAGTCCCGAGCCCAGGCCCAACACTCTGAACCCCGAGAGCCAAATCAGCTAACAACAAATAGAGGAGTGCATCGACCTCCAGTACATGCGGGCGACCGAGAACAACGCCGTCGGCCTGTACGCCTGCGCTGGGCTGGGCAACACCGGGGCGGCCGACAAGGGCATCAACTGGCCGCTGGTCAATGTCACCACCACCCCTTGAGAGAGTGTGGTGAGTGTGTGAGAGCAGTTTGGTGTGTTAGCGGGTGCCATGAAGACTCGGGTCTTGAGTTGTGGCGGTTTTGGCAGAGAGGGAATGGGCAGAGACGAGCCAACGAGCAATACTACCGAGGTTCTCTCGATGAACCAATTCTGCCAAACTACAACTGTCTACAGCATGATTTAGTGATTCTGTGTTTGTTCATCATACTGTTCCCATATTTTGGGCAGCTGTTCTGCGATCGTCGCCTGTTACCCGTCTGGAAGTTCTCTCCTCCAGAACAACCTCATTGTCCAGCCATACTTCGGGTGCTATGTCCCATTCTGTGCAACACAAGCACTCTCAGAGAAACTGATAAGCTGATCCGCTATTTGCTCGGCGGTGTCAGCCATGTGGTGTCTCACTGGGCTGACATCACAGTGCGGCTCACCGCCTCTCTAATCTGTCGAGGCACGACGCAGAGAGCCGCTCTACATCACTGAGGTAACCGACAAAAAAAATGGATACTCCAATTGCAGATCTACATGTCGTTCCACAACCGCGGGCCAAGCAAGGGCTCAGCGGCTAGGCTCTGGACAAATCCCCTGGGCGATCGGGCGATACGTGTGTGGATTGGCTTGCTGCGCGTTGGTCGATCAGATAAGTAGCTGGAGCAAGGCATTTTCCAGCTACGATTACGAGACATGCACCTCGTGTGGCGTCGGGACTTGGATGGGGAGGCGTCCGTTCCAGTCGTGAGGTCTCCGAAATTTCCGATTTATACGAATTCCGACTCGTTCAACATGCCGGTGAGCATTCTCGTCTATTTGTCTCGAGCATCTTCCAGAAAACAGCACTCCTCGTACGTCTCGACAACACTCGGGCATCACAGGCAAAGACATAAGAACCGGACACGAGCAGAAACATCCGGAGGTATGCCATCGCTCATCTTGCTGTTGAACGGAGCGACCCGCTGACGGCCAGATCAACGGCATCACCGCAGCTGCTTCAACATGTCCGGCAAAGAACCGTTCAAGCGTCCCGTCCAAGAGCCTCTCAAGCACATGTGGAACTTTGGCGATAGAGAGGCTCCGAAAATGCGGGCGGGAGAGCCAATCAAGAACTGTCTCTATCGGGGCCTCAAGGACGTGCCCAAGAACTGTTTTGATATCGGCAGCGTGGAGAAGTCGAAGCGGCCAGTCGTGAAGAAGTAGTGGTCAGTGGTGGCCTGCTGTGAGGACCTCCATGAGAGGCTACCGGGGATATTGCTTGAAGACGGGAAGGGAAGATTGGACGGATCGGCGCTCAATTAGACTTCATGCTATTACAAACGAATCCACATTCTCTTCCCGTCCGCAGGCGTCCTCAAAATTGGTGTTTTTCCGGCACGAGGAAGTGCAGGAATCCAGGCAGACGTGTCAGGCAGAAGTGCTACGCAAACGTGCAGCTCTTCGTCCAATCTTCCCCTTTCCGAAAGGTTTCGGAGGTCCCCGACTCGGAGTTTGGCTGTCCAACTCCGAGATCCTGTTGTGAAACATAATGTCGCTAGCGGAACCAAGAAGTCGCTGTTTTCCGGTTACCCCTATTCTAGCAATGCCCGTTGCCGGCCCCGTTCAACAGCGAATCGCTCTCCTTTTCCCCTTCTGACGGCACCCGACCCGCGTCATCAGTGTCGATCTGAGCCAGAATATGCCGAGCAGCAATGGTCCTCCCGCCGCCGGACCTCCTGCACAGCTCGGCCAGCTCTTTGGCCTTTTGGGCGTACGCAGCAGACCGGTCGCTGGCCACGACATCCACCAGGGCCTCGCCCAGCTCGCTGCTCCCGCATAGCTTGCCCGTCAGCTTGTTCCCCCAGCGGCCGATCCCGAGGATCTCGGCCCGCCGCGCAAAGTCGTACGTGTCCATCCACACGGGCAGCACCACCTGCGGCACGCCGGCCCTGTGTCTCTATCAGCAAACCACCTCCAAAAAAAATAAAACAAAAAAATAAAACAGAACCAAAACTCACCAAACACTCTCCAAAAACGAATTCGCCCCGCCATGATGCACAGCACACACCACGCCTCCCGCCTCCAACACCGCGACGGGCTCCGCCTCAATCCACTCCACCACCTTGACCACCCCATCCTCCACCTCCCTCCCCAAAACCCTCTTCACCACCTCCAACAACCCCTTTTTACTCTCTTCTCCCGGAATCTTCCACAGCACCCCGCCCTCCCACCCATCCACCAACACCTTCAC